>SWBZ01000089.1_pt1 | contig 81206 bp, 75 predicted proteins | sample 4693031 | NCBI WGS metagenome assembly SWBZ01 (sample SAMN10267274, study PRJNA491770) | bioreactor metagenome | isolation source: DHS bioreactor inoculated with | place: Japan: off Shimokita Peninsula
GGGGGGGCTCACGGATCATATGACACTCGAGCAGACGGGCGCCCTCGTCGTGCCGTTTGGTGTCGGTAGCACCAAGCTCCTTATTCAGACGATCCTTGACCTCAAAATAACAGCCATTTCCTGCACGCCGTCCTATCCGGCTGTCTTGGAGCAGGTGATTGCAGAACATTTTCCCGATATAACGCCGCGTGATTTGGGGTTGAAGCTTGGATTGTTTGGCGGTGAAGCCGGTTTGGATAGCCCTGATTTGCGTCGCCGGCTGAAAGAGATCTGGGGAATGGAGCCTCGCAATGCAAATTACGGCGTATCGGATGTCTTCTGTAATTTTGCCAGCCAATGTGAACATGACACGGATCTCCATTTTCTCGGCGCTGATGTCCTGTATCCCGAATTGATCGATCCGGACACGGCGGAAGTGCTTCCGATTCAGCCCGGGATAAGCGGCGAACTCGTCCTTACGCATCTTGAAAGAGACTGTCAGCCACTGGTTCGTTTCAGGACGGGGGACGTGCTGAAGATAACCGCGACCGATCCCTGCAATTGCGGTCGCACCGGTTTCCGCTTTCGGGTGATCGGACGGAGTGACGATATGGTTGTCGTTCGCGGCATCAATGTCTTTCCGACCATGGTTGCCGCCGTCATCAATGGAAACGATCGGCTATCGGGAGAATACCGCATACGTCTTAATGGCTCGGGTCCATATTCACAGCTCCCCCTGGAAGTGGAATTGGCCTCCAAGGCGGCATCCGGAGAAGAGCTGGCGGCCGAGGTTGAACGGCAGATTAAGGAAAAGCTTGGTGTGACCGCATCGGTGACACTGGTTGATCCAGGCGGGCTTCCCCGGACGTCGGGGAAAACAAAACGAGTAGTAAGAGAGGATTTGGCATGAATAACGCCGTGAAACTTCATGTCGAGGGCGGCGTGGCCGACATTCGACTTAATCGGCCGGAACGACTCAACGCGATAAATCCCGATCTTCTTCATGGTTTTGCCGATGCGCTTAAGGCGGCGCAGTCCGACCCGAAGGTTGGCGTTATCTTGATACGAGGCGAGGGCCGGGCCTTCTGCGCTGGTGATGACCTCAAGGAGTTTGGCCAGCAACGGGCAGGGGAACGCGAGACACGCCGATTTATCGAAGATATCCAGGTGATTACCGACTTGATAATGAACGGCGAGAAAATCGTTATTGGCGCGATACATGGTTGGGCCGTCGGTGGGGGTCTGGAATGGGTGATCAACTGCGACATGGCAATTATGTCTGAAAGCTGCAAATGCTTCTTTCCGGAAATTAACCTTGGGCTGTTCGTTACTGGGGGCGTGAGCTCCTTGTTGCCAAACCAGGTCGGGCTTCAAAAGGCAAAGGAGCTCATTTTGCTGGGAGAGCATATTACGGCGCAGCAGGCGCTCGACATGGGGCTCGTCTGCCGCGTTGTCCCGGATGCCGATCTGGAAAAGGCAGCTCGTGAACTTGCCGCCAAAATTGCGGCCCTTCCCAAAATTGCCCGGGAGAGTGTTAAAAGGGTTCTGAACCGGAGCTTCCAGCTCCCCATAAGTGAGGCGATGGCCCTCGAAACCAACGCAACAGTCAAATGCTTCCTCGATCCAGAAGCAATGACGCGTATCGAGGGAAAGCTGGATAAGTAAGTGATAATAAATTTCCCCTATGCCTACTGATATCTTTCAATAAAGAGGCATAGGGGGATCTTCTCTTAATCACAAGACAGATTTAATCCTCGCGCTACAAGGCTTTGGCAAGAGCTGGGAGGCGATCTCGCCAAGGTTGAGCGCGTTCAATCTGTCCGGCGAGTTGTAAGAGAATGTCTTCGCCGCCAAATCGTGCGGCAAACTGAACCCCTAAAGGAAGACCTTGGCTTGTCCAGTGAAGAGGCAATGTTATTGCCGGTTGCCCTGTCACATTATAAAGCGGGGTATATGCTGAAAAATCCCAGACATGGTCTGTATATCCTTCGCCCGTTGTGTAATCGAAGGATGAGCGGGGTAAGGGCGGCTGAGACAGCGTTGGCGATAAAATAACATCGTATTTTTCATGAAACGAAGCAAGCCGTCGTCCAATCTCGTGGGTTTTTCGCGACGCAAGATAGAAATCTGCACCCGTCGCGTTAAGGCCAGCTTCCAGAAATGACCAGATTGCGGGCAGGAAATCAGATCTACGAACATCCGGGAGGCCTTTAAGCTTCGCTTTGGATTTGACATTCGCATACATTCCAACACCAAGAATTACAGTAGTTGCGTGCGCCAATCCATCTTCTTCCCAATGAATGCCAAGGTCCGTTTCTTCAACAATATGGCCCATTGATTCACATAATTTTGCCGCCTGGGTTGTCGCTGTGATGCATTCCGGATGTACATCCGTGTCGATTGGAGGACGGTTGCAAAGTGCTATTCTCAATTGCTTGGGGTCGCGTTTCGTCAATTCGAGATAACTGGCTGGCGCCGGGGGAGCCCAATAGGGGTCACCGTAGTCCGGCATTGCGGTCGCATCGAGCATGGCCGCGCTGTCGCGAACCGACCAAGTGCAGACATGTTGTGTGCTCATCCCGATTAATTCATCGCCGACATCCGGCCCATATGTGACACGGCCTTTTGACGGCTTTAGTCCAACCACTCCGCAGCAGGAGGAGGGGATCCGGATTGACCCCATGCCATCACTTCCATGGGCGGCGGGAACTATGCGAGCCGCGACGGCAGCAGCCGACCCGCCGCTGGAACCGCCTGATGTATGTTCTGGAGACCAGGGATTAGAAGTCGGGCCAAACAACGTATTATAGGTATCCGCAGCGAGGCCCATTTCGGGTACATTTGTTTTCCCGAACATGACCAATCCCGCTTTTTTATATCGGAGTGTTACTTCACTGTCGAAGTCCGGCGTGGTGGCCATGAATGCGTTGCCGGCCGTATTCTCCGTTCCCTTATAGGACGCGCGAAGATCTTTCAGGAGGAAAGGAACACCCTCAAATGGTCCATCGCCAACACCATTGCTAATCTGATCGCGGGCTAAGCCTTCAAACAAGTTAATGACAGCGTTAATTTCTGGATTGATGCGTTCGAGGCGGCGAAGGGCGACATCCAGCAGTTCGGTAGGCGTCACTTCCTTGTTTTTGACAAGTTCACCGAGGCCAACGGCATCCGTATTAATGTAATCTGATTCGCTGATCATTTTGTTGTATCCCACTTCCAGAGAGCGTTGATGGTGGCGCATCCATTGAGTTTTTATCCTTACCAAATAGACGCAACGGCTTTATTCACGAAATTTTTCAAAAGCGAGTTAGGTGGTTGTTATTACATGAATGTCGCTTGAAGAATCTCCTCTTGAATAACTTTTCCACAAATAATTTTTGTTAGAAAAATTAACGGTTGTAAAAAACAAAAACTGATGTCATGTTTATCATTATGTTATTATTGCAGTCAACAGTCAATTGCGGCAGTCGCAGAAATCGGAGGAGATGTAGATGAAGCGCATTTTAGTAGCAGCAGCCATGCTGTTTGGGGTCACGATGCAAGCACATGCGGAGGATCCGATCAAAATTACTGTTATTCAGGATGTCACTGGTAGTGCCGTGCTGGAATCCTATGCCAATCAGGTCTATCGCGGATTTGATTTGGGTATTCAGTGGGCAACGGAAGGTACGGGAAAAGTTCTCGGCCGTGATATCGAGGTTATACGAAAAGATACAACGATCAAGCCGGATCGGGCGAGAGCGCTGTTGGCGGAAGCTTATGAAGACGGATCTGTCATCGTGGTCGGTTCGACGTCATCCGGTATCACGAAATCAATGCTGCCCGTGGCTCAGGATTATGAAAAAATCCTCCTCGTTGCGCCCGCTGTCGCCGATTCCATCACCGGCGAGGACTGGAACCGTTTTATTTTTAAATCTTCCCGAAACAACTCCTTCGATATGCAGGCCCAGGCAATTGCGATGCGTCTTGATGAAAATACATCCATAGGCATTATCGGTGAAGATTATGCCTTCGTGCGAGACGGTGCGGCCGCTTTGAAGGAAGCCGTCAAAAAGTATGGCGCAACTGTTGCGGCAGAAGAGTTTGTGGAAGTAAATGCGACCGATCTTACACCGGCACTGGAACGGATTGCGCAGAAGATGGAGAATGTGAAAGGCAGGAAAATCCTTTTTGCATATTTTGGGTTTTTGCCCAACTATATGGGCAAAATCATGAACTGGGGACCGGAGCGACATGACATTGAACCAACGTCTATTGTCACGACTTTGCCCACGCTTGAATCGTTCAAGTCGGTGCCGGGAATGGAAGGTGCCGCCTTCTATTATTACGATTTGGAAAATAATGAGATTAACGACTGGTTCGTCGCCGAGCATCAAAAGCAATTTGGCACACCGCCGGATTTCTTCACTGTGGAGGGTTTTGCCGCCGCATCTGCTGTCGTGACGGCCTTGAAGAAAGCAAACTCGACGGAAACAGAGGACCTGATTGCGGCGATGGAAGGAATGGAATTTCCATCTGTTCGCGGGCCAAGAACCTTCCGTGCTGAGGATCATCAAGCGATGATGCCAATGTATCATGTGAAACTTGCCAATGAAGAAGGTGTTGCCTGGGCGGTACCAAAACTTGTTCGCAAGATTGAACCCGAAGAGTTCGATATTCCTATCCGCAACAAAAGATAGTGAGTGGCGCGCCGGGATGCTCTTTATGTTCCGGCGCGCAAATTTTTTAGTGATTAGTAGTTAGAAATTGTCGTTACAAAGGATCGCTTTTATGGTTTCCGCACCCAACATTGCTGACCATTGCCCAGTTATCGAAACCAAAAATCTTTCGGTCAGTTTCGGCGGGCATTTAGCGGTCAGTGATGTTTCCTGTTGTTTCGAAGAAGGGACATTGACGGCCATTGTTGGGCCGAATGGTGCGGGTAAAACGACTTATTTCAATCTTATTTCGGGTCAACTTAAATCGACGTCCGGACAAGTCTTTCTTAACGGTGAGGAAATTACCCAATACCCGGTGGCCCGTCGGGCAAAATGCGGCATCGGGCGCGCCTTTCAGCTGACCAATCTGTTTCCGGAGCTAACCGTCCAGGAAAATATCCGCCTGGCGGTTCAGTCTATGGCGAAGACTCGGGACAGTTTTTTGACCCTTTGGAGTAGCCACACGGAATTAATCGAAAAGGCGGATCACTTCCTGGAGCTCGCCGGTCTTGGACAATATGCCAAGGCGAATGCCTCAACTCTGAGCCATGGCAATCAGCGTAAACTTGAGGTCGCCATACTGATGGCTCTCGAGCCTCGTGTTTATATGTTCGATGAACCAACAGCCGGGATGAGTGTTGATGAAGTGCCAATCGTTCTTGATTTAATCAAGCGCGTAAAGTCTGAGGGAAACAAGACGATACTGCTCGTGGAGCATAAACTTGATGTCATCCGTTCACTCGCTGATCGCATTGTCGTTTTGAACAATGGTGAAGTTGTGGCAGATGGGGATCCGACAACGGTTATGGCATCAGATATTGTTCGTGAAGCGTATCTCGGTCGGGCAAGGCAGGATAGAGTAGGAGCCGCCAAATGACGCAGCCAATTCTGCAGCTGGAAAACGTCCATACCTATATTGAACAGTATCACATTCTTCAAGGCATTACATTTGACGTGGCAGAGAATGGGTTCACTGTTATCGTCGGTCGCAATGGCGCCGGGAAAACAACGACGCTGCGGACAATCATTGGATTATGGCAGGCCAAATCTGGAACCGTGAAACTGCGCGGGCAGGAAATTCAGGGCCAGACAACCTCTGAAATAGCGCGGGCAGGCGTCGCCTACGTCCCCGAGAATATGGGGATTTTCGGCGACCTTACGGTTCGCGAAAATATGATCCTAGCGGCCCGGCGTGGAAAGTTCGATACGGACCGCCTTGAATGGATTTTCGGTTTGTTCCCACCGATAAAAAAATTCTGGAACCTCGCGGCGGGAAATCTGTCCGGGGGCCAAAAGCAAATGCTTGCAATCGCGCGCGCCATCATCGAGCCAAGTGATTTACTTCTCATTGACGAGCCGACCAAGGGCATCGCCCCGGCAATCATTGAAGACATGATCGATGCGTTTCTCGAATTAAAGCGCATGCAAACCACTATTCTCTTGGTTGAGCAGAATTTTTCCTTTGCCGCGGCGCTTGGTGATGATGTCGTTGTGATAGATGACGGCCAAGTGGTTCATCGAGGTGCTATGGACACTCTCTCAAGCAACCCGGACCTTCAGCAACAGTATCTCGGACTCGCACTCAATGAATAGACAAGATATCTCAGAAACCGCCATTTCCATTGGTTCTACGACAAACCTGTTGAAGCGAGACTGGCTCCCGATCATGATCGTCATCGCCGCCGCATTAATAGCGCTGGCCTTCGTTGGATCGCCGAGCATCTGGCTGACGTTGACGTTAGCGGGCCTGGCCATGGGAATGATGGTATTCATCGTTGCCTCCGGATTGACACTCATCTTTGGCCTGATGGACGTTTTGAATTTCGGTCATGGGGCATTTGTAACCGTTGGCGCATATCTCGCCTATGCCGTGCTGACAATGATGACCGGGTTGACGGTCGCCGACAATCTACTTTTGAACGTCCTCGCGCTAATAGCCGTTGTCGTTGTTGCGGCCGTCGGGGCGGGCTTTCTTGGCTGGATATTCGAGCGCATAATTGTTCGACGCGTTTACGGGGATCACCTGAAGCAAATTCTGATCACCATGGGCGGCATGATCGTCATTGAACAGGTTGTCATGATGATATGGGGATCGCAGGAACAACTCATTCAGTTGCCAACTTCCTTACGTGGTGCGTTCGTCATGGGCGATGCGGTTGTCGAAAAATACAGATTGCTCGTCGTTGTTTTTGGATCGGTACTGTTTCTGGCGATGTATTTTTCCCTATCCCATACGCGGATAGGGCTGCTGATAAGGGCAGGCGTTGAAGATGCCGAAATGATACAGGCGCTCGGCTATCGCATTCGCAGGCTTTTTGTCGGTCTGTTTGTAGTGGGGTCCGGGCTTGCCGGGTTTGGCGGTGTGATGTGGGTGTTCTACCGCGGGACATTGACAGCAGATATCGGCGGCGAACTTATGATTTTGGCCTTTATCGTTATTATTATGGGGGGACTGGGATCGATTACAGGATGCTTCATCAGCGCAATTCTTGTGTCCGTTGTCGCTAACTATGTGGCGTTTCTGGTTCCTGAGATGGCAATGACTTCCACGATTATATTACTTGTGGCCGTAATCAGCTGGCGGCCACGCGGACTATTCCCCCTGACGAAACGGTAATCGGTATTGTTATGATCAATTCACTTTTCTCAAAAGACTTGCCAAGAAGCCGTATTGTTACTTTCACGCTTCTATTGCTGCTGATGGCAATGCTGGTTGCGCCTATTGCTATTGGCGGACTGACAATAATGAGCGTCTTTGTAAAGGTCGCAATTTTTGTGGTTCTTGTCGGATCCTTTGATCTGCTGCTTGGCTATACGGGAATGATTTCATTTGCCCATACGATGTATTTCGGTATTGGGGCTTATGGTACTGGCATTGCATTGAAGTCTATGGGAGCCTCCTGGGAAGCCATTGCGATTGGTTTTCTGTCAGCGGCGTTGCTTTCATTTGTGATTGCGGTTGCCGTCGGCCTCTTCAGTATGCGAACTAAAACGATCTTTTTCGCGATGATTACACTGGCCGTAGCAAATGCGTTCGCCGTTCTTGTAAATCAGTTCTACACCATTACAGGGGGGCATGATGGCTTGATTTTTCAGATACCACGTATTCTGAAACCGGCCTTTGTAATAATCCCTAGAGATGTCTTTGGTGTCCCGATTAACGGAACGACGTTGAGCTATTACGGAATACTTCTGATTTGCGGCCTTCTCTTCCTTCTAATGCTGCGAATAGTCAATTCGCCATTTGGACGGGTGTTGCAGGCTATTCGCGAAAATGAGCTCAGGGCGGAAGCGCTCGGCTTCAATGTTCTCCGTCATCGTGTTGTTGTAAGTTGCATTGCGGCGGTTCTCGCCTGTGTCGCAGGTGCCTTGAATGCGCTATGGCTGAGATTTGTTGGGCCGGAAGTCACTCTTGATTTGCAGGTAATGCTGGATGTCTTGCTGATCGTGGTGATCGGCGGGATGGGAACTCTCTATGGCGCTGTAATTGGCGCCGGGGTCTTCGTTCTCGCCGAAACCTACTTACAAAGCGCGATTGCCTACATCGCCCCCATGATACAAGAAACCCCTGTGCTTTCCGTAATCATACATCCTGACCGATGGGTATTCTGGCTGGGGATTCTTTTCGTCGTGAGTGTTTACTATTTCCCCGAAGGCATTGTCGGCCGCCTTCGTAATAGGGCAATAAAACGAGCCGCCATTAAAAGTGGATGAGGTGGTGAAAAGAAGAAAATTACTTGTCGCTTGATCCGCCATTATTACCCACCGGGCATGACAAAAAATTCCCTTTCAGCTTTCTTTATGAAATTCAGAAGATCTTGTTATTGAATCGGGGTATCGATATCAGTCACAAGACGGCTCGACATAGTGGAGGAATTTTTGTGCCAATTTGCGGCAGGCGGAGACGAACTCCTGTAAGTATGGCTGCACTTTCATCGTTATCTGCAATGAAATAGGGATGAAGCGGGAACAAGAAAGATCCCAAGCTCAGCAAGATAATTTTTCGATTTTTATATGGAAAAGCATAAAAAATCGATTTTAATTGACTTTTTTCCTGTTTGTGATTTTCTTTGGCAAATTCAAAAAAAGGAAAATCACCAATGAGACTTGCCTCATTTCTTCACGGCGGCCAAATAAAATTGGGTTTATTGAAGGCCGACGGTATCGTGGATATCAGTTCGCAAATCACCGGCCTTCCGGCGTCCATAAAAGAAATCTTGCGGCAAGATAAACTTTCAGAGATCAGAAAATCTCTTGGCTATTTAGAAGAATCCGAGGCCATTAGAATTGAAGATGTGTCATTTCTGCCGCCCATATCCGATGCGGAGAAAATAATTTGCATTGGCCGAAACTATGCCGCTCATGCAAAGGAAGGCGGGGCTGAGACCCCAAGTTATCCCGAAATTTTTTTACGGACCAACCGGTCAATTCTCGGGCACGACCAACCGATCATACGGCCGAAATGCTCGGACAAACTCGACTACGAAGGGGAGTTGGTCGTCGTAATTGGCAAAACAGTCCGCCACGTAACAGAGAAAGACGCTCTCGACTACGTTGCAGGTTACTCTATCTTTAACGAAGCGACCTTGCGGGATTACCAAAGAAAAAGTACGCAATGGACAATCGGTAAGAACTTTGACAATACGGGCGGGTTCGGTCCGTGTCTCGTGACACCGGAAGAGCTGCCACCGGGGGCAACCGGGCTTTCCATAAAGACCTTCCTCAACGGTAATTTAATGCAAGAAGGTAATACAGGTGACCTTGTATTTCCAATTGCAAAACTCATCGCGCTACTCAGTGAATGTATGACATTGGTCCCGGGCGATGTCATCGTAACCGGCACGCCGTCGGGGGTCGGATATGCCAGAAATCCACCCGTCTGGATGAAGCCGGATGATATATGTCAGGTGAGTATTGAGGGCATTGGAACTTTATCCAATCCTATCGAGGATGAATGAGGCGAATAGCATCAGGACCCGCGGCTAACGGAGCGTTTTCAGGACGCTTACATATCAAAGGACAGATCTGATTCCTCGATAATTTTTGCTGTCTTCTGATAATGGTTCAACAGTAATTGCACGGCTTTATCGGCGTCGCGATCAATCGCGGCCAGGTAAATTGCTTCATGTTCGTCCTTTGGGTCTCGGGCCGGATAGCTTGCGGCGACGGCAAGCTGGCGATAGCGATCGGATTGATCATGGAGCTGCTCGCAAAACCCCAGCAGCAGACGAGATCCGCAGGCGGCGATCAACGCCATATGAAACTCCCGATGCAATCTATCCCATTCGGCATTGCGCGCGGCGCTTTTCGGGTCAATGAGTCGAGGAACGCGCGACAATCTGTGATGCGCCAGAACAAGCCGCTCCTCCCACTCACTGTCGCCATTTTCGATCGACTGACGAAGGGCGGTTTCTTCAAGCCAGCATCGCGTTTTTACGAGCTCCTGTAATTCGACTTTACTGATGGCGGCAACGGAAAATCCCCGCTGCTCCTCACGAACGACGAACCCGTCGGAGGACAGGCGGTTGAGCGCTTCTCGAATTGGGCTGTTTCCGGCTTCATAGCGAAGACGCAATTCATCTGTCCTGAGCTTTTTACCGGGCTTCAGCGCGCCACTGACAATATCCATCCGGATGCGATCATAAACAGAAGTCGCGAGTGTCGAGACCTGGCCTGAGGAATGTTTCCCGTTTTCCTTTTCGTTGGTGAGCAATTTCGCCATCGTCCAAACTCCATATTTGCAGTTAATGTTTTAGCGGTAGCGCGAAATAAAATCCATGAGGAAAATAGAATTTCCATAAAAAGCATACTCATTGCATTATTTCGAAAATACGGCGATACAGGGGATGGAAGTCGGCAATTTCCATAGAGATCAATAAGGGGGTCAGCATGTCAGATTACTATGTCAAGCATTTGGTTGTTCCGCTGCCATTGGCGACGGCAACAAAGATAGTCGATTTTGCACTTGAATTTGGGAAGGCTGCCCAACTGCTGCCTTTAACGGTTGCCGTGTTGGATGTTGGCGGAAATCTGGTGGCTTTCAAGCGGGAAGACGGTTGCGGCATTCTGCGGGGGGATGTCGCCATTGGGAAGGCCTGGGGCGCGCTTGGTATGGGTATTTCAAGCCGGACCATCCGAGATCGTTTGTCTGATCGTCCGGCTTTTCAGGGAGCGCTCAGTGCGGCGTCCCAAGGCCGCTTTATTCCGGTTCCCGGCGGTGTCTTGATTTGCGGCGAAAATGACGACGTTATTGGCGCCGTCGGGATTAGTGGGGACGCATCGGATAAGGATGAATATTGTGCGATTATGGCCGTCCAAAAGGCGAGGCTAAAGCCGTCACCGGAAAAACCGGTCGAAAACTGGAATGAAGCGGGGCTGTAAAATTGAACAGCGGTAATTCACCCGGAGTAATCGGGACAGCTTGCCAATCGCAAATATACAATTTTGTCTAGTAATTTCGATAAAAAGTTATATGATCCGTAAAAATCGATTTAATCGAATGCTAGGGGAGGTGGATCATAATATTCCGGGAGAAGGGGACGTTCGGACGTCATTTACCACGCGTCTTAGAAATTGCGATTGCCGCGGCAATTCCGACATTGAGCATTCTTTGGGCGGTGCAGGCGCCGGTGCTGCTCGGCCTGGAGGTGGCGCGGGAACAGTTCCTTGCCTGTATTCTGGGCCTATCAATTGCGCTTGCATTCATAGGTCAACGGAATAAGGACGCGTTTTCTCTATTTCCTCTGCTCGCGTCTCTCGCCAGCCTCTTCATCTTTTTCTTTATTGGCATTGATTATACGCGTTTCCAATTTGACTTTCCTTATCTGACACCGGAGATGCAAGCTTTAGGGACCGTTGCCGTGGCTTTCTCTGCCTATGCCCTCTGGCGAATAGGGGGCTGGGTGTTTTTGCTCATAATTGGCCTACTTGGCGTCTATAGTCTGACCGGCCATCTATTGCCAACGCCACTTACTGCATCGCAGTCCACTCTCCCGGAAATTCTGGTATATCTCGCCTTTGATCCCAATGCGATGTTGGGAACGCCGCTCAGTGTTGTGGCGACGATTGTCGTGGTTTTCATCTTTTTTGGAAAATTGCTGGTAAAAACGGGTTGCGGTGAGTTCTTCATTGATCTTGCAATGTCTGCGATGGGCAAACAGCGCGGAGGGGCGGCAAAGATTTCTATCATCGCGTCGGCTCTCTTCGGTTCGATCTCAGGAAGCGCTATTTCCAACGTCGTCACAACGGGCGTTATGACAATTCCGCTTATGAAAAGATCGGGCTATTCCTCGAGCCAGTCCGGCGCGATTGAGACCATAGCGTCTACGGGCGGCCAGTTGATGCCGCCCATAATGGGCGCGGCTGCTTTTCTGATGGCGCAATCATTGGAGATTCCCTATTCCGATGTGGTCATCGCCGCCATCGTGCCGGCACTGCTCTATTATGTTTCAGTCTTTATTCAGGTGGATCTCATCGCCGCACGCGATTCTATCTCGGCGGCGGAAAAGGAAGTGCGACCCGTCAAGACGGTGCTGAAAGAAGGCTGGCATCTGATAATACCGTTTGTCGTCTTACTGACGGCGATGTTCGAATTTCGTGCGTCGGCCGAGTTGGCGGCTCTATATGGCGGTGTCACCGCAATTGTATTGGGGAGTATCCGGGAATACCGGGGGAGCCGGCTTACCATTAGAGGGCTACTGGATTGCTTTCCCGAGACTGGCAAATCGCTGGTGGAACTTACACTTATCGTTGCAGGCGCAGGCTTTGTTATTGGTTTGCTGAATTTGTCCGGGGGCGGGTTCGTTCTTACGCTCGCTCTTGTCGAACTGGGGGGCACACACATCGCCGCCTTATTGCTGGTATCTGCCGGAATTTGTATTTTGCTCGGAATGGGCATGCCGACCTCCGGTGTCTATGTTCTTCTGGCGGCTCTCGTGGCTCCTTCTCTCATTGAAACGGGCATTGAGCCTTTGGCCGCGCATATGTTCATTCTGTATTTCGGAATGATGTCGATGATCACGCCCCCTATCGCGCTGGCAGCCTTCTCGGCGGCGACGATAAGCGGCGCGAGCCCCATGCGAACGGGTTTCGAGGCCATGAAAATGGGGTGGCTTGCCTATGTCGTTCCAGTTCTGTTTGTCTTCAGTCCCACCCTGCTAATGGAGGGCAAGGTTACGGAAATCCTGTGGAGTGGCGCAACAGCCCTTGTTGGCGTTTATTTCATTTCAATCGCCGTCGTCGGCCATTTTTCAAAGCGGCAAAGTTTGCTGGGACGGCTATTGCTTCTGCTTCTGGGAGTGATAGCCCTGATTCCGGTAAAAATCGCTTTTGGCGGCGTCGCGGTTGTAATGTCTGCTGTCATCTTCGGCAGTATCTATCTGACATGGACCCACATTTCCAATAAAGGCCAACTAATCCGATAAAAATAGGGAGCAAGGAGAAATAATATGAAAAGACTAATCGCGTTCGCAATCGGCATCGCATTGAGCTGCGCAACTGCCGCGGCTGTGCAGGCGGAAACCTATTCAATGGGGACAAATCAACAGGGATCCCTGTTCTATTCCATGGGCGCCGCAATCTCCAAAGTGATGGTTGAGAAAACAGGGGAGCAGTACCGGGTTGCGCCCTATGCCGGCTCTTCAACCTATATCCCGCTTATCAATACCGGGAAACTCGCCTTCGGCTTTGCCAACGGCGGCGAGGCAGCGTTTGCCTATGAAGGTATCGGGAGCTTTGAGGGCCATGCCAATACCAATCTGCGGCTTGTCGGGGTTGCCATCGCAACACAAACGTCCTTTGCGGTGCCGACAAATTCCCCTTTCAAAACAGTATCGGATTTAAAGGACGCACGTCTTCCTTCGGGGTATAACTCCGGTCGCACATTTCATTACTACTCCAACGCCGCCCTTGCGACAGGGGGATTGACCATAGAGGATGCCAAAAAAGTCCCCATGCCGAATTTCGTCTCCGCGATTAATGCGATGGCAGATGGTAAGGTGGATGCGGCTCTCATACCCATGAATGCCGGCGTTGGTAAAAAGGCCATGGCGACCATGAAAGACGGCTGGCGCTATATTTCATTGGTCGACTCGCCGGAAGCGCGCGCCGCTGTCTCAAAAAATCTGCCGTCTGCCCGTATTGCCAGCATGGAGCCTGATAAGAGCAAAACAGGTGTTGTGGACAGCCCCACCTATATGATCGAGGTGGATTTTTATGTTCTGACGGGAGCTGATGTTTCTGACGATGTTGTATACCAGCTGACCAAAACGATGTATGAAAATAAAAAGTCGCTTGCCGAAGCATTTGGCGCCTTCAATCGTTTTCAGCCCGACAAGATGGTCCAGGAAAACCCGGTGCCCTATCATCCGGGTGCGGTGAAGTTTTATAAGGAAGTCGGCCAGATAAAGTAGCCGGGATAACGCTTTTAGAAGATCCTGAACAAATTCTGTCTATTTCCATGGCCGCATTATTTGCGGTCATGGAATTTCTCTGCACATTCCTGGATCCACAGTATCGCGATATGTGGATGGCTTCCGTTCCAGAGAAAAGAGCGGGCGCCTGCGACGTTTGCAACCGTCAAGCATCTGCCAATAATCTCTCCCATCTTAGACTCTCCTTACCTGACAGGGGTATGGCACTTTTTTACGTCATTTGATCTGGTGAGATCGCATGGCGACCACCCAGCCTATGCTGCTGGGCGGGTACTCACAAAAAATGGATGTAAGCCAGAAATCCCTAAAGAGTGGTGGACAAGATTATTATGATATGTTGTACTGAGAGAACATCGTTCTATATATAGAACAATAGGAGAGGGATGAATGATAAAAAAATTAAAGACAATGTCGCGGCTTTTTGTCTTGGGAACAGGATTTCTTGGTTGTTTGGCTTCTTCGGCTGCAATTGCCGAAGACAAGGTTATTTTCAAGGTTGCCGACATATTTCCGACTACTCATTACATTCTGCTTGAAGGCACCCAGAAATGGATGGACAAGGCAGTCGAGCTGAGTAACGGGCGAATTGAATTCCAGTATTTTCCAGCGCAGCAACTGGGCAAAGCTAAAGATATCATGAGCCTCACGAGTGCCGGTGTCGCGGATATCGGTGTTATCATTCCAGCATATGTTCCGGAAAAACTACCGCTTTCCGCCGCGGGTGAGCTGCCCGGTATGTTCAATACCGCTTGCTCCGGATCGCAGGCACTGGCGGAGCTGACGAAACCCGGTGGAATTCTTTATGAGCAGGAGTTCAAGCCACAGGGCTTTCATGTGCTTTATACCAATATGTTGGCTCCTTATACCGTCATGACGTCTGAGAAAGAACTGAACTCCTATAAGGATCTCGCAGGGCTGAAGCTTTATGCGTCTGGAGATGCGAAGCATGAAACGCTGACAAAGCTGGGGGCAACGCCTATTCGGCTTAGCGGGCCTGAAATTTTTGAAGCGGTTCAGCGCGGAACACTGGATGGCGCCATGCTTGCCTATATCGGGCTGCCTCCATACAGTCTTGATGAACTTATGAAATATGGACTGACTGGTGTAAACTTGGGCAGCACAACAGTCACATATGGCATGACCTCTAAAAAATGGAACAGCCTGGATAAGGAAATCCAGGACGCGTTGACAGAGGCCGCTGCGTTTGCCGGAAATGCTCTGTGCAGCTACAGCGACAGAATGAACTCTGAAGCACTGGAGGCACTGAAAGGTGGCGGTGCCAAAATCCATGTGATTGAAGGTGAGGAAGCCGCAGCCCTAAACAAGGAGCTGGAACCGGTGATTACTAACTGGACGTCCGTTCTGGAAGAAAGAGGGAAACCGGCGAAGGAAGTCATTGAGCAGTTCCGTAGCGCTGTGTCTAAATACGAGTAATAAAAATTGGGGAACGGGCCGGTATACTGTCCCGTTCCCCATTATCAGAATCTGCGCCAAACAGGTCACTTGATTGTAGTACGCTCGCGCTAGCCCGGTTGCTTGCCGCCGAGCACGACGGAGATTTCATCTGCCGTACTGCGCAGCTTATTCCCGAAATGGTCAAGAGGGCCGTTGCTGAGTGTGGAGGATGTAGCCGCGCAGGCGACAACACCAATGGGCTCTCCCGTTACATCAAAAATCGGGGCGGCGATGGCGTCAATGCCCTCCAAATTTTCTCCATGTCCAACCGCGTATCCACGCGCACGAATATTTTTGAGATCATCCATAATATCTGCTGGATTGGTAATTGTTTTTGCCGTTAGCGGAATAACAGATACCGATTTGACGAGTTCCTCGGCTTCCTTGGAAGGCAGATAGGCGAGCAGGGCCCTTCCGGAGGCACTATGGGTTATCGGAATTCTTGTGCCTATCGAAATAATGACGCGCACATCATCCGCACAATCCTGCCTGTCAATCACCAGTAACCGGTTGAAATTTACACGCTGTTCAAGCACGACGCTTAAGCCCGTATTTTCCACAAATTTCTGTAGATGTGGTCGCGATACATGTATCAGGCTTAGGTCCTGTACAATAGTTCGGACAAACTCAAGGAAAATTGGTCCCAAGGAATACTTTTTTGAATCAGTATCAAATAGAACGAAACCATGAAGCTGAAGAGTTTTTAATATAGCGTAACAATTACTTCTGGTTAAATTGAGATCTTTCGCGATTTCTGCGCCGGATGCTCGCCGGTTTGCTTTCAGGTAATGAAAAATCCGGATTGTTCGTTCAACTGCCGGTACAGAATAACGTTTAGTCTCATCAGCTTCTTTGTACGACATACGTTTCTCCAGTAAGCCCAAGAATACGCATAACTTCCGCACGCTGCTTGAGCAACAAAATTATCGATGGATCAGTTGACGGCCTTCCCAGGCAGTGATATTTGTATTGTATATAGATCATAGTTCTATATATAGAACAAAAAGGCCAGATAAATTACCTCTTGGGAGAAATTTGTGGACACTCGCACTAGTAAAATAAGCTCAGTCGATTTGGCGCTCGAGGGGCTGGAAGACGGCCAGACTTTGATTATAGGCGGGTCATTATTTCATAATAAACCCATGTTCCTCGTGCGGGAGATTATCCGCCGGAAAGTAAAGGATCTTGTCGTCGTTTCCGTTCCACAGGCGTCGATCGATGTGGATTTGCTTATTTCCGCAGGCTGTGTCGCGGAAGTGAGAGTTCCGTATATGGGGTTTGAATATCTGGGGTTGGCCCCGGGCTTTCGGAAGGCGACGAGTGAGGGCAAAATCAGCGTCTGGGAATGTGACGAGACGCATCTTCTCGCGGCTCTCGAGGCGGCGGCCAGAAAACTCCCGTCTGGCATTGCTAAGGCTGGTGTTGGTACCGACGTGCACAGATTAAATCCGGATATAAAGCTGGTTAAGGATCATATCTCCGGCGAACCGATGACGGCAGTTGCCGCATTGAAACCGGATTTGGCGATTCTTCACGCAGCGGCGGGCGACAAATATGGGAACCTCCGCTATGTGGGCTATTCATTTGCGGATTTGATGGTCGCGGAAGCAACGCGGCAAGGCGGCGGAAAAATCGTTGCCAGCGTCGATGAGATGGTTCCAAATGCGAGTTTCACGAATGACCCCTTCCGTACCAACATATCCTGCATGTTGGTCGATCATGTGATCGAGGCGCCTTACGGGGCCTATCCCTGTTCGTCTCATGGAAGCTATCAGTTCAATGAGGCCGCAATCATCGATTACCTGAAAGCAGCGAAATCCGAAAATGGGATAGCAGACTATATAAACGATCACGTCCTATCAGTGCCAAGCCACCAACATTACCTGGATAAGCACGTAAATCTACAGTCGTTAATTGAAGCGAAGGCAAAAACCTATGTCGATTGAAAGTTCACCTGTGGCCTGGCCGGAACTTGCCGCGTACGTATTGAGTAAGGAACTGGGGGATGGAGAAATCGGGTCACCAGGAGGGGCGCGTAGCGAAATTCCTCTCGCGGCCGCGCGTCTCGCTCAATTAACGCATGCCCCGAACCTGATGATCATTACCAGCGCCGCCGGATTTGTGGCAAATAGCGTTGGAAAGGCGCCGGCGCCCCTGTTTCATTCCACGATGGATTATAGAAATATATATGCCGGAACCGAGACGGTTTTAAATTTTATGTCTGTCTTCTACACGCCACGAGATTGGTTTTTCGCCGGTGGTCTGCAGGTCGATAGTTTCGGGAATCTGAACATGACCGCTATTGGGGACATAAAGGCGCCGAAGCTGAAGGGGCCGGGTGGTGCGGGCCTCTCCTATGCAAGCTCGGTCGCGCGGCGATATTTCATCTATATGCAGCAGCATTCCAAACTATCCTTTGTGAACAAGCTCGATTACGTCACGGCGATGGGATATGGCAGCGGGCCGGGCGATCGCGAAGCGCTTGGTCTTGTTGGCGGCGGGCCGGCGCTTGTATTCAGCCCGATGGCCGCAATGGATTTTTGTGCTACCACCAAACGGATGCGGTTGCGATCGGTGCATCCCGGGCACACCGTGGAAGAAGTGCTGGATAATACCGGTGCCGAAATCATTGTTCCGGAGGAGGTGCCGACGACCGCTCTGCCGGATGCGGAGACATTGGAGATCTTGCGTTCAAGAGTGGATCCGTCAGGCGTGTTGCGGAATCTAAAGGGAGCAAGAAATGATTGATGTGGCGCGACAACCGCTTCAGGGTGTCAAGGTCCTTGATTTAGGGCGGGCATTGGCCGGGCCGCTTTGCTCTTTGATGCTCGGAGATCTTGGGGCGGATATCATAAAAATCGAGCCGCCAGGGCTGGGCGATGACAGCCGTGCCTGGCCGCCCTTTCAAAATGGAGAAAGTACCTATTTTGTAAGCGCCAACCGCAACAAGAGAAGCATCGTACTGGACCTCGGGAAAGAAGAGGGGCGTGATGTCTTCCGTAAAATGGTTACTTCCGCGGATGTTGTGGTCGAGAATTACCGGCATGGCGTGATGGACGGCTGGGGAATTGGATATGAAGCTCTCCGCGAGATTAATCCCAAGCTCATTTATTGCGCCATCACCGGATTTGGTCGGTCGGGGCCATATGCGACAAAACCGGCAACCGACATCTATATGCAGGCATTTGGCGGATTGATGAGCGTTACCGGAGAGGTTGACGGCGGGCCCGTTCGTACCGGCGTTAGTATCTGCGATTTGACGGCGGGTATGTTTGCCTCGCTCGGGATCATGGCCGCATTGCAGGCCCGCAATATAACCGGAACGGGGCAACTTGTTGATACCTCCCTGCTGGACGGGCAGGTGGCTTACCTTTCCTATCTTCTGACCGCATTTGGCGCGACAAATGACGTTCCAGGAAAGTCCGGCTCGGGACATCCGAGTGTCGTGCCCTATCAGGCATTTGAGGCCAGTGACGGTTGGGTCTCCCTCGCGGCATTTAACGACCGTATTTGGCAGCGGGCGGCGAAGGCAATGGGGCTGGAGAACCTGATTTCGAATCCGTTATACGCCACGAACGTGGATAGGGTGAAAAATCGCGGCACCTTGATTCCGATAATGCAGGAATGCTTCCTCACCAAATCCGTGCAGGAGTGGGTGACGATCATGGAAAAGAATGATGTCCCCCTCGCTCCCGTCAACACCGTAGAGGAGGTCATGAAACATCCTCAGGTGCGTCACCGGGAAATGATTCAGGAAATTGAGCATCCGTACGCGGGTACGTTTTCAGTATTCGGTTTTCCGATGAAACTTTCAGATACACCCTGCACGTACAGATACCCTCCTCCGGCGTTGGGTCAGCACAGTGAAGAGATACTTGAAGAATTCGGTTTTTCGGATCAGGAGATTGAGGAGCTAGGCAGAAAGGCAGTTGTTTTAGCTCCAGGCAAACAAGTCTGAAACAGGCGAAATGGAAAGAGTTAGCCATAGAAACTGGAACTAGGGTGGATTCCTCCCGTTGACGACAACGACAAGAAAAATCAAGAACAGCGGTTCGGCGGACTATCCGTGAAAAGGATGCGAAATGGGGCAGCTTAATAATTTCCTCTCTAATATAGAACGATTGTTGATGATCGGGGCCGCCATTTGCCTTGTCGCGATTATGATCGTGATGGTGTCTGATGTGGTCATGCGGTATCTGTTCAGTTCCCCGATTTCCTGGGCCTTTGAGGTCTTGACCAGATATCTGATGCTTGGATCCTTTTTCTTCGCGGTTTCACATACCCTGGAGAAAAACGAACATCTCTATGTGGAAATTTTCCATCGAATGATGCCGGACCGTCTTGGTCAGCTCCTACTCGGTCTGGCCTACGCCTGTACAGCGGTTGTTTTGGCCGGGGCAAGCTGGATGAGCTTTCTGGTTGTGCAGGAAAATCTGCGGAACAGCGAATATACCGCCGGAGGCATAAACTGGCCGTTATGGACATCGACGATCATTATCTCACTCGGATTAACCCTGCTCACGGCCAGAATGCTTCTCGTTTCCATAATGCGGCTGTATGTGGCGTCCGGCGCGGATACAGAGAACAAGATCTCTGATCAACTCGGAGATGCGCAATGACGACAGCAATCACCATTGCATTACTGATTATCCTCCTTGTCATCGGATTACCTGTCGCATTCTCCTTGCTTCTCTCCGCCGCCATTGGTCTGCTACTGATTGGTGGGCCAAACTTGGTGTTGGGCATTCTGCAAACCACTCCCGGCACGGCCGTTTCAAGTTATGAACTCATCACGATACCGATGTTTATTCTGATGGCGGAGTTCATGATTGTGAGCCGGGTCGCGGACGAGATGTTTGAGCTGATTGGCCGATGGGTTCGTCGCTTGCCAGGCGGACTTGCGATCGCAACCGCTATTTCCGGCGCGGCGTTCGGGGCGGTCTCCGGCTCCAGTACCGCTGCGGCCGCGACACTTTCCGCCAGCTCCGTACCGACAATGATCAAGCATGGCTATGACGCGCGGTTCGCATCCGGCGTCGTCGCGATATCGGGTACTCTTGCGATGCTCATTCCGCCCAGCATTGCCTTGATCCTGTATGGCCTCCTCAGTGGGGAGAGCATTGCCGTCCTGCTGATTGCCGGAATTGTACCGGGGTTGTTGGTCCTTACGGTGATTATTTTGACCGTCTTCACATTGATATGGTTGCGCCCGTCCTGGGCTCCCAAAGTTGAAGACAAGTTTTCCAAGGAAAGCCATTCCGTTGCCGCCCTCCTGTTCCTGCTGCTTTTCCTGATCGTCACGGGCGCCATCTATCTTGGCATTGCCACGCCCACGGAAGCCTCCGCCATCGGAGCATTCGGGGCGCTGCTTATCGCCGTGGGACGGGGTAACACGAATTTCGGGATGCTGACGCAGGCCGTTTACCGCGCGTTGCGCACAACCGCTATGATCGGCGCAATTATCATCGGGGCGCAGGTCTTTGGTTATTTCCTGACAATCACTCAGATACCCAATCTGATTATAAGCCAGATTGGCGGCCTGGACTTTCCCTCCTGGGTTATCCTGATCGGGATCATCTTTATTTATCTGGTACTGGGAATGTTTCTGGATCAGATTGCCATTCTGATATTGACTGTCCCGATTATGCTGCCCCTGATTGTTTATCTCGGATATGATCCAGTCTGGTTCGGTGTGTTGATTGTCGTCCTGGCGGAGATCGGCCTCGTGACGCCGCCGGTCGGGATTAATGCCTTTGTTGTCTCGCGATATACCAATGTCCCGCTGGAGGATGTGTTTATCGGCGTTATCCCTCACATTCTGGCGCATTTCCTTGTGGTGCTGTTGCTGGTTTTGTTTCCTGCGCTGGTTCTTTGGCTGCCAAACACCATGTAAATCTGCCCAACCGGCCGACCCCATGGTGCGGGAATATATTGATGCGTTCCGCGTCGGGAGTATCTTCGCTGTTTGTTTACTGTAGGAACCGAGATCAATTCCTGGTCGATAGACGTTGTCCTAGCATAAGCATCGCTTTGCTAAGCGAAAGAATTTCAAGCTTCGGCGTCTCTGGATAGCACTCTTCTAGAAAGATGAATTGGAGATGACATCGCAATCATCCAAGGACGTCGTATAGGCGTCCTTAGATGATGCGCTTGCGGATTTGTGTCACGACCAGTTCGGCGACAATCACGACGGCGAAGATGCTGAGCAGGACAGTTGAGACCTTGTCCCAATAAAAGGTGTTCAGGGCATTATTCAGGGCGATACCGATACCACCGGCCCCAACCAGTCCGAGAACCGCCGATTCACGGACATTGATGTCCCAGCGAAACAGAGCAATTGACCACAAGGCCGGCTTAACCTGCGGCCAGTATCCCTTAAGCAATACGCTGGTCGCCGGCGCGCCGGTTGCCTTCAGCGCCTCGACGGATCCCATATGCACTTCTTCCAACGCTTCACCCAACAGTTTTCCGACAAACCCAACGGACCGGAAGGCAATCGCCAACACGCCGGCCAAGGTTCCCGGACCGAACACGGCGACGAAGAGCAGCGCCCAGACCAGCGAGTTGACTGAACGCGAGGAGACAAGAACCAGTTTGGCGAAGACCAGCAATATCGGATTGGACGTGATATTCCGGGCCGAGCACAACGCCACAGGCAATGCCAGGATCAGCGCGAGGATCGTTCCCAGGCTGGCGATATGCAATGTTTCCATGAGGGCTTCATGCACGCCTTGCTGATAATAAGAAAGGTCCGGCGGCCAGAGCCGGTTCAATAGATCAAGCATCTGCGACGGCGCGTCGGCAAGAAACTCAGGGATGATCTGCACGTGGCGGGTCGAGACGACGATTGCCGCCACGACAATCAGCAAAACCAGCCAGCGCGAAAACCGCTCCATCGGTGTAAACCGTTCGAGGCGCCGGTGTGTCATCTGCACGGGGTCGTTATCAGCTATCATTTGAAGACGCCCTTCACCCATGTGCTGAAATATTCGCCGGCCATGATCACGGCAATTAGCGAAATCAGGATCGCCGCAACGAAATCGTAGTCGAACCGCTGAAAGGCCGAAAATAATGTGCCGCCAATGCCGCCTGCGCCGACGATTCCGACCATCGTTGAATTGCGCAGATTGGAATCGACCTGATATGTCGAGAAGCCGACAAAGCGGGACAGCACCTGCGGAACGACACTGAAAATAATGACGTTCCCAAAAGACGCGCCACTCGCCCGAACGGCCTCGACCTGCTTCAGGGAGATTTCCTCAATTGCTTCGGCGAACAATTTTGCAATGAAACCCACAGATGCGACAATCAACGCCAAGATACCGGCAAGTGCGCCGAACCCCACTGCCTTGACGAAAATAATGGCGACGATCACCGGATGGAACGATCGGCAGACGGCAATAAGCGTTCGGGCAGGCCAGGAAACCCAGGGCGGCATCATGTTGCGAGCTGCAAAAAAGCCGATCGGCAGGGATAAGGTGATGCCCACGGCTGATGCGAGGATTGCGATCTCAAGACTTTCCAAAAGGCCTTCGAGCAGCAGACTCCAACGTGAGAAATCAGGCGGGAGCATGCGGCCCAACATGTCGGCACCGTGACCGAAGCCGGCGATCATGCGCTCACTACTTATATCGATCAGGCTGAGTGCATAGACAAGATAGACCAGTAGAGCCACCCAGATAATCCGGGATGGCCAATTTACCGGAAACGGGTTGCGCTTTGCGTGGGGGGTGGACGGGATGGTCATTGCAGCCAGTCCTCACCGCCATAAATTTCTTTGAGATGCGTATCCGTAAGGCCGGATGGCGCGCCGTCATAGACGATATTTCCCTCAGACATGCCGATTATGCGTTGTGCAAAGCGGGTGCCGAGTGCCACATCATGAATATTGACGATAACAGGAATATCGAGTTTCCCGGCAAGACTTGCCATCAGTTCCATGATTTCGACGGACGTCTTCGGGTCGAGCGACGACGTTGGTTCGTCGGCCAGAAGGATATGCGGGGCCTGCATCAATGCCCGCGCGATCCCGACACGTTGACGCTGTCCGCCGGAGAGATTGTCGGCCCTTTGATACGCCAAATCCCCGAGGCCAACTGTGTCCAACAACTCGAACGCACGGTCGATATCTTGGGACGGAAATTTTCTAAGCCATGCTTTAAGCGGTGAAATATAACCGAGCCGGCCACAAAGCAAATTCTCTATAACACTAAGCCGCTCAACCAGGTTGTATTCCTGAAAGACCATGCCGATCTTCCGGCGCGCGCGTCTTAGGCCCGCGCGGCTCAATTTCGTAATATCCTCGCCCTCGAAAATGATTTCACCGCGGGTCGGTTCGACCAGACGGTTAATGCATCTAAGAAGCGTACTCTTGCCAGTCCCCGATGGCCCGATGATCGCCATTATCCCACGGCTATCTACATCGAGATCGAGTCCTTTAAGGACAGGAACACCAGCCCGGTATTCCTTCACCAAGCCACGAATTTTTAGGGCTTTTGATGCGTCCTCTAAATGATCCGCGGGGCCTGAGCCCCGCGAATTTTCCGGCAATGACATACCGTCTCCGGCCACAGTCATCAGTCAGCCTTTTTCTTTTCGGCTGCTTTCTTGGCTGCCTTCTCGGCTTCCTTCTGGGCCATTTGATCAAGGCCCTTGCGGTCATATTCTTCGCCGATTGATTTGGCAATCTGGCGTATGACGCCCCAGTCCTCTTTATAGGTTATTGCGAAGAACCGATCGGCCCCGCCGAAGGTTTTCTGCATTTCCGGCGGGAACCGGAAATCACGGAATGCTTCGCGGATCTGCTGAATAAGTTCCGGCTTAAGGTCATAGGCGTAAGCAAACGACGAAGTCGGGAACTTGGGGCTCCGATAGATAATACGGAAATCATCTGCATTTACCACACCCCGCTCTGCCATTCGCGTAAACACGTCTGACGCAACAGGCGCCGCATCGTAGTCGCCGCTATTGACGCCGAGCACTGATTGGTCGTGCTTACCAGAGTAGAGCACTTCGTAATCCTCGCCCGGTATCAGACCCTGGTCCGGGAACAGCGCGCGCGGCGCCAGATTACCAGAGTTTGAAGACTGCGACGTATGCGCGACTTTCTTACCCTTCAAATCCGGAAGCGACTGGTACGGGCTGTCTTTCTTGACGATAACAATGAGATTATAGCCTTGAAATTCTTTTTCGGTGCCCTTCACGGCAAGCGGAACTGCGCCGGCAAGGTTGACCGCAAAGCCCGTCGGCCCGGTCGAAAAACCGGCAATATGCAGCCGGCCAGACCGCATAGCCTCGATTTCAGCCGAATTCGACTGCACAGTGTAATAGATCACCTTCTTGCCGGTTTTCTCCGCCAGATAATCCTGGAATGGCTTGAACGCATCACGGTACACCGCCGGGTCTTCAACGGGGGTGTAGGTGAACACAAGCGTCGACGGATCACGGAACTTTGACGGGTCCTTAGGTGCGTCAGCAACCAGGTCCCCATCTTCGTCGCAGAAGATTACATCCAAAGAACCTCTGTTCTTACATTCGTCTGCAAGGCTTGGTGAAGTCCACGCTAAGAAAGCAGCTGCCATCAGGCCAAGCCCGACGGTCATTTTTGTCAGTTTGAGTTTCATAGTCTACTCCCAAATAACTACAAATGAGCCCATATATTATTTTTTGAAACGCCGGTTATCGGAACGCTTCAGTTTTTCTTTGTTGACGATTTTATTCGCCCTTATGACCGGAGGTCTCGCTCGCTCCAAAATTTCCCGCGCGCCGATAGTTTCCTCGGCAAGCTTTTTTACGCCACAGTTTCCGGTGCATATCAAAACCATAATGCTTTTGCAATAAAATGAACAGCATTGTTTGCACCCGTCGGAACCACCCCTAACACGCCTAACCCCCGGTTCTGGTGGAAGAAATTCGCTTGTCATTCAACTCTCTGTTTCCGCCTTCCTGAATGACGAGCGATATCCCCGTTTACTATTTCAAAATATCTTCTGGAATTATCAGATTTGCGGTAATGACCTGCGCCGGATTTCCAATTTCATTTCCCAATGCCTGATTTTTTAATCAGGGCATGGATATCAATCACGAAATCGTTCGTTATTGGTCGAACAGCTGTCCAAATCCATTCACTTTGCTTGAATTATTCATCAGCTTCAGGCAGTGCCAGACCAGCGCCTGGTTACTTGTGACAACCGGCTTTCCAAGTTTCTGTTCCAGTTCCGCCACCACCAGGGCGGACCGAATTGCCGTACAGGAGATAAAAAGCGCCTCCGCGTCTGGGTCACAAATCTGCATCGCCGCTTCAGCAATCGCTGAAAGTGGCAGGCCCGTCATCTCGATATCATCTTCAAGACCAAACCCGTCAATATTGAGAATATCAAAACCTTCCGCGCCAAAGCTATCCTCGACAGCGACATTTACATCGTCGGTATAGGGCGTGAGAATGGATATTTTCCGGGCATTGCACGCCCGTAAGGCTTCACTTGCGGCCAGGATCGGATTGGTGCAGGGAACGCCGGGCTGGGCAATCTGGATCAGGCGCTGAAGCTCGTCCCCGCCGATTGCCGCGGTGCCGGAGGTACAGCCATAGATCACCACATCGACCCCGCAACCAGGAAGAAGACCGCTTGCCGCCCGGGTGATGTCGCCGCTCATTCCGCGCAAATTCTCGATGGTTACGGGGTTGGCATTCATCACGCGGTTGGTGAAGAGATCGACACCGTCGGGCAGGATGCGGCGCAGATCCGTCTCGCTGTTATAATCGGTTGCCAGCGCAACGAGGCCGATCCGGCCCCCCGGAGCAATATCATCGAAGCTGTATTCTATATCCATATCTCTCATCCTATAACAGGGAGTTCGGGCGCGGCGCGGCGGCTGAGCATCCGGGCGCCGTCTTCGGTAATGACGATATTTTCTTCATGGACCATCTGCTTGCCGGGGGCGAATTCCATTCCGGGCTCCAGTGTCAGGACAACGCCCGGCTCCAGCGTTGTTTTGTCCTCCGGCGTGTTGGAGGGCCATTCCGTCAGTTCCATTCCAAGACCATGGCCGAGCCGGCCAACGGAGTTCCCGAGCGCGCCTCCCTTTTCCATAATGTCCCACATGGCCGCCCAGACATCGCTTGTCGTGGCGCCCGGGCGCGCCGCGGCGAAACCCGCATCTGTCGCCCTGAAAACCACCTCATAGGCGCGGCGCACATCATCATCCGCCGATCCAAAGGCGTAGTTACGGTCAAAGTCACAGAAGTAGCCATCAAATGTCGTGCCGGTATCGATAATCAGGACATCGCCTGTTTCGATGATGCGGTCCGTTGGTCCCATGATGATGCTGTCGTACCCGCCGGGACCGGATCCGGAAATGAGATAAGGCGTCGTATCCGCACCGCGCTGCAGAAGGTCGATCCGCATGCGATGGCAGTTCTGCCGCTCACTTTCTCCGGCCTTAAGGCTGTTCGGCAGATGCTCGAACGCATCGGAGGTCAGATCGCAGATAAAGTGGATTTTCTCAATCTCCGCCGGGGATTTCACATAGCGCAACTGATGAAGGAGAAGAGAAGCATCTGCTATGTCGAACGCACTGAGATCCGCCAGCAGCTTTTGATAGTCTCCTGCAGGCATGCGCAATAGGCTCTCATGACCAAGCGGAACGCCAAGGCGACCGAATTTCCGCGGGAGTTGAAGGATGATATCGCGTAAGAGCGTAATGCCGTCATCTTCTGGCCTCGGGGCGGGCCAGGTATGGATATCCTCGACCCAGGTTCCCGCCATTCCTGCGGCACCAATCTCCGGAATGACGGCAATCGGCTTGCCGTTCGCAGGAAGGACAATGAACCAGGGGCGCGTCGGACTTTCCCAGAACTGCGTAAAGAAACCGGTGAAGTAGCGCACATCCGGCTCCGTGGTGAGAAGGATCGCATCCATTTCCGCAACACGCATTCTTGCTTGTGCTTTTTGCAAGCGCCTCTCGAATTCAGCCCGTTCAAAGCCACGGCTTGGTTGAGGGATCATGACGTCAAAACCTCCTTCCTTCCACTCAACACCGCTTTTCGCATTTACGCAAGTGGTGGCGGATCATGCGCCGTTACCCGAGGCGCTTCTTTGGCAAGTAACTCAATTTCTACAAGGCAGCTCAGGGCGGATGGGCCGGCCGCGATTTCAGATGTGGGGTGATCCCGCGTCAAAACATTCGGATTGCCATGCTTGCACAGATCAGGATCGTTTTCCCAGTCCGGATCGTACCAGGCGCCCGTCGCCATCACGACAACACCCGGGCGGACATTCTCATCAATAAGGGCAGCGCTGATGCAGGCCCCGCGCTTGTTGTAAAGCCGCACCAGATCATTATTCTGAATGTTGCGGCTCTTTGCGTCGTTGGGATTGAGACGGCATGGCTCCCTTCCGTGGATTTTTCCGGCGCGGCTATGGGTGCTCTGATCGAGCTGGCTATGCAGTCGGCGATCAGGTTGATGGGTAACGAGATGAAGTGGATATTTCCCGGCAAGCGATCCGCCTAGCCATTCAGTCGGTGCCCGCCAGACAGGATGGCCCGGCAGATTGAAACTTTCGATTTTGGCGCTGAATATCTCGATTCGGCCCGAAGGGGTCGAAAGTGGCGCATCCAAGGGGTCCGCGCGAAACTTTTCAAGCATGACGCTCGGTTCCTTGGGAGGATCGAGACGCAGGGTGCCAAGCTCCAGAAAGTCTTCGAATTCCGGCAATATATGTCCGTAGTGTTTCCCTCGCTCCCGACTCTCTTCATAGAGCTTTTTGAGCCAGCCTTTTTCATCGAGTTCACCGGTAAACTCCGACGGTAAACTTTTTCTGCCCAATCCCTTCCTGCCTAAATGAAATGCGATTTCGGCGAAAATATCATGGTCGTTCCGCGCCTCACCAAAGGGCTCCGTCACCTTCTGCATGGCAATAAGATAGTCATCCCGCGTACTTGCGGCCAGGTCATTCCGTTCCAAAGCCACAGTGGTCGGCAGCACGATATCGGCATGGCGTGCGGTTGCCGTCCAGAAAGGCTCATGCACCACTACGGTTTCGACGTTTTGCCAGGCCCGGCGCAGCCGGTTTAGATCCTGATGGTGATGAAAAGGGTTGCCGCCGACCCAATAGACAAGGCGTATATCCGGGTATGTGTATGTCTTGCCATCGTAGCGGAAAGAGGCGCCGGGATTGATGAGCATATCGGAGATACGCGAGACTGGAATAAATCGGTTGGCGGGATTTTTCCCCGTAGGAAGAGCGGCCCAGGGTAGGTATCCCCGATCACTCCCGACCCCGTTTACCGCGCCAAGCCCCAGTCCGAATCCGGTGCCGGGTTTGCCGATCCCGCCGAGAAGACAGGCAATCACCACCAGCATCCAGATCGGCTGCTCCCCATTTTCCTGCCGGGTGAGGGACCAGCTCCCATTGAGGAAGGTTGGATTTTCCACCATCGCTCGCGAAAGCTGAATTATCTCGGGTGCCTCGATCCCGCAAATATGTGCCGCCCATTCGGCCGATTTCGGCTGACCGTCTGTCTCGCCCATCAGGTAGGGCAGGAATTTTTCAAATCCCTGGCAATATTGAGCAAGGAACTCCCGGTCATGGCGGTCCTCGCTCACCAATGTATGGGCGAGGGCGAGCATCAGCGCGACATCTGTGTTGGGACGGATTGCGATCCAATCAGCGTTCAGCTCGTCCTCGACATCGGAATTGCACGGACCAATGTTCATAAACTTGACGCCTGCCGCTTTCGCGGCGCGCATCCCTTCACTCTGGCTGTGTCGGCCCGCGCCGCCCGCATTCATTTGCGAATTACGTAACGCCATGCCGCCAAACGCGACGACCAGCCCGCCCGCCTCCGCAATCGACCGCCAGGAAGTATGGGTTTCGATCAATTTTGCCATCGGCCCGACAATATGTGGCAGAATAACTTCCGCCGCCGCGTAGCTGTATGAATCGCGCGCGGTCGTGCAACCGCCAAACAGATTCATGAACCGGCGGAGCTGACTCTGTGCGTGATGAAATCGCCCTGCACTCGCCCAGCCGTAAGACCCGGCATAGATCGCCTCGTGACCGAAATCGTCCCGTATCCTGCCCAATTCACTGGCCACGAGATCAAGCGCGGTTTCCCAACTGACGGGAACAAAGGCCTCCTGGCCGCGCAGGGCGCGATCTGCATCAACAGTTTTTTCCAGATAGCTCCGCCGCACCATCGGCTGAGCGATCCGGCACGGCCCTGTCCGGGTATCGAGGATGGCGCTGCGAATAGGAGAGGGGGCGGGATCATCTTCGAACGGGGTGAGTTTAACTGGCTGTCCATTTTCCAGCTCGACCCGATAAGTTCCCCAATGAGAAGATGTGAGTGGCCGTCCCATGAGATTACCCGGCCTCCAATCCCTCGGTTACGAAGATGAGGCAGCGGCTGCCCGGCGGTAGCGAGAGAGGCTCCAAGGCGGCGATGGGCGCGGCGCCGCTCGGCGTGGTCCGAATGTCGTAATACTCGAGTAAGTTGACCGCCGAGTTGGCCGCCGCATCGGAAACCTGGAGAAACCCATCCGCATCCGTTCGCAGCGATTGAAAGGCAATCAGGGACGCATCTTTACAATCTAGACGACCCATATTGGATTCCGGCCCCTCAACCCGCGTCAGCCGCCCATTCTTAACGCTCATCTTCAGGCAAGGCGCCGCCTCAGGTTCGATGATCAGGATTTCTGGTTGTTCGGGCCAAAAGTCCCGAATATGCCCCGAAACTGCCGCGGCGAGGCCGCCGACGCCGGCCTGAATAAGAACATGGGTGGGCCAGATATCTTTCGCGGTAAATTCCTCGCGGCATTCTTCGGCAAGCACTGTATAGCCTTCCATTACCAGTGCCGGGCGTTCCGTATAGCCGTCCCAGGAGCCATCGGCGAGGAGCAGCCAGTCATTTTCCTCTGCTGCCTTGATCGCGGCGGAGACACTATCTTCATATGACCCGGAAATCCGGACAACTTGAGCATCAAGAGCCCGAATTCGGCTAGCGAAGTCCTCCGGGACGGCGGCGGCGAGATAGATGGCCGCCTTGGCGCCGAAAATCCGCGCACCGGCCGCAACTGACAATCCGTGATTGCCCGCACTTGCGGTAATAAAAGTCATACGGCTCACCAGCTTTCGTGCCGCATCACTATCAAGATCGGTCGTTCCGGCGGCATCGGAGATCATCTGCGCGACCGCAAATGCTCCACCAAGTGCCTTAAAGCTTCCCAATCGCATGCGATGGGATTCGTCCTTGATGAAAAGGGATTCAAGGTCGAAATGCCGGGCAAGGTCGGCATGATTGATGAGGGGCGTTGGCGCATATACAGGACATTGCTGTAGTAGCGTCATGGGGCGATCCGGCGCGGCCCGAAAAAGGCGGGTGCCGGCGGTCGTATTGGGGGATTTTTTTGAACTCATAGCCTTTATAAACTAGAAGATTATTTGACTGCCGACCGGTCATATCCCGTCAATGAATGATTAAATTTATCAGGTTCTTCTTGCATTTGACCGGTCTTGAGCATTTGATTTTCACGCTCCCGATAAAGTCGAGGATGTGATGAAAAGTGCGGGACGTCATCACGGCATTCGGGAACTCCGCCGCTGATATTTTTTCTCCAGCCACATGGCAAAATAAGCCGACGGAACCGAGACGATCAGGAAGAAGACACCAACCAGGGTCATGGGCTCGAGATATTTATAATGGCTGTTGCTATAGATATTTGCGGCGTTGAAAAGCTCGACCACGGTAATCGCCGAGAGAAGCGGTGTTTCTTTGAACATGGTGATCAGATAGTTGGCGAGCGGCGGGATCATTGGCGGAATGGCCTGCGGCAAAATAACATAGCGCATGGTCTGATAGCGGGAGTAATTCAGGGATTTTGACGCTTCCCATTGGCCCTGCGGCACATTCTCGATCCCGGCACGGAATACTTCGGAGGTGTAGGTGCTGAAATGTAAACCAAGCCCGAGGATGCCCGCGGCCAGCGGTGAGAGGAAAACGCCAAGGTCCGGCAGGACATAAAAGAGAAAATAAAGCTGCACCAGCAGCGGGGTGCGCCGGATAAATTCCGAAATCCAGTAAGTGCTGAGGGAAATTACCCGTGATTTCGACATCCTGAGTATGGCAAGCGCGAGACCAAGGACGTAGGCGAGAAGGGCGCCGATAAAGGTGGCTTCAATCGTGATAACCAGGCCCTGCAGCATTTGCGGTAATACGTCATGGACAACCTGCCAGTTCCATTCCATGGCTTAGATCCCCTTCCTGACGGTTATGTTGCAGCCCTTGTTTATTTTCTTCGCAATGAAATCAACAATCCCGACGAGGCAGGACGCGATAATGAAATAGATGACCATGATGATGAGGAATGGTTCCAGAGTCAGCGCGGTTTGCACCCGGATGATCTGTGCCATGAAGGTCAGATCCGAAATAGTGATGAGTGAGGCAACGGCGGTCAGCTTTAGTAGTTCAATCAGAAGATTGCCGAAAGTCGGGATCATCACCGGGATTGCCTGCGGCAACAATACATAGCGGTACTTCTGGTAAGTCGTATAGTTGAGCGCGACGGCCGCTTCATGCTGGGCACGGGGAACGGACTGCACCGCGCCGCGCACAACTTCCGAGCCATAGCTGCCAAGGTTGAAGCCGCAGGCAATAATCCCGGCGAGGAGCGGAGATAAGTGAACCCCGAGAAGCGGCAAGACATAAAACATGAAAAACATCTGCACGATGGCAGAGGTTCCCCGAAAGAACTCAAGATAGATGATGGCGGCGATGCGGACGGCCGCAAATCTGGAGAAGCGCGACAATCCGACAACGAAGGAGATGATCAGGGCCACAATCGCGCTGGCGACGGTCAGCTCTATGGTCGTGATCGTACCTTGAATGAGGATCGGGCTATATTCGAGGACTTGATCCATTTGGCCACTTTCTGAATGCTGCCCCCGAGGCGAGAGCAGCATTCATCTGGTACAATAACAGGACAGATCGGCGATCAGTTGCCTGGGCAGAAGTCGTCGCGCATTACCGCAAGAGTCGCCTCAGCAGAAAAGCCATAGGGCTCGATGATCTTGGCGAATTCGCCGCTTTCCTTGAGCTCGGCCAGCGCCGCGTCATAGGCATCGCGAAATTCTTTATCCTCCGGATTGAACGCGGCTCCTGCGCACCCCATCGGAACGCCTTTCACAGGCATGACCAGTTCAATATTTGGATCGTTGGTTTTCTTAAGCAAGTCGGCGGTGCCCAGTCCGGAGAGGGCAAAAACATCAACGCGACCCTGCTGCAGCATCTTGATACCACTCGGCGGGTCGGTGAATACCTTGATCTGTTCTTTCTTGACGCCGCGCTCAAGCGCATAGGCCTCTTCCGCGCAACCGGCGCAGGTTGTCATCGTCAGTTCCGGGTTGGCGGCAATATCTTCATAGGTCAGAACCTTGTGCGGATTACCGGCCGCCACCGCGAAGGCTTCTGCGCCACAGAGGTCAGGCTGGGAGTAGATAATGGATTCGCAGCGCTTGGGTTTTATATAGAGACCCGAAGTTGCCATATCGACCCGCCGGGCAAGCAAGGCCGGGATCATCGAACCATAAGCAACGACGCTGGCTTTGAGCTCCGGGACACCCAGCTTGGCCATGACTGCCCGGGCGACATCCGGTGCCGCTCCGGTCACATAGCCGTCGCCCTTGATGTCGCTATACGGTGGCTCGTTCGCCACAGCGACCGTTGCATATCCTTGCTTGCGCAAATCATCGAGCGTTCCAGCGGACCCGACGGCGGCGAACGCCGTCAGGGTGACAGCGCCAATCGCGGCCGCCTCTACTAATTTTCGAACAGTCTTTAACATGACACACATCCCTTTCTCTCTTGACTAAACTCTCTGTGAAATTTGATTTTCCGTTTCTTTTTGGGATTCCACTCCTGTTCAGGAAATCTCTCCGATAATCTGCTTCAGGAAGTTACGGGTACGCTCCTCTTTCGGATTCCGGAAGATTTCCTCTGGCGGGCCAGACTCGACAATCTGTCCCTTCTCAAAGAACAAGACCCGATCAGCAAAATCCCGGGCAAAATTCATCTCGTGAGTGACCGTCAGCATGGTGGTGTCAGAGGTTTCGCCGAGCACTCTCAAGACATTGAGAACCTCCTCGACCAATTCCGGATCGAGCGCAGAGGTTACCTCATCGAACAGCATGATTTTGGGATCCATGGCGAGCGCACGGGCAATCGCGACCCGTTGCTGCTGCCCACCGGAAAGCTGGTGCGGATAATGGTTTTGTTTTTCTTCCAGCCCGACAAGCTTGAGAAGTTCCTGGGCTTTGTTGGTGGCGTCCGACTTGTCGACGCCCTTCACCAGTATCTGCGGTTGCTCGATATTGGCGATAGCAGTGAGGTGGGGAAAGAGATTGAATTGCTGGAAGACCATTCCGACATTTTCCCGCATCTTGCGAAGATGCTTCTCGCTCGCCGGGACGAGTTCACTATTGACCTTCTGATGCCAGAGGTAGTCCCCCTCAACCATGACATGGCCGCTGTTGATCGTTTCCAAGGTCATCAATATCCGCAAGATGGTCGTTTTACCCGACCCGCTCGGACCAATCAGGGCCAGCTTTTCGCCCGCCTCGACATGCATGTCGAGATTTCTGAGAACCTGCAGTTCTCCATATGATTTCGATACATTTTTAAATTCAATGATCGGGTTCATTTCTTCATGTCTCGACTAGCCTGCATTGCTCCATCCCGTTGAAAAACTTTCTAGTTCTCTGATATTCGTTGAACAGAAATCTAAAAACAAATTTTAGAAAGTAGAAATATAGATAATCGAGAAGAAATTCGGTTTGGAAAAGTTTTCATAGTGTCACACCGTAAAAATCAGAGAATAATATTTCCAATTACAATATCTTACATGCTGGAATTTAATAGTTCGATCAAAAATGACCGAAAATTGATATAATTTGTCAAATTTCATTCATAGTTGACGTGATTTTATCATTTTTACATGGGATTTAACATATGATTGGTGAAAAATAGGAATTTTCGAGGTGCTTTTCTCGTGGGTAACATGTATTGTTGACGCAAATTTCTAGGAAATGAGCTCAAGCTCCTCAATAAACACCCGGATTGAGCGGGGACTCAAGAAATATTTTGCGATGGTGGAAAGAAAAATGACTGAATTAACACCAAATGATTTGACGATACTGCGATTATTACAAGAAAATGCCAGAGAAAAACTTGAAACCATGGCCTTTGAAACCGGTATTTCAGTCGCGACCATACAACGTCGCATTAAATATTTAAAAAAAACCGGAGTTATTACGAAAGAGACCGCTCTTATCTCACCAGACTCTGTCGGTTATTTGATGACCTTCCTGATTCTTGTTGAATTGGAGCGGGAGCGCATTGATCAGGTTGACGCCTTCAGGCGGAAAGTCAAAGCGGAACCCTATATCCAGCAGTGTTACTACATCACGGGGGAGGCGGACTTCGCTCTGATTGCCCTTGCCAAAGATATTCAGGACTTCGAAAATCTCACTCGCCGATTGTTCTTTGCGGACGCCAATGTGAAGCGTTTCCGCACCTCGGTCGTTATGAACCGCACCAAGGTCGGGCTGACGGTTCCCCTCGTCTAGGATTCCAATTTCGCAAAGGGCCGCCCGCTTTCGGAATTCACAGATATTCAATGGATCACGGTTCGGGGTGGCCCCATACATTTTCAGACTAAGCAGCAGGAACTCATAATAAGAAAATAAGCGCCCAGACAGTCAGGCAATAAAAAAGGGAGAGCAGAACGGCGGCACTGGCGACGTCTTTGCTGGCCTTGGAGAGATCGTGATAATCCGCCGAAATCCGGTCAATGGCGCATTCAATCGCGGTGTTGAGCAATTCGGTTATCAAGACGGCGAACAAGCCCGAAAGGAGGAGGGCAAGTTCCACCGCGGATTTACCTGAGAATATGGCGAGCGGTACCAAAATCAAAATACCGAATACCTCCTGGCGGATGGCTTCTTCGCTTTTAAAAGCCGTGCGAAATCCGGAAATCGAATTTTCGAAGGCGAAAATCAGTCGCGCTAAACCTTTTTTGCGTGCGGGAACCATGAATTTTCGCTCGTTTGTCCGATTGTGAGATAGTGGGCGATCACGACGATGATCCAGGCAAGGAGCATGGTGACGATTGTGTGGGAGAGGAAATGCCGCCCGTTCAACATCTGAAAGCCGCCCATGATCCAGCCGGTCGCGAGTGCAAAGATAAGGGCGGCGACACGTTGTTTTCCTGGCGCGGCGAGAGGGACAAGCAACAAGAGCGCAAAGCCGCCCGAGGCATGGCCCGCGGGAAAACAGGCGCCGCTTTTCGCGCCGCTGAAGTCGAAAATCGGACCGTCCGTGAAAAATCCGCCAAATTCCGCAAGCTGATAGGGGCAGTGGATATTGGTGAGCTTCTTTCCCACGCCGACGATCAACGGAACGAAGGCTGCGCAAAGGATTACAAAGAACTGTCGGCGCGAGCGGAATTGTCGCAGGCTTTTCCTGAAAAATGACAGTGCGAAAAGCATGACCATACTGCCCGCAAAGCCGGCCAGCAGCCATTTCGGCAGAATGTAGAATATGAACCGAAGCGCAGGCTCCCGCGCATCCACTAGCCAACCGTTTCCGTCATAAAAGGAATGGGCAAGATAATAATCAAGCCCGCTCACCCGGACGAGGTAAGGGATTACGAGGATCGCTATTGTTGTAACGACGAGGTGACGGCCCCAATCAAGGTCGTCGCGAGTTTCTTGTGATTGCTTTTCCATTGCGAGGCGCTTTCATAACTTAAAACAACGTCGGTCAATGACTTCGGTTCGACCTCGGAGGCGGCCATAACGTCCCCGCTCGCCGTCTCGATCCCGTATTTCTTGACTGGCTCGACGAAAGTAACCTTATCGTCGGCAAGGATCCCGAGTTTCTGATGGGTTGCGATAAAGGCTCGCTCAGAGAAGGCTTCATCCAGAATATCCTGACCATAGAACTCACTCTTGTAGGAAAAACCGAGCAGCGAGAGAAGAGTTACCGGCAGATCGATCTGACTGGCGACTTTCTCGACCTCTCGCGGGGCGATCATTCCGGGGGCATAGATCATTGCCGGGATATGATAGCGTCCGGGAGGCAGCGAGCTTTTGCCCGCCGCCCCTGCGGTGTGATCGGCGACGATGACAAAAACCGTGTTCTCGAACCATGGCTCCTTCTTCGCGGATTCGAAGAACTTTCCGATGGCGTAATCCGCGTATCGCACCCCCGCGATTCGGCCGCCGCCTTCCGTCGGAATACCGGCATTATTTTCAGGGAATGTATAGGGGCGGTGATTGGACGTCGTCATGACCATATACATAAAGGGATTACCCGTTTGACTGTCGGCTCTCGCTTCCGTGATTACTTTGGCAAACAGATTCTCATCAGCGACACCCCAGACGTTGGAGAAGGTGATTTCGTCATCTGACATATCGACCCGGTCGACCACGTCAAAGCCGTTATTCTTGAAGAAATAGTTCATGTTGTCGAAATAGCCGTAGCCGCCATAAATGAACTTGTTGTGGTAATTGCGGTCGTGAAAAACCTCTCCCAAAGAGAACAGGTTTTCATTCCCCGGACGCTTGACAATCGACCGGCCCGGAGAGGGGGGAATGGAAAGCGTCAGGGCTTCGAGGCCGCGGACGGTGCGGGTGCCGGTCGCATACATGTTGCTGAAATTCAGGGATTGCGCGGCGAGTGCGTCGAGATTGGGTGTAAAATCCGCATTCGATCCATACCGGTTCATATATGCCGCGCTCATCGATTCCATGACGATGAAAATCACATTTTTCCGCATTTCGGGACGCGCCGCCCGGACCAGCCGCGGAGGGGTAGCGGGAAGGTCGGAATGGGTTATGTCCTCATAGGTGATATAAAATTTCTTGTAGGCGAGTTCGTTATTTCGAAAAGCGGAGAAAAGACTGTAAATGCCATTCGCGGCAATTTCATTGGCATAGTTGTTATTGGTTACATTCTTGAAATCGAGAGAGACGGCGTAGAAGCCGCCGAAAGCCAGGCAGAGAAACCCGACCAACACCGACGCCTTGGACTGTAACGTTATGTTCGGAACCTGCGTCGGCAGTAATGTGTCCTTAAAGAAATAATATGCAATACCAACCAGGGTCAGGATGCCGAGGGACAAAGGAATGATAGGGTAGGATTCCCATATGTTCCCAAGGACCTCTCGCGCGTAGACGAGATAATCGACTGCAATGAAATTGAAGCGGACGGCAAATTCCTGCCAGAAGGCATATTCCGACGCGATGTCGAAAATAACCATGCCGGCGAAGATAACAAAACAGATATGCGTCGCGATCCGGTCTAAACGCGTGTTGAGCCACCGTGTGGGAAGCACGAGCAGATAGACAATATAGGGCAAGATGAAGAGCGAATAGGTCGCAAGATCGAAAACAATGCCGGTCGCATATGATTTGACGATATCTGCAAAACCGAGGTTTTGGAAGGTCCAGACCGTGAATATCAACCTGATGACAAACTGAACGAGAACGAAGACGACAAAACTCGGTGCGAGTCGTCTCGCAAAATACTGCAAAGCCATTTCAATCTCTGACATAGACTAGGAAAAGTCAGAAAATAGCGATGGTCTCCTTTCCTCCGCCATTCCGGATTTATACGGTTTCGTATATCTCGTCTTTATTCAGGGGATATGCACGATTACGCGAAGCCCAGGTTCATTGCTTTCAAGGGAAATCTTGAATTCATGCAGATCTGCAATCGCCTTGACGAGACTGAGGCCAAGACCGCTGCCAGGGGTCGTCCGGCTTTTTTCAAGGCGATAGAGCCGCTCCATGACACGGGGACGCTCGTTCGCCGGGATACCGGGTCCGTTATCCGATATTTCGAGCGCCCGGTGGTCATCGCGCCCGGAAAGAGTTATGTTGATGACAATTCCCTCGTCGCAATGGTGGATCGCGTTCTCAACCAGATTGGTGATCATCTGCGTCAGCAGATCCGCATCACCCACGAGCGAGAAATCGCAGTCTTTATCAAATTGTAGCTCAAGGCGCTGGTTTTTGTCTTCGGCCACCGGCATAAAAATGTCGACGATCTTTTGGCAAATCAGCAATAAATCAACTTTTTTGAACTGGCTTTTCCGGCCGCCACCCTCTATCTGGCTGATCCGGAGCATTGCCTGAAAAATGTCGATGATGCCATTCGTTTCATCGATAATCAGATCGACGGAATCTTGTGCGCTGCCGTCCAAAGACTTGTTCTGAGAGAGGATTTCGAGTTTCTGGCGAAGCCGTTGAACCGGGGTCTTTAGCTCGTGAGCGATATCGACGGAAACCTGACGAAGGCTCTCAACAGTTGTCTCGAGGCGGTCGAGCATCGCGTTGATACTTGCCGCGACCCGGGCGAGATCGTCATGTCTTCCCGGCGCACTTGCGATCCTGTCCGAAAAGTTGCCAGCCGCCGTCCGGGCAAGGGTTTTTTCAATCAAGAAAAGACGCCGGTTATTTTTGCGGGCAAGTACGATTGCTGTGGCGAAGGTCAGGGCCAGGGATACGACAAACCCGCCCAAGAGTGATTCCAGTATACCAAACCTCATCTCCTTGATTTCGGATTTGCTCCGTCCAATTATGAGATCGCCTTCGCTGAATTCAGTGCCAAAAGACACAAAAGCGTCCGGCGGATGCCGGGGGGGATCAATCAGCATAATATCTGACGCGACAACATCTCGCCATCCAACGAAAGTATCCATCCGGGAGACATTTCCCGCGACGGGATTTTTTGTGGAATCCGTCAGATATAGAAGGGTTCTGCCTCCCTTTGCGCCGACAGACAAAATGTTTACCTGCTCTTTTAGACCCGCAAATCCCTGGCGCCGGTAAACATCCACCAGGGACGCTTGCATTTCGAGGACGCTGCCCCGAAGCCCTTTGCCAAGGTCTTCCTCCGTTTCGTAAAGGGCGATACCGAACATAAGAATTACGGATAGAAAGAAGACGCCGCAAAGACTCAGCGTCAAGCGAATTGCAGATGAATTGAGGAGACTGGATTTAATCATCGCTCAATACATAACCAGTTCCGCGGATTGTATGGAGAAGTTTCGTCTCATACGGACCGTCGATCTTGCTGCGAAGGCGGCTGATATGGGTTTCCACCACATTTGTTTTGGGGTCAAAATGAAAGTCCCAGACGGATTCCAGCAGCATGGTTTTTGTCACGACGCGACCGGCGTTCCGCATCAGATATTCAAGAAGCTGGAATTCTCGCGGTTGCAGTATGATGGCGTCGCTGCCCCTCGTAACCACCCGGCGGATCAGATCCATTCTGAGATCGCGAACAACCAGTTGAGTGACTTCCGATTGCAGCGGCGGACGGCGAAGCAGCGCTGCGCAACGGGCCGAAAGCTCGGCGAAGGAGAAAGGTTTGACAAGATAATCGTCGGCTCCGGCATCGAGGCCTTGGACACGGTCATCAATTCCGGCCACCGCCGTCAGTATAAGGATCGGGATATCGATTTTGGCGCTTCTCAGGGATTTCACGATTGAAAGCCCGTCCAGTGCCGGCAGCATCCTGTCGGTAATTATCAGATTGTAGTTTTCAGATGCGCCCTGAACAACACCATCGCGTCCGTCAGCCACCCAATCGACCGTATATCCCTCCTGCAGCAGCCCCTTTTTGATGTAATTGGCTGTTTCGACATCATCTTCGATGAGGAGTATTTTCATGAATGCGCTCATAGTAAGTCATTGCGGCGGGCCGATTATACGCAAAACCCGTCCGGGGTGAGATTTTTTTATGTCGCAGTCGACAATATGGGCCGGATCAAATATGCCTGTATTCTTGAAACGAGACTCAGCGTGATGGTGTCGATGGCATTCCCAATAACGCAGGCCTCGGAACCATTTGGATATAAGCGTGGGGGAAACCCGTTGAGCTTTCCGGTCATTCATGCATAGACTGGCGAAACTTGAGGGTATTCCCTCGCGGCCGCAAAATAAGGACGAGAGAAATGACGGACGCCTTACCATTGGACGGTATCCGGGTGGTAGAGATGAGCCATATGGTCATGGGGCCGGCTTGCGGGCTTATTCTTGCCCAACTGGGGGCCGAGGTGATCAAGGTTGAACCCCCGAAAGGCGACAAGACCCGGGTTCTCAAAGGCATGGGGACGGCCTTCTTTCCTCTGTTCAATAGGGGAAAACGCAGTCTGGTCTTGGATATGTCGTTGGAGAGTAATCGTGAAACCCTTCATCGGTTGTTGGCGACGGCCGATGTTTTTCTTGAGAATTTCAAGGACGGGATGCTGGCCCGGCAGGGATTGGCCGCGGCGGAGCTGGCGAAAAAATACCCATCCCTGATTATCGCCGGTCATAAAGGTTTTCTTTCGGGGCCCTATCAACATCGGCCGGCACTTGACGAAGTCGTGCAGATGATGTCCGGGCTTGCCATGATGACAGGTACACGGGAACGGCCCCTTCGTGTTGGATCGTCGGTGAACGATATCATGGGCGGGATGTTTGGCGTAATTGGAATCCTGGCGGCCCTGCGTGAGCGCGACAAGACGGCGCGTGGAAAGAATATCCGGATCGGGCTTTTCGAAAACAGCCTGTTTTCCGTTGCCCAGCATATGGTTCAGTACGAGATGACGGGCATCCCCTCAACCCCGATGCCGGAACGTACGCATGCCTGGCCCGTTTATGACGTCTTTGAAACCAGTGATCATCAGCGGATCTTTGTCGCGGTAGTGACGGACGGCCATTGGACGGCCTTTTGCAAAACCTATGACCTGGCGGAATTTCTCACGGACGACCGCCTCAAAACGGCGACGGACCGGATTGAGGCGCGCTCCTGGACAATTCCGAAAGTCGCCGAAAAAATGAAACGCCACTCCGTCAAGGAGTTGACGGATAAGCTGGAAATGCTCAGCATACCTTTCGCGCCGATTAATGCTCCCGAAGACTTGTTCAACGATCCGCATGTCCAGCGCCCCGGCGGCCTCGTGCATTTCGATGATAGCGACGGGAAGACCTATCGCGCGCCGGCATTGCCACTAGAGCTCGACGGGGCCGCCCTCGGGGAGGGGCTGCATGTCCCGGCGCTTGGTGAAGATACGGAAGACATATTAAAAGAACTTGGCGTCAGCGGAGGGTGAAATTCGGGCTGTTTTTTGCGTCGCTATCGCGTAATAGTAATGAACCTGAGAAAAAATCAATAACCCTGTGGGAGGGAATTATGAGAAAAATCTTAACTTTGGCGGCGGGATTGTCACTGGCGCTTGGGGCGATTAACTGGGTGGGGGACGCCGCTGCGGCAACCGCAATGCGCTGCAGCCACCAGCTTCCGCCAAACCATCATATTGCAAAAGTCATTGATCGTTGGGCCGCTGAAATCGAAACCTTGTCGGATGGTGAGATCGACGTGCAGGTGTTTGGCGCCAATAGCCTGACCGGTGCAAAAGAGAATGCAACCGCTGTTGCCAAAGGGGACATCGATTGCGCTTTTTCAATCAATCCGCAATGGGGCAAAACGCTGCCGTTGATGAATGTGACGCTCGGCCCGTTCGCGGTCAGCAGCCTCGAGGCATTGCAAAAGTGGGACGGATCGAAGGCTGCAAACTTTCTCGAAGAGCAGCTGATGACGAAGGGCGTGAAGAATGTTGTCTGGCTTTTCACGACGCGGAGCACGGCAATCACGTCGAACGGCAAACCGCTGATCGCCCCGGATGATTTCAAGGGCGTCAAGATCCGGGGCCTTGGCCCGATTCCGGATGCCGGATTCGTTGCCATGGGGGCCGCGCCTTCCGCCATGTCCGGGAGCAAGGTTTACCAGGCTCTTTCAACGGGCGTCATCGATGCGGGCCTGACAGATATTTCTGCGGCTGTTTCCCGTAAATATTACGAAGTACAGGACCATGTCACCGTATTGCCGCTTTTCAGTATCTATTTCCATGGCTATGTCAATCCGGCCTGGTATGACGGGCTCTCCGACAAGGGCAAGAAAGCAGTCGATGAAGCCGGGCGAAAGGCCGCCGTTTGGGCGATTGAAGCCTCGGAAGAGTCCGCCGCGGGCGCTCCGGATGAATTGGCCGCGAAGGGCATGAAAGTCCATATCGCGACGGATGAGGAGATTGAAGCGCTTAAGGCGGTGATGGCTCCCGCATTTTATAAAGCGTTCAGCGAAGCATCCGGCGAAGATGGCAAGAAATTGCTTGATCTGCTGAATTAACTGGTGGATTTCCGTCTCTTATGGACATGAAAGACAACCGGACGGAAGAGGTGTCTTTTTCCTCTTCCGTCCCTATCCGTATCATAGAGTATCTTTGTTTTGCGGCGGCCATTTTTAGTGCGGGCCTCGTCATCTTCACGCTTCTGATGACTGGCTATAGCGTGTTTCAACGCTATGTGCTTGGAACCCCACTTACCTGGACGGACGAGATGTCCGGTTTTCTGGTGGTGGCCATTGTTATGCTGGGTGCGGCCGAAACCCTCCGGCGGGGAGAGCATATCAGCGTTGATCTGTTGTCGTCGAAAGCCGCCGGGGGCGCGAAGAAGGCGCTGGGTATCTGGAGCTATCTCGCAACGGCATTTGTCGCCGCCGTCATTTTTATCAGCGGCTGGGAGGCCGTGAAGTTTTCCTATACAATCGGCGTGTTCTCAAACGGCTATCTTGAGGCGCCGCTCTGGATTCCGCAGTCTTTTCTTCTGGTGGGGTCCGCATTGCTGTTTGTCCTCTCCCTTGTACGCATGGGCCAAAGCCTTTTCAGGCGGGATGGCGAGACCTGATGACAACAATCCTTGTCTTGCTCCTCCTGGTTTTCCTGCTGCTTACCGGTATTCCGATCTTTGTCGGGCTGGGGCTGGCCTCTGTCATTATCATGCTCCTGACAGAGGGAAGTATTTCAAGTGTCGCTGATACTTTTTTTGCCAAGCTCGACAATGGATTGCTGACGGCTATCCCCATGTTTGCCTTCATGGCCCATGTGATGATCAAGTCGAAAGTGGTCGATGACCTTTATGATGCCGCGAATGCGATGGTGGGGCATTTCAAGGGTGGCCTTGGCGTTGCAACCGTGCTTTCCTGCACGATATTTGCCGCAATATCCGGCTCCAGTGTCGCGACCGCGCTGACCATCGGGTCGAGCGCGATACCGCAGATGCGGCGTTTCGGCTATCGTGCCCGGGATGCCTACGGGGTGATCGTTGCCGGCGGCACGCTGGGTATTCTGATACCGCCGTCCGGGCCGCTGATCCTCTATGCCATTGTTTCGGAGACCTCGATCGGCGCATTGTTTATGGCTGGATTTATCCCGGGCATCCTGATGGCGCTGATTTTTGCCTGCTTTTGCATCTCCCAGGCCTATTTTCGCAACGATGCGGCAAGCAGTGAATGGGTCGGCTGGAAAAAAAGCCTAACCGCAATCCGGAGGTCCTTTTGGTCCCTCTCCATGCCGCCACTTGTCCTTGGAGGGATATATCTCGGGATTTTCACGGCAAGCGAGGCCGCCTCTGTCGGCTGCATTTATGCGCTTCTTGTTGGCGCGCTGGTCTATCGAAATTTCGGGTTGAAAGAACTTGCCGAAACAGCGTTCGAGACAGTGCGAACGACGACGATGCTCTTCATGATCCTCGGGGGAGCGGCATTGTTCAGCCGTGCGGTGACCATTATTCGTCTTCCCATCGAATTGATGGAAGGGGTTGTCGCGCTTGGCTTGTCTCCTGTCGGCTTCCTGATCGTCGTCATGTTGGTGATCCTTGTTCTTGGCATGTTTTTGGAGACGATTTCCATCATTCTGATTACCACACCGATCGTTCTTCCGATCCTGCTGCAGCTTGACGTCAATTTGATCTGGTACGGTATCCTGCTCATGATTAATCTCGAGCTGGCGTTGATCACACCACCGGTGGGAATGAATCTGTTCGTCATAAAGGGAATTGCCAACGCCCCCCTTGTCGAGGTGATCAGGGGGTCACTTCCATATGTGATCCTGATGCTGGCGGGACTAGTTCTGGTCATGCTCTTTCCGGAGCTCGCGCTCTGGCTTCCTGATCTTGCCGGCTTCGGTCGGTAACTCCATATTTCATCCAAGATAGGGTCGCACGGGATCGGGCGATTGACGCAAATCAATACAGGCCGCCCCCGTTCTGATAAGATGATCCTGCATTCGGCGCACAATTTGATGTTTGAAGGTGGTATCGGAAGGTGAGCAATAATCCATATGACCTGCTCGGGGTGAAATCTACTGCCACGGACAAGGAAATTAAGGCGGCCTATCGTAAGCTGGCCAAGGAACTGCATCCGGACCTGAACCCCGGCGATGCGAAAGCCGAGGAGCGCTTCAAGGCGATCTCCGGGGCCTATGCAATTCTTGGTGACAAGGAACAGCGGGCCCGTTTCGATCGAGGCGAGATCGATGAGACGGGTAAAGAGAAGCCTGAGCAGCAATATTACCGCAACTATGCGGGAGCGGGCCCTGAAACCCATTACTATACCTCGGATGCGTTCGGCGATTTTGGCGACGAAAGCGATCTTTTTTCTGAACTTTTCCGTCGCGCCCGATCGGAAGAGAGTGCCCGCGGGAGAGGATTCAAGGGACCGATACGCGGACAGGACGTTCACTATCAGTTGAAAGTGGATTTTCTTGATGCGGCGCGTGGCGCCAAGAAGCGCATAACGATGCCCGACGGATCGACACTGGATGTTTCTGTTCCGGCCGGCATCCGGGATGGGCAATCGATCCGCCTTAAGGGCAAGGGGTCGCCCGGGTTCAACAATGGGCCAAATGGCGATGCTTATGTCAAAATCGAAATTTCGCCGCACCGTCTGTATCGCCGCGAAGGGCGGGATATTCTGATTGATCTGCCGATATCGCTGGATGAGGCCGTGCTGGGCGCCAAAATCTCCGTGCCGACCATACATGGCAAGGTCAATATGGCAATTCCGACGGGGGCGAGCAGCGGGCAGACGCTGCGCCTCAAGGGCAAGGGTATTGCCGCAGGTAAATCAGGGACGGATGGTGACCAGCTTGTCCGAATAAAAGTTGTGCTGCCGAAGAAAATCGATCCTGAACTCAAGGAATTCATGGAGAAATGGCGCGGCGAGAATGCCTATTCGGTGCGTCAGGAGCTTGAGGGGGCGCTGTGATGATCAGTGAGAAGGAAGCGATACAACGTCTCAAGGGCGTCAGCCAGACCCGACTTCGCCTGTGGGTTAAGCGTGGCTGGGTAACGCCGGCGGAAACGGACGCCGGTTTTCATTTTCGGGAAATAGATCTCGCGCGGCTGGAGTTGATCCGCCAACTGAATACGGATATGTCGGTGAATAACGAGGCGATACCCATTGTTCTGTCTTTGATCGACCAGATTCACGGATTGCGCTACGAGTTGAAAACACTCGCCCGTGCGGTCGAGGCGCAGCATGAGGATATACAGAGCGCCATCCTGAGGGCCTGCGATGCCGCGCGGACCCTCTCGGAGGATGGCAGATGAAACAAATCCCCAACTGGGCCTGGATCATTATCGTCGCGATCTTTGTCTTTACCTTTGTACTGGTAAATCAGGTCGCCCGGCCGCCGGACGTCAATTCCGTGGCCTATAGCGAATTTAAAAAGATGGTGGCTGAAGGCGACGTCGTCGAAGTTACCCTTACGGGCGAAAAGGTGGAGGCGAAGCTCAAGTCGCCAATCACACTCCCAGATCAGCCGTCTTCAACGGCGAACCTGGAGACGGTTATGCCAAGCGGCGGTGACCCCGATCTATTGCGTCTGTTTGAGGAAAAAGGCGTGACCGTCTGGAATCATCCGGTAGAAACCGGAAATAACTGGTTTTTGAGCTTGCTCCCGTGGATAATATTCATTGGAATATACCTATATATCATGCGCCGGATGCAGGGGAACCTCATGGACCGCTTCGGCGGGCGGAGCAGCAGCGATTTTCTTACGGGTTCTGCGGAGAAGGTGGAAAAAGCCGGACGCCGCGTGACCTTTGACGATGTCGCGGGACAGGAGCAGGCGAAAAAGGAAGTCGCCGAACTTGTCGAGTTTCTGAAACACCCGGAGGAGTTTAAAAAGCTTGGCGCCGAGGCACCGCGGGGCGTGCTGCTGGTGGGGCCTCCGGGCACCGGCAAGACGTTGCTTGCCCGGGCGCTTGCGGGGGAGGCAGGCGTTAACTTCTTCAATATTTCGGCGTCCGAATTTATCGAAATGTTTGTCGGTGTCGGCGCGTCCCGTGTCCGGAAAATGTTTGACGAGGCGAAGAAGCGCGCGCCCAGCATAATCTTCATCGACGAGCTGGATGCCGTCGGACGGGTGCGGGGAACAGGTCTTGGCGGAGGAAATGACGAACGCGAGCAGACGCTGAACCAGATCCTGTCCGAGATGGACGGGTTCTCCGGCCGTGAAACCGTGATTGTTCTAGCGGCGACCAACCGGCCCGACGTGCTCGATCCGGCGTTGCTCCGACCCGGCCGTTTTGACCGCCATGTCACGCTGGAACTTCCTGACAAATTGGCACGAAAAGCCATATTGGAGGTTCATACCCGGAAAGTACCGGTCGCGAAAGATGTCGATCTTGATCTTGTCGCCGCTGGCTGCCCGGGCTTTTCCGGCGCTGATATCAAAAATCTCGTGAATGAGGCGGCGATCGCGGCGGCGCGGGAGCATGTGGACGAAGTCGCGATGCGTCATTTCGACGAGTCGCGTGACAAGATTATCATGGGAACCGTCCGCACGCTTGCGATACAGCCCGAAGAGCATCATCGGCTGGCGGTTCATGAGGCGGGGCATACGGCCGTAGCCTACTTCCTGCCCAATGCCGACCCTCTCTACAAAGTGACGATTATTCCGCGTGGCCGTGCGCTTGGGGGGACACATCTTCTGCCGACCGAAGAGCGTCATACGCTCGATGAAGATTACTTGCGCGATCGTCTCGCGGTTTCCCTTGCGGGACGCGGAGCGGAGGAATTCTTCCTAGGCAACGTCAGCTCCGGCGCCGATGACGATATCAAAAACGTAACGAAGCTCGCCCGCGCCATGGTGGCGCAATGGGGTATGTCCAAGGAAATTGGGCCGATCGATCTACGCCAGAGTGAGGACCATCCTTTTCTTGGCCGGGAAATTGCCCAGCCCCGTCATTTTAGTGAGGAGATGTCGAGCCGCGTTGATGAAGCGATCCTCAAGCTCATCCGGGAAGCGGAAAAGCGAGTTCTCGACATTCTCAATGAACATAAACCGCAGATTGAGAAACTGATCGAGAAACTTGAAAAGGAGGAAACGGTCAACTGGCCGGAGATTGACGCAATTCTCGGCAGGAAGACGACGAAGAAAGAAACCGCGTAATCCGACTGCCCCGGATTATCCGCTTGATCAGGATCAATGACGGATCTGTTTTTCCTTATAATAATTCCAACCTAATGTTGCAGAATACATCAGGTCGTGAGAGGAAAATCATGAGCCAATATCCCGTCGAAATGAATGTCAAACCGGACGTCAAAGCCTTCTTTGATGAAGATACCTTTACGATTAGCTATGTCGTCAAAGATCCGATGAGCAAGGCCTGCGCGGTAATCGATCCTGTCCTCGACATTGACTATGCCGCCGGTCGTATCACTCATGGCAGCGCCGATGCGGTAATCGATTACATCAAAAAGCATGATCTGGCTCTCGAATGGATCATCGAGACCCATGTGCATGCCGATCACCTGAGCTCGGCTCGGCACATCAAGGAGCAGCTTGGCGGAAAAATTGGGATTGGCGAGAAAGTTCTCGTTGTTCAGGAGACATTCGGCAAGATTTATAACGAGGATGATCGCTTCAAGCGCGACGGGTCGCAGTTTGACCGGTTGTTCAAGAATGGCGATACCTACAAAATCGGAACGATGCCGGCATTCGCACTGCATACGCCGGGACATACGCCAGCTTGCATGGTCCATGTGATCGGGAATGCCGCGTTTGTCGGCGATACGCTGTTCATGCCGGATGGCGGGTCGGCGCGGGCGGATTTTCCGGGCGGGGATGCGGCGACGCTTTACGATTCCATCCAGAAGGTTTTGGCGCTTCCCGATGAAATGCGGCTTTTCATGTGCCATGACTATGGCCCGGATGGGCGGCCCTATCGATGGGAGACGACCGTTGGGGAGGAAAAGCGCGACAACATCCATTTTGGGGAAGGCAAGACAAAGGCCGATTTCGTGAAACTGCGTAGCGAACGCGACCCTACCCTTGGCATGCCGCGGCTGATCCTGCCGTCACTTCAGGTCAATATGCGCGCAGGCGAAATTCCTGCCGATCATGATGGCAATCTGATGCTAAAGGTGCCTGTCAATGTCCTTTAGCCGGCTGTCGTAGACAGAAGGTGGTCATGAAAGGGAAGAAAAATGGAAGTTAAGAAGATCAGCGGCAATCTGTCGGTCAGTGCCCAGGTCCTGCCAGAGGATATCGAAGAACTCGCGAAGCTTGGCTACAAGGCGATTATCTGCAACCGGCCGGACGGGGAAGGCGCGGATCAGCCAACATTTGCTGAGATAAAAAAGGTGGCTCACAAGGCGGGACTTGAGGCTGTTTATATCCCGATTGTGTCGGGCCGGGTTCAGGACAGTGACGCCAGGTCTTTCGGCGATGCGGTGACTTCGCTCCCCAATCCCGTGCTGGCTTATTGCCGGACGGGCACGCGTTCGGCAACGCTCTGGTCCCTTAACGAGGGCGCCAAGGGACGGCCGCTTCCGGAAATTTTGCAGGCCACGAAAGACGCAGGGTATGATATGTCCGGCGTTGTCCGTCGAATTGCCAACGGCGGCCGGACACCGACAGATGTTGCGGATGCGACCCATGACATCGTGATAATCGGTGGGGGAGCGGCTGGAATTTCCGTCGCCTCCAGTCTGATGCATCGGAAAAAAGATCTCGATATCGCCATTATCGATCCGGCGGATGTTCATTATTATCAACCGGGATGGACCATGGTCGGCGGCGGCATTTTCGATGCCGAAGAAACGGTGCGCACGATGGGCTCGCTCATTCCGGAAGGGGTTCATTGGATCAAGGCGGCGGTTTCCGCGTTTGAGCCTGACAAAAACGCCGTCATTCTCGATGGGTGCCGAGTGGTCAAGTACAACCGGCTTATTGTAGCGCCGGGCCTGAAACTCAATTGGAATGGTGTTGAAGGGCTGGTCGAGACTTTGGGCCGGAACGGAGTGACCTCCAATTACCGCTATGACCTTGCCCCCTACACCTGGCAGTTGGTCCGCGGCTTGAAACAGGGAAGGGCCCTGTTTACGCAGCCTCCGATGCCGATCAAATGCGCAGGCGCGCCACAGAAATCGCTCTATCTGTCGGCGGATCACTGGTATCGCAATGGCGTTCTCAACAATATCGAGATCGAGTTCTACAACGCGGGCGGTGTTCTATTCGGCGTGAAGGAATATGTTCCCGCGCTGATGAACTATATCGAGAAATACCACGCAGGCCTGAAGTTCGTACATAATCTGATCCGGATCGATGGCCCGGCGAAAATCGCCTGGTTTAACAAGACGGATGCGGATGGCAACAGCGAGGTTGTCGAAACCCGGTTCGATATGATCCATGTGGTACCCCCGCAATGCGCCCCGGATTTTATCCGGGTCAGCCCGCTTGCGGATGCTGCCGGATGGGTGGATGTGGATCAGACCACGTTACGCCACAAGACGTTTGAAAACATCTGGGCGCTCGGCGATGTCATGAATGCACCGAATGCAAAGACGGCGGCCGCTGCGAGAAAACAGGCCCCCGTGGTCGCAAATAACCTTCTGACGGATATGGGGGTCGTCTCCGGGGTCGCGCATTATGACGGATATGGATCCTGCCCCCTGACGGTAGAGCGCGGCAAGATTGTTCTTGCTGAATTCGGCTATGGCGGAAAACTGCTTCCGAGCTTTCCGACCTGGTTGATCAACGGTCAGAAGCCGAGTCGTCTTGCCTGGTTGCTGAAGGAGAAAATACTCCCGCCGGTATACTGGAAAGCCATGTTGCGCGGCCGGGAATGGATGGCGCATCCGGAAATCACTGACTAACCGCCGAGATTGGAAAAGAGGGCGAGGGCGACGACAGCAAGCATCGCCGCGGCCATCAGGAGATTGATACGGAACTGGATTCGCGGCGCAAGATCCAGGCGCTTGATCATGATTCCGGCGGTCAGCCACAGAAGGTGAACAGGAACCCAGATGATGTTCAGAATGGCAAACTTGATCATTGTCTCGAGCATCAGCGCGTCGGGCAGGAACGGAAAACCGGTAAAAAAGGTGGTATTTACTGCATAAGCCTTGGGATTGATGAATTGAAGCATGATCCCTGCGACCAGCCCGGGCTGGCTGCTGGACTCAACGAAGGCGATCTTGGCTCCGGCTGTTGCGATCCGGAACGCGAGATAAGCGAGATACATTACGGACGCGACCAGAAGTATATTCCGGATGACAGGGACTGCGAAGACTATCGCGGCAAGGCCCGATACCACGGCCAGCGCGACGAGATTATTGCCGATAAAAAGGCCGGTAACATATCTGAGACCGGCCGATTTCCCAAAGGCGGAGCCCACACCCGCCGTGGACAGAACGCCGGGCCCGGGCGTGATGATCAGAAAAAATACCGCCAGGAAAAATGAAATCATGAAAAACAGCCCTTATGCCGAACGGGCCGTATTTACGTTGCCCACTCCGTTACTTACCAGCGGGCAACATATACAGCAAGCGCGGTGCTGGCACCATAAATTGCCATTGCGCCGCCGATCAGGGCGAATATCATCCAGTCGGGTGCCGCATAAATGGTGAGTATCCAGCCACCCAGGGCGACGACAATTAGGCGAATTGTTCCGGCGATCACCGGGCCCAGAACCTTTCCAGCCCCTTGCGAGGAAAAATAAAGGCAGAGGCCAAGACCGAAAAGTCCGTAAAAGGGGCCGACCCAGGCAAAATACAATCCGGCGGAATAGAGGACAGCTGGTGAACCGGTGAACAGGCCCGACCAGTAATTCGGGAAGAAGGCGACGAACATACCAACAAATCCGATGAAAAGACCGGCCGTCAATCCGCCCGTCCAGGCGACTTGACGGGCTCTGGCGATATTTTTTGCACCAATCGCCATGCCGACCATGGGAACGCAGGCAACACCGATTGCGAAGGCGATCGGCACCAGCAGGAACTCGAGCCTGGCGCCGATGCCGTATCCTGCAAGCGCTTCGATGCCGAATTCCGATACGAGGCGAGTGAGAATGAGCACCGTCAGGACCGTCTGCAACGGCGATATGCAGGAGATCGCGCCGACTTTCAGGATATCGCGGAACATCTCGGCTTTAAGGCGCATTCCTCTGACGGTCAGCGTCACGCGCGCCCGCCCTGACATCAGGTACAGGAAGAGAAACAACGCCGCGCAGCTGTAGGCGATCACCAGGCCGAGGGCAATGCCGGTCATGCCGAAGGCCGGAACCGGGCCCCAACCAAGCCCGAAAAGCCCCGCCAGAAAGAACTGTGAAAGCGCGACCACCAGAAGCGTAACCGAGGGAACCTTCATGTCGCCGCCGCCGCGAATGATCGATGCCAGCGTATTGGTCAGCCAGACGCCGACGGCGCCGATGAAGACGATGTCGGAATAGGCGAGTGCTTCTTCCAGCACAGACCCGGACCCGCCGAGAAGCCTGTAGATTTCAGTCCCGAATGACAGGAAGAGAATAGTGAAAAACAGCCCGGTAGCCCCGCCGATTACCAGCGCATGAACCGCAAGCTGAGCGGCGCGGGCAGGGTTATCGGCGCCCAATGCGCGGCTGATAGATGAGGAAACGCCGCCGCCCATGGCGCCGGCCGACATCATTTGCTGCAGCATGACCATGGGAAAGACGAGGGCCAGTCCGGCAAGGGCGGAGGTTCCGAGCAGTCCGGCATAGGCCGTTTCTGCTATTGCAACGAGGGCAGTCGCAACCATTGCAATGACGTTCGGAACGCTGAGCCGCGCGAGCGTGCTCAGGATTGGCGCCGTCAATAGAGGGTTTGGCTTGGCACTTACGGCGGATTGGGACGGCTCACTCATCTTTCTTCCTTTTTACTGTATATGCAGCTATTTCATCAAAAAAATATCTAGTCGCGAAGATCCTCGATCATCCGATCGATGGTGGCGGCCATCAGGGCGCTGTCGTCGGGCCCGAGCACATCCGCAATTCTATCCTGGGCCGCCTGCCATCCCGGGCGCGCGGCGGCATGCTTTTTCCGACCGGCGTCCGTAAGGCACAATTTGCGGCTCCGACGGTCCTTGTCATCCTGGGTCAGGACCACATATCCCTGCCGCTCCAACGGACGCAGGTTGCGGGTCAGGGTGGTCGGATCCATTACCAGTTTCTCCGCAAGGGCGCCCACGCTGATGCCGTCGAAATGGCGCAAATGTCCGAGCAGCCCGTACTGAGTGATGGTTAGTCCGTAAGGCTCCAGCAACTGGTCATAAATCTGGGTGACGCGCCGCGCCGCCTTGCGAAAGCGAAGCGCGCTGCAGGTGGGTTTGAAATCAGAATAAACGGTTTCGTTCGCCATGCAGCCTATATAGCTGCATATGCAGACAAATTCAATGCAATATAGTTTTAGGAAGTCAAACGGTGGGTGATAGCTTGCGCAGGCCCTTGAAGGAAATCAGTTTTTGCGCGTTTTCGTCCCACAGGGCAAGCCGCAAACAGGCAAAGCTTTCGCGAAGGCCAATGCGGTTCAACGATTTAAGCGCCGGTATTTCCGCGAGGCAGGCCCCGAGTCGGTAATTGGGAATGCGACAGGAAAGATGATGAATATGGTGTATACCAATATTGCCGGAGAACCAACGGAGCGGTTGTGGCAGGTCATAATAACTGCTTGCCATGATCGACGCTTCGTGAATATTCCAGTCTTCCTTGTTCCGCCAGTAGGTGGTTTCGAATTGATGCTGTACGTAAAACAGCCAGACACCCGCTGTTGAAGAAAGGAGTACGACAGGGATCTGAACCATTAAGACATCCAGAAACCCAAAACTGAATCCGAGTGTCATGATAACCGCTGCAATGGCGATATTCGTCCCCATGATACCAATGAGCAGCGCTGGGCGCTGCCGTACCAGATCAAGCGGCAGGCGGTATTTTATCACGAAAAGATAGATTGGCCCGATGCCCAGTAAAACTGCCGGCATTCTGTAAATTCGATACCCAAGACGCCCCCACCAGGAGAGTGACCGGTATTCCGCAACGGTGAGCAAGCTGACATCGCCGATGCCCCGCTTCTGCAAATGACCGCATGTCGCATGATGCGTGTTATGCGAACGACGCCAGTACTCATGCGGGGTCAACGTAACCACGCCGATCACGCGGCCGACGAAATCATTGAGGCGGGGTGATTTAAAAAAGGAATGATGTCCGCAATCATGCTGAATGATAAACAGTCGCACGGTGAATGCCGCGGCCGGAATGGAAAGCAGCAAGGCGACCCAATAGGCGTCGTCCACAATGATAATCATGGCGGCCCATAGGGCAATAAGTGGAATGACAGTTGTCAGCAGTTGCAGAACGCTGTGTTTTGCATCCGGAGCGGCGAAAGAACGGGCTGTTTCAGTCCACTTCTTGTCGAATTTTCTGTTAGCGGCACTGTTGGAGAGTGATGCGTCGGTGGAGGGCGAAACCCGGTCCTGCCCTGTATAACTGGAAATAATTTGATCATCCTATAGAAATTATGGCCAGACACTAACGTTCTATCGCCCAAAATACAAGATTAATCGGGGGCGGCCGCCATCACTTTTGCGCTATGCGACGTCTTTCGCGCGGCGCAGCATGCCAAAAAGATCGCGCGGATCGTCGGGATCGGCCAGCATGTCGAGCTGATCGAAATAGACCGTTCCGGGAAGTTTGCTCCGGATGTAACGAAGGGCGGAGAAGTCTTCGGTAGCGAAACCCACCGAATCAAACAAGGTTGTCTGCCCGGCATCGCGCCGCCCCGCCAATTCACCGGAAATGACACGCCAAAGCTCGGTTACCGGATGATCTTTCGAAAGCTGCTGGATTTCGCCTTCTATGCGCGTCTGCGGCGGATACTCGACGAAGATGTTGGATCGCAAAAGAATGTCTGGATGCAATTCAGTCTTACCGGGGCAGTCGCCGCCGACGGCATTGATATGGATGCCGGAACCGACCATGTTGTCGGTCAGAATGGTGGCGTATTGTTTGTCGGCCGTAACCGTCGTGATGATATGCGCGCCCTCGACCGCCGCTTCCGCGGAGGTGCATCTGGAAATATCGAAACCCTGCCCTTCGAGGTTCCGCGCGCATTTGTCGGTCGCCGCCGGATCAATATCGTAGAGCCGCAGCCTGGTGACATTGAGGAGCGATTTGAAGGCCATTGCCTGAAATTCGGCCTGTGCCCCGTTTCCGATTATCGCCATGCAGTCCGCCCCCTCTGGCGCAAGATACTTTGCGGCCAACGCTGACGTAGCGGCCGTCCGAAGGGCCGTCAGGATCGTCATTTCGGACAGAAGAACAGGATAGCCGTTTTCGACATTCGACAGCATCCCGATGCCGGTGACCGTCTGAAGCCCTGTCCGCGTGTTCTTCGGGTGACCGTTGACATATTTGAAGCCATATATTTCCCCATCGCTTGTCGGCATCAGTTCGATCACGCCTTCCGCCGAGTGGGAGGCCACCCGCGGTGTCTTGTCGAACAATTCCCAGCGGCGGAAATCTTCCTCGATGAAACCCGCGAGTTCCGAAAGGAAGGTTTCGATTCCTATGCTGAGGACAAGCTTCATCATGTTATCGACGCTGACGAACGGAACAATATTGATGTTTTTCGGGGGATGCACGGTCATGGTCAGATGCTCCTTCTATGGGTATCGAGGACGCGTTGCCCGAACAGGCTGGCGACAAGCTCGACGATGAGTTTGCTGGTCTTGCCCTGCTCGTCGAGAAACGGATTCAGCTCCGCAATATCGACGGAGGTCACAAGGCCACTGTCGTAAAGTATTTCCATGATCAAATGGGCTTCACGAAAACTGACGCCCCCCGGTACCGTCGTGCCGACCGCCGGGGCGATTTCGGGACATAGAAAATCGACGTCGAGGCTGACATGGAGGCGGCCATTCGCCCGGCGGACACGATCTATAAAGCGGCGCAGCGGCGGCGCCACACCGAATTCGTCGATTGCGCGCATGTCATGCACGTCTATTCCTGTAACGGCGATCCGCGCCTGTTCCGCCGGGTCGACCGAGCGGATGCCCATCATGCAGATATTCTCCGGTTTTATAACCATGGCAGGTGCCGGGACATATCCGTCGAAACCCGGATCGCCGATGACGTAGGTGACAGGTGTCCCATGCAGATTGCCGGTATCGGTGCTTTCCAGCGTCTGGAAATCCGTATGGGCATCGAGCCAGAGCACGAATTGTTCCTGCCCTTCCGCCGCGCCCCTGCCGGCGAGGGCCGGAAGGATGCCGGCCGCTATGCAATGATCGCCGCCCATGAATACCGGAACCTGGTCGGTGTCGAGCTCAGTATTGCAAAACTGATCGAGCGCGGAAATTAGCGTCGCATAATCGCCAAGATGATGGACACTATTGTTGGAATGCGCAACTTCGGGGGCCGCGTCCCAGCTTAGATTGCCATAATCGGTAACCGGATACCCAAGACGGGAGAGCCGCTCGACCATGCCGGCTGTACGCAGTGCGTCGGGCCCCATAAGGCAGCCTCTTTTCCGGCTGCCTGTATCCGCCGGGACGCCGACAAGCAATATGGATTTATCCGTCATTTCAAGAGATCCGGTACGGGTTAATTTTCATAGTGACTATTTTCTGCGTTTAACTGGCGGAAACAATTCCAAAAAATGTAAAAAATGGTAATTGTATATATCAATATGATATGTAATATTTATCATTATGGATAAAACCGACCAAAAACTCATCGCGGCGCTCCGGCAGAATGCCCGGGCGTCGGTCTCTGAACTCGCCATGTCGCTCGGGCTTTCACGCGCGACGGTGCGAACACGGATGGATAAACTGATCGAGGAAGAAGAGATCATCGGTTTCACCGTGGTGCTGAAAGAAGACCTGGCCGAATTCCCGGTTCGCGGCATCACGCTTATCGAAATCGAAGGGAAGGGAAATGAACGGATTATTTCGCGCCTGCGCGGATTTCCCGAAATCCAGGCTATTCATTCGACAAATGGCCGGTGGGACCTTATCGTGGAGTTTGGTGCGGAAACACTGGCGGACCTTGACAAGGTCCTTCGGCAGTTGCGGCTGATTGACGGGATTAATGCGAGCGAGACGAACCTCTATCTTGCGACTCACCGGACCAGCCGTGTTGCGGGGATAATAAACAATAAAAATGGTGTAACCTGATGACCCGATTGTCCGTTCTTGACCTTGCGCCGATAACCGAAGGCGGTAGTGCGACGCAATCTTTCAAAAACTCGGTCGAGATAGCACAGCTTGCCGAAAAGCTTGGCTGCACCCGCTACTGGTTGGCGGAGCATCACAACATCCCGGGTATCGCGAGTGCGGCGACAGCCGTACTGCTTGCGCATGTCGGCGCCCATACCGAAAAGATACGTGTTGGTTCGGGCGGGGTTATGCTTCCCAATCATGCCCCGCTGATCATCGCCGAGCAGTTCGGAACGCTTGCCTCTCTCTATCCGGACAGGATTGATCTGGGTCTCGGCCGGGCTCCGGGGACGGACGGAGTGACTGCGCAGGCGCTGCGGCGGAATTTAACCGCGAGCGCCGACACATTTCCGCGCGATGTTCTGGAGCTTCAGCAGTATTTTGCCGACCCCGAACCCGGTCAACGAGTTTTGGCGGTTCCCGGTGCCGGATTGAAGGTTCCTCTCTGGATACTGGGCTCCAGCCTTTATGGCGCGGAGCTTGCCGCACATTTCGGTCTTCCCTACGCGTTCGCCTCCCATTTCGCACCGACGGATCTTCGGCAGGCGCTTTTCATTTACCGGCAGAATTTCAAACCATCGGCCCAACTCGACAGGCCGTATGTCATGGCGGCGATGAACTTGCAGGCGGCAGATACGAAAGAAGAAGCAGAAGTGATTGTTACATCGCTGATGCAAGCCGTGCTTGGGCTCGCCAAAGGGAGACCAATTAAACTGCCGCCGCCGGTTGCGGGTTTCGCCGAACATCTAGGGATGCAGGAGAAGGCCGCGATATCGCGCTTTATGACCTACACGGCGCTTGGAGATGCCGATGACGTTTCAAGGAAGCTGACTGAATTCAAGGACGAAACGGATGCGGACGAGATTATTCTAACGGCGCAGATTTATGATCATGGCGCGCGCCTCCGGGCAATCGAAATTGCCGCCGCCGCGATGAGTGCGCTTGCATAAGGGAAACTGTCCTCCACCTTATTGCCCGGAAATATATGCCGGTAGTTTCCGGTTTTCCGGACCACTCAACTTCCATTTCGTTCCTTTGGACGCTAGGGAAATCTGTTTAGGCGCGCCGTTGGAAAGCTTTGTGGCTCTAGTCAATTTTCGATAGCTCTAAAATCGAAAGAGCCTGTTGCAGGCTGCCTAATTCCGTCCCGCTGGCATCAATCCGGTGCCAGTTGATGTTGCCAGCACCGCGATTTACCTGGTGGTGCACGACGGTGGGAGTCGCGTCCGAGGCGTCATTTTTACGTGCCGCGACGCGTTCGGCGATCAGGGACTCTTTCGCCTCGAGCCATAGCCCGACAAACGGAATGCCAAACTCCTCCGCAAGCCGTTCGAATTCCGCGCGCTCCGATTCTTTTGAAAAGACCGCATCGACGATAACCCGCTGGCCGGATTTAAGGGCGATACGCGCCTTGTGATGCAGTCGCGCATAAACCTGATCACTGGTTTCCTGCGTGTAGCTTGTCGGCGCCAGCCGTTCCGTTTCCGGAACATTGAAAAGCGATTTTCGCTCCAGGTCGGAACGCAAATGAAGAAATCCCGGCGCATGTTCCAATATCCCTGACAGCCGAGCGGCGAGGGTAGTTTTACCCGTTCCGGAAAAGCCGCCAACGGCAATCAGGACGGGCTGCTTTACCTTCAGATATTGATGCGCGGTAAAGAAATATTCCCGCGCGGCCGCCTGTTCCTTTTTGGCCGCTTTGCCGCTAACCTGCCGGGCATGGTCATTGGCGACCATTGCCCTGATCCCCGCGCGGATGGAGAGGAAAAGCGGCATCGCTGTCAGCCCGTAAATATCGTCCAGCGCGCCGGAAAGATACAGATAGCGATTGAGCAACTGGTTCGCGCTCGGGCTCATGCGGCGCTGGTCAAGATCCATCAGAAGAAAAGCGAGATCGTACAGAACGTCAGTGGTTGCCAGGTTCTCGTCAAATTCGAGGGCGTCAAACAGGACCGGCTTGCCATCCAACAGGACGATGTTGCGTAGATGCAAATCACCATGACATCGCCGGATAAAGCCCCGCCGCCCGCGGAATCGCAGGCAGTAATGGGCGTTCGCCAGATGTTGCATCGCGAGTTTGCCGAATTGCGCCACCTTCTTCTTCGGAAACATATCCGGTGCGTCTTCGAAGCTTTCCATCAACTCGTCTATCAGGGCTTTGACGCGGTAAGGACCGTCCGAAACATTCACTCGTTTCGCCGCCTGGTGATACTTGAAAACGACCCCTGCCAGTTCCGCGATCAGCGTCTTATCGGTCACCGCTTCATGCGGCAACTGGTCAAGCATGTTCTTTTGTTCAAACCGTTTCATGTGAACGGCCCATTCGACGGGTTGCCCCGCGCCATCGAAAGCGAGAGTCCCGCCCTGTTCATGCGTAATTGCGACAAGACCAAGATATATTTCTGGCGCGGTCGGTTGATTGATATCGAGTTCCCGCGCGCAGAATTTACGCCGCAGATCAAGCGTCGAGAAATCCATATAGGGAAATTTCACGGCCTTCTTGATTTTGTAGGCATCTTCCCCCGCAAGGAAAACCAGGGCGCCGTGGGTATCGTGAACCTCTATTATTTCGGGATTGCAGGGATAGTTATTCGGGTTTTTCAGGAAGGAGATAACCTCTTCCTGTGATATGGCCGCGTCCTTTTGCGTCATTACGCGCATTCCAGTTCTTTAAATGCGTCATGCGTGCTTAAAAACACCTTTCCTGGTTTCAAATGGTCCAGAAAATCCGTTCTTTCAAGCCGATCCATTACCGGGCCCTTTACCTCCGCCAGATGGAAGGTGACGCCGGCACTTTTAAGATCCGAGATGAGCTGTTCCAGGGATTCGAGGGCACTGCCGTCGATCGCGTTAATAGCGCTGCAGATGAATACGACATGCTTGACGTCGGGTTGGTCGACGACAGCGGAAAGGACGTAATTCTCGAAATAACGGGTATTGGCAAAAAACAGGCTTTCATCCACCCGAATGGCCAGCAAATGCGGACAGGTACGCACTGGATGGCGTTTGATATTGCGGAAATGCTCCGTGTTTCCGACACGCCCGACAATGGCGATATGCGGCTTGCTGCTGCGCCAGAGAAACAGGATCAGCGATATCACTACACCGGCGACGATACCCAATTCGATACCCTCCGCCATCACGACGACAAAGGTAACGACCCAGGCTGCGGCATCGCTCTTGCTGTAATGCCAATTGACCTTGAGCGCCTTGAAATCAACAAGGCCAAGAACGGCAATTATAATGATGGCCGCCAGCACGGCCTGCGGCAAATAGTAGAAAAGCGGCGTGAAGAAAAGAACCGAAAGCGCAATCAGAAACGCGGTGATGATGGCCGCCAGCTGGGTGTTGGCGCCGGCGGCAAAATTGACGACCGAGCGGCTGAATCCGCCGCAAACCGGACTGCCGCCTGAAAAGGCAGCGCCGATGTTCGCGACGCCGAGGCCAACGAGTTCCTGGTTCACGTCAATTTTCTGGCGACGCTTGCTCGCGAGAACGCGGGCGATCGCAACGCTTTCAACAAAGCTTACCAGTGCGATCAATGCCGCGGAAACCGCAAGCTCCCGCCAGAGCGCAATATCAAAGCTGGGGACAGTGAGCGGCGGAAGGCCCGCTGGGATGCTCCCGACGACCGCCAGTCCCGACGTTTCGTTCCAAAGCATGTTGGCCGAAAGAACGGTCATCATTACGACGACGAGCATGGGCCCGGCCTTCACGAGAGTATTGGCAATTCCTTCTGACAGGCCGAGTTTTATCAGCAATGGTCCAAGATACTGGCGAAGGCCGAACAGGAGCAGGAGGCTGGCAACACTGATGGAAACCGTCGTTGTGTTGGCTTCAGGGATATGCTGGAAAATATAAAGGACAGCTTCATCGATGCGCGCGCCACGCGGGATGTCGAGGCCGAGAAGGTGCTTTAACTGGCTGAAGGCGATGACGATTGCGGCTGCGCTGGTAAATCCGGACATCACGGGATGGCTCAGGAAGTTGGCGAGAAAGCCGAGCTTTGCGATGCCCATTATCAAAAGGAAGACGCCGATCAGGGCGGAAAGAACCAAAGCCGCAACAATATAGTCGGCTGATCCTGGGAGTGCGAGGCTGCCAAGGGCGCTCGCCACCATCAGCGATGCGACGGCAACGGGCCCGACGGCCAGCGCCCGGCTGCTACCGAAGAACGCGTAAAGAATAGGCGGGACGATACTTGCGTATAGGCCGACTTCCGGCGGCAAGCCGGCCAGGATAGAATAGGCCATCGCCTGAGGAACGAGCAGGATCGCAGTAATGATGCCGGCGGTCAGGTCACCCGGAAATTCCCCTATGCGATAGGTTCTAAGCCACGCGACTGCCGGAATAATTCTTTCGATTTTCGATTCCGCCATGAGATGCCTCGCTAATTCCCCGCCAGGAATAATTTCCGCGTTGCTTTCGCAATGACACTTTCCTCATCGGTCGGGATAACGGAGACGGTTATTGCGGAGGAATCCGTACTGATAATTGTTTTGTTGGCGGCGTTGGCGCGATCGTCAAGTGCGATATCGAGCCAACTAAGATTACGGCAGATTTCAGCGCGGATAGCCGGGGAATTCTCGCCAATGCCGGCGGTGAACACGATGGCGTCAAGGCCCCGAAGCGGGACAATGAGGGAGGCGATTTCGCTTGCGGCGCGATAACAGAAGAGATCGACAGCTTCCTTCGCTTCAGCCCGGTCGTTTTCCAGAAGAACCTGCATGTTATTGCTGATGCCCGACACGCCGAGAAGGCCGGATTCGTTGTAGAGAAGGTGCTGTATCTGATCGGCATTCATGCCGCGTTCCTGCATCAAATAAAGAACAACCCCGGGATCGAGCGTGCCGCAACGGCTCCCCATAACCAGCCCATCGAGAGCGGTGAAACCCATGCTGGTTGCCACGCTTTTCCGGTTCTCTATGGCGCAAAGGCTGGCGCCGTTTCCAAGATGTGCAACAACAACACGTCCGCCCGCGTCGTCACCAAGATGCTTTGTGAGTGCGCCGGAAATATATTCATAGGACAGGCCGTGAAAACCGTAGCGGATAACACCCTCCTCCATGAATCGTCTCGGCAGTGCAAAGAGTTCCGCCAAATGTGTCTGTGTGCGGTGAAATGACGTATCGAAACAGGCGACTTGAATGACATTCGCATCACGGGCGAACAGTGCCTCGATCGGGGCGAGGTTATTGGGTTGATGCAATGGTGCAAGGGAATTGAAACCCTTCAGCTTTTCCAGCACTTCACGGTTAATCCGGACTGGCGCCGAAAAATCACGGCCGCCATGGACGACGCGATGTCCGATTGCAACAACCTCGTGTCCGTCGTCATGTTGTTCGACCCAGTCGAGCAAGTGCGCGGTTAACTCGTGATGATCAGAGGAGACGTCTATGGATCCAAGCGATCCTTTGTCCAGCTCCTGCCCGTTCCTGTCCACGGCCTTGAAGACAGGCGCGCGTCGGATGCTTTCAATCTTGCCGCGCACATGTGGCATGCCCGTAGTTTCCGCAAGGGAATACAGAGCGAATTTGATGCTGGACGATCCCGCATTCAGGACAAGGACTGCCTCGGTCATGGTTTCGCTTGCAGGAGATGATGCGCAAAAAGCTGGGCAAGCGCCGAGGAAGCGAGGCGGGACAGGGTGCCGTCCGCCCGGCTGGTAAGTATGATCGGCACCCGCGCGCCGAGCACAATTCCGGCAGATTCTGCGCCGGCCAGATAGATCAGCTGCTTGGCGACCATATTCCCGGCCTCAAGATCCGGCACAACCAATATGTCGGCATCGCCAGCCACCGCGGAGGTAATTCCCTTCGCTTCCGCCGCTGATTTCGAGATGGCATTGTCAAAGGCAAGAGGGCCGTCAAGCAAGCCACCGGTAATCTGGCCGCGGTCCGCCATTTTACAAAGCGCCGCCGCATCAACAGTGGAATTGATCTTGGGATAAACCGTTTCGATTGCCGAAAGAACGGCGACTTTTGGCATATCGATCCCAAGTGCATGGGCGAGCTCTATCGCATTCTGAATGATATCCCGCTTGTCATTCAGGTCCGGATATATATTTATCGCCGCATCGGTGATGAAAAGCGGTTTCGGATAATGCGGTACGTCGAGAACAAACACATGACTGATGCGCCGTTCCGTTTTGAGGCCAAACTCACGGTCGACGACGGCCTCCATAATTTCATCCGTATGCAGCTTGCCTTTCATCAATGCCATGACGGTTCCATCACGGACCATATCGACGGCCTTGCGGGCGGCGGCATGGCTGTGTGGAACATCGATAATCTTGACTGATCCGAGTTCCCTGTTCGCTTCCTTTGCTGCGGCGAGAATTTTTGCCGTCGGTCCAATGAGATAAGGAATAATCAACCCTTCTTTTGCTGATTCCAGTGCGCCGATCAGGGAGAGGGTATCGCAGGGATGCACGACAGCCGTCGGGATGGGATCCAGATCGTGCGTCGCCGCAAGAAGCTGCCGATATTGTTCACCGGTTTCATGCAGATGGACCTCTGGCAAAAGAACACGCGGTCGGCGGACCTTTTCCGTTGGCGCGATCACTTCCGCCTCACCGTCTATCACAACCTCACCTTTCTGATTGATACAATCGCAGGCAAGTACAAGACGATGTGCTTCGTCTATTTTCTCCTTCACGGTGACCCGCACGGTTACCCGGTCCCCCAAACCGACGGGTTTCAGAAAGCTAAGCGATTGTTTCAGATATATTGTCCCCGGACCCGGAAGTTCGGTTCCGAGAACCGCCGAGATCAGGGAGCCACCCCACATGCCGTGAGCAATTACCTTATGGAACATGTCGGACTTGGCGAATTCGGTGTCCACATGAGCCGGGTTCACGTCTCCGGACATCACCGCAAAGAGTTCGATGTCTTTCGCACCCAGATCACGAACTAACGTTGCCGTATCGCCAACGGAAATTTCGTCATATGTCCTGTTTTCGATATATTGCATGATCGGTCCTAAAAGGTCTGTGAGTGAACCCGCTTATTCCAGAAACACATATGTTCCCGGCGCGTTTCCAACGATGTTGTATCCCATTTCTGCGAGTCCCATGGGTGGCGGCGACACCGGATCACCAGAATGCGCTTTCAGCCAGGTGCTGAACTCGGGCCACCAGGATCCGTCCTGTTCCGGCATTTCACCATACCACTCTTCCGGATCCCTATACCGATCGTCAATTTTATGAGTGCCGACGCGGTAATGACGGCGCGGATGCCCGGGCTCCGAAACGATGCCCGCATTGTGCCCGCCGTTTGTCAGCAGGAAAGTAATCTCAGTGTCTGCCAGCATATGGAACTTGAAAACCGAGCGCCAAGGGGCGACATGGTCATGTTCCGTGCCAACCGCAAAGATCGGAACGCGAATATCTGAAACCGTCACAGGACGGCCCTCAACTATAAAGCGGCCTTCTGCAAGATCGTTATTGAGGAACAGTTGCCGCAAATATTCCGAATGCATCCGGTAGGGCATCCGCGTCGCATCGGCATTCCACGTCATCAGATCATTCAGGACCGGCGCATCGCCCATCAAGTAATCATGAACGGACCGAGACCAGATCAAATCGCTTGAGCGCAGCAGCTGGAACGCGCCGGCCATTTGCTTGGTGTCGAGGAACCCCTGTTCCCACATCATGTCTTCAAGGAAGGTGATCTGACTTTCGTTGATGAACAGCATCAACTCTCCCGCTTCCGTGAAATCGGCTTGCGCCGCGAAAAGGGACAGGGTTTGCAGACGGTCGTCATGATCACGGGACATGGCGGCGGCGGCAATGGTCAGTAAAGTGCCGCCAAGGCAATAGCCAACGCCGTGGACTTTTTGTTCAGGAACAATATTCCCGATCACATCCAGGGCCGTCATTATGCCGAGCTGCCGGTAATCATCCATGGATAAATCCCGGTCGTCAGGGTCCGGATTCTTCCATGAAATCATGAAAACCGTGAATCCCTGCTCTGTCAGGTATTTGACGAGAGAATTTTCCGGCGAGAGATCCAGAATGTAATATTTCATGATCCAGGCCGGGACGATCAGAACCGGCTCCGGCCGGACCTTATCGGTCGTCGGTTCGTACTGGATGAGTTCGATAAGCCGATTGCGATAAACCACTTTTCCCGGTGTTATCGCCAGGTTAAGGCCGACTTCGTATTTCTGTTCGTCGGTGCGTTTGCGCCCGCTGATGGCCGCTTCGAAGTCCGCGACGAAATTCTGATAGCCGCGCACCAGATTTTGACCGTTCTCATCGATCGTTTTCTGGATAACTTCAGGGTTCGTGAGGAAATAATTCGATGGCGAGAAAATGTCGAGTATCTGGCGCGTCGCGAATTCGACGACTCTTTCATGCTGTTTGGTGACGCCGCGCACCCCCGTTGTCGCGTTGTGCCACCATTGCTGGTTCATCAGGAAGGTTTGATGCAGCAGGTTATAAGGGAATGTCTGCCAAGCGTCGCCCTTAAAACGGCTATCCTGCGGTAGCGGCTCTATGCAGGGCGCTGCCGTTCCATGGCATTGATCATTTTGTGCGCATTGGGCTGCATAATTCATGAGCCGGACACTCTTTTTCGCCGCTTTCTCCACAAGCTGGATTTGTTTTCCCGGCGCTGTGGCGAGGTGAAGGGCCCAATCGGCATAGGCACCTGCAAGGGCGCTCGGCGACAGGCCGCCGGTAAAGCGGGCTGCTGTGGCATGCATCGACCGGTCGAGAATTTCCTGAATCGACGTAGAAAAATAGGAATCGCGTTCAAAAGGAGATACGGATCGGTAATGAGGGGAAACGCTTTTGCCTGATGCTTCTTTTTTCGCCGCAGCCGGCAATTCGACCGACGCCAGCTTGGCGGGAACAGCGCCATTTGGGCCGGTTCGCGATTTACCCTTAGTATTGGAGCGTGATTTCTGTGCCATGACAACTTCCATTCTTACATCCGACTTAGGAAGTATTGAAACTTGGTCAATATAACGCAATCTTTTGCATTGCAGCATTGATCAGGATCAATCTGCGGGTCGCCCCTTATCCTGTCCGGCGTTTATAGCCAAGCGAGCTTTCAAGAAGATGGCGGGAATAAGGGTGCTTCGGTTTCATTTCCCGCATTTCCTCGACTGTCATCACCTCGACAATTTCGCCAAGCTGCATGACGGCAATTTTCTCACACATATGGCTGACAACGGCCAGATCATGTGAAACCATAACATAGGTGAGATTATGTTCGTGTCGTAAATCGCTCAGCAAATTCAGTATCTCGGCTTGTACAGATACATCAAGTGCCGATGTCGGTTCGTCGAGCAGCAGGATTTCCGGCTCGGGCGCGAGTGCGCGGGCAATGGCGACGCGCTGGCGCTGGCCACCTGAGAGCTGATGAGGGTACCGGAATCGAAAGGCCGGACCAAGCCCGACATCGGCCAGCAATTTTTCAATTCTCTCATCAACATCTTCAGCGCCGTGGAGCATTAGCGTTTCACCCAAGACCTGATCAACCGATTGCCGTGGATGGAGGGACGCATAGGGATCTTGAAATACCATCTGAACTTTTTTGTAGAAGGCGCGGTTGCGTTTTCGGCCGAGCTCATCCCCGGCAACCGCCATTGCGCCCGACCATGTCGGAGTGAGACCCACAAGTGCACGGAGGATGGTGGATTTACCCGACCCGCTCTCGCCAACAAGGCCGAAGCTTTCTCCCTGGTTGACGCGCAGGCTGACATTTTTCACGGCATCGACGCGGCCCTCATTGATATCGAACCAGACACTGAGATTGTCGATCGAGATATGGCTCATGTGATACCACTCACGCTTTCCGACTCGGCCCACGCGGGATCGCGGCTGAGCACCTCCAGCCTCCGGCGGGGCGCATCCAGCTGCGGCAGTGATTTCAGAAGGCCCCTCGTATAGGGATGGGTGGCCTCGTGGAGCTTGTCGGCGGCACAGGCCTCGACAATCCTGCCCGCATACATGATCAGCACGCGGTCACAAAAGGAGGAAACCAGATTAAGATCATGGCTGATAAAGATCAGGCCCATGCCGCGATCCCGCACTAGTTTGTCCATGATGTCGAGAACCTGCATCTGAACCGATACGTCAAGAGCCGACGTCGGCTCGTCTGCAATCAGGATATCCGGATCGGGTATCAGCATCATGGCAATCATTATGCGTTGTCCCATGCCGCCGGAAAGTTCATGCGGATAGGCGTTGAAGACCCTCAAGGGGTCCCGGATCGCAACGGCGCCCAACATCTCCATCGCTTTATCTCGCGCCAGCGCCTTTGATCCCCGGCCTGAGATCGCATAGGCTTCCATCATTTGCCGACCGACCGTCATAACGGGGTTCAGCGAGAATTTCGGATCCTGCATGATCATCGAAATACGCCGCCCTCGAACCTGTCGCATCTCCCGTTCGCTTAGCTTCATAAGATTCTGGCCATCGAGTGTTATATGGTTTGCCGTGACCTGCCCGGGGGGTCTGATCAGTCGTAATATGGCTCGGCCGGTCATGGATTTTCCCGAACCACTTTCCCCGACAATGCCGAGCCGTTCCTCGCCCAGCGAGAAAGAAATGCCCCGAACCGCGTCGAAAATGCCGCTTCTGGTCGGGAATTTAACCCAGAGGTTATCGACTTCCAATCTGGTCATGATCCGCTGTCCTTGGGGTCCAGTACGTCGCGAAGCCCGTCGCCCAGAAGGTTGAAGGCGAGACTCACCAGGAAAATGGCGAGTCCGGGAACCGTTGCGACCCACCAGTGATCAAGGATGAATTTCCGGCCCTCGGAGATCATGGCGCCCCATTCCGGCGAGGGGGGTTGCGCCCCGAGACCGAGAAATCCAAGTCCGGCCGCCGCTAGAATTATCCCTGCCATATCCAGCGTCACCCGAACGATCAGCGACGAGATACAGAGCGGCCAGATATGCCGGGTGATAATCCGGAACGGGCCCGCCCCCTGCAGTTTTATGGCGCTGATATAGTCTGTATTCCGGATGGTCAGGGTTTCGGCGCGGGCGATGCGGGCATAGGGTGGCCAGGCAGTGAGCGATATCGCAATTACCGCATTTTCAATGCCGGCGCCAAGGGCTGCAACAAAGGCAAGGGCGAGAACAAGGCGCGGGAAGGCAAGAAAGATATCGGTGATCCGCATGAGGATCGTGTCGATCCAACCTCCGGCATAGCCGGCGACCGTTCCGACGAAAAGCCCGGCAATGGGGGCGATAAGAGCGACGAGAATAACGATATAGAGCGTAATCCGCGCACCGTGAATCAGGCGGCTCAGGATATCCCGCCCCAGCGAATCCGTTCCAAGAAGATGCGCGTCCGTTCCAAGCGGTTGCAAGCGGTTTGCAAGATCCTGAACGAGCGGATCGTGTGGTGCGAGAAGCGGAGCAAAAATAGCGATAAGCACCATCAGGGCCAAAATCAGCAGGCCGAACATAGCCATTGGGTTGGTGCGAAAGGAAAGCCATCCCTGATAGAACGATGCAATGCGGGCATGGTTTCGCGATGTCGGGGTATCCGTCAGGAGCCAGGCGCGCCAACCGGCGGTGTGCCTTTCGGGTGAATTGAAGATACTCATTTCGCCCTCGGGTCAAAGAATTTGTAGAGAAGGTCTGAAAAGACATTCAGGCAGACGAAAACAAGACCGACGACGACCGTTCCACCGAGAACGGCATTCATGTCGGCGGACAGAAGCGCCGTCGTAATATAGGAACCGATCCCCGGCCAGGCGAATATGATTTCAGTAAGGACCGAGCCTTCAAGAAGACCGGCATAACTGAGCGCAATCACCGTAATAAGCTGAACCTTGATATTTCCGAAGGCGTGGTGCCAGATCACTGCCCATTCAGAGAGGCCTTTCACGCGGGCTGTCGTGATATATTCCGCATTCATCTGTTCCAGCATGAAGGAGCGCGTCATCCGGCTGATATAGGCAAGACTGTAATAACCAAGCAGGGAGGCCGGCAGGATAATATGGCTCATGGCGTCCTTGAAAACGGTCCAGTTGCCATCAAGAAGGCTGTCGACCAGAATCATGCCGGTGACCGATGGCACGACATCGACATAGAAAATGCCCACCCGGCCCGGGCCGCCGACCCAGCCAAGAATCCCGTAAAAAATCAGAAGGCCGACGAGACCTAACCAGAAGATCGGCATGGAATAGCCGATCAGCGCAACCAGGCGGGCCAATTGATCGATCCAGCTTCCCCGCCGGACCGCGGCGAGTACGCCCAGAGGAACGCCGATAACCACGCCGATTATCGTCCCGAGCGTCGCAAGCTCCAGTGTTGCCGGGAAGACGCGTTTTATATCTTCAGCCACCGGTCGCGCATTCAGAAGCGACTGGCCGAAATCGCCGGACAGGATGTCGCGAATGTAATAGAAGAATTGAACGATTACGGGCTTGTCGAGCCCCATGGCCCGGTAGGCCGCCTCATAGGTTTCCTTGCTCGCCCGTTCGCCGACAATGGAGATCACCGGGTCTATCGGCATCACCCGGCCGATAATGAAGGTTACGAACAACAGCCCCAGCATCGTCGCGAGAATGGTGCCCATCGTCTTCAGAACGGGGATGCCGATAGTGGACAAGGGCGACTTGTTTCGCCCGTTGCCCGCTTCCGAATTTAATGCCATCTATGGTCCGGTTATTTGGTGACCGGCCAATAGGCAACCGCCGTGATAGCGCCGCCGAGATTAAGATTTTTCACATTGCTCCTGCGGCCGGTCTGCTCAATTTTCTGGAACATGACGGCGAAGGGGGCTCTCGCCTGGAATTCGCGCTGGATTTCTTCATACATCTTCTTGCGGACCTCGCGGTCCCCCTCGATGACGGCCGCTTCCGTCTTCGCGGTGAGATCGCCCGGATCCCAGGCGTTCCGCCAGGCAAGGAGGCCGGTCGCTTTCGCGTCGTCTGAATTGTCCGGGTTATAGGCGAAGGTACCAGCATTTGTCTGCGGATCCGGGTAGTCCGGTCCCCATGCGCCGACATAGACATCCAGGTCGCGGGCGCGATAGCGGGTCAGCGTCTGCTTGCCCGTTCCGATGGTGATATTCAGCTTGATCCCGGCCTGAGCGAAGGTGTTCTGGATAGACTGGGCGATTTCGATACGTTCCTGCGCTTCGCGCACGCCCGCCTCAACTTCGAGATTCTCGACGCCCGCTTCTTTTAACAGGGCCTTGGCTTTCTCGAGATCAAATTTGTACGGCTTGTCCTCGATCGCCCCGAGATAGGTTTTCGGTAGGAAGGATTGATGCACCGTATATTGGCCCTTCAGGAAACTGTCCTGCATGCCGGTGTAATCAATCAGATACTTGATCGCTTCGACCACCTTCGGTTTGGAAAGGATCGGATGTTTCTGGTTAAGGGAGATATACATCAGGCGACCGCGAAGTTCGCTGTCTACCGACAGGCCGTCCTTGCCCGTAATTCCTGCGATGTCTTCGGGATTGAGGTTCCGGGCGACGTCAATGTCTCCCTTTTCAAGGAGAAGGCGCTGCGTCGCGCTCTCCTGGATATGACGGACGATGACCCGCTTCATAGCCGGGGCGCCGAGATAGAAATCCTCGTTCGATTGAAGGGTGACGGATTCGCTCGGCTTCCAGCTGACGACCTTATAGGCGCCGGAGCCCGCGGAATTGGTCTTTAGCCATTCGTTTCCGAGATCGCCATCCTTTTCATGCGCCATGACAAGCTTTTTGTCGACGATGCCGCCGATCGTCGCCGTCAGGCAATTCAACACGAAGGACGTTGCGTATTTCTTGTCCGTCGTGATGCGGACCGTATTCCCCTCGGCAACAATCGTCTCGTTGATATTTTCCGGCGTGAATCCGAACTGTGTCAGGATAAAGGACGGGGTTTTTGCAAGCAGGACCGCGCGGCGAAGGGAGAATTCCACGTCTTCTGCCGTAACCGGATTGCCGGAATGGAATTTCACGCCCTCACGCATGGTAAAGGTAATGGTTTTCCCGTCTTCCGAAACCGTCCAGCTCGTGGCGAGGTCGGGCTCATAGCCCTTCTCAAGGTCAAGCGGGTCGAAATTGACCAGGCGGCCATATACATTGCGAATAACATCGCTGCCGGCAAATTCGAATGATTCCGCCGGGTCAAGCGTTGTGATGTCGTCAATCCGGTTGGCGATTACCAGCATGTCCGGCGGCGTTTCAGCCTGTGCCTCAAAAGCCGGTATTGCCATCGTCGTCGTTAGAAGGGTGAGTAAGGCGCTCGCCGCCAGTTTCTTGAGATGTTTCATCGAATTTGCCTCTCTGTCGTTACGAAATGCATTTGCTTCCCGCGACTGTGGTCTTTGCCTTTTTTTGCCGGACAGATAACCACAGAAAAAGGTTCGCACTTTCATTCCACACTGTCGAGGAGAAATTAGGACTGATCGGGGAACTACAATTTGTCCCTGGGCGTCTTGCCGGCGAAAAAGGCATCAAGGTTGTCAAGGGCACGAAATCCCATGGCATCGCGGGTTTCAACCGTTGCGCTGCCGATATGTGGGAGCATGAAGACATTGTCGAACTCGGCGAAGGCCGGATTGCCGCCGGGTTCATTAACAAAGCAATCGAGCCCCGCCGCGTAAATCTTGCCCGATTTCAAGGCGGCAATAAGAGCCGCTTCATCGATCAGGGCGCCCCGTGCCGTATTGACGATCACGGCGTCATCCGGGAGCGTCGCAAGTCGCTCCGCGTTCAGGATACCCTTGGTTTGTGGTGTTGCCGGGCAGTGAAGGGACAGGAAATCGGACACCTGGAGAAGGCTATCAATGTCCTCATGATATTGTGCGCCAAGCTCCCTTTCCTTTGGCAGGCGGCTGCGGTTGAAATAATGGATTTCCATATCGAAACCCCGCGCCTTTTTCGCCATGGCCTGGCCGACACGGCCCATTCCGACGATGCCGAGCCGCTGACCGGTGACCTGCTTGCCGACCATGAAGGACGGGCTCCAGAAATTCCAGCTTGCCGAACGGACCATGCGGTCGCCTTCGACGGCCCGCCGCGCGGCGCCCAACATGAGAAGGAAAGCGAGCTCGGCAGTGGCATCCGAAAGGACATCCGGAGTGTTGGTGACGGTGATCCCGCGTTGACGCAGAGCCTCCAGATTACAGTGATCGACACCGACGGAATGATTGGCGATGATCTTGAGGCGCGGATCAAGCCGGGCTGCGACTTCCTCCGTGAACAGCTCCGAATGACAGGGGAGGATGGCGTCCACCTTCGCACTCATGGCGATGATTTCATCGGCGCTGTGCAGCCCATCTTCGTAATTGATGGTGGTGTCGTAGTCCCGTACCGCCCTCTCAAGTGTTTTGTCGGACAGCTTGCGGGTAATCCAAAGAGTTGGTTTTCCGGGCATCCTACTTTCTTTTCCGCAAGGCGTCTTCCCACAGGTTGAACAGCGCCAGCGACAAGACGAATATCGCAATTATCCAGAACGGCAGTCCTCCCCAGAATCCGGCGAAACCGCTGGAGATACTGCTCGCGAGACCCAGGACGAAGGCGAACATCAGGGCGGTACCGATCACCCCGAGAATTCTCTTTTGAATATCCGACAGCATGGCTTTTCTCCTTACGCTTCGCCGAGTTTATTCTGCAGCCAATTGGCAGTCCGAAGCAAGCGATCATCCTGCTCGGACTTGGCGACCAGCTGCACGCCGATTGGCAGGCTGTTTTCTCCGACCAGCAGCGGGAGGCTGACACAGGGAAGGCCGCATAATGTCCAGATGGTCGAGAAAATCGGATCACCGGTCCCGTTTCCGAACTTTGGCGCCTCTCCCGGTGCGCTCGCCGTCAGGACGGCATCATAGTCGTTGAAAAAGACCTCAAAGTACTCATTGGCCGAGGACATGAATTCCAATGCCTCTTCATATTGGGAAAGGCTGATCTGTCTGCCGCGCTCGACAATCGCTTGGAGATCCGGACTGATTTGCGCCCAATGATTGCTGAACAGCTCGTGCAGATGATAGCAGATTTCGTATTCATGGATGATGCGCTGCGCGTCCACGAAACCGCCGAACGCGCTTGGTACGGCAATTTTCTCTATCCGGTCACCGAGAGCCGCCATAACTTCCTCGAGCCCTTCGCGGGCATCCAACGCGAGGCGGTCGTCGAAGGGAAGCTCAAGCCAGACGAATTCGGGTTCGACCGGCGCGTCCGCTTGGCAACCGTTCAACATGTGCGGGCGCGGGCGGGGATAACTCAGGCTGTCCGCCGGATCATATCCTTTGATCACGTCTGCAAGAAGGGCGACGTCTTCCAAGTTGCGCCCGAAAACCCCAACCTGATCGAGGCTCTTCGAGGTTTGTAAAATTCCGCGTCGCGAAATTACGCCGCGTGTCGGTTTGAACCCGTAGGTCCCGCAAAAAGATGCCGGCCGAATGACGGACCCATTGGTCTGCGTGCCGATTGCGAGCGGCACCTGAAACGCAGCAACGGCGGCGGCCGACCCGCTGGAGGAGCCGCCGGGGGAATGGGCAAGGTTATGAGGATTCTTCGTCTTCGCAGCGTGAACGAACGCGAGCTCGGTGGTGACCGTTTTGCCAAGAATGATGGCGCCCTGATCCTTGAGCCGCTCAACAATTGCCGCATCTGCACTGGGTTGCCTGCCTTTGAACACCGGCGTTCCGCGTTCCGTCGGAAGGTTTTGCGTGTCGATAATATCTTTGAGGCCGACCGGGACACCGTGCAAGGCGCCCATAGGTTTGCCGGCACGCCGCAGCTTGTCCATCTCCTCCGCCTGTGCCAATGCGGCGTCACGATCGATGTGAACCCAGGCTCCTATCTCGCCATCGGTCTCGTCGATCCGGTCGAGGCATGCCTGCACCAAATCGACTGACCGTAAAGTTCCTTCATGAATTTTCCGGACGGCCTCGATCGCAGAAAGAGTATTCGGCATTGACAAGCTTTCGGTCATCGTCACGGGACATATTTCCCGAACAGGAAGTCAGGCAGCCAAAGGGCGATGCCCGGGAACTGATACATCAGCACCATGCACAGGATAACAATACCGAGATAGGGGATGATACCCTTGAAAATCTGTACCAGCTGAATGGCGTTGCGCAGCACACCTTTCAGGTAATAGGCGGACATGGCCATTGGCGGCGTCAGGAACGAGGTTTGAAGATTCAGCGCAACCAGCATCGCGAAGAAATAGGGATTGACGCCGAACGTGTCCAGCATTGGCAGGAAGATGGGAACGAAGATGATCAGAATTTCCGACCATTCGAGAGGCCAGCCAAGCAGAAAAATAATGATCTGCGCCATGACAAGGAATTGCCAGGGCTCCAGATTCATGCCGATGACCCAGTCGCTGATCAAGTCATGCCCACCGAGATAGGAGAATACCGAGGCAAATGTCCACGACCCGACAAAAAGCCAGCAGACCATGGCCGTTGCCTTTGCGGTCAGGAAGACACTCTCCTTAACCTTTTGCCAGGTGAGGGAGCGGTAGAGTATCGCCAGCACAAGCCCGCCCAGCGCACCCATGGCCGCGGCTTCTGCCGGCGTGGCCAATCCCCCGAGAATAGAGCCAAGAACCAGCATGATCAGGACGGTCAGCGGCACGAAGGAAACGAGGAGATCGAGGTAGATTTTGCCAACCGGCGGAATATCCTCCCGGTTCGGTTTCGGCGCGATCGACGGCTTGATAAGGACGCGGACAATAACATACAGAACATACATGCCAGCGAGGATAAGGCCGGGGAAAACGGCAGCGGCGTAGAGTCGGAGCGGGGAAAGCTCGGCGATTGCCGCATAGACGATCAGCATGATCGACGGCGGGATCAGAATACCCAATGTTCCGCCTGCGCAAATAACGCCCGAGGCAAACTCCTTGTCGTAATTCGCCTTCGCCATGGCCGGAAACGCAAGCAATCCCATCAGCGTGACAACAGCACCGACAATGCCCGAAGCCGTAGAGAAAACGGCGCAGGTTATCAAAGCCGCGATGGCCATGGAGCCGGGAAGATTGCGCGCGGCCATCTGCAGGGAGAAAAACAGCCTGTCAACGATATTGGCCCGCTCCACAACATATCCCATGAACAGGAATAGCGGAATGGCGACCAATGTGTCGTTCTCCATCACCGAGTAGGTATTCTGGTTGAGAAGATAGAATATATTGTTGTTGTAAAGATCGGCGAAGGTTTCGATCCCACCCTGATAGTAGGCGTAATAACCAAAGCCGACCCCCATCGCCAGAAGCGTGAAGGCAATGGGGAAGCCCAGCAACACCAGCACGATGAAGAGGCAAAGCATGAAAATGGCGACTTCAGGGTTTGTCATGGTCGATTCTCAACATAATTACCGGGGAATGAAGGCATCGATTATTTACGGGTTTCGGACATATGCATCAGCATGTCTTCCGTCTCCCGAACGTCCTCAAGACGGTCCATCCATTTGCCGTGCTTGATTGCTTTCCAGCAACGCATTATCTCGGCCAGGCCTTGTAGCATCAAAAGAAAGCCCGCCACCGGTATGAGGGTTTTAAAGAAGTAAATCTGAATGCGTGCCGGACTGTTCCAGCTCACTTCCTTGTAACGCCAGCTGTCGGCGGCAATTTCCGCTCCAAACCAAAAAAGCGCCATCATGCCGGGGAAAAAGAAAAGAATATACAGTACGAAGTCAATTCGCGCCTGCCATTCGACGGGGAGCAGGCGATAAAGAACATCACCGCGGACGTGGGAGTCCTGCGCCAGCGCGTAAGGACCCGCCATTAAAAACAGCGCCCCGTACATCTGGACCATTACATCAAAAGCCCAAACTGTAGGGGAGTTCAAAACATATCGGACAAAGACTTCGTAGGACACCGACAGCGTCAGCAGCATGATACACCAGCCGAACGCGCGACCCACCCAGAGGCTCAGTCCCTCAATCGTGTAGATGAACTTCGTCACCCGTACCTCCCGAAACATATCGGAGAAAAAACCGAGGACTGATTGGCAGTCCTCGGTGCTTCATGCAGTTTTCAGCCTCAGGAGCCGAAATAATGCTTGTAGGCGAGCTTGTAATCGGGCTGATTGAGGTTCAGATAGCCCATCACATTCTTCGCATAGGCCATCTGTGAATCAATGACCTTGGCAAAGAACGGGTCCTCCCCGCTGATGCGTTTTATAACAACGTCCCAGCCTTTGAGCTGCTCCGCCATGACGTTGTCCGGTGTCCGGTATACATTGACACCCTGCTCATCGCGAAGCTTGTTGAGATCGTCAGCATAGCGCTTCGTGTTATGCCAGTAGAAGTTCGAATTCTCGGCCTCCGACGCATATTTCAGGATAGACTGAAGCTCCGCCGGCAGGCTTTCGTACTTCTTCTTGTTGAAGGTAATTTCGAAAAATTCCTGCGACTGATGGAAAGAGGCGAGATGGTAGAATTTCGAAACGTCCTGCATGCCGAAGTCCCGGTCCGAGGTCGGGTTGTTGAATTCGGCCGCATCGATCAGGCCGGCTTTCATCGCCGGTTGAATTTCACCGCCGGGAAGCTGAACAACCGACATACCCATTTCAAGAAGAACATCCGCGGCGAGGCCTACAGTGCGATACTTCAATCCCTTGAGTTGAGATACGTCCTTGATCTCTTCCTTGAACCATCCAAGCGGCTGTGCCGGCATCGGACTATTGAAGAAGGAAACTACATTCAGGCCGAGATTGCTCATGAGTTCGTCGAACAATTCCTGCCCGCCGCCGTAATTAACCCAGCCGAGCACTTCCTGGGATGACCAGCCGAAGCAGGGGCCGGTTCCGAAAAGCGAGGCGGTCGGTGATTTCGAATACCAGTAGGCCGGCACGTAATGTGCGGCGTCAAGAACGCCGCGGTGCACCGCGTCCTGCATCTGACTGGTTTTTACCACGGAGTCTACTGGCAACAGATCGATCTTGAGGTCGTTGCCTGCCATGGCGTGGACCCGGTTTACGTATGACTGGGCATTCTCAAGGAAAATACCGCCGCCCCAAGCCGCTTGCATTTTCAAAGTAATAGGTTCCGCACGAGCAATTGCCGGCGCCGCGACGGTGCCCGCTGTTGCTGCGGCAGCTAGCGCACTGCCTTTTAAAAATTTTCTGCGACTAACGGATTCTTTGGTCATTTTTTACCTCCCTGCAAAAATGGCCATATTTGTATGTCTCAAATATTGGCAATAAAACTAGACCATATTTTCCTAATATTCCGCAAGTCGCGAATACGCGGAGACGTTCCACCATATGAAATTTACATGATATTCTGTGGATTTAATGCGCCGGCCGAAGTTTCAGGCGCGAGTCACTAAAAAGATAGGCACGAAATACCGCCTGATCATCGTCGCCACCAAAGCAGCCAAATATATAAACGAACGGCGGGTCGCCCTGTTTTGCTTGCTCATTGATTTGGCTCATATTGAATGGCAGATATTATGCTAGAGTCAGATTGTTGAACAGAGGGAAGGGCTAATTGATGGCTGAACACAAGGCGTTGCCGGCGTCTGAATTATGCCGCAAGTATGATCTTGCGGCGCTTGGGTTCAAGGACACCTCTGAACTTGAGGATCTGTGGGAGCCTCTCGGTCAGGACAGGGCCGTCGAGGCTATACGTTTTGGCATCGGCGTTCGCCATCAGGGTTTTAATTTGTTCGCGTTCGGCCCCGCCGGCGCCGGCAAGACCGAGACAATTCTGCGGTATCTGGAGCCCGAAGCGGCGGCGAAACCCGTTCCCGACGATTGGTGTTACGTCAATAATTTCGCCGAACCGGATCACCCAAAAATTTTGCGCCTGCCGGCTGGTCGCGCGAAGGAACTTGCAAGGCAGATGGAAAGCCTTGCCGAGGAAGTCCGGGTGGTGATCGCCGCCGCCTATGAGAGCGAGGACTACCGCACGCGGCTTGATGTCATAGTCGAGCAATTTAAACTGAAGCAGGAAGAGGCCTTTGAAGAGCTTCAGAAAAAGGCCGGTGAGAAAAATATTGCGCTTGTCCGCACACCGATGGGGCTGGCGCTTGCTCCCGCTCGCGGAGGGAAAGTCATCGATCCAGCCGTTTTCTCGAAGATGCCGGGCGAGGAGCAGGAGCAGATCAAGAAAGACATCAGCGAACTTGAAGGGGACCTCCAGACCGCCGTCCGCATGCTGCCGGAGTTGGAACGCGAACAGCGCCGGGAGATTATCAAGCTCAACCGGGAGGTGACGAGCTTTGCCGTTGATCATCTGATCGATGAAAATCGCGAGAAATGGAAAGACTGCACGGCAGTCGTCGAATTTCTGGATGAAGTCCGGGATTACGTTATCAATCACAGCGATGTTTTCCGGCTGAGTAAGGATGAGGCGGTTGAAACGGCCCCCGCTCAGGTGGCCGCGAATATCGCCATTCAGCAGGACCGGGTCATTGGCAACTGTCAGGTGAATGTCCTGGTCAGTCACGATGCCAAAGGCGGCGCCCCGATTGTTTATGAAGACAATCCGACGGTTGAGAATTTGCTGGGGCGGATTGAACACCGCTCCGAATTCGGCTCGCTTGTGACCGATTTCCGTCTGATCAAGGCGGGTGCCCTTCACCGCGCAAACGGGGGATATCTTATTCTCGATGCCCGCCGACTATTGTTTCAGCCCTATGCCTGGGAAACGCTAAAACGTGAATTGAGAAGCCGTGAAATCCGGATTGAATCGCTTACGCAGATGATGTCGCTCGGCAGTATGGTAAGCCTTCAGCCCGAGACAATTCCCCTGGACATCAAAGTCATTCTTATTGGCGATCCGGTTCTTTACTATCTGCTCAGCCAGAACGATCACGATTTTCACAATCTTTTCAAAGTCCCGGTTGATTTTGATGATCGGCTTCCCGTCACGGATGACGCGGTCACGCTTTACGCGCGATATGTTGCCACGGAAGCACGCAAGAAACAGCTGATGCCGCTCAAGCGCAATGCAGTGGAACAGGTCATGCAGCGCATGACGCGCCTTACCGGCGATACGGAACGCCTCTTGAGCCATACCCGCTCGCTTTCCGATCTTTTATCGGAAGCGGACTATTGGGCTTCCTCCCGCGGGGCAAAGCAGATAACCGGGGCGGACGTCGATCAGGCAGTCAAGGCGCATATTTACCGGTCGGACCGGTTGCGGGAACGCACGCAGGAGCAGTTCGAGCGCGGCACGATGATGCTGGACACCGATGGCACAAGGGTGGGGCAAATTAACGGCCTGTCTGTTCTCCAGCTTGGCGATTTTGCCTTTGGCCGACCGAGCAGAATTACAGCGCGGGTACATCTTGGTCGCGGCCGTGTGGTAGATATCGAGCGGGAAGTGGAGCTTGGCGGACCACTGCATTCGAAGGGCGTGCTGATCCTTTCGAATTTCCTCGCGGCCCGTTATACGGAAGACAAACCGCTGTCGTTGACGGCGAGTCTCGTTTTCGAGCAATCCTACGGCGGTGTCGATGGCGACAGCGCCTCGTCAACTGAGCTATATGCACTCCTCTCGGCCTTATCGAAAGTCCCGATAAAGCAATCTCTCGCGGTCACAGGGTCAGTCAACCAGTTTGGCGAGGTGCAGGCCATCGGCGGCGTAAATGAAAAGATCGAGGGATTCTTCGATTTATGTGATTTTCGCGGCCTGACCGGAGAGCAGGGCGTGCTTATCCCAAAAGCCAATGTCAAACACCTGATGCTTAAGGACGAGGTGGTCGCCGCGGCCGAAAAGGGACTTTTCCATATTTATGCGGTTGCCAGCATCGACGAAGGGATTGAAATTCTGACAGGAGAAAAAGCCGGTGAATTGAATGATTCCGGCAATTATCCGGTGGATTCCATTAACGGAAAGGTCAAGGCGCGGCTGGAGGCTTTTGCTGATGCCGCGCGACGCTATGTCAAATCCACGGAGGACGGGAAATCTGCGGGGCCGGAAAATGGCTGAGCTTGCGCCTCCGAAATATCGCCGGGTTTTGCTCCAGATCGACGCGGCGACGCATTGCCGGGAAACGATGGGGGCGGCCATTGAAATCGCGGCGCGCCTCGGCGGCGAGCTGCGGGGTATTTTTATCGAGGACAGCGATCTTTTCACGGTTGGCGAGCTGGATTTTATACGCGAGTTTCGCCTCTCGTCTCCCATTGCGCATCATCTTGACCGCTTAACTTTGGAGGCGCAGCTTCGCGCAATGGCGCGTAGCGTCCAGCGACAGTTGGAGCAGGCGGCGCGTCATCGCAAGATTACCGTCGGGTTTCGCGCCCTGCGCGGCGAGGGGTGGCGCGGTGACATAGGAGAGTGGGGCGACGCCGATCTGGTCATCCTGGAATGTACCGGGCGTCTTCATTCCCGAAATTTCCGGGGACGTCTCAGCAGTCGTGAGGCGATAACGGAATTGCTTCACCCGACCCTGTTGCTGAAGGGCGCCAAAAGCTTGCGAGCGGACGTCACGGTTATCTGCGATTCCCTTACTGCTGCAAAGCAGGGAATTCTGGCGGCGGTCACGCTCCTTGGTGCCCCGGCGGGCAAAATTACCCTTCTTCCCGTCGGATTGAACGATGAAGACTGTGCGGAACTTGCGACGATCGCCCAGCAATACAGCGGGGAAAAGCAGGGCTCACCCCGAGTGGCGCCTGTCATGGCCGCAGGTCCAGAAGTTATTGAGGCCATTTCTCCGGTAGATTGCACTGTCGTGATGACGGTCGGCGGGGCATTTCTGGAAGATCCGGCATGTCAGGAGGCACTCCTTATAAGCCGTCATCCGTTGCTTTTCGTCCGGTGACCATGGCAGATAATTACATCCTTCAGTCAACCGTTTTAGGAACGGGGCAGTTGTGGAAAAAATGGAAAAGATCGTGACTGCGGAAGGCCCTGTCGAGCTCAAGCGAAAGCTCACCCTTCCGCTATTAACGCTTTATGGGTTGGGCGTCACAATTGGCGCCGGCATATATGTGTTGGTCGGGACAACGGCGGCGCGCGCGGGTATATACGCCCCCATCTCCTTTCTGATTGCGGCTGGCGTCGTTTCATTTACCGGGTTCGCTTACGCCGAACTTTCCACGCGACATCCGGTCAGCGCCGGCGAGGCCGCTTATGTAAGGGCTGGGTTTAATTCCTCGACCCTGACCCTCATCGTCGGATTGCTGGTGGCCGCGTCGGGTATCGTATCGTCCGCGGCGGTCTCTATCGGTGCGGCGGCATATATTGGCGAGATAGTTCCTGTGCCGCCGACCGTGATCGCGGTGGCCGTTATCCTGATTGTTGGTGTGATGGCGGCCTGGGGAATCCTGGAATCGGTAATGATCGCGGCGATTTTCACCCTGATCGAGATGGGGGGG
>SWBZ01003266.1_pt1 | contig 81039 bp, 76 predicted proteins | sample 4693031 | NCBI WGS metagenome assembly SWBZ01 (sample SAMN10267274, study PRJNA491770) | bioreactor metagenome | isolation source: DHS bioreactor inoculated with | place: Japan: off Shimokita Peninsula
GACGAGAACCCCTCGGGAGAGTGACACCACGCTATGGGACTCACCCGGGAACGAAGAGAATCTTGCGGCAGCGTTGCGGAACTGTGCGACCACGAATGATCTGCAGACGGGTCTCGCGCTCACCCGTGGTTGCCTGTGGGTCTGGATGCTTCGCGAGCGCTTCGACGATCTCGTGCCCGCCACGATCCGTCACCGGTCTGTGCCTCTGCACAGCGAGGCAGCCGTCGTCGTTCGAGGCCTTGCGCTCATCGCCGGGCTGATGGTCGGCACCCGCGGAGGCGGCTCGCCGGAGTTCGACGAGGATGCGGCGATGCTCGTGGCTGCAGCAGCCGCCCGGTACCCGGCGTCCGAACTCGCCGCGACTGTCTCCCCCATCCTCACGCGCGCCGCCACGATGTGGCGAGCACGAACGACCACCCAACCCTGGTCGCGAAGCATCCGCCTGCCGGAGGCCTCGGAGTTGGCACCGCTTCCGCGGTGGTCGCAGGGGCTGATCTGTCTCCTTGCCGCCGTGGCAGCACAGAACGACGGCGACCTGGAGGCCGAGGGCGCCGCAAGCTTGCGAGCACTCGAGACGTTCCGCGAGGTGGGAGACGAGTGGGGCACGGCATTTGCCAGTCTCGTGCGGGCCGACTGGTTCACCGCCCACGGTGAGCTGGAGCAGGCATTGACGATCCTCGATGACTGTCGTCATTCGCTGGAAGGGCTCGTTTCCGTCGCCGACCTGGCCCAACAGGGTGGGCAGGCCGTCCTGGTCTTGGTGCGGATGGGTCGGATCGACGAAGCGCGAGAGCGGGTGGAGGTGATGCGTCGCGCAGCAGCAGAGCAGTCGTCCGCCGCGGCTCTACTGCACGTGGGGCTTGCTTCTGCCGCGATCGAGGTCGCGTCGCAGAACCCGGCAGCGGCTCTCGAGAGCATCGCGAGCATCCCGCCGGGCGACGAGATGGCGCCCGCGCAGTTCCGGGCTCTGGTCCAGTTCCTGCGCACCGAGGCCCTGCTTCAGCAGGCTCGGCTCGAGGATGCGCGCGCGACGATCGCGCAGGGCTTCGCCCAGGCGCTCACGACCGCCGATCAGCCCGTGATCGCCTGGGGCGCGCGCACTGCCGCGCTGTGGCTCGAATGCGCAGGGCGCGCGGACGACGCGCGACGAGCACTCGGTCTCAGCATCCGTGTTCGAGGACGTCTGGACACCAGCGACCCAGTAGTGCGGGGACTGCACGAACGCCTCGGCGCCGAGACGGATGCTGATGCTCCGCTCGATGCCGAGGCGCTGTGCGCCCTCCTGGGCTTGGGCTGACTCAGGCCTTTCGCATGTAGGCGCGCACCGTCAACGGGGCGAACACTGCAACGACAATGGCAGCTCCCAGCAGCGCCACCCAGACCTCGGTGCTGACAACGCCCTCATTGATCATCTCGCGCACGGCGGTGACCAGGTGCGACACCGGGTTGATGTTGACGAACCACTGCAACCAGTCCGGCATCGTGTCGGCGGGCACGAAGGCATTGGAGAGGAACGTCAGCGGGAACAGGATCAGGAAAGAGGTACCCTGCACCGACCCGGCGGAGCGGGCGATGACACCGAAGAACGCGAAGATCCAGCTCAGTGCCCACGAGCAGACGATAACGAGCAGTCCCGCCCCGATCACGGCCGCGAGACTCACCGGCCGGAAGCCCATGAGGTACCCCATCGCGAAGGTGAGAGTGGTCGCGATCGCGTAGCGGACGGTGTCGGCCAAGAGCGCTCCGGAGAGCGGGGCAATCCGGGCGATCGGAAGGGAGCGGAACCTGTCGAACACTCCGTTGTCCATGTCTTCGCGCAGCTGCACGCCGGTCACGACAGAGGTCGTGATGACTGTCTGCACCAGGATGCCGGGGATGATGATCGGCAGATAGCTCTGCACGTCGCCGGCGATCGCACCGCCGAAGATGTACGTGAACATGAGGGTGAACAGGATGGGCTGCACGGTGACATCGATGAGCTGCTCGGGCGTCCTGCGGATCTTGAGCAGGCCGCGGCCGGCCATCGTGAGCGTGTTGGCAAGCGTCTGTCGAAGACTCGCGTGATTGATCAGAGGCCTTCCGCCGGCTCCGACCAGTGACGTGGCGGTGGTCATGCGCGGACTCCTTCCACGGTATCGGCGTGTTCGTGTGCGGCGAGGTCGTCATCCGGGATGCCCTTGCCGGTGAGGGTCAGGAACACCTCGTCGAGGGTGGGTTGCTGGACGCTCATCTCGGCAAGGTGAACGCCCTCGTCGCGGAATGCTACGAGGAGGACGGTCACGCGGTCGGGGTCACTCATGGGTACGGTGAGTCGGCCAGCTTCGGGCGAGACGATCGCCTCGATGCCGAGAACCCGGCCAATGATGCTGCGCGCCGTCTCCACAGAGGAACCACTGCGAAGACGCAGCAGCAGCGAGGCCTGACCGACTGACGCCTTGAGTTCTAGCGCCGTGCCTTCTGCCACGACAGTTCCGCGGTCGATGACAGCGATGCGGTCGGCCAGCTGGTCAGCCTCGTCCAGGTACTGCGTCGTCAGCAGCACCGTGGAGCCTGTGGCGACGAGGCGGCGGATCGTGTCCCACATCTGCCCGCGCGTGCGGGGGTCCAAGCCCGTCGTCGGTTCATCGAGGAAGATGAGCGGCGGCTGAGCGATGAGGGAGGCCGCGAGATCGAGCCGGCGCCGCATCCCGCCCGAGAACTTCGCGAGAGGCCGCGTCGCGGCATCCGTGAGATGAAACTCTTCGAGGAGTTCGCTCGTACGGCGCCGGGCATCAGTTCGAGACAGGCCGAGCAGGCGCGAGAAGATCATGAGGTTCTCGGTGGCCGAGAGCTTCTCGTCCACTGAGGCGAACTGGCCCGTGAGCCCGATGAGCTGACGGACGATCTGGGACTCGCGGACGACGTCGTGACCGAAGACGCGGGCGGTTCCCGCGTCCGGGCGCAGCAGCGTCGCGAGCATGCTGATGGTTGTGGTCTTTCCCGCACCGTTGGGTCCGAGGACGCCGTACACGGTGCCGGCTTCGACGGTGAGGTCGACGCCGTCGACAGCGCGGTTTGTGCCGAACGACTTGACGAGGCCGCGCGCTTCGACGGCGATTCTGGTGTCTGTCATGTGGATGCCTTTCTGTGGCTGCATCCACTCTGGTTTCAGTCCGCTGTCACGCCGCTGTCATGGCAGGAGCCGCACTGTCACACGCCTCTGAAACGGTGTCATCCCTTGGGAATCGCTGTCATCGTTTCCGCTCAGGCGCCGAGGAGGCGCTCGCCGAGGTAAGCCTCGACGCTATCGAGCGAAACCCGTTCCTGTGCCATCGTGTCGCGGTCACGCACAGTGACGGCGTCGTCCTCGAGGGAGTCGAAGTCGACGGTGACGCAGAACGGGGTACCGATCTCGTCCTGTCGGCGGTAACGGCGACCGATCGCGCCGGCATCGTCGAAATCGACAGCCCAGTGCCCGCGCAGGCGATCAGCCAGTCCGCGCGCGAGCGGCGAGAGGGCCTCATTGCGCGACAGCGGCAGCACGGCGACCTTCACGGGCGCGAGGCGCGGGTCGAGCTTCAAGACGGTGCGAGTATCGGTGCCGCCCTTGGCGTTGGGCACTTCTTCTTCGCGGTAGGCGTCGACCAGGAACGCCATCATCGCGCGAGTAAGCCCGAACGAGGGCTCGATGACGTACGGGGTGTACTTCTCGCCCGAGGCCTGGTCGAAGTACGTCAGGCTCTGCCCGGATGCTTCGGCGTGGCTCTTGAGGTCGTAGTCGGTGCGGTTGGCGACGCCCATAAGCTCGCCCCACTCCTTGCCCGGGAAACCGAAGCGGTACTCGACGTCGATCGTGCCGGCCGAATAGTGCGCGCGGTCTTCTTCGGGCACATCGAAGCGCCGCATGTTGTCGGGGTCGATACCGAGGTCGGTGAACCAGCTCCAGCACGCCTCGACCCAGTGCTCGAACCATTCTTGGGCCTCGGCGGGCGCAGTGAAGTACTCGATCTCCATCTGCTCGAACTCACGCGTGCGGAAGATGAAGTTCCCCGGCGTGATTTCGTTGCGGAACGCCTTGCCGACCTGACCGATGCCGAACGGCGGCTTCTTGCGGCTCGCGGTGAGCACGTTCGTGAAGTTCACGAAGATCCCCTGCGCGGTTTCAGGACGGAGGTAGTACAGACCCGACTCGTCATCCACGACGCCGAGGTAGGTCTTGACCAGACCGGAGAACGCGCGGGGCTCGGTGTACTGGCCCTTCGTGCCGCAGTTCGGGCACGGCACATCGGCCAGGCCGTTCTCGGCCGTGCGGCCCTTGCGCGCCTCGAAGTCCTCGATGAGGTTGTCGGCACGGAAGCGCTTGTGACACTGCAGGCATTCGACGAGCGGGTCGGTGAAGGTCGCGACGTGACCGGATGCCTCCCACACGCGCTTGGGGAGGATGATCGAGGAATCGAGGCCCACCATGTCGCCGCGACCGCGGACGAAGGTCTGCCACCACTGGCGACGGATGTTCTCCTTGAGCTCGGTGCCGAGGGGGCCGTAGTCCCATGCGGAGCGGGAGCCCCCGTAGATCTCGCCGGCTTGGAAGACGAACCCGCGGTGGCGGGCGAGGGCGATCACTTTGTCGAGGCGGGACTGCTCGGCCACGGAGGAACTCCTGGGTCGGGGATGCGCTGCGCGCGGGGGGGTATCGCGGATGCCGCGACATCCGTCGATTCTATCCGCCGCGGCTCACTGACCGCGTGCCGCGTGGGTCCCGAGGACGACGTCGACGAGCCGCTCAGCCTCACCATCGTCGGCGGCCGACGGCGCGAAAACGCGCAAGACGATCGCGCCGACCAGAAGCTCGATGATCGAGGGGATGGGTGCCGTGGGAGGCAATTCACCGTCACTCACCCCCTTTTCGAGCCGATGCACCAGGTCTCCGTCGGCCCCGAGCCGCTCGCGAATGCGCTCACCGATCGCGGGATTGGTCGTTCCAGCCGCGAGGAGCGACCGGAGCATCTCGTCGTGCCCGGGATCAGCAACGAAGGCCAGGACAATGCGCATCCAGCTCGTCAGATCGTCTCGCAGCGTGCCAGAGAAGCCGGGCGCAAAGTGCTCGGGCATCAGGAAGCCCTCGATGAGCGCTTCGGCGACCAGGTCGCTCTTGCCGGGCCACCACCGGTAGATCGTCTGCTTGCCGACTCCCGCTTCGGCGGCGATTCCCTCGATGCTGAGGTTGCCGAAGCCCCTTTCGAGGAAGAGGCGCGCTGTCGCGCGCAGGATGGCAAGGCGTGCTTCTTCGCTGCGGGGCGGGCCGCCCCGGCGCCCGGTTGGGACGGGCACGGCATCGGTCATGGGGACCACGGTATCCACCTTCGACTCAGCAAGCGAGACGGTACGTATCGTATGCTGTCGGTCGCTCCCCTGCGCATCCTGCCTCGAAAGGTGATCATGGCTGAACTGCTGTACCGGCTCGGCAAGGCTTCTGCCCGGCGCGCGTGGATCGTCATCGTCGCGTGGATCGCCGTCCTGGGCCTTGCCGGCGGCGCCTACGCGCTGGGAGCCGGCACGCTTGCCACGAGCTTCGATGTGCCTGGCACCGCCTCCGGGGCGGTAACCGATGAGTTGGCAGAGAAGCTCCCCGACTTCTCGGGAGCGTCTGGTCAGATCGTCCTCCACACCGAAGACGGCGAACCTTTCACCGATGAGCAGCGCGCGGAGGTCGCAGACCTCGCGGTAGGCATCCGGGATCTTCCCCATGTCGCCCGGGTCGTTGACCCGTTCGAGGCCGAGCAGGAACGCACCGACCGGCAGCAGGAGATCGCCGACGGCCGCACCCAGATCGAACAGGGCCGCGCCCAGCTCGAGGCCGGCCAGGCGCAGCTGGATGCCGCAAGCGCCGAGGTCGAGAGCGGTCAGGCGCAGCTCGACGCCGCGCAGCAGCAGCTCGATGCCGCCCGCACGCAAGCCGAGGCGGCCGGAGCACCAGCCTCGCAGCTGGCAGCCCTCGACCAGCAACAGGCCCAGTTGGATGCGCAGCGCCAGCAGCTGGACGCCGCGAGTCAACAGCTCGAGGAGCAGCAGGCTCAGCTGGATGCCTCACGCGAGGAATTGACGACAAACGAGACCCAGCTCGAACTCGGCGCTGATCTTCTCGAGCTCTCAGACGGGATCGGCGTGGTCTCCAGCGACGGCGCGACCGCGCTCCTGAACGTCGCTTTCGATGTGCCGCTGCTCGAACTCGACGCCGACGCCAAGCAGGCCGTGATCGACTATGTCGAGGCGAACCCGATCGACGGCGTCGAGGTGGCCTTCTCGACGACCCTGGCGCAGTCCATCCCGAACCTGATCGGGATCGGAGAGATCGCTGGTGTGGTCATCGCGGCGATCGTGCTGCTGGTCATGCTCGGCACGGTGATCGCCGCCGCGCTGCCGCTGGTGACAGCCCTCGTGGGTGTTGGGATCGCCGTCCTGTCGGCGCTGTCGCTGTCGGGGGTCATCGACATGTCGTCGGTCACACCGATCCTCGGCGTCATGCTGGGGCTTGCCGTCGGCATCGACTACTCGCTGTTCATCATCAATCGGCACCGCAAGCAGCTGCTGGAAGGCGCGGACCTTCGCGAATCCATCGGTCTTGCTAACGGCACCGCCGGCAACGCTGTGACCTTTGCGGGCTCGACGGTGATCATCGCTCTCCTCGCTCTGAACGTCACCGGAATCCCCTTCCTCGGACTCATGGGAACCGTGGGCGCCTTCGCGGTTCTGGTGGCGGTGCTCATCGCGGTCACTCTGACTCCGGCTCTGCTCGGTCTCGTGGGGATGCGCGTACTCAGCCGCCGTGCCCGCGCACGCGTAGGCACGGTCCACCACGCCGACGATCGGGCCCGCGCCATGCCGACCTGGCGCGCTGTGGTCACCGCGATCGGCGCGATCGTGGCGCTCCTGGTGATCGCGATTCCCACCCTGTCGATGCGCGTTGGCCTTCCCGACGGGTCGAGCGAACCCGAAGACTCGTACGCCTACCAGGCCTATGAACTGACCGCGGATGCGTTCGGTCCTGGCGCCAACAGCACACTGCTGGTGACAGCGGCGCTGCCGGGCGGCCTGGATGACACCGCCCAGCTGCAAGCACAGCTCGACGTCGCCACCGCTCTGTCGGAGGTCGAGAACGTCGTAGCGGTCGCGCCGATCGCCGTCTCCGACGACGGCACGCTCGCCGCGTTCCAGGTCATCCCGGCTGAAGGGCCGAGCGCGGAGTCCACCGAGCAGGTCGTGCGAGACCTGCGTGCTCTCCCGCCCGTTGACGGGGAGTACGAGCTCGGGGTGGCGGGGCAGGCGGCCATCAACATCGACATCTCCGAGAACATCGCGGGCGTCCTTCCGCTGTACATCGGCGTCGTCGTCGGTCTGTCTCTGCTGATCATGATCGTCGTGTTCCGATCACTCCTGGTGCCGCTCATTGCCACGGGCGGGTTCATCCTGTCGCTGTTCGCGACGTACGGGGCGACTGTCGCGGTGTTCCAGTGGGGATGGGGCGCCGAGATCTTCGGCCTGCACAGCACGGGTCCGATCCTGAGCTTCCTGCCGGTGCTGCTGGTCGGCATCCTGTTCGGCCTCGCGATGGACTACCAGCTGTTCCTGTCGTCGGGGATGCGAGAGGCCTATGTGCACGGCGCGCCAGCGCGGCTGGCCGTCATGCGCGGCCTGCGGGCTGGTCGCGCGGTCGTGACAGCAGCCGGGCTGATCATGGTGTCGGTGTTCGGCGGCTTCATCTTCGCCGAGTCGACGATGATCCGATCGATCGGGTTCGGCCTCGCCTTCGGCGTGCTCCTGGATGCCTTCGTCGTACGGATGCTGCTCATGCCCGCGCTCATGCACCTGCTCGGGCGCTCGGCGTGGTGGCTCCCGCGCTGGCTCGATCGGATCGTGCCGAACGTCGATGTCGAAGGCGCGAAGCTCGAGCGGGCACACCACGCGCCGTGGGCAGAAGATGAGAGAGGCACGGATACCGAGACATCCGGCCCCGCTGATGACGAGGGCGAGGCGCTGACCCGCCGCGAGCTTCGCGCGCGTGGCGAACTCTGAGCCACGCGCTCGTGTCGGACCCTGCGAACGGGCGCTGCTACTGCGTGATCGGGGTGACGACGTAGAGCAGCTGCGCCGTGCCGTCTTCCTGCTCGAGCAAAGTGACACCCACGGTGTAGTCCGAGCCGGTGAACGACCAGATCTTCATCCCGCCGAAGTCGGACTCTGAGTCTGTCGTGTACTGGGACTTCAGCTGCTCGATGATGCCCTCCCCGTCGGCGACGCTCGGCAGGGTGTAGGTGACCGTGTAGCCACCGTCGACCGCGAGTGCGGCCAGCGGCGATCCGGAGGGAAGCGGGATATCGGAGGGGAACCCCTCCGGCACGCTCGCACCGTTGCCGGCATCCACATCGACGCCGGTGGCGCCTTCGATGGCGTCCTCGACAGTGCTGTTAATGAGCTGCTCGACCGGGTTCACACACCCGGTGAGGGCGATGGCTCCGACACTCAGCATGAGCGCGGCAGCGACGATTCGGGTCTTCATTGGTTGTCCTCCCCGGGAGCGCGCCGACGCCGAAACCGGCGTTCATCGACTCCCACCTCTGAGTGTGGCGATCCGCTGTGCGCCCCGCAAGAGGCGGCGATCACGCGGATGGAGAACTGCTCGAGGTCCGCGCGATGCCCAGCATCCGGGCGACCTCACCGGAGCGCTGCGAGAACCCGATGAGATCGTCATCGTCGGCAGCGGGCTGCAGCACCACGGTGGTGGCACCCGCCGCGAAGAACGCCTCGACAGTCTCGGCGACGACCGAAACGTCGCCGACGACCCGATTGCGCTCGGCCGGGTCACCGGACGCCACAGAATCCTCCGTGAAGTGAGTGAGGAGGTACACCACGACGCAATGTTCGTCGGCGTGCTCGGCCGCCGCCGTGCGCACCCGGATGACCGCCTCGCGCAACCGACTCGCACTCCAGCCCGAGGGGATGACGGTGCCCTCCGCGAGAGCGCCGGAACTGTCGAGGGTCTTGGGACCTTCGGCTGCTGCAAGAACCGGAACGGCGATCGCCGGCGGCCAGTCCAGGGCCACATCGTCGAGCCGCACATAGCGCCCGTCGATCGTGACGCGCTCCCCGGCAAGCAGGGCTCGCAGCGTCGGGAGATACTCCGCCATCAGAGTGAGAGGCGATGCGTGCCGTGCGCCGACCTGCGCCATCCAGCTCTGCACCCCGTGGCCGACGCCGCCGATGATGCGCCCGGGAAACAGCCGCGAGAGGGTGGCGAGCTCCATGGCCGTGAGGGCGACGTTGCGAAGCGGCATGGGCAGCACCCCGATGCCCACGGTGAGCTCGGTCGTTGCGGCGAGCGCCACGGCGGCCGAGGCTATACCGGACTCTCGGAAGCAGTCCTCCCACAGCCAGAGTTCGGGTACTCCCGCGTCCTCCACCGACTGGGCTACCTCCCGAAGGCGTTCAGGCGGAAAAGCGGGTTCGAACACGACACCGAGAGAGCGCATGAGCCCAACGCTAGAACCACGCGGCGACATCGCACGAAACCTAGGACCCGAAACCGCAGTAAGCCGCCACGGCGTTCAGGATCTCGGCGCGCATGTCGGGCGACGCCGCCAGCTCGATCTGGCCGGCCTCGCCCCCGACTGTGACATCCACCGTGAAGATCGTGCCGCGCTTGTCTTCCTGCACGGCATGGGCGTCGCAGCGGAACGGTTCGAGCGCGATCTCCACGTCGCGTGGGGCGCTGTCGCCGGCAGCGAGCTGAATCTGTAGCGGCATCGCAGCATCCGCTCCTGTGCCCGCAGCGCCGAAGCCGAGGAGGTTGGTCGGTCGTATCGCGTCGATGGTGGCACCGCCGGCCCCGGTCGGAAGCGCCTCGAGGGTGAGGATGCCGACACCGCCGCCCGCACCCGCCGCGAAGCTCGTGAACGAGACAGCGGCTGCGTCGCCGAGCGCGTCGGCGACACACTCGCGTTCGTGCATTGCCGGCAGGAAATCGAGTGCGTCGGGAAGGTCTGCCCGCGCGACCCCGCTTCGGTCTCCTGCGTGCCACGAGAACTCCACCGTCGATGCCCCGTCGTCGGGAACATCGCAGGCCGGACCGGGAAGCTGGATACGAATGCCGACGGTACTGCCGGGGGCGATGACGCTCGTGCGTTGCAGCACGCGGTCGGCATCCGACTCAAACCGCGGGTCAGTTACGGAGAGGGCCTCGATGCTCAGTGTCGAGTCGGTGCCGTTGGTGATCTCGACCTGGGCCTGATGCAGCGCGACATCCGACCGCTGCTGCACGAGCCGCACGCTCACCCCGTCAGGAAGGTTCTCGCTGGGGGCAGCCGACGCACACGCGGCCAGCCCCAGGACCAGCGCAGCACCCAGCATCCCGACACCGATAAGACGCCGGCGCTGCGTGGTGGCGGCCTGGCCGGTCACCGGCGGAGCACCTCGCGGGCCACTGTCATATCCTCCAGTGCGACAGGGTCGATCTCGACGCCCAGCCCGGCTCCCGTGGGCACCCGCACGTGCCCGTCCTCGAGGACGGCGGGCTCGGTGACGATGTCGCGGTCGTAGAACCGGGAGGATGCCGAGACATCGCCCGGCAGCGTGAATCCCGGGAGGGCGGCAAGCGCAGCGTTCGCGGCGCGACCTATGCCCGTCTCGAGCATCCCGCCGCACCAAACCGGAACGGCGGCCGTCCGGCACAGGTCGTGGATACGCACAGCCTCGAGGTAGCCGCCTACGCGTCCCGCCTTGATGTTGATGACGGATGCCGAGCCGAGGGCGAGCGCATCGGCGGCGGCCTTCGACGACACGATCGATTCGTCCAGGCACACGGGGGTTCGCAGGCGCTGGGCAAGGCTCGCATGGTCGACGAGGTCGTCCTCCTGCAGGGGCTGCTCGATCAGGAGCAGGTCGAACCTGTCGAGCTCGGCGAGGGTGTCGGCATCGGCGAGCGTGTAGGCGGAGTTCGCGTCGACCTGCAGCGGGATGTCACCGAAGGCGTCCCGGACTGCCGCTGTGTCGGCGATGTCGCGACCAGGCTTGATCTTGATCTTGATGCGCACGTAGCCCTCGTCGAGGTATCCCCGAACGGAGTCGACCAGAGCGGACGGATCTCGCTGGATGCCGACACTCACGCCCGAAGGCACCCTGTCCCGGATGGCGCCCAGGTGGGCGCCGAGTGAGATACCCGCCGATCGCAACGACGCGTCGAGGATCGCGAGTTCGAGCCCCGCTTTCGACATCCGGTGCCCGACGAACGGCTCGAGGACGGGGGCGACGTCTTCGGGGGCAAGCGTGCGCCGGTCCAACAGCGCGGGAATCAGGAAGCGCAGCGCGACGTCCCACGCCCCCTGCGTGTACTCACTGGAGTACAGCGGCGACTCCTGCGTGACGATCTCACCCCAGCCGTCTCCGTCGGAGGTCAGCGCCCGGACGACAATGACCTCGCGCACCGTCTCGGTGCCGAAGGATGTCGTGAACGGCGACACGAGCGGCAGGTGAAGCACGCGCAGCTCGATCCCCTCGAGCGTGACCGGTGTGGCGGCGTGGGCGATCGGCATGCGGCAAGGCTAACCCCCCGGCGCTCCCAGCACGCCCCGCCGTTCGGTCGCGCCATATTGCGATGCATCCGGCTCCTCAACCGCAGTTTGGCGCGACCGAAATCCAGCCCCCACCGTTCGGTCGCGCCATATTGCGGGTTCTCGGCCGCATCACCCGCAAGACGGCGCGACCGAAATCCAGCCGGCCGACTCAGGCGTCGACGATGAGGTACCCACGGCGCTCGTCGAAGCCGCCGATGCGTCGTCCCGCGGCGAGGTGCGTCATCAGTGCGTCGCGCACGCGTCGCCGCTCGACGGCTGCAGCGTCGGGTTCGCGCCGCCGCAGCGACTCGATGTCGCGGGGAATGGCCACGGATGCCCGAACCTCGGCATCCGGCGGCGTAGGAACCGGCGGCGCCGCCAGAGCCCACGACACCATCAGCCGATCCGACTCGTCGCCGCGGTTCACCCCGTCATCCATTGCGCCGTAGTGGTCCACGAGGTACTCCGTCACACGGGCGCCCAGGACGGCGAGATTGAAATGGGCGTTGCGCGACACGAGCGGATCGAAGGTCCACGTCACGTGCCCGATGCCGCGGCGCAGCCCCCACTCACGCTGGTGCTGCTTCAGCATCCGTCCGAAGCCCTGGCCCTGGGCGCTCGGCAGGATGCCGGTGATGTGCGAGTGCATGGATCGGGCTGCGGGTTCGGCGAAGAAGGCGACGGATGCCCCGACCATCCGCTCGTCCGCGAAGAACCCGACCGCGTAGTTGCCCGAATGGGCGAGGGCGCGCAGCAGGTTAGGCGGCATGCCGGTGCGGTCCCCTCCCCACACCTCCGACAGCACCGCGGAGGCTTCGAAAACCTCTGCCACGGTGTCGAGCTCGCGGATGCTGAGCCGGGCCGATTCGGTGTCGCTCATGAGGCCCTCGGTTCGCGGACGACGGGAATCGAGCCGGTCGCGGTGAGTTCGACCCCCGCCGTGATGACGTGTTCGGCGAACAGTCCCGGCCAGGCCATGACCCCGTAGGGCGTGCGGGCAACGATGAGGCGGCTGTTCGGCAGGAGCTCGTTGAGACGTGTCGCGGTGCGAAGCGGATGCGTCGGGTCACCCGTCCACGCCAGGATCAGCGTCGGCACATCGATGCGCGCGAGCTCCTCCTTCGGCGGCAGGTCAGCTGCCGCAGCTCCCCGCAGCACCGTCGGGAGGAGTGTCTCGTCGACCGCGGGAAGCGACTCGGGAGCATCCGCGAGGGCCGGCGGGACGGGCGTGGTGGAACCGAGCTTCACGAAAGCCTCGACACCGTGGCGTTCGATGAGCTCCGCGTTCGTTCGGTAGACCTCGGCCTGCGCGCGGCGGGTACCCCATGCCGTCGGCGGAACCATGAGGGTCAAGCTCGCGAAGCGGACCGGATCCTTGAGTGCGGCGTGCAGCATCGTGCCGGTCCCCATCGATGGCCCCACGCCGTGAACCGCTTCACCGGGAGCGACGGCATCCAGCACCGCCAGGAGGTCGTCGGCGAGGTTGTCCCACCGGTAGTCGAGCGGATCCTCGGTCCCCGTCGAGCCACCGTGGCCGCGCGCGTCGATGCGGAGGATGCGGTGATCCCGAAGGGCCCGGCCGAGGTCGAGGCCGAGGTGGCTGTCTCGGCTGCGGCTGGACATCAGACCGTGCAATTGGACGACCAGCGGACCGTCATCACCGGTCACATCGAAGTCGAGTGTGGCGCCTCGAATCCGCAGCGTGCTCACGTGCCCTCCCGGGCGTCCTCTGTGCGAAACGGTTGCCGCCTAGACTACGCGCGATGCGCTTGACGAACGTCGCCCGAATGACGCTGCCCCCAGGCCGAGTCCGCAGCCTCGTATTTCCCGCCGAGGCCCTGCCGGACGCGGAGCCGTTGACCCTGTCGTTCGACCAGGGTCGGCACGTCGGCGAGGGTGATCGACCCGGATCGTGGATGGCAATCTCGTTTCGCCTGCGCACACCGGCGGCGCCCGACGAGATCGCTGACGCGTGGGCCGCTGTCGTCGACCGGCACGGCACCCTGAGCACCGTGTTCGACCGCGACGAGGACGGAGCTGTGCAGGTGCGACCGGCGCGACTGGGCGTCGGGCGATGGGTGACGCATCCGGCGCCTCCCGAGCGGCTGACGCGCGAGGTGCTGCGCGAGGTGCTCGACGACGGATGCCGCCCCTTTGCCACCCCATCCCATCGGCTGTGCCTGATCGAACCCGGCGGCGGGGCCGACCCGACGATCGTGATCGCCTCCGACCACGCTCACGTCGACATGTGGTCTCTGCTCGTGCTCGCCCGGGACCTCGCCGAGGTCGTCGACGACGAGCGGGAGGACCGCGCACCGGGTGCGACGCTGCCGGCAGCGCGAGCATTCGCCGACCACTCCGCGGAGCTTGCAGCTCGACCGCCGGCACCGGGAGGCATCACGACGCGCTGGGCCGAGATCCTCGACGCCGAGGGCGGTCAGATGCCGCTGTTCCCCCTGACCCTGGGCGATGTCGCCGCTGCGCGATCCGAGATCGTCGATGTGCGCGACGTGTTCGACGGCGCCGAGTTCGAGGCCTTCTGTGAACGCGCTGCAGCCGCGGGGGTCAGAGCGATCGCCATCGCGGTGTCCGTCATGACACGCGTGAGCCTGGCGATGGGCGACCAACCGCTGCGAGCTGTGTTCCCGGTCCATAGCCGGCACGACCCGCAGTGGCACGATTCGGTCGGCTGGTTCATCACGAACGCGGTGATCGAGTCATCCGATCCTTCGCCGCAGGCGTGCGCCCACGCCGTGAAGGAAGCGATCGGCCTCGGCTCGCATCCACTCGGCCCGATTCTCGGTCCGTACGGCGGCATGCCGGCAACCCCCGGGATGTTCGCGGTCTCGTGGCTCGACACCGGGCGGCTCCCGATCGCGCCGGGCAGGCTCCGCGACATCCAGTACGTCTCTGCGGTCGTCCGCACCGACGGCGTCATGATCTGGTTCATCGCAAACGAGGACGGCCTGCACCTGCGGTGCCGCTACCCCGACACGCCCGAGGCGCGGCGCAACGTCGGGGCGTGGCTGGATGCCGTCCACTCCGGGCTGCGCGAGACGATCGGCGCGTGATCGGTTCGGTCGCGCCGTCATGAGGGCGACGGTTGCGCGCACCCGCAGCACGACGCGACCGAAACGAGGAGCTCTCAGTTCAGTCGCGCCGTTTTGCGGGCGAAGGCTGCGCGCACCCGCAGCACGACGCGACCGAACTGACCTGTACCGGGAGCAGGCGCTAGCCTGAGGCCCATGACGGCACCGACGCCCGAGGCCACGATGCCCACCGACACCCGCTTCTTCGGCCAGCCCCGGGCCCTCGCCACGATCTTCGGTGTCGAGATGTGGGAGCGCTTCAGCTTCTACGGTATGCAGGGGATCCTGCTGATCTACCTCTACTACTCGGACGCGCAGGGTGGACTCGGGATCGACGAGGGGATCGCGACCGGGATCGTCGGCGCGTACGGCGGCGCCGTCTATCTCTCGACGATCCTCGGCGCGTGGATCGCCGACCGGATACTCGGCTCGGAGCGCGTGCTGTTCTACAGCGCCGTGGTCATCATGCTTGGCCACATCGCCCTTGCGCTGTTGCCGGGACTGCTCGGCGTGGGCGTCGGACTGGTGCTGGTCGCCGTCGGATCGGGAGGCCTCAAGGCCAACGCGACCTCCGTCGTGGGCACGCTCTACACGGAGGACGACCCGCGCCGGGATGCCGGCTTCTCGCTCTTCTACCTCGGCATCAACCTCGGCGCCTTCCTCGGCCCGCTCCTGACGGGCCTGCTCCAGTCCACTGCCGGTTTCCACTGGGGCTTCGGTCTCGCGGCTGTGGGGATGGCGATCGGTCTCGTCCAGTACACCCTCGGTCGCAAACGGATCCCGGCAGAGGCATCCGTCGTGCACAACCCGCTGCCCCGCAATCGCTACGCCCTCATGATCGGCGTTGCCGTGAGCGCAGTCATCGTCGTCGCGATCCTGATGTTCGCGCGGGTCATCCGAGCAGACAACCTTGCCGATATCGTCATCCTCGTCTCCCTCGCGGCGACGATCGCGTACTTCGTCGTGATCCTGAGCTCGCGCAAGGTGACAGCGCTCGAACGTTCACGGGTTGTCGCGTTCATCCCGTTGTTCATCGTGAGCGTCGGGTTCTGGTCGCTCTACCAGCAGCAGTTCACGGTCATGACGGTCTATTCCGACAAGCGCCTGAACCGCGACCTGTTCGGGTGGGAGATGCCGGTGCCGTGGGTGCAGTCCATCAACCCGATCTTCATCATCATCCTCTCGGGGGTTTTCGCAGCTCTGTGGACCAAGCTCGGCACCCGCCAACCGTCGACGCCCGTGAAGTTCGGGCTCGCGGCCATCATCATGGGCGCCGCGTTCCTGCTGTTCCTGCCCTGGGCGGGAGGCGGCGAGAACACGACACCGCTGCTCGCGATCGTCGGCATCCTGTTCGTGTTCACCGTCGCCGAGCTCCTGCTCTCGCCGATCGGGTTGTCGATCACGACCAAACTCGCTCCCAGTGCCTTCCGCACGCAGATGGTGGCCCTCTTCTTCCTGTCGGTCGCGCTGGGGACCGCGATTGCGGGCTGGCTCGCGCAGTTCTACGACCCACGCAACGAGGTGCCGTACTTCTCGAGCCTCGGTGTCGCCGCGATCGTCCTGGGCGTCGCGCTGCTGCTGGCCGTGAAGCCCGTCCTGAAGCTGATGAAGGGCGTGCGCTGAGTCCAGCACGATCGGTGGCTGCGATCGACACACGAAGACCGATGGCACAGATCGGCGCTGCAGGGAGTGAGGACGAGCGCAGCACACGAGAGAATCGGTCCATGCCCACAGCCCAGCTTCCCCTCGATCACGCGTGCCTCATCGTCCACGGCACGGACTCCCCCGGCATCGTCGCGGCGGTCTCGGCTCTAATCACGCGGCAGGGCGCGAACATCGTGCAGTTCGATCAGTACTCCGACAACCCTGCCGGCGGCGCCTACTTCCAGCGCGTCGTCTTCCACCGGCCCGGCCTGCGCGAGGCCATGCCCGCGATCGAAGCGGACCTCAACGAGACTCTCGGCACCGGCTTCGATCTTCATTGGTCGATCACCGATCAGTCGGTCCCGAAGCGGATGGCGATCCTCGCCTCAAAGCAGGACCACTGCCTGCTCGACCTCCTGTGGCGGCACCGCCGGGGCGAGTTGCCGGTAGATATCCCCGTCGTCATCTCGAACCACACGGATGCCGAGGCGGATGTCACCGGTTTCGGCATCCCGTTCGTGCACGTGCCCTCGGTCGCCGGACCCGACAAGAGCGCCAGCGAAGCGCGCATCCTCGAGGTGCTGGCAGACGCGGATGCCGACTTCGTCGTCCTGGCGCGCTACATGCAGATCCTCAGCGGCGAGTTCCTCGAGCGCGTGGGCGTGCCAGTGATCAACATCCACCACTCGTTCCTTCCGGCCTTCATCGGTGCACAGCCGTATCGCCAGGCAAAGGCCCGGGGCGTGAAGCTCATCGGGGCAACCTCGCACTACGTGACGACCGACCTCGACGAGGGGCCGATCATCGAGCAAGACATCGTGCGCGTCACGCACGCGCAAACCGCTGCCGACCTGGAGCGGCGCGGCGCCGATGTCGAACGCGCCGTGCTCTCGCGCGCCGTGCTCTGGCACGCGCAAGACCGTGTCATCCGTCACGGAAACCACACCATCGTCTTCTGACCGCTCGCGCCCCCGGCGCACGTTGTCGCGCCATCGAGGCGCCGGATAGGCTCACGGAGTCCCCCATCTCGAGGAAGAGGCAGCTCATGGCCATTGCCCTAACGAACCCCGCGACCGGCGAAGTCATCGAGACCTTCGAGCCGCACGATGAGGCCGAGGTCGAGCGCCGCATTGCCGCCGCACAGTCGGCGTTCGTCGCGCTGCGCGACACAACGTTCGCCGAGCGCGCCGGGTGGATGCGCCGCGCCGCCGAACTGCTCGAAGCCGATGTCGACGAGATGGCGCGCACCATCACGATCGAGATGGGGCGTCCCCTCGCGCAGTCTCGCGCCGAGGTGCTCAAGTGCGCTCGGGGATGCCGGTTCTATGCCGACAACGCCGAGGACTTCCTCGCCGCCGAGACGCTCGCCGACCCGTCCTCAGTGAAGGCGTCAGCGGCCGGAACCCGCTGGGCACCGCTGGGCATCGTGCTCGCCGTCATGCCCTGGAACTATCCCCTGTGGCAGGTCATGCGCTTTGCCGCCCCGGCGCTCATGGCTGGCAATACGGGGCTGCTCAAGCACGCTTCGAACGTTCCACGCTCGGCGCTCTACCTCGACACCCTGTTCGAGCGCGCCGGGTTCCCCGTCGGCTCGTTCCACACGCTGCTCATCCCGGCATCCGGGGTCGAACGGGTGCTGCGCGACTCGCGGGTGGTCGCGGCCACCCTCACCGGATCAGAACCTGCGGGCCGCTCTCTGGCGTCGATCGCGGGTAGCGAGGTCAAGCACGTCGTGCTCGAGCTCGGCGGCTCGGATCCGTTCGTCGTGATGCCGACAGCGGATCTCGAGGCCGCGGCATCGGTCGCGGTGACAGCGCGCAACCAGAACAACGGACAGTCCTGCATCGCTGCCAAGCGGTTCATCGTCCACACCGACGTCTACGACGATTTCGTGGCACGGTTCGTGGAGAAGACCGCAGCGCTGCGCGTTGGCGACCCCCTCGACGAGGGCACCGACGTGGGCCCCGTTGCGACCGAGAGCGGCCGGGACGAACTCGCTGAGCTCGTCGATGATGCCCTCTCGCACGGCGCCGAGGCGTTGACCGGCGGCTCGGTCCCCGACCGACCGGGCTGGTTCTACCCGCCGACGGTCCTCGCCGGTATCACGCGGGATATGCGCCTGTTCCAGGAGGAGGCCTTCGGCCCTGTAGCCACGGTGTTTCGCGTCGACTCCCGTGAGGAGGCCGTCGAGATCGCCAACGCGACGACGTTCGGGCTGTCCTCCTCGCTGTGGAGCACCGACGACGACGAGATCGAGTGGTTCATCGACCGCCTCGAAGCCGGCGCCGTGTTCGTCAACGGCATGACCGTCTCGCACCCGGAATTGCCGTTCGGGGGCATCAAGAACTCTGGCGTCGGGCGAGAGCTTGCCGCTGCCGGCATCCGTGAGTTCATGAACCTGAAGACGGTCTGGCGCGCCTGAGGTTCGTCGTCAGGGGAGGATGACGATCTTGCCCGGTTCGTGCGAGGACTCGAGCGCCTGGAAGGCCTCTACCACGTCCTCCAGCGGGTACGTCGCCACGACGGGGAAGACGATTCTGCCAGCGGCAATGTCTTCGCCGAGGGCCCTCAGGTTCTCGGGCGTGCGGGCTGCACGCTCGACGTTGTGCACTCCCAGCTCGTCGAGGGCGGCGTAGGCGGCGATCGCGACCATCCGGTCGACCGAGACGCCAAGTTCGATTCCCGCATCCAGTGCGTCGCGGCCATGGCAGTCCATGACCGCGGTGATCTCGCCGAGATGGCGCACTCGCTCGGCGAGCCCCTCGCCGTACTCAACCGGTTCGACCCCGAGTGACCGCAAGAAGTCGTGGTTGGCCACGGATGCCGACCCGATGACCCGGGCTCCGCGTGCGATCGCGAGCTGCGACGCCACGAGTCCGACAGCACCGCTCGCGCCACCGACCAACACGACATCGCCCTCGCCGACGGGCACTGTCGCCAGACACGAAACCGCCGTGAGACCGGCAACATGCAGGCCGCCGGCGACCTCGACCGCGAGTCCCTCGGGCCGACGTGCGATCTCTGCTGCGTTCGCGATCACCTGCTCCGCGATCGCCCCTGCAGCGCGACCCATGACGGCATCACCGACAGAGACCGGCGAGCCATCCGGATAAGAAGCCCCCTCACCGACCGCGATGACCGAACCAGCGAAGTCTCCACCGATACGTCGCGGGAACGGAGCATCCGACGGAATGAATCCGCCGCGAGCCTTCGCGTCGTAGGGGTTCAGCCCGGCAGCTTCGACGGCGACCAGCACCTTCCGTGCGCCCGGGGAGGGCTCCTCTGTCTCCGTGACGAACAGGACCTCAGGCCCCCCGACTTCGTTGTACATCGCTGCGCGGCTCATACCTTGAGCGTAGTCACGCCACTCCGTCTGTGGGCCGAGAGAGGGCTATGCAGATTCGCAGGGATGCCTCGGCCGCTGCACGGCTGAGCGGCGCGTACCAAGCTGTCGACATGGCGAATTCGCCCACCGGTGACTCGATGACCGAGCGCATCGTGCGTGTTCTGGAGACGTTCACCTCCGAACGCACTGTGCAGTCGGCATCCGAGATCGGGCGGCGATCCGGGCTGCCGTCCTCCAGCGCCCACCGCATCGTCGATGATCTGGTCTCGGCAGGTCTGCTCGATCGCGACGAAGACGCCCAGGTGCGCCTCGGCATGCGCCTGTGGGAACTCGCCCTGCGCGGATCCTCGGCGCTGCGCCTGCGCACAGCGGCTCTTCCTCACATGGAGACGGTGCAGGCCACCATCCGCGAGCACACGCAGTTAGCCGTGCGCGAGAAGGATGAGGCGCTCTTCATCGAACGCCTTTCGCATCCGGATGCCGGAGCCAATATCACCCGCATCGCCGGCAGGCTTCCGCTGCACGCCTCATCGTCGGGCCTCGTGCTGCTCGCCTACGCGCCGGCAGCGGTTCGCGCGAGCGTCCTGGGCAGTCCGTTGCGCGCCGTCTCGCGCGAAACCATCACCGACCCGCGGACACTGGAGCGCGTCATCGCGGGGATCCGGCGCGACGGCGTCGCTATCGCTCCCGGCTCGATTCAGTCTGTCTCCACGGGTGTGGCGGTGCCGCTTCGTCACGAAGGTGAGGTCGTGGCCGCGTTGTCTGTCGTGCTTCCGCGGGATGCTGATCCGGCGCCCGCGGTTGCCGCGCTGCGCAGCGCCGTCGCGGGTATTGAGAGCGATCTTCGGCGGCAGCGTCTCTGACCGAAAGAGATCCCGTTCAATGGGAATCTGGCTATCGAATGAGGCGGCGTGTTGCAGACTCGGCGAAGACCCGCATCCGTCGAAGGAGACGCCATGTCCACCGTCCGCACCCAGGTAGCCATCGTCGGCGCCGGCCCCGCCGGCCTGCTGCTCTCACACCTCCTCGCCGCGCGAGGCATCGAGTCAATCGTGCTCGATCAGCGCTCGCGCGAAGAGATCGAGAAGACGATCCGCGCCGGCATCCTCGAGTACCCCACCGTGCAGCTGCTCGACGAGACCGGCGCTTCACCGCGCGTGAAGACGGTGGGCCAGCGCCACGACGGAATCGAGCTGCGCTTCCAGGGCGAAGGTCACCGTATCGACTTCCCCGCACTCACGGGTCGCAGCGTCTGGCTCTTCCCGCAGCACGAGGCCCTCATCGACATGATCGCTGTGCGCATGGCAGCGGGGCAGGACCTGAGGTTCGGTGTCACTGTCGACCGTGTCGACGACATCGAGACCGATCGACCCCGCGTGTTTGCAACGAACCCCGACGGCTCGCCCTTTGAGATCGAGGCCGACTTCATCGTCGGCGGCGATGGCTCTCGCAGCCTGGTCCGCGCCGCCGTCACGGGATCGTCGACCGGTGGGTACTTCCGCGAGTACCCCTTCGCTTGGTTCGGCATCCTGTGCGAGGCGCCGCCCAGCTCCGAGGAACTGATCTACAGCAACTCTCCGAACGGCTTCGCTCTCATCAGCCAGCGCAGCGCCACTGTGCAGCGGATGTACTTCCAGTGCGATCCCGAAACCGACCCGACTGTCATGAGCGAGGCCGAGATCTGGGAGACCCTGCAATCGTGCGTTCCCGGCACGACACTGCAAGAGGGGCCGATCTTCCAGCGCGACGTTCTGCGGTTCCGCAGCTTCGTGGCCTACGAACTGCGCCGCGGACGCGCCGCCCTGGTCGGGGATGCCGCCCACACGGTTCCACCGACCGGCGCCAAGGGCATGAACCTCGCGGTGGCCGACGTGGTGCTGCTCGACCGCGCGCTCGGCGCGCTGCTAAACGAGGGCGACGAGCGACTGCTGGACTCCTACGCCGAGACGGCCCTGCAGCGTATCTGGAAGGCCCAGCACTTCTCGTGGTGGATGACGAGCATGCTGCACCTGACGCCCGAGGCATCCGACTTCGATCGCCGCCGCCAGATCGGCGAACTGCGGTCGGTCGTCGAGTCCGAAGCTGGCCAGACCTACCTCGCGGAGGCCTACACCGGCTGGGCCTTCGCGTAGCAAGCGTCGCTCAGCGGTCGGGGGCACCCTCGACCGCTCCAGCCATCACGCGAAGCGCGTGTGCGAGGGCCTCGCGTTCGGGGCCTTCCAGAGCCCCGAACATCTCGCTCTCGACCTCGCGGGCGATCTGCCGCGCCTGAGCGAGCACGTCGCGGCCAGCCGGGGTTGCGACTACCACGTTGGCTCGCCGGTCGTTGGGGTCGGGCTCACGCTCGACGAGCCCGCGGGACTGGAGCTCATCGATCAGCGCGACGATCTGGCTGGGGTCCAGCCGGAGGAACTCCGACAGTTCACGCTGGGACGGACGGGCGTCGTTCGCGGCGATGGCCAACACGGAGTACGCGCGCACACGCAGATCGAGCGACTGGAGCGCCGCGTTGACCCGCGAGAGCGACACCGCGTTGGCCCGCGCCAGCAGGAACGCGAGGTCGTCTCCAACCGGGGTGCGCCACAGACGCTCCGAGCGGACGGGTGGCTCTGTCGCCCGCGCCTGATCGTTTGCTGTGGACACCCGGCGATTGTAGCAATTCGCTGCCGAGAACAATCGTTGAACTTGACAACGATTCGTCAGAGTGTACACAATCCTCACCATGAGCAGTGTCGCCCTCCCCCGCACGATCTTCGACGAGTCCCACGACGACTTCCGAGACACCGTGCGTCGTTTCGTGCAGCGCGAGGTATCGCCGCACCTGGATGCCTGGACCGAAGCCGGGCGCGTCGATCGAAGCCTCTTCGCGAAGGCTGGCGAGACCGGACTGCTCGGCATCTCGGCACCCGCTCGCACCGGAGGCGGAGACGTCGACGACTTCCGCTATAACGCGATCATGATCGAGGAGCTCGCCTCCGCCGGCGCGACAGCGGTCTCGATGTCGCTGTGCGGCATCAACGACCTCATCGCTCCCTACCTGATCGCATTCGGCTCGGAGCAGCAACAAGACCGCTGGCTAACCCCGCTGGTCGCGGGCGAGCAGATCGGTGCCATCGCGATGACCGAGCCGGGAACGGGGTCAGATCTCGCATCCATTTCGACGACGGCGCGAGCCGACGGCGACGATTTCATCCTCACCGGTTCCAAAACCTTCATCTCCAACGGGCTACTGGCAGATTTCGTGATCGTGGTTGCACGCACGGATCCCGACGCCGGTCGCACCGGATTCAGCCTTCTGGTCGTGGAGGAGGGCATGCCCGGCTTCACCCGCAGCGGCCCTCTGAAGAAGATCGGCCTCGGCGCACAAGACACCGCCGAGCTCTCGTTCGCTGAGGTGCGAGTGCCCGCTGAGAACGTGCTCGGAAAGCCCGGCGACGGGTGGATGCAGCTGCGCCACAATCTGCCGATCGAGCGCTTGCACATCGCGGTGACCTCGATGGCGCGGATGCGTGCAACGTTTGACCAGGCCCTGGCATATGCGACACAGCGCACCGCGTTGGGCCGACGGATCGCGGATTTTCAGGCCAACCGCTTCTACCTCGCCGAGCTTGCCACCCAGATCGAAGTCGCCCAGGTATTCGTCGATCGATGCATCCTCGACGCAGCCCACGGCCAGCTCGACGAGGTGACCGCCGCGATGGCGAAGTGGTGGGTGACTGAGCTGCACCAGAAGGTCATCGACCGGGCGCTGCAGCTGCACGGCGGGTACGGCTACACCCGCGAGTACCCCGTCGCCCGCGACTACCTGGACTCCCGCGTCGCGACGATCTACGGCGGGACCACCGAGATCATGAAAGAGATCATCGGTCGCCGCCTCACGCGCGAGCGCTGAACCCCGCCAGCCTCACGCTGGCAAACATCAATCGTTGACTATTGCAATGAAATCGGATTGACTAGGCGCAGTCGGCCACGGCCGGAGTGCCTCGAGAAGCAAAGGGAGCGCCATGTCGCTGCAGGGCAAAGTCGCCATCGTCACCGGGTCGGGCAGGGGCCTCGGCCTTGCCTACGCTCAGGAGCTCGCCCGGCAGGGAGCGGCTGTCGTGATCAACGACGTCGATGAGCAGACTGCTGCTGACGCTGTCGCCACGATCGAGGCCGAGGGCGGCCGGGCTACGGCTGTCGTTGCTCCCGTCGGACCCACCGAGACCGCGCAGAAGCTGCTCGCCGCCGCGCTGGAGAGCTTCGGCGGTGTCGACATCCTCGTCACCAATGCCGGCGTGCTGCGCGACAAGACCCTGTGGAAGATGACCGACGAGGACTTCGACACCGTCATCGGCGTCCACCTGCGCGGCACCTTCACGTGCGTGCGCGAAGTGGCCACGCACTTGCGCGAAGCCGGCAAGCCCGGCCGCATCATCTGCATCGGTTCCCCCACCGGCCAGCGCGGCAACTTCGGGCAGACCAACTACGCCGCCGCCAAGGCCGGAATCGTCGGCATGGTGCGCACGTGGGCACTCGAGTTGAAGAAGGCCGGCATCACGGCCAACGCCGTGATCCCCGTCGCCGCCACGGCGATGACCGCGACGGTCCCCTACTTCGCCGCGGCAGTCGAGGCATCCGAGCGCGGTGAGACCATGCCCGCGTTCTTCCGGCACGACCTCGGCTTCGGGACTTCCGAGGATGTCGCGGGAGTGATCGCCTACCTCGCCTCCGATGACGCCGCCCACATCACCGGCCAGGCGATCGGTGTGGGAGGAGACCGCATCCAGCTGTGGTCCCACCCTGAGCCTGTCGTCACGGCCTACCACGGGGGCGGATGGAGCACCGAGGCCCTGCAGGCTGAAGCCCACGAGCTGTTCGACGGACAGCTGCAGTCCGTCGGTGAGACCTTCCCGCCGCTTCCGGAGGAGCTGCAGCGGTGACAACCCGCTACGAGCCGGCGATCGATGTCGATGCTCTCAGGGCAATCGATGTACACGTGCACATCGAGATCGACGAGCACGGGCACTCCTCCCTTCCGGATGACCTCGCCGAGGCGGCTTCGAAGTACTTCCGCACCGACGGCCCGCGGCCCGACCTCGACTCGATCGCGCAGTACTACCGTGAACGCTCGATGGCGGCTGTCGTGTTCACCGTGGACTCGGAGTCGGCCCTCGGGCATCAGCCCATCTCGAGCGTCGAGATCGCCGAGGGAGCGGCGCGCAACAACGACGTCCTGATCCCCTTCGGTTCGGTCGACCCTCGCAAGGGGCCGGCCGCGATCGAGACGGCGCGGCGCCTCATCGAAGACCACGGCGTGCGCGGGTTCAAGTTCCACCCGACAGTGCAGGGCTTCGATCCGAGCGACCCGGCTTACGCGCCGCTGTATGCCGTGCTCGAGGAGGCCGGCATCGTAGCCCTCTTCCACACCGGCCAGACCGGGATCGGAGCGGGGATGCCGGGCGGCCGCGGCTTCCGCCTCGGCCTGTCCAACCCGATGCTGCTCGATGGCGTGGCCGCCGACTTCCCCGAGCTCCAGATCATCATGGCTCACCCGTCCGTGCCGTGGCAGGACGAGGCACTCTCGGTAGCGACCCATAAGCACAACACGTGGATCGACCTCTCGGGCTGGAGTCCGAAGTATTTCCCTGAAAGCCTCGTGCGTGCCGCGAACTCCTACCTGAAGGATCGGGTCCTGTTCGGCACCGACTTCCCGCTTCTGACTCCCGAACGCTGGTTCGCGGATGCCGAGAAGACCGCCCTGAAGCCGGAGGTCATGCCCGGCATCCTCAAGAACAACGCCGCCCGGCTGCTTGGCCTCGCACCCTCGGCCTGACCCACCGCACCACATCCACCACACCAGGGAGACACCATGACGACCACCGTTGCCTTCGCCGATCTGAACACCCTCGTGGGTACCGACCTGGGGTACTCGGAGTGGTTCGACGTCACTCAGGACCGCATCAACACGTTCGCTGATGCAACCGATGACCACCAGTGGATCCACGTCGATCCGGAGCGCGCCAAGGACGGTCCGTTCGGCGCCCCGATCGCTCACGGATTCCTGACCCTCTCGCTCTTCATCCCGATGTGGGTGGATCTGCTGGACGTGCAGGGCGCAGGAACGAAGGTCAACTACGGCCTCGACAAGGTGCGCTTCGTCTCACCCGTTGCCGCCGGCTCGCGCGTGCGCCTCACCGCGACGATCGCCGAGGTGGTCGAGGTCGGCGGCGGCCTGCAACTCGTCGTCGACGGCACGATCGAGATCGAGGGTGGCACCAAGCCCGCCGTCGTGCTGCGGAGCTTGCAGCGCCTCTACGCCTGACCGGATGCGGGGCCGGGCGCCCCGCATCCGCATCGACTGATTCACCGACGAATCCGCTCCTCGAAGAAGAGAACTCCGATGCACAACCACGGACTCGGCGCATGGATGACCACCCGGCGCCAGAAGACACCCGACAAGACCGCCCTGATCTTCGACGGGCAGAGCACGACCTACCGTGCGCTGGCCGACGACACCGACCGTATCTCCGCAGTGCTGGGGCGTCGCGGTATCGGCATCGGTGACGCTGTCGCCTTTCTCGGCGAGAACAGCCCCGAGTTCCTCTCAGTCATGTTCGCCTGTGCGTAACTCGGTGCGATCTTCGTGCCCGTCAACACCCGACTTGCGCCGCCTGAGGTGACCCACGTGCTGACGGACTCGGGGGCGCGAGCACTCATCGTCGACCCCGCCCTGCACGAGAAGGCCCTCGATGGCATCGCCGCCGCGCACATCAGCCACGTGATCCCCACTGGTGAAGGCACAGCTGATCACCCGGGACTGTCGCCGCTGCTCCGCGGCACTCCGTTCGGCCACACGGATGCCGCGGTCGGCCATAGTGACCCCGCGGCGATCATCTACACCTCCGGGCACGACCGGAAAACCCAAGGGCGCAGTCCTCACGCACGGCAACCTCATCTGGGCGGCAATCAACTGCGTCGTCGACTATGACGTCGTGTCGACGGATGTCGCGCTGATGATCTCACCGTTGTTCCATGTCGCAGCCCTCGGAATGGGAGCCCTGCCTATCCTCCTCAAGGGCGGCACGATGGTGCTCGAGAAGGGATTTGAGCCGGGCCGCGCCCTCGCGCTTGTCCAGGAGTACCGCGTCACGATGCTCAGCGGCGTTCCGACGACCTACCAGATGATGGCCGACCACCCCGACTGGGACACGACCGATCTGACGTCGCTGGCCAAGCTCACGTGCGGCGGCTCGGCCGTGCCCACCCGCATCCTCGATGCCTATGAGAATCGGGGGCTGTCCTTCTCTCAGGGTTACGGCATGACCGAGACCTCGCCAGGAGCTACATCGCTCTCGCCGACGATGACCCGCGCGAAGCAGGGTAGCGTCGGGCTCCCCCACTTCTTCACCGAGATCCGAATCGCCGACGAGAACGGTGCGATGGTTCCCCGCGGAACTGTCGGGGAGATCGAGGTATCGGGACCCAACGTCTTCGCCGGCTACCTCAATCTGCCCGACGCGACGGCGAAGGCATTCACGTCAGACGGGTGGTTTCGCTCGGGCGACCTCGGCTATCTCGACCGGGACGGCTACCTCTACATCTCAGACCGACTGAAGGACATGATCAGGTGAGGCTGCAGCGGCTTCGCAACAGGATGTCGCGGACGCGGTAGCTGCAGCAAAGGAAGCTTTCCCGGCGTGGGCGGCTCTGGGCGCGAAAGAGCGCGCGCGCTTGATGGCCGAAGCGATCGCGGGAATCGCGGATGACCGCGACGAGGACGCAGCGATCCTGTCGCAGGAGAACGGCAAGGTCCGATTCGAGGCCTGGGTTGACGCGCTTGTATTCGAGATCCGCTGGAACCTCGCGCTCATGCTCGCTGACGAGGTCGACACCGACCACACGCTGCCGGCGGTTCCTGGCGCGATCCCGGTCGACACGAAGGTGTCGTACCAGCCGCTGGGTGTGACCACGATCATCGTGCCGTTCAACTGGCCGATCGCGATCCTCGGCGCAGCTCTCCCCCACGCACTGCTGGCCGGCAACACCGCGATCGTCAAGCCGCCGCTGACCGCACCGCTTGCCACCGCGAAGCTCGTGCAGCGCGTCGCCGAGAAACTGCCGCCCGGGGTGCTGAACATCGTCACCGGCAAGGACGAGAACATGTCGGGCCTGATCCAGAACACCGACATCGCCAAGGTCTGCTTCACCGGGTCCGTAGGTGGCGGCAAGCGGATGATGGAGATGGCGTCGAAGACCCTGACCCGCGTCACGCTGGAGCTCGGCGGGAACGACGCCGCGATCTTCCTCGAAGATGCCGTCATCGACGACACCCACCTGGACCGTCTGTACGCGGCGATCTACGACACGACGGGCCAGATCTGCATGAACGCCAAGCGCGTGTACGTGCACCGGTCTCGCCTCGACGAGGTCGTGAACGGTCTGTCCGACCGCCTCAGCAAGGCTGTCATCGGGTACGGCCTGGACGAGGGCACGACGATGGGTCCCCTGCACTCCTCAGCGCAGAAGGCATTCGTCGAAGAGCTCATTCAGGAGGCGAAGGATGCCGGCGCCGATGTTCGCGAGTTCGGTGAACTCCCCGGCGGAGAACTCGCGGGCGGCAACTTCATGCGCCCCGCGATCGTGGTCGACCCCGACCCGAGCCTGCGCGTGGTCACGATGGAACAGTTCGGCCCGGTCATCCCGGTCATCCCCTTCGACACCGAAGAGGAGGCCATCCGCCTCGCCAACGACACGTGGGCCGGTCTGTGTGGTTCGGTGTGGACCGGAAGCCCCGACGCTGCGCAGCGCGTCGGCGGCGCCCTCGAGTGCGGGTACGTCTGGGTCAACGACCACGGCGCAACCCGCCTCGACCTGCGCGCACCCTTCGGCGGAATGAAGCAGTCTGGTATCGGTCGCGAGCAGGGCATCGAGGGCATCCGCGCCTTCCAGGACACCCGCTCGATCGCAACCATCGACCCCGAAGCCCTCGCGGCGATGGCTCACTAAGAACCACCCTCACTCGATCGGGGTCGGGCAGATTCCTCGCCCGGCCCCGATCTTCTACTACCGTCACTTCCAACCCGACCAGAACCCGACGCGCGAAGGACCCCATGGACCGGCTCGATCCACGCATCCAGTGGGAACCACTTCAGAACACCGTCGACCCCGATAACTTCACGCCGCGCCTGCTGGCGCTCCTGTCAAACGCGCTCGTCTGGCGCGAATCGAACGAGCTGAGGCGTCGGTTCGGCCTCGGCACCAACGACTGGCGCGTGATCTCGGTCCTGGCGCTCAACCCGGGATTCTCCGCGACAGAGGTCTCCGAGTTCATCGGCGTCAACAAGGCAGTGGTCTCCAAGAGCGTCAACACGCTCGTGGGCCGTGACCTGATCGTGCTGCTGGACGGCCCGCGAGGATCCCGGCCGATGTATCTGACGACCGAGGGCGTCCAGATGCACGACGACATGCTGCCGATCTCGATGAGGGGCCAGGACATCGTTCTCGCCCACCTCTCACACGAGGAAATCGCGAACCTCAACGCGTTGCTGCAGCGCATGCTGGTCGATGCGCGCGAGCTGCAGATCCTTGAGAACGAAACAGCCGCAAACCAAGCGCGCTGATCACGCCTTCCGAGGAGGGGATACCTGACAACGTGTCGGTATCCCCTCCTCGCTGTCACCCCTCTGGACATTCCCTATGTCCATAGGTAAAATCGCCACATACTGCAATGACGCACTCCTGGCAGCGGAAAGGACCACTCGCCATGGCACACGCCACACCGACGACAGCGTCGGCCAAACGTCTCGTCGAGGGCTACTCCCTCGAGATCACCGGAAAAGAGAAAGACGTCGTCGGTCTCACCGAGGCCGCCTCGCTCATCCCGGCCGGCACGAAGGTCAACGTGACCTTCCTCGGGAACGAAGACCTTCCGATGCGTGTCGCAGCGGCCAAGGCCGTCAAGGAACTCGGGTTCGTTCCCGTTCCGCACATCTCCGCGCGCCGCATCGCGTCCCAGGCCCAGCTCGAAGAGTTCCTCAGCGCCCTTGCCGAGATCGGCGCCACCGAGCACGTGTTCGCGGTCGGCGGCGACCCCGCAACGCCGGAGGGCCCCTACCCTGACGCGCTGACGATGATCCGCTCGGGAGTTCTGCAACAGTACGGCGTCAAGGAGGTGTCGATCGCCGGCTACCCCGAGGGCCACCCTGATATCCCCACCGACGTCCTGTGGCAGCACCTCGAGGACAAGTCCGCCGCCCTCAAGGATGCTGGGCTGGATGCCGTCATCCTGACGCAGTTCAGCTTCGACACCGACCCGGTGATGGCGTGGATCAAGGGTGTTCGCGACCGCGGCATCGACACCCAGATCCGCCTCGGCACGCCCGGCCCCGCCGGCATCAAGCGCCTCATCTCGTTCGCGTCCCGCTTCGGCGTGGGAGCCAACGCGATGATCGTGAAGAAGTACGGCTTCTCCCTCACGAACCTGATGGGCTCCGCGGGACCCGACAAGTTCGTCTCCGATCTCGCGGCCCTGTTCGATGCCGACCCGTCGGTGGGCGCCGTGAAGCTCCACATGTACACGTTCGGCGGCCTCGAGGCCACGGCGACGTGGGCCCGCGATTTCATCGCGAAGTGAGCCGGAAGGAGTCGACGCCATGACGGTACACAACGAAGCACTGCGCGATCACGCCTGCCTTATCGTCCACGGGCCCGACCAGCCCGGCCTGGTCGCGGCGGTCACCGGTCTGATCACGCGCCACAAGGCGAACATCGTGAGTCTCGACCAGTACTCCGACAACCCCGAAGGGGGCGCATTCTTCCAGCGCGTCGTCTTCCACCGGCCGAACCTGACTGCGGCGTTCGAAGAGATCGAGCAGGACATCACCACGACTCTCGAACCGTACGGCATGACGTGGCGCCTCACCGACCAATCGGTTCCGAAGCGCATGGCCGTGCTCGCCTCGACCTCCGACCACTGTCTTCTCGATCTGCTGTGGCGCCACCGCCGCGGCGAGCTCCCGGTGTCGATCCCGATGGTGATCTCCAACCACACCAACATGGCCGAGGACGTCCGAAGCTTCGGCATTCCGTTCTTCCACGTTCCCTCGCAGGGGCCGGACAAGTCAGCGGCCGAAGCCCAGATCGTCAAGCTCCTCGCGGGCAACGTCGATTTCGTCGTCCTCGCGCGGTACATGCAGATCCTCTCCGAGAACTTCATCGACGATGTCGCGGTCCCGGTCATCAACATCCACCACTCGTTCCTTCCCGCCTTCATCGGCGCGGGACCGTACCGCAAGGCGAAGGAACGCGGCGTGAAGCTCATCGGTGCGACAAGCCACTACGTGACGAAGGACCTCGACGAAGGCCCCATCATCGAGCAGGACGTCGTGCGCGTCACTCACGCCGACTCGGCCGCCGACCTGCAGCGTCGGGGCGCGGATGTCGAACGGGCAGTTCTCTCGCGCGCCGTGCTCTGGCACGCACAAGACCGTGTCATCCGACACGGCAACCACACCGTCGTCTTCTGACCCTGACCATCACCACCCCAAAGAAAGGTTCATCGTGGCACCTCAGAATCTGCAGCAGGTCATCGACGCGGCGGGCTCGCCCGTCGAGTTGCTGCGCAACTCCCAGATCGGCTCGTACATCTACCCCGTCGTGCCAGCCGACTTCACCAACTGGATCAAGGAACAGAAGGCGTGGCGCGACACCGCCGTGCTCTACGACCAGTCCCACCACATGGACAACGTGTTCCTCAAGGGCTCGGATGCCATCAAGCTGATCTCCGACACCGCCATCAACTCCGTCGCGAACTTCCCCGTCAACAAGGCCAAGCAGTACGTTCCCACGACGGCTTCGGGACACGTCATCGGCGACGGCATCCTGTTCCGCGAAGCCGAAGACGAATACGTCTATGTCGGCCGCGCGCCCGCATCGAACTGGCTCATGTTCCACGGCGAGACCGGCGGCTACCAGAACCTGGACGTCGAGGTCGACCGCCGCTCGAACTCGCGCCCGTACGGTGACGCCGTCTCGCGCAAGTACTACCGCTTCCAGATCCAGGGCCCGAACGCCTGGGCCGTGATCGAAAAACTCAACGGCGGACCGCTCGAGAAGCTCGGCTTCTTCAACATGTCGGAGATGAAGATCGGCGGCATGAACGTGCGTACTCTGCGTCACGGCATGGCCGGCGCCCCCGGCCTGGAGATCTGGGGCCCCTACGCCGACCACCACAAGATCCGCGACCTGATCGTCGAGGCTGGCGCCGAGTTCGGCCTCCTGCCCGTCGGTTCGCGGGCTTACCCGTCGAACACGCTCGAGTCGGGCTGGATTCCTTCCCCGCTTCCCGCGATCTACACCGGCGCCGAGGAGTAGGCGTACCGTGACTGGCTGCCGGCGAACTCGTACGAGGCGACCGGAACGCTCGCCGGGTCGTTCGTGTCCGAGAACATCGAGGACTACTACCTGACGCCCTGGGAGCTCGGCTACGGGTCGTTCGTCAAGTTCGACCACGACTTCATCGGTCGCGACGCGCTCGAGAAGATGGACCCGGCCGCACAGCGCAAGAAGGTCACCCTCGCGTGGAATGCCGAGGACCTCGGCAAGGTTTGGACGTCGCTGCTGAACGTCGACGGCCCGAACTACAAGTTCTTCGACCTGCCGCTGGCGAACTACGGCTCGGCCAACTACGACGCTGTCGTGGATGCCGATGGAACGGTCGTCGGCTACTCGATGTTCACCGGCTACTCGTCCAACGAGCGCCGCGGCCTGTCGCTGGCTACCGTGTCGCCCGATGTGCCCGAGGGCACCGAGCTGCGCGTGGTCTGGGGTGAGCCGAACGGTGGATCGAAGAAGGCGTCGGTCGAGCCGCACGAGCAGACCGAAGTGCGCGTTGTCGTGAGCCCCGTGCCCTACTCGACGGTCGCCCGCCAGACCTACCAGGGCGGCTGGCGCACCGGCTACAAGAACGACTGATCACCTCAGAAACCCGCGAGACTGCATCCTGCCCGCGAGACAGCACACGCAACACGCTGTCTCGCGGCGCGGGGGCAGTCTCGCGGCGTATCGGTAGCATCACGGGAGCGGACTCGGCAGGGAAGGAGCACAGCGATGAGCCTTCGCTACGCACTGTTGGCACTGCTGCGGGTCGGACCGCTGTCGGGGTATGAGCTGGCCAAACAGTTCACGCAGTCCGTGGGTCATGTCTGGCACGCGCCGGACTCACAGATCTATCCAGAGCTCCGCAAGATGGAAGCCGACGGCCTCATCGAAGCCGAAGAGCAAGCTCGGGGCGAGCGCGGCACGCGGCGGATGTACCACGTCACGGATGCCGGCGACCGTGCCTTCCTCGCCTGGATGACCTCCCCGCTCGACTATCAGCGCGTACGCGACCCCGCCCACCTGCGCGCCGCGTACTTGGAGTCGGCGTCGCCGGATGCCGCGAGAGAGTTCTTTCGTCGACACATCGAACAGTGGGAAGGCGAGCTCGCCCAGTGGGACGGCGAACTCCGCAAGATCGATCACATCGATCCACCGAACCCCATGCTCGAACGTCGCTTGAAAGCCTCCCCCGCCGAAGAACACGAGCGCATCGTCGCGTACAAGCACTTCGCGTACGAGGGTCTTGTCGAGCGGGCAAAGAGCGAGATCGCGTGGGCACAGCGCGGCCTGGATCTGGTTGACAAGCTCGACGGCGACGTCTGAGCTGAGCCCCGGAGGGCACCAGGTTCAGTGCACGGACTCCATCAGGTCGGCGCCGAATACCCGGAACGCATCCTGCACCCGCAACCGATCGAGCGGAGTGTGCTCCGTGAACTGCACGATCATCGCGTAGGCGACGCCTGCCCGGGGCCCGGCGAGCACGCCGGCCTCGGCACGGATGCCGCGGTCGCGACCGGTCTTGTTCACCAGAAGCAGCTCCCCATCGGAGTCGGCGTGAGCGAGCGGGTCGAGGCCTGTTGCGCCGGCGGCGAGTCCGAGATCGGCGTTGAGCGCGAGCCACCCGATCACCTGCGCACTGACCGTGGCAGATACGGCTCTGCCGTTCATGAGCGCCGAGAACATGGTCGTCAGATCACGGGTCGTCGACAGGGCGAAGTGCGGAGCGTCATCCGGCCCACGATCCTCACGAACGCGGTCGAGCAGCGCGGTCCGTGTGAGTCCGAGCTGCTCGATGCGCTCGCGAACCGGATCGAGCCCGACGAGATCGATGAGTGCGTTCGTCGCCAACGGGTCGGCTGCCGCCGCCGTCAGCACCGCGAGATCCGTCGGCTTCAGATCGACGGCAGCCAAGTGGCGCCACAGTCCAGCTGAACCACCCTCGGCGCTCGGCGGCCGGGGAACGGATGCCGCAGCATCCACCTGGCCCGCCTCCAGGGCTGCAGACACCTGGATCAGCAGAGGAACCACTCCGAGCTGGGCGACAGGCAGCGTGACGAACGCATCTCCCAGCACGAGGTCCTTCCCGCGATCGAGGTCAGTGACGCACACCGAGACACGGCCACCCGTGCTGGCCAGCTCTTCGAGAGCGTGCATTGTCGCAGCAAAGGAACGCGTGCGCCCAGACGCATGACGAGTCCGCCGAGAGTCGGCGCTGTGGCCTGCGCGCGACGTGCTGGGTGGTGTGCCCACCGAGGGATCCTTCCCGTGTTCAGGTGGGGGGATTCTAGGTGATCGACCTCACCAGATTGTGACGCGCTCGGCGGGGTCGAGCCACAGCTGGTCAGCCTCGGTCACCTCGAACGCGTCGTAGAAGGCGTCGACGTTGCGCAGGATCTGATTGCAGCGGAACTCGTTCGGCGAGTGCGGGTCGATCGTGAGCAGGCGGATGGTCTCGGCATCCCGACCCTTCTGCTGCCAGATCTGCCCCCAGCTCAGCAGCAGCCGCTGGATGCCGGTGTATCCGTCGATCACCGGAGCCGGCTCACCGCCGAGCGAGATCTCGTACGCCTTGAGGGCAATTCCCAGGCCCCCGAGGTCTCCGATGTTCTCGCCGATCGTGAGCGCGCCGTTGACGTGATGCTTCTCGTCCAGACCCCGCGGGGTCAGCGCGTCGTACTGCTCGATGAGCGCCTTGGTGCGCTGCTCGAAGGCTTCGCGGTCGGCTTCGGTCCACCAGTCACGGAGCGACCCGTCACCGTCGAATCGGCTTCCCTGGTCATCGAATCCGTGGCCGATCTCATGGCCGATGACCGCGCCGATGCCCCCGTAGTTCGCAGCCGCGTCGCGGCTGGCGTCGAAGAACGGGTACTGCAGGATCGCCGCAGGGAAGACGATCTCGTTCATGAGCGGGTTGTAGTACGCGTTGACGGTCTGCGGCGTCATGAACCACTCGTCGCGGTCGATCGGCTTCCCGACCTTCGCGAGCTGGCGATCGTGCTCAACCCGGTGCGAACGGCGCGCGTTTCCGACCAAGTCGGTGGCGTCGATCTCGAGCGCCGAGTAGTCCTTCCACTTAGCCGGGTAGCCGATCTTCGGGGTGAAGGCGTCGAGCTTTGCGAGCGCGCGTTCGCGGGTCTCGGGGCTCATCCACTCCAGTGAACGGATGCTGCGCCGGTACGCCTCGATGAGGTTCGCAACCAGCTCGTCCATGGCTTCCTTGGCGGCCGGCGGGAAGTGCCGTTCGACGTAGACGCGTCCGACGGCCTCGCCCATCGACCCCTCGACAAGGCTCACGCCGCGCTTCCAGCGTTCCCGGATGGTGGGAACTCCGGTCAGCTGCGTGCCGTAGAAGGCGAAGTTCTCGGCAATGAACTCCTCAGAGAGAAGGGGCGCGGCGCCGCGGATGACGGCGAATCGCAGCCACGCCTTCCAGTCGTCGAGTCGCTCAGGAACCAGAACGGAGCCCAGCGCTTCGATGAAGCTCGGCTGGTACACGACGACCTCGTCGAAGGCCGTCTCCTTCCCGGGCGCCAGCGCCGACAGCCATGGCGCCAGGTCCAGCCCCGCCAGTTCCAGGAACTGCGTCCACGTGTGCAGGTTGTAGGTTGCCATCGCGTCACGGCTACGCACATTGTCCCAGTGGTGAGACGCAAGCTCGGTCTCGAGCGCGACGATGCGATCGGCATCCGCTGCCGCATCGGCGACACCCGCGAGAGTCAGCATCCGTTCGATGTGCGCGCGGAACTCGCCTCGAGTTTCGTCGAAGTTCTCGAGCCGGTAGTAGCTCTCGTCGGGAAGCGACAGCCCGCCCTGCACGATGAACGGAACGTAGCGCTGCGGGTTGCCGGGATCAGGCTCGACGTAGAGGCCGAACAGCCCCGAAACGCCGTCGCGCTCGAGGGCGCCGAGGGTCGTCAGCAGCTCCGGGATCGATGAGATCGCGTCAACGGAGGCGAGCTGAGCGGCGATCGGGGATGCCCCGAGAGCGGCAATGCGCTCGGTGTCCATGAAGCTCGTGTACAGGTCGCCGATCTTGCGTGTCTCGGTGCCGGGCTCGGCATCCGTGCTCTCTTCAATGATCGCGCGCACGTCCTTCTCGGCCTGTTCGGCGATGAGGTGGAACGACCCCCAGCGAGCCTTGTCGTCGGGAATTTCCGTGCGATCCAGCCACGCACCGTTCACATGGCGGAACAGATCGTCTTGCGGGCGGATGTCGGCAGAAAGTTCTTCGAGCGGGAGGCCAGAGACGAGGGCGTCGGTCATGTCCTCCAGAATAAGCACCTCCGCTATGCGCGATCCCTGCGGGGTGGAAACACCGAGCGAACGGCGGGTGGATGCAACATCCGTTCGCGCAGGTCTTCGTAGATCGGGCGTGTGCGCAGGAGTGCAGCGACGAGTATCGCGCAGACGGATGCCGCCAGCATCGGCGCCAACACTGTCGCGACAGCCGTCATCTCGACCACGACCGCGATGCCGGTCAGCGGTGCCCGGATCGTGGCGGCGAACATCGAGGTCATGCCCACCAGGACGAACACGACGACCGTCGTATCGGCCACCTCCGGGAGGATCAGCTGGGCGAGAGATCCGCACAGCGCTCCCCACAGCGCACCGATCGCCAGCAGCGGTGCGAACAGGCCGCCCGGGGTTCCCGCCGCGTACGAGAGCGGACCGGCGAGGAACCGTATGACGAGGGTTGCGGCAAGCACGAGCGGGATGAGCGAGTCACCGCGCAGCAACCCCTGCGAGATGGGGTCACCCCCACCGGCGCCCAGCGGATCGAGGAACAGCAGCAGTCCGACGACCCCGCCGATGATCGCCGCCTGAGCGATCGGCGGCACGCGGCGCGCGGCCCGTGCCGCGGTCAGGAACCCGAGGATGAGGCGGTTGTATCCCGCACCGAGGATGCCGGTGAGCAGACCGAACACAGCAAAGACGCCGACCTGCGCGAGGTCGGGCGGCGGCACCGGCGCTACTTGGAAGATCGGTGCATTGCCGACGACGATCCACGCGGTGGCGACGGCAACGGCAACACCGGTCAGAGTCGGGAGCACGATGCGGGCTTTCACCGACTGGGCGACCTCTTCGATGACGAAGAGCGATCCGCCAAGCGGCGCGTTGAAGGCAACGGCCAGGCCCGCGCCAGAGAGGGCGGAGTGAAGCGTGCGGGCATCCGCCGCGGATCTGCGGCTGCGGCGAGCGGCCTCGGCCCCGAGCACCGCGCCGATGTGGACCGTGGGGCCTTCGCGACCAAGCACCATCCCCGACCCGATCGCGAGCACGCCGCCGACGAACTTCGCCACGAGCACGCCAAGGGCGCTCGGCGGCTCCTCCCCGCGCTCGACAGCCTCGACGTACTGGATGCCGCTTCCTGCCGCTTGCGGTACCCACGTCACGAGGAGGGCAGCAAGCGTCGCACCCGTCGCGGTGACAGCGATCGCGACGAGCCATCCCCACGCGGGCTGGTCGTGTGCGAAGGCGAAGACCTCGATCCGCAGGTGCTCGGCCTGGTAGATGCACCAGCGAAAGGCACCGCCGATGAGTCCGACCGCGAGGCCCGCGATAGCAGCCAGCAGCATGAGGATCGCAATCTGCCGCGCAGCGCCGCGGCCGGCATCCGGAGCCGTCGTCGACGACGTGTTCCCCGTCATCCCACCCCTGCCCGGGCGCCGGCGGCGCCTCTTCCGCACTGCCCATCGTGGCATCAGCGCGGTTCGTTTGCCGCAAAGTGCGGGCGACGGATGCCACGCGCGGCGTGTTGCGGCAAGCCAACGGGCCGGACCAGCCCGGCGCGCGTCATCCGGCTGAGCGACAGCAAACCCTAGGCTCGGCTCGTGCCTTCTCGACCCGCCGGCGCTCCCTCGACGCTGAACCGTGACATCCTGCGGCTCGCGGTGCCGGCCCTCGGCGCCCTCATCGCCGAGCCGCTGTTCCTGATCGTCGATTCGGCACTGGTCGGGCACCTGGGTACCGTGCCGCTGGCCGCCCTCGGGATCGCTTCGGCGATCCTGCAGACGATCGTCGGGCTCATGGTCTTTCTCGCGTACTCGACCACACCGGCAGTCGCCCGACGCTTCGGCGCCGGCGATGCGAAATCTGCGGTTTCGGTCGGCATCGACGGCCTCTGGCTCGCGCTCGGGCTTGGCGCACTTCTGGCCCTCGCCGGATCCCTCGCGACACCACCCCTCGTCTCGCTGTTCGGTGCCACCCAGGAGGTGGCGGCGGATGCGGTGACCTACCTCCAGATCTCCATGTGGGGTCTTCCCGCAATGCTCATCGTGTTCGCCGCGACAGGGCTGCTGCGCGGGATGCAAGACACCGTCACGCCGCTGTGGATCGCCGCGGCCGGCTTCGGCGCGAATGCTGCGCTGAACGCGCTCTTCATTTACGGGCTCGGGTGGGGGATCGCGGGCTCGGCGGTGGGAACCGTGCTGGCCCAATGGGGCATGGTCGTCGCCTACGTCGGTGTCATCGGCCGGCTGGCTCAGCGGCATTCGGCCCAGGTCCGCCCGTCGGCTCGCGGCGTGCGCGGGTCCGCCCGCACCGGCGGCTGGCTATTCCTGCGCACGGTGTCGCTGCGGATAGCCCTCCTGACCACGGTGGCCGTCGCCACCGGGCTCGGCACCGATGAGCTCGCGGGCTGGCAGGTCGCGTACACGATCTTCTCTGCGGCGGCCTTCGCCCTCGATGCGCTCGCGATCGCAGCCCAGGCACTCATCGGCAAGTCTCTGGGTGAGCAGGACCACGCCCGCGTGCGCAAGGTCTTGCAGCGCACGAGCGCGTGGGGACTGTGGTTCGGCATTTTCGTCGGGGCGGGAGTCGCGGCGGCATCCGGGGTCATCGGGCTCCTCTTCACCGGCGACCCGCAGCTCGCCGCCATCGTGCAACCTGCCCTGCTCGTGCTCGCCGTGGCCCAGCCGCTGTGCGGCATCGTCTTCGTCTGGGACGGCGTGCTCATCGGTGCCGGCGACGCGCGCTATCTCGCGATCGCGGGCGCGCTGAATCTCGTACCGTTCCTCCCCGCCCTGGCCCTCGTCGCGATCTTCCACCCCGGCGGCGCCGCGGGGCTCGCGTGGCTTGCCGTCGCCTTCTTCGGCGTCTACATGCTTGCGCGCGCCGCGACGCTCGGCTGGCGGTTGCGGGGCCAGACGTGGCTCGGCTCTACCCTCAACATATGAGCCCCGAGAGCCCCTCCTCCCCCTCGCTGCAGGTGCGACGCAAGCCGCAGCGGCAGAACACTGACGCCGACGTGCTGCGCGGCATCCTGGCTGAGGGGATCGTCGCCCACGTGGGCTTCGTGCGGGACGGCGCACCGATCGTGTTGCCCTACCTCTACGGGGTCGGCGATCTCGGTGAAGGCCCCGTTCTGCTGCTGCACGGGTCGACCGGCGGCGGGCTGTTCCTGGATGCCGCGGGCGAGGGCGTCCCGGTCTCGGTCACGGTCACCCACGTCGACGGACTCGTCTTCGCGGCATCCACGTTCGAGAGCTCCGCGAACTACCGCAGCGCGGTCGTCTTCGGGCGCGCCCGCATTGTGCCTGAAGACCAGCGGGAGCGGGCACTGTGGCAGGTCTCGGACCACCTCATGCCGGGCCGCCGCGCCGAGGTGCGGGAGATGACCCGCAAAGAAGTCCGTGCGACGCACGTTCTGCAGGTGCCGCTCGATCAGGTGAGCGTCAAGGTCCGCTTCGACGGTGTGGGCGATACCGCAGACGACGGCGAAGACCACACCGTGTGGGCGGGGGTCGTTCCGCTCGCGGTCGTTCCCGGCACGCCGATCGGGTCGCCGGTGACACAGGCGGCGGGCGCGGCGGATGCCGCATCCGTCGCCGCCTTCACCGAGCGGCTGCGCGATCTCGCGGCCGAGCGTGAGGCTCGACTGCGCGAGATCATGCAGCCCTGAGGCTGACTACACGCCGTCCCGCACGCTGCGCGCAAACTCTGCGACGTTCGCCCGCAGGGCCTCGATGCGCCGATCGCGCGCAGCCTCGCGGTCGAACCCGAGATACGCCGACGGCGGGAGCTTTCGCACATTCGCCGAGCACTCAAAGTTCTCGCACACGAGGATTCCGACAGTGTCGCCACGCCTGCCCGCATCGCCCGCGCGCTTGGCGGCGAACATGACGACGTCGTTGGGGAGCTGGATGTCGTTGCACCACGAGCATTGCGGACGACTCAGTGGGCGCGCGTCAGTCTGCCGCAGCAGGATGCCGACGGGTTCGTCGTCCAGTTCGATCACGACTGATGCGAGCTTCGGAAACTTCGGATCGCGGATGCCGAGGTAGTCCAGGGCCTCCCAGTCGCGAGAGTCGAGGTCGGTGGGAAGGGTGAGGTTCTTGCGCTCGCTGCGCGAGGCGTTGAGAAACGATGCCCGGATCTGAGCGTCGGTGAGGGGACGCATATGCGTGCCTTTCAGGGTGTGAACGCGCGGCGGTAGCCTCGAGCCGAGCCCAGCTCACGCCCAGCGTCGACACCATTCGTACATCACGACGGCCGCAGCAGCGGCCGCGTTGATGGAGCGGGTCGAGCCGTACTGCGCGATCTCGACGCTGCCGGATGCCGCGGCCAGCGCCTCTGCCGAGAGCCCCGGCCCTTCCTGACCGAACAACAGAACGCACGCCTGGGGCAGGTCCGCCTCGGGCAGCGGCCGGGAGCCCTCGACGTTGTCGATCGCGATCACAGGAAGGTTCGCAGCATCCGCCCACACGGCGAAAGCCGCGACATCCTCGTGGTGACGCACGTGCTGATAGCGGTCGGTGACCATCGCGCCGCGCTTGTTCCAGCGGCGACGCCCGATGATGTGCACTTCCGCTGCGAGGAAGGCGTTCGCGCTGCGGACGATGGAGCCGATGTTGAGGTCGTGCTGCCAGTTCTCGATCGCCACATGAAACGGATGCCGCCGCTCGTCCAGGTCCGCGACGATCGCGTCCATTCGCCAGTATCGGTACCGGTCGACGACGTTGCGGCGGTCACCTGCGGCGAGGAGGTCGGGGTCAAGTCGGGGATCATCCGGCCATTCAGCTTCACCGCCCGGCCAGGGTCCGACTCCGTGAGGGAGTTCCGGCTCGCTCCCGGGCTCCGTCTCGTCCTGCACGTCGAGCAATCTATCTGACGGTCGCGCTGAGCCCGGACGGTGAGTGCCCACCGCGCATCTTTTCGGTATACCGAAAAATCGATAGGGTTTCGATATGCCGAAGTCTCCACCGACGCTCACTGCCACGGTCTCAGCGTCGGCGCGCGCACCCCGGTTGGTGTGGCTCCTCGGCCCGGCGATGGTTGCCGGCGTGGCCTACCTCGACCCCGGCAACGTTGCCAGCAACATGACAGCCGGCGCACGCTACGGCTATCTGCTGGTGTGGGTCGTCGTCGTCGCGAACGTGATGGCCTGGCTTATTCAGTACCTCTCGGCAAAGCTCGGCGTGGTCACCGGCGAGAGCCTGCCCCAGGCACTCGGAGGGCGAATCCGGAGCGTCTGGGGGCGGCGCCTGTACTGGCTGCAAGCCGAGCTCGTGGCGATGGCGACCGACGTCGCCGAGGTGATCGGCGGTGCCGTCGCCCTGAACCTGCTGTTCGGCATCCCCCTGCTCTGGGGTGGGGTGATCACGGGTGTCGTCTCCCTGGGCCTGCTGATCGTGCAGTCCAGGCGCGGCGCCAGGCCCTTCGAGGTCATCGTCATCGGGCTCGTGGTCCTCATTGCTGTCGGGTTCACCGCCGGAGTCTTCGTCGCGCCGCCCGACCCCGCCGGAATCGTCGGCGGTCTCGTCCCCCGGTTCGAAGGCGCCGACACCGTGCTGCTGGCGGCATCCATCCTGGGCGCGACCGTCATGCCGCATGCGATCTACGCGCACTCGGCTCTCAGCCGCGACCGGTTCGCGCCGACCACCACGGCCGGGCCGTTCGCGTTCGGCTCCGCGGCGGCCGGCCTCGAATCAGGGCGCGGAGTGTCGACGAGGCGGCTCCTGACCGCCACGCGCTGGGACGTCACGATCGCCATGGTGATCGCCGGAACCGTGAACCTCTGCATCCTGCTGCTTGCTGCAGCGAACCTCGCGGGCGTCCCCGGCACCGACTCGCTCGAGGGCGCCTACGCCGCCCTGCGTGACGGGCTCGGACCGATCATCGCGACGCTGTTCGCCGTCGGACTGCTCGCGAGCGGCCTGGCCTCCACAGCCGTCGGCGCGTACGCGGGCGCCGAGATCATGAGCGGCCTGCTGCGCATCCGGGTGCCGCTCGTGGTCCGGCGCCTCGTCACGCTCGTGCCCGCTCTGCTGATCCTCGGGTTCGGCGTTGACCCGACCTTCGCTCTCGTCCTCAGCCAGGTCGTGCTCTCGTTCGGCATCCCGTTCGCCCTCGTTCCGCTCGTGTGGATCACCGCTCGGCGCAGCGTCCTCGGTCCGTTCCGGAACCGACTCGCAACGACCGTCCTGGGCGTGGTGTCAGCGGCGCTGCTGATCACTCTCAACCTGGTGCTGCTGTGGCTGGTCTTCACCGGCACGTGATCGAGCGACTACCCGGGGCGGGTAGGGTTTCGGCATGTCCTCCGCGGCCGTCGACGACTATCTGAAGACGATCTACAACCACACGGAGTGGCAGACCGAACGGATCACGCCGTCGCAACTCGCTTCCGAGCTCGGACTTGCGCCCTCGAGCGTGACCGAGATGGTTCGCAAGCTCGCCGCGGCCGGGCTCGTGACCCATCGCCCGTACGGACCGATCTCGCTCACGACAGCCGGCGAGCACCGTGCAGCCGCCATCATCCGTCGCCACCGCCTTATTGAGACCTGGCTCGTACGCGAGTTCGGCTACACCTGGGCCGATGTGCACGAGGAGGCAGAGATCCTCGAACACGCCATCAGCGACCGGCTCCTCGACGGCATCGATGAGCGCCTCGGGAGGCCCCGGTTCGATCCCCACGGCGACGCCATCCCGGATGCCGACGGCACGGTCACCCGTGAGCGATTCGTGCTGCTCGCCGATGCTCCCCCGGGGCACTGTGGACGGATTCTTCGCGTCTCTGACCGCGTCCCGGGGCTGCTCGAGGCGTTGGATGCGGCATCCGTCGAGGTTGGCGGCGTCGTGCGCGTCCGAAGCGGAGCGATCGTGGAGGTCGACGGACGGGATGTGACCCTGCCCTCGACGGCGCCCGAGGCCATCTGGCTCAGCGACTGAGTCCCGTTCGTCAGCGGGCGACGGATGCCGTCGCGAACGGCCACCGGGTGCGGGTTGCTGCTTCGCACGCTTCCCAGATGCGCGCCAGGCGTTCGGGATCGCGCACGATCTTCGGCAAGCGCGCCCGCCGAGGGTCACCCTTCACGATGAAGCGCGGTCCCCAGAACTGGCCACCGGCGATCGACGGGTCGGCCAGCGCCCGCACGAGCGGCCACGCGCCGTGCTCTTTGGACTGGGTGAACGGCGTCTGCAGATTGTCGACGAACCGGGTGATCTTGCTCGGCTGGTTCACGCCGTGGAGGCCCGGTGTCCGTCCACTCACGGAGTACCCCGGGTGCACAACGACACTGTCGACCGGAACGCCGTGCTCGCGCAGGCGCCGATCTGCTTCGAGTCCGAGGGCCGTCGTCACGACTTTCGACTGCACGTACGCACGCCAGCCCGAGTAGCCCTCGGTCAGCTGCAGGTCGACCGGGTCGTAGGGGGTCAGGGAGATCGACATGCTGCCGAGCCACACCATCCGTCCCCCTGATCGCGCGAGCGGCACCAGCAACTCTCCCGCGAGCGCGAAGTGCCCGAGTGCGTTGGTGGCAAGCACGACCTCGGCACCGTCGGAGGTCGTTTCACGGCGCCGGGGTGGATGAACGACTCCGGCGTTGAGCAGAACCCCATCCAGCGGGCCCCGCGTCCGCAAGGATGCCGCGGCCGACCGGATCGATCCAGGCTTGGCGGTGTCGATGATCAGAGATTCGATGTCGGCTCCCGGAACACGCCCCGCTAGCGTCGCTCGAGCGGCGGAAAGACGCTTGGGATTGCGGCCCGACATGATGACATGCGCCCCGGCACGGGCCAGTTGTTCGCTCGCGAAGTACCCAAGGCCGGCGTTGGAGCCCGTCACGAGGTACGACTGCCCGGAAAGGTCGGGCAGCGACTCGGGATCCCACCGCCTGCGCGTCACGTGATCGACACTAGACCTCCGCGAGCGGGATACGCTGTGCCCATGCGGACCCGAGCAGACGTGGAATGCTGGCTCACCGACATGGACGGCGTGCTCGTCCACGAGAACATCCCCGTCCCCGGGGCGGCTGAGGTGATCGAGCGCTGGCGCGAGCGGGGAGTTCCCTTCCTCGTGCTGACGAACAACTCGATCTTCACGCCACGCGACCTCAGCGCCCGGCTCCGGGCATCCGGGCTCGTCGTGCCCGAAGAGGCCATCTGGACCTCGGCGCTGGCGACGGCTGACTTCCTGCGCGGACAGGCCCCCGGCGCTTCCGCGTTCGTGATCGGCGAGGCGGGCCTGACCACGGCGCTACACGAAGCCGGCTTCATCATGACCGAGACCGACCCCGACTATGTCGTGGTCGGCGAGACCCGCAACTACTCGTTCGAGGCGATCACAAAGGCCATCCGCGCGATTGCCGGCGGTGCGCGGTTCATCGCCACGAATCCCGACGCGACCGGTCCCTCGGCCGAGGGCGTACTCCCGGCAACTGGGGCGATCACCGCCCTCATTACCAAGGCCACCGGCAAGGAGCCGTACGTGGTGGGCAAGCCCAACCCGATGATGTTCCGCTCGGCACTGAACCGAATCGGCGCGCACTCAGAGTCCACCGGGATGATCGGCGACCGGATGGACACCGATATCGTCGCGGGAATCGAAGCGGGTCTTCACACCGTGCTGGTGCTCACCGGCATCAGCGACCCCGCCGAGATCGAACGCTTCCCCTTCCGTCCCGACGAGATCCTCGACTCGATCGCTGAGCTCCTGCCCGCGGAGCCCGAAGAGTCGGAGATGCCCGAGGTGCTGTGATGGGCGCCCTGGACGACGGCGACCACGTCGAAGCCGGGGACGCAGACGAAGGAAAGCGTCGGTGAACGAGCTCGAACAGTCGCTGCTGCTGTGGACGTCGCTGATCATCATCAGCGGCGCCCTCGTCGTCGCGGTGTGGCAGTGGTGGCGCAGTCGCGGTGATCGCGACGAGGACTGAGGCTACTGCGGGGCGAGGCCGAGGTCGTCGAGGTCGATCGCCGCGAGCCAGGCGAGCCCGGCATCCTCGATCGCTTGCTGCGCGCCGGTCTTGCGGTCGACGATCACCGCGACGGCGATCGGCTCGGCGCCCTCGCGCCGCAGCGCCTCGACAGCCTTGAGCGCTGACTGCCCCGTCGTCGAGGTGTCTTCGAGCACGACGACGCGCTTACCCACGACATCCGCTCCCTCAACCTGACGGCCCCGGCCGTGGTCCTTGGGTTCCTTGCGCACGACGAACGCGTCGAGCGGGTGGTCGGTGTCGACTGACGCGTGCATCACGGCGTTCGCGATCGGGTCGGCACCGAGCGTGAGTCCTCCGACCGCGACAACGGTGTCGGCATCCGTTCCCAGCCCGGTGCGGACGAGGTCGAGCATGATCCGGCCGATCGCGGGAGCCGCCCGGTGGTCGAGCGTGAGCTTGCGCATGTCGACGTAGTACGAGGCCTTCTTGCCGCTGGACAGGGTGAAGTCGCCATGGAAAACAGCCTCGGCGCCGATGAGGGCGATGAGCGCCTGGCGGTCGGCTTCGAGTTCGGGCGTGGAGGAAGCGGTCACAGCCCGAGTCTAGGAAAGAACGAGCAATGTTTCCGTGACATCCATGAGCAGGGTGTGGCGGGGGGCTTCTAGATTGGTGTAGCTCGGGCCGCGCCTCATCGCCGAGGACGATGGTCCCGAAGCCGCGTCGAGCTCGCCGATAGAGTCAGGCCCGTTCGCGGAACCCGCACGCAAGGAACAAGGGAGTGCGCACATGGCCCGCATCGGCATCGTCGCGGAGAGAAGTGGCGAGACTCGCGTCGCCCTCACCCCGCCCACGGTCGTTCGGTTGATCACGCTCGGATACGAGGTGGTCGTGGAGGCAGGAGCCGGTGCGGCATCCTCGTTCCCCGATGCGGCGTACACGGATGCCGGGGCCGAGGTGAGCGACCGTGCCGGCGCGTGGGGTGCAGACATCGTCGTGACGGTCACTTCGCCGGCCCCGGACGATGTGGCGCTGCTTCGAGATGGCGCAACCCTGATCGGCATGCTCGCGCCGGCGTTCCGACCCGAGGTTCGGGAGTCCCTCACGACCCGCGGGATCACCGCACTTTCGTTGGATGCCGTTCCGCGCATATCTCGTGCGCAGTCGATGGATGTCCTGAGTTCGATGGCGAACATCTCGGGGTACCGCGCCGTCGTCGAGGCAGCACACGAGTTCGGCCGCTTCTTCACCGGTCAGGTGACAGCGGCCGGCAAGGTGCCACCGGCAAAGGTGCTGGTCGCCGGGGCCGGCGTCGCGGGACTCGCCGCGATCGGGACGGCGGCGAGCCTCGGTGCGATCGTTCGCGCTACCGACCCGCGGCCCGAGGTCGCCGACCAGGTGAAGTCGGTCGGTGGGGAGTACCTCCCCGTCGAAGTCGACGAGGTCATGGAGTCTTCCGACGGGTACGCCAAGGCGACGAGCGAAGCCTACGATCGCCGCGCGGCCGAGATCTACACCGAGCAGGCCGCGGATGTCGACATCATCATCACGACAGCGCTCATACCGGGTCGCGCAGCGCCTCGACTGATCACGGCATCCGATGTCGCACAGATGAAGCCAGGGAGCGTCATCGTCGACATGGCGGCGGCGCAGGGCGGAAACGTCGAGGGGTCGGTGGCGGGCGAGCGTGTCGTGACCGAGAACGGCGTCACGATCCTCGGCTACACGGATCTCGCGGGGAGGCTCCCCGCGCAGGCCTCGCAGCTGTACTCCACGAACGTGTACAACCTGATTGCGCTGCTGACTCCCGGCAAAGATGGCCAGCTCACGATCGACTTCGATGACATCGTGCAGCGTGGGGTAACGATCGTGCGCGATGGCGAATCGACCTGGCCTCCACCGCCCGTGCAGGTCTCGGCCGCGCCGGCGCCGGCCGCGGCCGCGCCTGCCGTGAAACCCGAACCCAAGAAGGCGCCAGCATGGCGCACCCCGGCGCTCCTCGGCGCTGCGGCGGTACTGCTGTTCGTCGTGACCGCGGTCGCGCCGGCTCCGATCCCGCAGCACTTCACTGTGCTGGTCCTGTCGATCATCATCGGCTTCTTCGTGATCGGGAAGGTGCATCACGCCCTCCACACGCCGCTCATGAGCGTCACGAATGCCATCTCGGGCATCATCGTCGTCGGCGCGATGCTCCAGCTGGCATCCGGGGAGCTCATCGTTCAGATTCTCGCCGCCGTCGCGGTGCTTCTCGCCAGCATCAACATCTTCGGAGGCTTCGCGGTGACCCGCCGAATGCTCGCCATGTTTTCCAAGGGCACCGACTCGAAAGGTGAGACCCGATGAGCGCCGCATCGATCCTTCTCCACAGCGGTGCGTCAGTGTCCGCCGCGAGCGCGTCAGTTGCGGCATCCGTCGCGGGGGCCGCCTACCTCGTTGCTGCGCTGCTGTTCATCCTGAGCCTGCACGGGCTCAGCAAGCACGAGACAGCCCGCCGTGGCGTGCTCTTCGGCATCGCGGGCATGGTCATCGCGATCGCCGCGACGATCTGGCTCACGGTCGAACAGCTGTGGGGGCAGCCGCAGGCCACGATCGGGCTCACGTTGCTGTTGGTCGCGGTGCTGATCGGCGGATCGATCGGGCTGTGGCGCGCACGCGTTGTCGAAATGACCGGCATGCCCGAGCTCATCGCGCTTCTGCACAGCTTTGTCGGCCTTGCCGCCGTCATCGTGGGATGGAACGGCGCCCTCGACCCGGGCCAGATCGACGGAGCCCTGCTCGGTATCCATCACGCGGAAGTGTTCATCGGAGTCTTCATCGGCGCTGTGACCTTCACGGGCTCGATCGTCGCGTTCCTCAAGCTCTCGGCCCGCATTTCGTCGAAGCCGCTCATGCTGCCGGGCAAGAACGCCCTCAACCTCGGCGCGCTGGTCGCGTTCGTCGGTCTGACGGTCTGGTACGTCATCACTCCCGACCTGTGGCTGCTGATCGTCGTCACGATCCTCGCCCTGCTGCTCGGATGGCACCTGGTCGCCTCGATCGGCGGCGGCGACATGCCCGTTGTCGTCTCGATGCTCAACAGCTACTCGGGCTGGGCTGCCGCAGCGGCGGGCTTCATCCTCAGCAACAACCTGCTCATCGTCACGGGCGCGCTCGTCGGCTCCTCCGGTGCCTACCTGTCGTACATCATGTGCCGCGCCATGAACCGTTCGTTCATCTCCGTTATCGCCGGCGGGTTCGGGATCGAGGCACCGAAGTCGACGGATGCCGAGACCGGCGAACACCGCGAGATCGACGTCACCGGCGCTGCCGAGCTCCTCGCCGAGGCGGACCGCGTCATCATCACCCCGGGCTACGGCATGGCTGTCGCCCAGGCGCAATACCCCGTGGCCGAGCTCACGGCGAAGCTGCGCGAACGCGGCGTGGACGTGAGGTTCGGCATCCATCCCGTCGCGGGACGACTTCCCGGGCACATGAACGTGCTGCTGGCCGAGGCCAAGGTGCCGTACGACATCGTGTTCGAGATGGACGAGATCAACGACGACTTCGGTGAGACATCCGTCGTGCTGGTCATCGGCGCGAACGACACCGTCAACCCCGCCGCCGCCGAGGATCCGGGCAGCCCGATCGCCGGGATGCCGGTGCTGCGGGTGTGGGAGGCCGACAACGTCATCGTCTTCAAGCGGTCGATGGCCTCGGGCTACGCGGGCGTGCAGAACCCGCTGTTCTTCCGCGAGAACGCCCAGATGCTCTTCGGCGACGCCAAGGAGAAGGTCGAGCAGATCCTGCGGGAGCTCTAGGCGCAGCATCCGTTCTCGCGAGGTCAGCGCGAGTTTCGGGCCAGGAACGGATGGGGCCAGGCGCCGAGGGCGAGCACTGCGAGTGTGGTCTGAATGAGGCCGGTCGCGAAGTAGATGCCGTGGAGCGGCGACCACACGAGCATGATGGCGATCTCGACGAAGATCCAGATCATCATGACGAGGCCCGCCGCCGCGTGCATGCCAGCGGCCAGTCGATACCTGCCGTACTGCGCAGCAAGCGCGAGCGCCTGTGATCCGCCGACAATGACACCGAGGATGACGCCAGGCCAGACATAGGACGTGAAGACGGATCCCTCGATCCACTCCGTCGGGATGGGCATGAATCCGAGGGTGAGGCCGGCCATGCCGAGCAACGCGGACGCCAGATTGAACCAGGCGACAACCTGAAGCGCTATCGACACCCACCGCGAGCCGATCATGCGACGCACGCTACGCCGCGATCCGGGGCCCGGGCCTCGGGCAGGGCCAGATCAATTCCCCTACCTCCCCGGGACGGTGCCGTCGATGACTCCGCACATTCGACGGCCGCCCGGCATCCTGACCTCGACACGGCCCGGGTTCGCGCCCGGAATTGCTGAGTTACCAGCCTGCCGAGCCTCCCGCCACCACCGCAGCCAACTCCGCACATTCGACGGCCGCCCGGCATCCTGACCTCGACACGACCCGGGTTCGGCACCGGAACTCAGGAGTTAGCCACACCCCGCCCCAGAGCCCGCGTCAGGAAGCAGGCGAGGTCGGCGGGCGACTCTAGGCTGATGCCATGCGCCTTGCCACCTGGAACGTGAACTCGGTCCGCGCCCGAGTCGACCGGATCGTCGACTTCGCGGTGCGTGAAGACATCGACGTGTTGGCGATGCAAGAGATCAAGTGCAAGGTCGAGCAGTTCCCGTTCGAGCAGTTCGAGCAGGCGGGCTTCCACGTCGAGGCCCACGGCTTCTCGCAGTGGAACGGTGTCGCAATCGCCAGCCGCTCCCGCCCGACCGAGGTCGAGACCGCCTTCCCCGGGATGCCCGGCTTCGCGAAGGGGCACGAGGGCCCGGATGCTCCGCAAGAAGCCCGCGCGATCGGTGCGACCATCGACGGCGTGCGCGTGTGGAGCCTCTACGTTCCCAACGGCCGCGCCCTCGAAGACCCTCACTACGTGTACAAGCTCCACTGGCTCGAGGCGCTGCGCCAGTACACCGCCAGCACCCTGGCGGCCACCCCCGACCTGCCGCTGGCGCTGGTCGGGGACTTCAACATCGCCCCGACGGATGCCGACAACGGCGACCCCGCGATCGTTGAAGGATTCTCGACCCACGTCTCCGCCCCCGAGCGCGAGGCCTTCACCGCTCTCGAGCAGGCGGGGCTCGCCGATGTCGTCAGACCCCTTGTTCCGACGGGATTCACCTACTGGGACTACAAGCAACTTCGCTTCCCCCGCAACGAGGGGCTGCGGATCGACTTCATCCTCGGCTCACGCGCACTCGCGGATGCCGTGACGGATGCCGCCATCCATCGCAACGAGCGCAAGGGTGAGGCTCCAAGCGACCACGTCCCCGTGGTCGTCGATCTCGACCGCGCACGACTGTCGCCCGGGGCTGACGACGAGGACGATGACCGGCCGATGATCTTCGGTTGAGGCGGCCCCGCCGAGGCACCCGACGCCTAGGGTGAGTGCATGGGAGTGCAGCTCATCGGCATCGGTACGGCGGTGCCGGAGTTCGCGCTCTGGCAATCCCAGGTGAGGGACCTCTTCCTCGCTGAGCCCGATATCGCGCCGATCACCGCGCGACTGATCCGTGCCGCCTACGACAACTCCGCAATCGAGTGGCGTCACACCGTCATCGAGGATCTAGCCGGCGACGGCGGCGACTTCCTGGAACCCGAGACCCACGCGGTGCGCAATCCGGGGACCGGTACGCGCAACGCGCGGTACGCGCGCGAAGCGCCGCGACTGTCGGAGGCCGCCGCGCGGCGTGCGCTAAAGAACGCCGGCGTACATCCGGGCGAGATCACCCACGTGGTCACTGCCAGTTGCACGGGCTTCTACGCTCCCGGCCCCGAATACCGGCTGGTGCGCGACATCGGGCTTGATCCGACGGTCGAACGCGAGCACATCGGATTCATGGGGTGTGCCGCAGCAATCCCGGCGCTGCGCTCGGCATGGCGAATCTGTCTCGCCGATCCCACCGCAACCGTGTTGGTCGCGTGCACCGAGGTGTGCTCCATCCACATTCGCTCATCATCCGAACCCGACCAGATCGTCGCCTCCGCCGTCTTCGCCGACGGCGCGGCAGCGGCGGTCGTGACCGCAAAGTCGCCGGAATCCAGCGGTCCCCGCGAACTGGCTGCACCGTCTCGCGGGCTCGAGTTGACGGGCTTCACCACCGCCCTCACGACCGACGGCGAGCAGGACATGGCGTGGATCATCGGCGACCACGGCTTCGAGATGACACTCACCGGCAATGTCCCCCGCATCGTCGGACGCGAAGTCCGCGCAGCCCTCGCGCCGGTGCTTGAGCGCACCGGTGCGATTGACCAGTGGGTGGTCCACCCGGGCGGACGCAGCATCCTGGACAGGTTCGAGCAGGCGATGGATCTCGACGAAACGGCTCTGCAGCGATCCCGAGCGATCCTGCGCGACTACGGCAACATGTCATCCGCGACAGTGCTGTTCATCCTCGCCGACCTGCTCGGTGATCCCACGGTGGCCGAGGGCGAGCAGGTTCTCGTCACAGCGTTCGGTCCCGGACTCGCGGTAGAGAGTGCAACGGCTCGCATCGCAGCGCGCCAGCCGATAGCGGCGGCGGAAAGCTTGCGCGTGGGGCAGGCGGACAGTGCGCGTTCGTGACGAGACTCTTCGCGAGCTGATGGACGATCCGCAGTGCGACGAACAGGCGCTGCTGCGCACGGTACGCCGGTTCACAGTGGTGAACCGGGCGGTGGCGGGATGGGGCGCGATCTACAGATCCCGTCTGCGTCCCTACCTTCGCACCCGAGCTGACGCGCAGCGTGATGAGCCGGTTCGGATTCTCGACGTCGGATGCGGCGGCGGCGACGTCACACGCGACCTCGCGCGACGTGCTCGCAGCGACGGCTTGGCGGTGGAGATCTGCGGAATCGACCCCGACCCACGGTGCCTGTCGATCGCGACGTCGCAGCCACCCGAGCCCGGGGTCACGTTTCGAGGCGCGTATGCCGCAGACCTCGTCGACGCCGGCGAACAGTTCGACGTCGTCGTCTCCAACCATGTCCTCCACCACCTCAGCCGCGATCAGTTGCACGAACTGCTCACCCACACCGACGCGCTCGGCGCCGAGCTCGCGGTGCACAACGACATCGCCCGCAGCAAGACGGCGTGGGGTCTCTACGCAGTCGGCATCCTTCCGGTCGCACCCGGGACCTTCCTCCTCACTGACGGGCTCCGCTCGATCCGCCGGTCATACACCGTCGCCGAGCTCCAGCGGGAGGTCCCACGGGGGTGGACAGTGACCGCGCCGGCGCCGTTTCGCGTCCTCGCGACCCGCGGGCCCGAGGGACCCGGTGACAGGTGAGCCATGCGGGTCGTGATCATCGGCGCCGGTCCCGTCGGCATGCTGCTGGGCGGCGAACTCGCCCGCCTGGGTGTGGAGCACATCACGCTCGAGGCGCGTGAGGCCCCCGGCGCCGGGTCCCGGGCTATCGGCATCCATTCCGCCGCGCTGACGGCGATGTCAGCCTCGGGGGTGACCGATCGCATTCTTTCCGCCTGTCTGCAGGTGCGGGAGGGCCAGGCCAGGGTCGGCGCCGCGACCGTGACCACGATCCGGTTCGACGCTGTGCGGGCCGGCTCGCTCGCATCCTTCCCGTTCGTCGCGACCCTTCCGCAGGCAGCGACCGAATCGGCGATCACCGCCGCGGCCGCCAGCAACGGCGCCCCCGCGCCGGAGCGCGGAGTCCAGGTGCTCGACGTGATCGACGAAGGGGCGACGTGTCGGGTGATCACCGACAGTGGTGACGTGCACGGCGATGCGGTCGTGATTGCGGCGGGGTCTCGCTCGCGCCACATCAGTAGCCTCATCCGCGACGGGAGGCGCCGCGCGTACCCCGACCGTTACGTCATGGCCGACGTTCCCGATGACACCGACGAAGGGCCTCGCGCCATCGTCCACCTGCATCCGGATGGCGTCCTCGAGTCGTTTCCGCTACCCGGCGGCCTGCGGCGATACGTCGCGTGGCACCGCGCGGGCTCCACAAATGACGCGACCGCCCTGCGTGACGCTGTCAGCCGGCGTGCGGGATCTTCCGGCGACACGATCACGACGGCGTCGAACTTCGGGGTAGGCCGATTCGTCGCGCGCCGGATGCTGCGCGGACGGGTTCTCGCAATCGGTGACGCGGCCCACGAGGTGAGCCCCATCGGCGGGCAGGGTCTCAACCTCGGCCTTATCGACGCGGCGACGCTCGCGCCTCTGCTCCGAGAGTGGGACATCACGGGAGAGCCGCCGGCCGCACTGGCCGCGTGGGAGCGTCGACGCAGGTCGGCCGCGACGACCGCGGCGCGAATCGCCGCGCTGAACACCGTCGCCGGGCGTGGTCACGGCAGCGTCGGCGCGGTCACGCGGCTCGCAGGCGTCCGTCTGGCCCCGGCGCGGCTCCTCGCACACGCCTACGGGATGGGCTTCGATCCGGATGCGCGAGAGAGCCCCCTCACGCCACAAACGCGATGATCACGAGCTGCGCAGCAAGGATCAGACCGGACGCCATCACCAGGCGGAAGACCACGCGGTCTGGCTTCCGGAGAGCGCGGAGCAGGCCCGCGACCGCGCACGCCACAACGCTCACTGACGCAGCGAGCGCCACGGCGAAGGGCACCTCGCCGAACGATCCGACGACGACGACCACAGTCCCCGCGATGACGGCAGCGAACGCGGCTATCGCACTCGGCGTGGCGCCGATCCGGTGACCGAGCCCGCGCACACCCGTCGCTTCGTCGTCGGCGAGATCGGGAAGCACGTTGGTCAGGTGTACGGCGATGCCCAGCAGAGCGCCGGCGGCTCCCTGCCACCACGGAGCCACGACGGGCGCGGGAGCTGCCAGCGTCGCGAGCGAGGGCAGGATGCCGAAACTCACCGCGAACGGGATCCCCGATGCCCACGTGAACTTCAGCCACGCGTTGTACGCCCACGCCGAGGCCAGGGCGATGCCGTGGGCGAGACAGAACTCCCACCCGATGACGGCCGAGATAATGAGCGCGATCACCAGCGAGACGCCGGCTGCAGCGGCTACCGCTCGGCGCGAGATGACGCCGGCAGCGATCGGCTTGTCGCGGCGCCCGATGGCGAGGTCCCGCTGAGCATCGATGGCGTCGTTGGACCATCCGACCGACAGCTGGCCGAAGAGCACAGCCGCGACTGTCAGCACGATGCGCCCCACCCCGATGCCGGCCCCCACGGCGAGCAATCCGGCGAGCGTCGTGACGACCACCGTCGGCCCAGGATGCGAGCACGCCAGCAGTGCGAGCACTCGGCCCCCGAAACCTGTCGTGCCCGGGGAAGCCTGCCGGGTCGCCATGCCCTCACAGTACGCGTCCCGACACGGCACCCGGCGAGCCGAACGCAGGATCAACCCGCTCTGCTGCCCTCCACCGCGCCTGCCGAGGCAGCTGATCCTGCAATCGGGATCATCGCCGGCCGCGGCCGGCGGACGGGGGGCTCCCCCGCGAGAGGGATGTGGCGTGGTGTGCGAGCGACGTAGCGTGGATGGGTGAGTGATCCGACGCGCGCCACCTCGCGGTGGGTTCCGATCCGAGGGGACGTCTGGTTGGCGGCAGCCCTCTTCGTCACGGCGGTGCTGAGCACCGCCCTCGGCGCAGTCGCCGGAATCTACAACTCCACCGAGATCGACCTGCGGGTCGCGCTGCTCTACGCGCTCTGTCTCACCGCCCCGCTGGCCTGGCGTCGACGCCTGCCCTGCACTGTCGCGGTGGCAGTATCCGTCGCGTTCTTTGCCGGGATGATGGCCCGCGTCCCGGAGCTTTACGTCGGGAATGTCGCGCTTTTCATCGCCTTCTACACCGTCGGGGCGTGGGTCGACAACCGACGGCGAGCGTTCCTCGTCCGTGTCGCGATCATCGCTGGCATGTTCACGTGGCTGCTCATCTCGATGTTCATCGATGCCACAGCGCCGACCGACGAGGGCCTCTCGCGTGCGGGCCTCTTCTCGCCCTACGTCGCGTTCATGCTCATCCAGTTCCTCGTCAACGTCGCTTTCTTCGGCGGCGCGTACTACTTCGGCAATCGCACCTTCGAGTCCCGCCGACAGCGCGAGGTCCTCGCCGAGCGTACCGTCGAGCTCGAGCGGGAGCGCGAGACAACGGCGGCCCAGGCGGTCGCCCTCGACCGCGTGCGCATCGCGCGGGAGCTGCACGATGTCGTAGCCCACCATGTCTCCGCCATGGGCGTGCAGGCGGGCGCTGCGCGGACAGTGTGGGACGCCGATCCGGATGCCGCGCGCCGCGCTCTGGTCGACATCGAGCAGGCAGCCCGGGATGCGCTCGTGGAGCTGCGCCAATTGCTCGAGACGCTTCGCACTCCGGTCGACGATGACCCCAGCGACGCATCCACGGTGGGCCTGGAAGGCCTGCCTGCCCTTGTCGCGCATGCCAGCGAGAACGGTCTGCCGACGACTCTGACGATCATCGGCGAGCCGGGTCCGGTGGCGCCGACGGTTCAGGTCAATGCCTTCCGGATCGCACAAGAGGCCCTGACCAACGCACGCCGCCACGGCGGCCCGGATGCCGAGGCCGACGTCCGCGTCCGGTACCTGCCCGATGCCGTCGAGGTCGAGATCGTGAACTCGGGCAGGCCCGCCCTGACCTCGCAGAGCGGACTCGGACTTCTCGGGATGCGTGAGCGAGCCGTCGCGTCCGGCGGCTCGATCGAGATCTCACCGCGCCGCGAGGGCGGGTTCCGGGTACGCCTGACCGTGCCGCGTCCCGAGGCGGTGAGCGCGTGAGTACTCGGGTTCTGCTGGTCGATGATCATGCGCTCATGCGCGCCGGGTTCCGCCTCATCCTTGACAGCGCCCCCGACCTGGAGGTCGTCGGTGAGGCCGCCAGCGGCGAGGAGGCGGTGCGGGCGGCATCCGATCTCAGGCCTGACGTCATCTGCATGGACGTACAGATGCCCGGAATGGGAGGTCTCGCAGCGTCACGCCAGATCGTCGCCGATCCCGGGCTCCAGTGCGCCGTCGTGATCGTGACCACCTTCGATCGAGATGACTATCTCTTCGAAGCCCTGCAGGCGGGGGCCAGCGGCTTTCTGCTCAAGAACGCAGCACCCGAGGAGCTGCAGGCCGCCGTGCGGGTCGCGGCGGCAGGCGACGCACTCCTGGCCCCCGAAGTGACGCGCCGCGTCATCGCACGGTTCGCCGCTGCAGCGCCGACACCGACACCGACGGCGGCAGCTGACCTCACCGAGCGCGAGTCGGAGGTGCTGCGTCTCATGGCGCAGGCGATGAGCAACGCTGAGATCGCGGCGCACCTGATCATCGGCGAGGCAACGGTGAAGACCCACGTCTCCAATGTGTTGCTCAAGCTCGGCGTCCGCGACCGCGTAGCCGCCGTCGTCTATGCCTACCGCCACGGGCTGTCCTGAACGGAGTCGAATCCCCCGTACGAGGGAGGGCGCGAACCCGCCTCGAGGCGGATGCGCGGCGAGGCGGAGCTTCCTAGCCTGGAGGAACCGAGTGAGAGGAGCAACATGCTCGAGTTGTCGCACGTGACCAAGAGTTATGGCGCGCACCGTGTTCTGAACGACCTGTCGTTTGCTGTCAGGCCCGGCCGGTTGACCGGCTTCGTCGGAGGCAACGGTGCGGGAAAGACCACGACGATGCGCATCATCCTCGGGGTGCTTGCCAAGGATGCGGGGTCGGTCACCATCAATGGTGCAGCGCTGACCTCTGCCGACCGACGCCGTTTCGGGTACATGCCCGAAGAGCGCGGGCTCTACCCGAAGATGAAGGTCGGTGAGCACATCACCTACCTGGCGCGGTTGCACGGCTTCGACAAGGGCGAGGCGGAGACCCGCGCTACGGCTCTGCTCGAGCAGCTGGGACTCGGGGAACGCCTGAACGACACTGTCGAGAAGCTCTCGCTCGGTAATCAGCAGCGGGCGCAGATCGCGGCGGCGCTGGTGCACGAGCCCGACGTGCTGATCCTCGACGAGCCCTTCTCGGGGCTCGACCCGCTCGCGGTCGACGTGGTAGCCGACGTCTTGCACCGCCGGGCAGCTGCCGGCGTCTCGGTGCTGTTCTCGTCCCACCAGCTCGACGTCGTCGAGCGCCTCTGCGATGACATCGTCATCATCGCCGGAGGCGAGATCCGCGCCGCCGGCAGCAGTGAACACCTGCGCCAGCAGCACTCGGGACACCGTTACGAACTGCGCACCGCCGGCGACCTCGGCTGGCTGCGCGACCAGCCGGACATCACGGTGGTCGAGTTCGACGGCGGGAACGCCCTTTTCGATGCGGCGGATGACGCCGCCGCACAGCGCATCTTGCAACGCGCAGCGAGCGAGGCGAGCATCGAGAGCTTTGCCCCGGTTCGCCCGACGCTCGCGCAGATCTTCAAGGAGGTCATCCAGTGAACACCGCCGCTTCGACATCCACGCCCCGAGGCTTCCAGAACGTCTGGCTCGTCGCCGAACGCGAAGTGGGCTCCAAGCTGCGCAGCCGCGCCTTCGTGATCTCGACGGTCATCACCCTGCTGATCGCGCTCGCCGCCGTCATCTGGGGTGGGTTCTCTGCCGGCAATCCGTCCGCCACCAAGGTCGCAGTCACCTCCTCGACGGCGGCTGCAGTAGAGAAGGTTCCCGGGGTTGAGGTGACGCAGGTCGCCGACCAGGATGCCGCGGAAGCACTCGTCCGCAGCGGTGAGGTCAGCGCGGCTGTTGTCGATGACGCCTCCTCGCCCACCGGCTTGGTCGTCATCGCCGCGGACTCGCCACCGACGTCGCTGCTGATGGGCCTGTCGGAGTCGCCGTCAGTCAAACTGCTCGACCCGGCGACTGTCGACTTCGCCCTGCGGTACTTCGTCTCGATCGGGTTCGGAGTCGTCTTCCTGCTGGCGGCGTCTTTGTTCGGCGGAACCATCGCCCAGAGCGTCGTCGAAGAGAAGCAGACCCGCGTCGTGGAGCTGCTCCTGTCCGCTATGCCGGCGCGAACACTCTTGGCGGGCAAGATCATCGGAAACACCATCTTGGCGATGGCGCAGATCTTGCTGCTTGCCACGATCGCCGTGGTCGGCCTGATCGTCACCGGGCAGAGCGAGGTCCTCCAGGGCCTCGGCGCCCCGATCGCCTGGTTCGCGATCTTCTTCCTCTTCGGGTTCGTGCTCCTCGCGTCGCTGTTCGCGGCGGCGGGTTCGCTCGTCTCGCGGATGGAAGACATCGGCTCGACGACCGCGCCGCTGACGATGCTCATCATGGCCCCGTACTTCCTCGTGATCTTCTTCAACGACAACCCCGTCGTGCTGACCGTGATGTCGTATGTGCCGTTCTCGGCGCCGGTCGGGATGCCGCTTCGCCTGTACCTCGGGGAGGCGCAGTGGTGGGAGCCGATCCTGTCGCTGGTCATCCTCATCGCCACCTGCGTCGCCGCGATCGTGTTGGCGGCGAAGATCTACGAACGCTCGATCCTGCGGATGGGCGCTCGCGTCTCGTGGCGCGAGGCGCTCAAGACCCCCTGATCTAGAAACCGCCTGAGAATCGGCGTCGGTCCTGCTCCGCTTTCGGGGCGGGATCGACGCCGATTGCACGATGGGCGCGACCGCACGGCACTACTCCCGGTCAGCGGCGCGGCCGTGGTGGCCGGCCAGCGCATCGGCGGCGCGAACGAGCGCGAGGTGCGAGAGCGCCTGCGGCGTGTTCCCCGCCTGCCGCTTGCCGTCCACGTCGTACTCCTCCGAGAGCAGTCCGACATCGTTCGCGAAGCCGCACAACCGGGTCATGAGCGCCATCGCGTCATCGACACGGCCGCTGTTCGCGTACTGCTCCACGAGCCAGAACGAGCACGCCAGGAACGGATGCTCGGTGCCGGCGAGTCCGTCCACACCACTTTCCGTGCGATAGCGGTGCAGCAGCCCATCCACCATGAGCGTGCGCTCCATCTCGGCCACGGTCCCGAGCATGCGCGGATCGTCGTGGGCCACGTATCCGACCTGCGCGAGCAGCAGGAGCGACGCATCCACCTCTGTCGTGCCGTAGTGCTGCACGAAGTGTCCGCGCTCGGCGTCGAAGCCGCGCTCGTCGATCTCGTTCCGCATCCGATCGCGCAATCGCTCCCACTTCTCGAGATCGCCCGACAGCCCGAACTCACGCACGGCGCGCGCGCCGCGGTCGAAAGCCGCCCAGATCATGACTCGCGAATGCGTGAACAATTGCGGCTCGCCACGGATCTCCCAGATGCCGTTGTCAGGCTTGTCGAGGTGACGCTCGGCGAACGCGAGCATCGCCTTCTGCAGCGCCCACGAGAAGTCGGTCTCTTCGACCCCGGCGACACGCGCCGCCTCAAGGGCCACCATCACCTCTCCGATGACATCACCCTGGTACTGCACCTGTGCCCCGTTGCCGATCCGCACGGGGGCCGCGCCCTGGTACCCGGGAAGGGAGGTCAGCTCACGTTCTGTGAGATCGCGTTCCCCTGCGAGCCCGTACATGATCTGCAGTTCTTTCGGGTCACCCGCGATCGCCCGCAACAGCCACTGCCGCCACCGGGCAGTCACCCGCAGGAAACCGTGCGAGATGAGGGCCTCGATCGTCAACGCCGCATCGCGTAGCCATACGTAGCGGTAGTCCCAGTTGCGTACTCCCCCAAAGTCCTCGGGAAGGGAGGTGGTAGCCGCCGCGACGATGCCGCCCGTGTCTTCGTGCGTGAGCGCCCGAAGCACCATGAGCGAGCGCACCACCTCGTCTTCGAAGGGCCCGTCGTGGTCGACGCGGCCTGACCACTCGCGCCACCAGTGCAGCGTGTGGGTGAGCAGTCGGTCGACATCAGCGGGGTCGGGAGCCTCGAGATGAGACGGAAACCAGGTCAGGGTCAGATCCAGGCCACTGCCCGATTCGACGGTGAACGATCCGCGATGGACATGGTCGTCGGGGTTCATCTCGACGCCGCGCACCAGCACGGCATCCGGGCCCGCGATCGCCAGCAGTGCCGGCGCAACATGGCTGCCCACCTGGCGGACCCAGGGCAGCGCACGGGCATAGTCGAAGCGCATCCGCAGTTCCGTCGTGAAATCAACGTGTCCCGAGACGCCCTCGATGCGACGCACGAGCTCCACCCGACCGCCGTCGATCGGCATGAACTCGCGCACCTCCGCCACACCGGTGGGCGTCTCCCAGCGGGTGACGAGCACGAACGTGTCGTCTTCGTAATACCGGGTCACCGTAGCGTCGGGGTCCGTAGCGCGGATGGTCCAGTGGCCGTGCTTCTGTTCGCCCAGCAGCGCGCCGAAGATCGACGGAGAGTCGTATCTCGGCAGGCACAGCCAGTCGATGCTTCCCTCCCGGGAGACAAGCGCAGCCGTGCGGCAGTTGCTCAGAATCGCGTAGTCCTCGATCGGGGCAGCCATGACCCGATTCTGTCAGTCCGCGATGCCTTGCCCGCGGTATAGCGAGGATTCGATACGAATCCGCTCGGAGTTGGACCAGCCCCTGGTCGCGGTTCACGAGGCGTCGATAGGGTGGCGGCATGGCCGACCAGACGACGACCCTCCTCATCCTCGGCGCCTCGGGCGACCTCACCTCCCGCCTGCTGCTTCCCGCGCTCGGACAGCTTCTGTCCAGGCAGCCGCAGCGGCGCGTCCGTCTTCGCGGCGCAGGCATGGATGACTGGACCGACGCGCACTGGCAGCAGGTCGTGCGCGACGCCTTCGCCTCGAGCGACTCTGCGGCGGCATTCGAGAAGGTCGCCGAGACTACCTACACGAAGGCCGATATCACCGCGCCCGATGACCTCACAGCGCTGCTCTCGGAAACGGAGGGCCGCATCGCTCTCTACTTCGCGGTGCCCCCGGCGATCGCCGCGAAGGCGTGCGAGTCACTGTCGGCCGTCGACCTGCCGCCCGGCCTCATCCTGGCCCTCGAGAAGCCCTTCGGCAGCAACGCAACGAGCGCCCACGAGCTGAACGCGAAGCTCGCGGCCCTCGTGCCCGAAAGCCAGGTGTTCCGGGTCGACCACTTCTTGGGACGGTCGATGTCGCTGAACATCATCGGCGCACGATTCGCGAATCGGGTCCTCGAGCCGGTGTGGTCTGCCGAGCACATCGAGTCAATCGACATCACCTATGACGAGAAGCTGGGGCTCGAGGGTCGCGCCGGGTACTACGACAAGGCCGGCGCGCTTCGCGACATGATCCAGAGCCACCTGCTGCAGTTGATGGCCCTGGTCACGATGGAGCCGCCGGCAACCCTCGGCGAGCAAGACCTCCGCGGAGCTACCACGTCGGCGCTTCTTGCCACCCACATCTGGAACGACGACCCTGTCGGGTCATCTCGCCGTGGCCGCTACACGTCGGGCTCGATCGATGGGCGAGATCTCCCCGACTACGTGGACGAACCAGGCGTCGTACCCGACCGCGACACCGAGACCCTTGCTGAGGTCGTGCTCGAAGTCCGCAACAACCGCTGGGCCGGCGTGCCCATCACGTTGCGCTCTGGCAAGGCTGTCGGTGACCCTGTCAAGGAGATCTTGATCCGCTTCCGCCCGGTTCGGCACCTCCCTGACGGATTCACGGGCGCGACCCACGGGTCGCGGCTGCGGTTCACGCTCGGGCCCGACCGGATGTCGCTGGGGCTGAACGTCAATGGAAGCGAAGACCCGTTCGCGCTCACGTGGGCAAAGCTCAGCGCCGATCTCGGCGAGGGGGCGCTTCTGGCCTACGCCGAAGTCCTCTCGGAGATTCTCGATGGGGACCCGACCCTGTCGGTGCGTGGGGATGCTGCCGAGCAGTGCTGGCGCATCGTGCAGCCGGTGCTTGACGCCTGGGCAGCCGGTGATGTCCCGCTGCAGGACTACGCGGCAGGTTCGCACGGGCCTGACGGCTGGCCCGACCACGACTACTGAGGCATCGCCGCGCTACCGCTCCACAAGCACGCCGTCGGCATCCGCCCACACGTGTTTGCCCGGGGTGAACGTTACGCCGCCGATCTCGACCGGAACATCGACCTCGCCGACACCGTCCTTGGCGCTCTTACGTGGGTTGGAGCCCAGCGCCTTGAGGCCGATGTCGAGCTGGCCGATCGCCTCCCGATCGCGGACCGCCCCGTAAACAACGACTCCGGTCCAACCGTTCTCGACAGCGGACGCCCCGATGAGGTCTCCGACCAACGCAGACTCCAACGAGCCTCCGCCGTCGATGACCAACACGGCTCCGTGCCCTGTGGTTGCGAGGATCGCCTTCACCAGGGCGTTGTCGCGATGGCAGCGGACCGTACGGATGGGCCCGTCGAACTCGATCCGGCCGCCGATGTCCTGCAGCTGGATGCCGAGCGAATCGAGCTCGTCGCCGCGTTCATCGAACAGGTCAGCTGTTGCAATCGTCATGCCCTGACGGTATCTGCGCGCATCGCCGGGTGAGTGGGTCGGCAGCCGGAAAGATTCCGCAGACTTCCGAGCGGCGCAACCGCGGGTCCGTCACGACCGGATCGGACGATACTCGAAGGATGACGACCCACCCCGCAAAGCATCGCCCCGTGCGCGTCGGCGTGCAGCTCGCGCCCCAGCATGCCTCCTACTCCCAGATCCGCGATGCCATCCTTCGCGCCGAAGATCTGGGAGTCGACGCGATCTTCAACTGGGATCACTTCTTCCCGCTCACCGAACCGCTGGAGGCCGCACACTACGAGGCGTGGACGATGCTCGCCTCGATCGCCGAACTCACGGATCGCGTGGAGTTCGGCCCGCTGGTCAACTGCAGCTCGTACCGCAACCCCGACCTGCAGGCCGACATGGCCCGCACCGTCGATCACATCAGCGCGAAAGGCGGGACGGGTCGGCTGATCTTCGGCACGGGCTCCGGCTGGGCCGAGAAGGACTACCTCGAGTACGGCTACGAGTTCGGCACTGTCGGATCACGGCTGAACGATCTGCGCGACGACCTCGGCCGCATCCGTCGCCGGTGGGAGTTGTTGGATCCGGCCCCGACGCGGGACATCCCGATCCTCATCGGCGGACAGGGCGAACAGAAGACACTCCGGCTCGTAGCCGAGCACGCCGCCATCTGGCATACGTTCACGCCGATTGAGAAGATCCCGCACAAGCTCGACGTACTTCACGATTGGTGTGCCCGCGTCGATCGGGATCCCGCCGACATCGAGATCGCGACGGGCTTCACGCCGCGCGGATTCGGGCCGCTGCTGGAACAGGATGCCCTGGAGCGGCTGCATCCGCTCGGGGTGCGATTCATCATCCCGTCGATTGACGGGCCGGACTACGACCTCTCCCCCGTGAAGCCGCTGCTGGAGTGGCGAGACCGGATGAACGGAGCCTGACGCGGCGCGGGGAATACCAACCGGAACTCGGTGTTGACGGAAAAGGACGACGGGGTCCGTTCCCACATTCCTCAACACCGGGAGAAATCATGACCACCATCGCCCCGTCCAATGCCCTGCTCGATGTCCTCGCGAACCGCCGCAGCACTCGGGTCTTCGACGATCAGCGCCCCGTCGACGAGTCAGCGTTGTCGGCAGCCCTCGAGGCTGCGCGCTGGGCCCCGTCGGCGGCAAACACCCAGCCATGGCGAATGATCGTCGCACGGCGCGGAACTGACACGTTCTCGCAGATCTCGGATGCGCTCACGGGGTTCAACCGGGTCTGGGCGGTCACGGCGGGAGCCTTCGTGGTCTTCCTTGCCGATACCGAGCACGACGGCGTGGAGTTGCCGTGGGCCGAGTATGACGCGGGCCAGGCCGCTGCTTACTTCACCGTGCAGGCACACGCCGACGGCCTGATGACCCATCAGATGGGAGGGTTCGATCGCGCCGCCATCGCTGCCGCGTTCTCGCTCCCTGAGACGGTTCGCCCGCTCACCGTCATGGCCGTCGGGAACCTCGGCGATCTCGACGCGGCAGACGAGGCGGTCCGCGAACGCGAGGCCGCGCCACGCACCCGCCGGCCGCTGTCGGAGACAGTTCTGGCCGACGCCTGATCGCACGGGGCATAGGCGCGGGGCTCGAGGTCATCATCTGATCTCGAGCCCCGCGGTGTTTCTCGGCGTCAGTCGTCCATCAGTTCGGCTTCGATGATGTCGTCATCCTCGCCCGGACGCGGCGTCGGGGCGGCGGCCGGTCCATTACTGGTCAGGACCAGCGAGTCCCCGTCGACCGCAACATCCACCCGGACGAGGTCTCCGTCACGTACCCCGCCCGACAGCAGCGCCATCGCCAGGCGATCCTGAATCTCGGACTGGATGAGACGGCGCAGCGGACGAGCACCGAACACCGGGTCGTAGCCCCGCTCGGCAAGCCACCCTCGTGCGTCCGGGGTGACCGCGAGGGTGAGTCGACGCTCGTGAAGGCGCTGCTGCAGTCGGTCGACCGTCAGTTCGACGATCTGGGCCAGATCGTCCTGCGAGAGCGCCTGGAAGATGACGATGTCATCGAGCCGGTTGATGAACTCGGGCTTGAACGCCTGGCGCACCAGAGCGAGTACCTGTGAGCGCTTCTGCTCCAGCGGCATCGTCGGGTCGATGAGGATCGGCGAACCGAGATTCGAGGTCAAGATGAGGATGACGTTCGTGAAGTCCACGGTGCGACCCTGGCCGTCAGTAAGGCGACCGTCATCCATCACCTGCAGCAGGATGTCGAACACTTCCGGATGCGCCTTCTCGACCTCGTCGAGCAGGACGACGCTGTACGGACGTCGCCGTACAGCCTCCGTCAGCTGTCCACCCTGCTCGTAACCGATGTATCCGGGAGGGGCACCCACCAACCGGGCAACCGAGTGCTTCTCGCCGTACTCCGACATGTCGATGCGCACCATGGCGTGCTCGTCGTCGAAGAGGAATGCGGCGAGCGCCTTCGCGAGCTCGGTCTTGCCGACTCCCGTGGGGCCGAGGAACAGGAACGAGCCTGTCGGTCGGTTCGGGTCGCTGATCCCGGCGCGCGATCGGCGCACCGCATCGGCGACCGCCTTCACTGCCTCCTTCTGCCCGATCAGGCGCTTGCCGAGCTCGGCCTCGAGGTGCACGAGCTTCTCACTCTCGCCCTGCAGCAGGCGCCCCACCGGAATACCGGTCCACCCGGCTATGACAGCCGCGATGTCTTCCTCGGTGACCTGCTCGTTGACCATCCGGTCTTCGCTGGGTTCCATGCTCTCGGCCTCGATGATCCCGCGCTCGAGCGCCGGGATCTCGGCATAGAGCAGCCGCGACGCGCGCTCCAGGTCACCCTCGCGCTGAGCGCGCTCGGCCTCGCTGCGCGCCGCATCCAGGCGGGTCTTCAGTTCACCGACACGGTTGAGGATCGAGCGCTCGGTCTCCCACTTGGCCTGCAGCTCCGAGAGCTTGTCCTGCTCGCGCTTCAGGTCCGCGCGCAGTTTCTCGAGGCGCTCGCGCGACGCGTCATCCTTCTCCTTCTTGAGAGCGAGCTCCTCAAGCTTGAGCCGGTCGACATGGCGGCGCAGCTCGTCGATCTCCAGCGGTGCCGAGTCGATCTCCATCCGCAACCGGGATGCTGCTTCGTCGATGAGGTCGATGGCCTTGTCGGGCAACTGCCTGCTCGGGATGTAGCGGTGCGACAGGGCAGCCGCCGCGATCAGCGCGCTATCCGAGATCGCGACCTTGTGGTGTGCCTCGTATCGCTCCTTGAGTCCGCGAAGGATCGCGACGGTGTCTTCGACGTTGGGTTCGCCGACGTAAACCTGCTGGAAGCGGCGCTCGAGCGCGGCATCCTTCTCGATGAACTCGCGATACTCGTTGAGGGTCGTCGCCCCGATCATGTGCAGCTCGCCGCGAGCGAGCATCGGCTTGAGCATGTTGGATGCCGCGACCGATCCTTCGCCACCGCCCGCGCCCATGAGCACGTGGAGTTCGTCGATGAAGGTGATGATCTGACCTTCGGAGTCGGTGATCTCTTTGAGCACCTTCTTGAGACGGTCTTCGAACTGCCCGCGGTACATGGCGCCGGCGACCAGCGCCGAGATATCGAGCGCGATGAGCTCCTTGCCCCGGAGGCTCTCGGCAACATCCCCCGCCACAATGCGTTGAGCGAGACCCTCGACGACGGCAGTCTTGCCGACGCCCGGTTCGCCGATGAGGACGGGATTGTTCTTGGTGCGGCGGGTCAGGACCTGGCTGATACGCCGGATCTCGGCATCCCGCCCGATGACGGGGTCGAGTTTGCCCTGGCGGGCACGGTCGGTGAGGTTGATACCGAACTGTTCGAGCGCGCTCTGCTGCTCGTCCTGGTCGGCCATCGGGGTGGTCTGCATGATGCCTCCTGCGCGGCGACGTGGGTGGCGGTTCGTCCGCCGAAATCTGCGTGAGCTCAAACTTGAGCCGTTCTGACTCAATTTTATCACCGCGTGGTCGATTCGGGAAGAGCTTCGCCGATAAACGGGGCCTCGGGATAGCGTGGGTTCTCATGCGGAGCCGACGATGACAAACGTGAGGGTGTTTCTGACCCAGATGACCCGCGCGGTGTGGTTCCGGGCCTCGCTGTTCAGCCTCGCCGCCGTGCTGCTCGCCCTCGCGGCGGGGTTCCTCGAGCCGCTGCTTCCCGATCTCGCCGTCAACCTGGGGCAGGGGTCGGTCGACGAAATCCTGCAGATCGTCGCGAGCTCGATGCTCGCCGTCACGACGTTCTCCCTGACTGCGATGGTCACGGCCTACGGTTCGGCGTCACGGGTAGCTACGCCCCGTGCAACTCAGCTCCTGGTTGCCGACCCCACGTCGCAGAACGTGCTGTCGACCTTCATCGGCGCGTTCGTCTTCTCGATGGTGGGAATCATCGCGATCTCAACCGGCTACTACGGCGACCAGGGCCAGGCGATTCTGTTCACGGGCACGCTGGTGGTCATCGTGATCGTCGTGGTCGTGCTCCTGCGGTGGATCTCACATCTCGGATCGTTCGGGCGTATGTCGGACATCATCGACCGCGTCGAATCGGCGGCCCAGCGCACGACGTCCCAGTACGCGAATCGTCCGAGCCTGGGTGCCCGCCGGCAGGACCCGCGAACGGTGACCGGCGCCTCGGTGAGGCCAGAGCGCGCGGGATACGTTACGCACATCGACCTCGGCCGCCTGGAAGCGGTGGCCGAAGCTCGAGAGCTCACGATTCATGTCCGCGCACTGCCGGGGACGGTCGTCGACGCGGCCAGCCCCCTCGCGCTGGTTGCCGGCACCGTTGATGAAGAGGTCCGTTCGAAAGTCGCCAACGCATTCCACATCGAGTCCCACCGAAGCTACGACCAGGACCCGCGACTGGGGATGATCGCCCTATCTGAGATCGCGAGCCGCGCGCTCTCACCCTCGACCAACGACCCGGGTACCGCCATCGACGTCCTCGCTGCCCTCAGTCGCGTGTTCGAGAACATGCTGCAGACCGAGGCCGACGACGACACACCATACGGCCACGTCACCGTCGAACCCGTCACCCTCGGCGACCTCGTCGAGGACGCGTTCCGCCCGATCGCCCGCGACGGTGCCGGAGTGGTGGAGGTCGGCATCCGGCTCCAGAAGACCCTCGCCTCGCTCGCCGACCTCGCCGGTCCCGCGCGCAGTCGTCCGTTCACGGATGCCGCGACCGACGCTCGCACGCGAGCACAGCGCGTCCTCTCCCGCTCCGACGCTGTGGCCTTACGGAGGGCAGCGTCAGCCGCGCCGCGCCGCTGACGACAGCCGCCACTGACGCGGCGGGAGCCGATCGGACTCAGTCGCCGAGGCTGGGGTACAGCGTTCGGAGGTGACTGAGCACGTCACCGGTGATCTCGGTTTGCGAACTCGTCGTGCCTGCGCCGTTGACCGTCACCCAGAGTGGGGACGCGAAAGCGTAGACGGTCGTGAACATCCCGAGGGCGTCGTCGCGCTCCCACGTGTATGCCGGAGCTGTACCGATCAAGGTGCCCGTAAAGACACTGGTACCGAGGGCTGTGGTGAGGGTGTCGCGGGATGCCTGCGGCAGCGCGGCAACAACGACGGTGAAAGCTCCGTCGCTCTGCGGAATCCCCCAGATGCATCCGATCTTCTGTGTCGCTTCGGTCAGCGCGGTCTCTGCGACAGGGCCCGCCATGATGCCCGCGAATTCCGTGGGTCCGAGTTCAGCGATGAACTGCGCGTCTGCCCCGAACTGGGCCTGCGCGACGGCCAGATCGAGCAGGTCGGTGCACGCGAGAGCGTCGAGGTCGATCTCCTCGGCGGGCGCCTCTGTCATCGGTGGCCCGTCGGAGGTGGCATCCGGGGACGGCTCCGTCGATGCGGATGCCGAAGGCGTCGGGTCGGGCTGACTAGCCGGGGTGCACCCGACCAGAGCAACGCTCAGCGCAGCAACACCGGCCCATACCGAGATCCGCGACGCGGCCATCTGTCCCCCAGCCCTCGACATGGCCAAAGTGTATCGGAGCCGCAGCACGCCACAGGGCGCCGTTGCCCGATCGTTGCGTCCGCAGACGAGGACAGCCTCAGCCGGTCGGAGCGAGGTCCTGCGATACCGAGGGGAAGCGCGCGCGGTACGCGGTCGGGGTGATCCCCAGGACCCGCGCAAAGTTCTGACGCAGTACCGCTGCGGAACCGAATCCGCTCTCCCACGCAATCCGGTCAAGGCCCAGGTCGGTGCGCTCGAGCAGCCGCTGCGCGTGGATGATGCGCTGGCGGGCAAGCCACGCCGCCGGTGTCGCGCCAAGGTCCGCCTTGAAGCGCCGGGCAAACGTCCGAGGCGACATGTGCGCTCGCGCGGCGAGCTGTTCCACCGACAGATCGGCGCGGAGGTTCTCGAGCATCCAGTCGGTCACCGGAGCAAGGGAGTGAGACGCCGCCACCGGCAGCGGCTTGTCGATGAACTGCGCCTGGCCGCCGTCCCGCTGCGGTGCGACCACCATTCGCCGGGCGATGCGGTTCGTCGCCTCTGCGCCGAGTTCCTGGCGCATGAGGTGCAGGGAGGCATCCAGCCCCGCCGCCGTCCCGGCGCTCGTGATGATGCGGCCGTCTTGGACGTACAGGACATCGGGGTCCACGTCGATCTGGGGATACATCCGAGCCATGGTCTCGGCGTACATCCAGTGGGTGGTGGCACGACGACCGTCGAGCACTCCCGCCGCCGCCAGGACGAACGACCCGCTGCACACACTCATGAGCCACGCGCCGCGCTCGGCTGCGCGTCGAACGACGGCCGATACCCGGGTGTCGGCCTCGTGCCATCTCTCGCGCGGCACCGGTGTCACGATCACAAGATCAGCGGTCTCCGCGAACGATAGATCCTCGTCGACCGTGATCGAGAACCCGAGGTTGCTCGGCACGAGGCCCGGCTCCGCAGCCACGATGCGGAAATCGAACCCCCGGATGCCATCGCCGGAGCGGTCGAGACCGAAAGCCTCACACGCCAGCCCGAATTCGAATGGCGCGAAGCCCGGCTGGACGACGGTGGCAACGGTGCGGATCATGATGACTCGACTTTCGGCAGCGCACCCAGGGTGGCATGAATCCTACGACGTGTGTTCATTCCGCCACTCGTGGCGGGAATTATTCGATCATAGCTTTTCTGACATGATCAGTCTCCTCTTCATGTCAGCGCTTGCCGTGTGGGGCGTGGTTTCCGCGCTCCGCGCCGTCCGCACCGACGGCTTTCGCCGCGTTCCCACCGACTATCGACGCCTGCCGTGACGGTGCCAGCGCGGGTTCAGCGCTCGGCGTGCCGGGCTCTCGCTGCCTCGTACACCTCGAGCATGGCCGCGGTCCGCGACGACTGGCGGAATCTCTCGGCGATCGACGGGTCGGGCACTGGCGCTGCGTCGTCGCGGATGTCGGCGACGGCGCAGCGCAAGACCTCAGCGAGGGTTGCGGTCTCGTCATCCGGAACTGCCCACACACCAGAGCCGAGTTCTGCCACGAGGTCCGGGTCGCAAACGATCGATGGGGTTCCGAGTGTCGCAGCCTCGAAGATCGTCATTCCCTGCGTCTCGAACCCGATCGAGGTCTGGACGAGGGCGTCGGCCGACCGGATGCGTCGCAGCGTTTCACGGTAGGGCAACGACCCGAGGAAGAACACCGACGCACGGGCACGCTCGGCCACCCGCTGAGCGGCAGCCCGTTGCGCGCCGTTGCCGATCACTTCGATGTCGGCGTCGATTCCCGACGCGACCACCGCCTCCAAGAACGGAATCAGACGCTTCTCGGGACTCATCCGCCCCACCCACACCAGGCGCGGAGACCTGGACTCGGGAAGCCCGCGCGGGGAGCTGAGTGCCAGGGCCAGTTCGTCGTCGTCGATGCCGTTCCAAACGACATCGACATGGGGGGCGACGCGGTGGGCCTCAAGGCGGCGCGCGAAGTGGGCCGAGGGCGCCGTGACGGCATCCGCCGACGCCGCCAGCATGCGTAGGTACGCCCAGCCGTCGGCGCCCGCATCCGCAGGTTCCGAGAGCGCACGACGGCCCCACCGGTTCAGAACGCGCAGCACGAGGTCCGGGAATGGGGCGACCGCGCGGATGCCGACATCGACCCGGTTGTGGAACGTGAACACCACGGGAAGACCGTGGCGCCGGGCAAAGCGTAGGCCGAGGAACGCGCCCCAAAAGTCACCCTGCACGTGCACGATGTCGACCGGTAGCCGCCCGGCCATCACCGCGTCGACGGCGCGATCGGCCCTGGCACTCGGCCACGTCATCGAGTACTCGCGATCGAGGGTCACTGGGATGGATGGAAGGTCGGCGTATCCCGGGTCCTCAGAATGCTGGGCCGAGCGCCGGCCGTGTCTGCGGGGCGCGACGATCGTGACGGTGTGACCGGCTTTCTCGAGGAACCGGCGCTGTAGCCGCATCGACACCTGTGCGCCGCCGAGCGTTTCGGCGTGCTGGTCGCCGAACATCACGACGTGCATTGCTACTCCGGGACGGATTCGCCGCGGTACAGCGCTTCGAAAGTGTCGAGTGTGCGGTTGATGTCATGGATGGCGACGGCATCGAGAGAGGCTTGCTGCATCCGGCGGCGCTCCTCAGACTCCGCGGTGAGCACATCAGTGAGGCGCGCTGCCAGCTCATCGTCATCGCCCGGCGTGAAGAGATAACCGTTCTCGCCGTCGTGCACCAGGTGCGGGAGTGCCACGGCATTGGCCGCGACGATCGGAAGACCCGAGGCCATCGCCTCCATTGTGGCGATCGACTGGAGCTCGGCGATCGAGGCGATAGCGAAGACTGTTGCCCGCGAGTACAGCGCCCGCAACTCCTCCTCGGAGGTGTGACCGTGGAAGGTCACGCGATCCCCGAGACCAAGCTCCGTAGTCAGCGCTTCCAGGCTCTTGCGCTGGTCGCCGCCGCCGACGATGTCGAGGGTCGCCCCCAGTGCGGGGTCGAGCTTGGTCATGGCTCGCAGCAGGACATCGATCTGCTTCTCGTTGGTGAGTCGACCGACGAACAACACGCGCTTGTCGGGACGGGCACTGAAGTCAGGCGTGTAGTTGTTCATGTCGATGCCGCAGGAGATAGGGATGACCCCCGTGATGCCTGTTGCCCGCTCGAGGTAGTCGGCGGCGCGGCGCGTAGGAGTCGTGATCACGCGGGTGAGTTGGAACGTCCGGTTCGCATCAGCCCACGCCCACCGGATGATCGTGTCGTTCCACGACTTCGGCATCGCCGAGTAGTCGAGGATGTTCTCGGGCATGACGTGGTTGGTCGCGACGACCGGGATTCCTCGCTCGCACGCGATCCGGGTGAGCGCCCGACCGATCACGATGTGCGACTGAATGTGAACGACATCCGGCTTCACCTCGTCGAGCACGATGCGGGAGTAGTGCTTCGCGCGCCAGGGCCAGACGAACCGCAGCCAGTCGTGCGGGTACCACCGGTAGGAGTGGATGCGGTGAACGGTCATCTCCTGGCCCTCGATCACCTCACGAAAGACGCCATGCTGCGCCCACGTCTTGCTCGGGGCCATGACGTGGACGTCGTGCCCGCGGGCGACGAGGCCGGCAGCGAGCCGCTCCGCGAAACGCGCCGCGCCGTTGACGTCAGGGAAGAAGGTATCGGCACCGATAAGCACGGTGAGGCGGCCGTCGCCACCGGTATGGTCGCCGGTCGGCGAGCCGTCGGACGCGTCGGGGGAAGTCACAGAGGGGCTGCCTTTGCTGAACGGCGGTCGCACCGCGGGATGCGGCGTCACAACTGTACCTGAGCGACCCGAACGGCCCCGGGAGGCGCTCCACCGAGCCCCGCGATGGAGCACGCGTCGTATGGACGATGATGGAGCCGAGAACATCTGGCAGGAAGGTTCGGAATGGGAAACGCGATCGGCGCGGTGCTTCCCCTCGCGCTCGGCATCGCACTGAGTCCGATTCCGATCATCGCCACGATTCTGCTCCTGCTCTCGCCGAAAGCGCGCACCGCGGCGGTCGGTTTCGCCGTCGGCTGGGTTCTCGGTATCCTCACCGCGCTGTTCGTCTTCTTGCTCGTCTCCGCCGTGATCCCGACGCCGAACGTGGGAGGCATCCGACCCGTACAGGGGTCAATCCACCTTCTTCTCGGCGCCGTCCTCGTCGTTCTGTCAGCACGAGAGTTCCGGATGCGTTCCCGATCGCTCGGGAGGTCAGCTGAGCTTCCGATCTGGATTCGAGCGATCGACAGACTCGGGTTCTGGGACGCTCTCGGCCTCGGCATCCTGCTGGCCGCTGCGAACCCGAAGAACCTGGTCCTGGGTGCGGCTGCGGGTGTCGTGATCGGCACCTCGAACCTGGCAGTCGGCAACGCCGTGGGCGCGATCGCGGTGTACGTGCTCCTGGCGGCCTCGACGATCGTTGTCCCCGTCGTCGGATTCCTTGTGGCCCGCGACCGCCTCCGCCGACCGCTTGACTCACTCAGGTCCTGGCTGGAACGCGAGAACGCCGTCATCATGGGGGTGGTGCTCTTGATCCTCGGCGTCGTGGTCATCGCCAAGGGACTCGCGTACTTCTGACTTCTCCTGCATCCCTGTCATCAACCCGAAAGGATCCACCATGGCTGAGTTCCGCTACGGACCGGTCGAGCTCTACCTCGTCGGCTTCGAGGGCGATCGCCCGAGCCCCGATACCGCAGCCGCCTTGGCCGAGCTCGTTGAGGGCGGCCTCGTTCGTCTCCTCGACTTAGTGATCGTGTCGAAGTCGGAATCAGGCGAGGTGGAGGTCATTGAGATCGAAGAGCAAACCGAGGAGTACGGCTTCGGTGGTATCGACTTCGCAGAGATCGGGATCACCGGTGAGGAAGACATCGCGGAGCTTGTCGAGCTCGTCGAGCCGGGCACCTCGGCGGCGATCGTCGCCCTCGAACTCGTCTACGCGCGCCGGCTCGCCGACAAGCTCGCGTCGTCGGGTGGAGTGGTCCTGAGCGCCGAGCGCATCCCTGCACCCATCGTCAACGCCGTCATGGACCTGGCCGAAGAGGCCTGAGAGAAACAGGAGATCGACATGATTAGACGAGTCGGCCGACCCGGCCTCATCGGCCTCGCCGCACGTACCGCCGTCGTGGCCGGCACAGCTAGCGCCGTCTCGGGCGCGATGGCGGGCAACAGGCAGCGCAAAGCACAGTCTCAGTATGAGCAGGAACAGTACGAGGCAGCGCAACAGCAAGCGGCGATGCAGCAGGCGGCACAGCAGGCCGTCGCCGCGCAGCAGGCTGCAGCCCCCGCACCGGCAGCGGCTCCCGCGGTGGATGTCGTTGCCGAACTTCAGAAGCTCGCTGCGCTCAAGGATGCCGGCGTCCTCACCGACGAGGAGTTCGCCGCGGCGAAGGCCAAGCTCCTCGCCTGAACTCAGTCCGAGGGGTCGCTGGGCGGGTCTGAGGGCTCGACCGGCGACCCTTCGTCTGTCGAGCTGTCTGCGGCCGGGGGCTCGTCTTCGTGACGATCTCGCCCGACTGCGCTCTCTGGCGCCGCATCCCGATCACCGCTCAACCACCGGAGAACCTGGGCATTCGGATCGGCTTCGAGAATCAGTGCGCGCACCAAGAGCGTCAACGGGATGGAGAGGATCGCGCCGAGCGGCCCGATGATGAACGTCCAGAAGATGACGGAGAAGAAACTCAGCGTGAGGCTGAGGCTCACCGCGTCAGCGACGAACTTCGGCTGGATGAGAACCTGCAGCACCACGTTGACAACGCTGTAGATCGCGATCACCGCCAGAAGCAGGGGCCAACCCCCGACGACAAGGGCGAGCACGGCCGGCGGGATGAGTCCGAGGACGAACCCGATGTTGGGTACGAAGTTGGTGACGAAAGCGAGAATCGCCCACACTACGGGAGCTGGCACGCCGATGGCCGCGAGCGCTATCCCGTCGATGACTGCGACGATCGCTCCGAAGATGGCGTTGACGATGTAGTAACGCCGCGTCCCGATATTGAACGCGCGGATGCGTGCAAGCGTGTCGGTGACGGAGTCTTGGAACACCGCGCCCAGCCGCCGATAGCGAGCTGCGTCGGCTGCCATGAAGATCACGTAGGCGAGCACGAAGAACAGACCGAGCGCGACTCCGACGACCATTCCCGACACCGACGTCGCGACGCTCAGCAGCCTCGTCGGTTCAAGGAAGGACGACACGGTGTCGGCGGCACGCTGATCCCAGCCCATCGAGGCCAGCCACTGCTCGATGTCGGTCACCGTTGCCTGCAACTGCCCGAGATACTCGACGACCAGACGCGCGAACTGGCTTCCGGCGAACCACAGGAGCAGTGCCATCGCCGTAAGGATGACGTAGGCAAGCACGATGACAGCCGTGGTGGCAGTCCACAGGGGCCATCCGCGTCTGCGCAGCACGCCGTGCAGTGGGTGGCAGATGATCACGATCACGGCTGCGAGTACGAGCGGACCGACGATTTCGCGCGCCCACGAGAGGCCGACCAAGACAATCACCGTCGCGGCGAGGCCCACCAGCACCCGGAGCATGGGTGACAGCGCGGGCGGCGCGGGAGACGGCTGAGCGGAACTCACCGCGCCAGGCTACCGCGGGCCTTCGAGAATCGGTTGTTGGCGATCACGCCTTCGGCGGTTCGGTGTGCTCGTGGCCGGGGATGACTTTTTCAACGTCTGCCGGAAGACCCTTCACCGCCGCCTCGAGCTGTCGCGAGAGGGCGCGGATCTGGCCCCGAGTGGCTGTCTCTTGATCGTCGTTGCCTCCGACGGCAGCGGCACGTTCGACGAACCACGATGCGGTGGTCGCCGTCACCACTCCGACGACTCCGATACCGACTGTCATCAATACGACGGCGATGACGCGGCCCGCCACGGTTACGGGGTAGAAATCACCGTAACCGACAGTCGTCACGGTAACGAAGGCCCACCAGATCGCGTCCCCGATGTTCAGGATGTTCGCCCCCGGCGCGGCCCTCTCGACATCCAGGACGCCCAGAGAACAGATCCAGATCAGAATCAGGACGGTGCCGCCGGCGAGGATGGAGGCCTGCGTGCGAAGTGCGTCACCCTTGGACATCTTCTGGATCTCGGTCATCGCCTGGATCAGCCGGAGTGGTCTGAGCACCGGCAGCACTACGACTGTGAGATCGAACAGGTGGCCACGAAACCACGGAGCCTTCCGCGGGGCGAGCGCGAGCCGCACGAGGTAGTCGACAGCGAAGATCACCCATGTCAGAGCCATGACTGTGCGCATGACGACGTACTCCGCGCCCTGCAGGTTCGCGATCACCTGCCATGAGTACGCGACGAGAAATGCGAGCGAGGCGATGACCAGCGGCCAGTGCGTGATGCGCTGCCAACGCTGTTCGGTCATGTCGCCGAGCGTACTGAACTGAACAACCACCTCTGCGAGCGCTCGCCGAGAGTCCAAGCATCGCGCAGCATTCCCTCGCACTAGGGTGAGCCGCATGGTCACGAACCCGAACCCGTGGGCATTCGCTTCCAGCTCGCGCACGCTCGTAGCCCTGTCGATCCCCGCCGCACTCATCGGCATCCTGTCGGGAGTCATGCTGTGGGCGCTCGATGAAGTCGCGCACCTTGGGGTGCACTGGGTGTGGGAGGCGCTGCCGGAGTCTCTGGGCGCGACCGGCGACTCACCCTGGTGGATCTTCGGCGTTCTAGCCCTCACCGGATTCCTCGTGGGGCTTGTCGTCTGGAAGATGCCGGGCCACGGCGGCCAGGACTCCGCGACCGTCGAGCTCATCGCACCGCCGCAGCCGGTCCGTGCGGTGCCGAGCATCATCGTCGTCATCGTGCTCACGCTCATCGGCGGCGTAAGCCTCGGCCCCGAGAGCCCGATCATCGCGATCAACACGGCCCTGGCGGTGTGGATCGTCTCACGCCTGTGGCCCGCGATCCCTGCTCAGCTGGTCGTGATCCTGACTGCTGCCGGCACGATCGGCGCTCTGTTCGGGACTCCCGTGGCAGCTGCGCTCGTCTTCACCGGCGCCCTCGCCTCCGGCGGAGGAGCGCTGTGGGACAAGCTCTTCCTTCCCCTCGTCGCCGCCGCGACCGGCACAGTCACCTCTCTCGTCCTCGGCGGCGGGCTGGGCGCCGTCGCCAACATCGCTCCGTACACCGATCCACAGGCCATCGACCTGGTCTCGGCATCCGTCATCGCCGCAGTCGGGGCCGCGGTGGCGCTCGTCGGGATCATTGCGTTCAAGGCCCTACATCCGTTCCTGCGCCGACGGATGCCGAACCCGCTGCTTCTGAGCATCGCCGGGGGCCTGCTCCTCGGCGGGCTCGGCGCCCTCGGTGGCCCCTTGACCCTCTTCAAGGGCCTGGAGCAGAGCGCTCAACTCATCGCGCTGGACGGCACGATCGGCTGGGCAGGGCTCCTCGCCGTCGTCGGGATCAAGCTTGCGGCACTCGTGGTGGCCGCATCCTTCGGGTTCCGCGGTGGTCGCGTGTTCCCGGCGATCTTTCTCGGCGTCGCGTTCGGGATGCTGGCCCATACCCTCGTGCCGTCGATCCCATTCGGCCTCGCGATCGCCAGCGGGGTGCTTGGGTTCACGCTTGCCATCGCCCGCGACGGCTGGATCGCCCTGTTCGTCGCCGTCGCGATGGTCGGCGACATCGGCATCCTCGCGATCATGTGCGTGGCGATCCTGCCGACCTGGCTGGTCGTTGCGCGGGCACCGGAGATGATCATCGAGGATCACCCGGCGCCTCTTGTCACGTCGCGTTGATGTCGGTCTCCAAGGCTGCCGCGTTGCGGATGAAGAGGATGATCCACGTGAACACGAGGATGCCCGCGACCAGTTCGACCGCGGTCAGGGTGTAGTAGCGGACCACGAAGAACACCGCGAGCACGACGATCGCGGCGATGAAAAGCCAGCCGAGCGCGACGAACGGGCGAGGAATTCCGGGGATCCAGGCGGGAAGGCGGATCACGAGCACGCCGAACACGACAGCCATGCCCGAGGCGAACGCGGTGTGGATGAAGAAGAACTCGTTGACCGGAAAGACCCCGACAAAGGCGAGGAAGACCCCGACCAGGATGAGGCACAGCCGCACCCACCGGATGCCGTGAGCGTGCGAGGTCGGGATGCCACGGGTCGCGTACCGCGCAAGTGTCGTGACGATGAAGCCCGCCACGATGAGCGTGAGGTTGAACGTCATCGCCGACAGGTCGTTCGTCATTCCCAGCGCGGAAAGGTTGTCTCTCCACCAGTACGGGTCGCTGGCCGTCAGCATCGCCGCCAGCACTCCCTCGATGAGGAACACCGCGAGAATCAGGGCGAGCAGCGACAGATCCATATGCGTGGCCGAGTAGAAGACCAGGTACGCGGTCACCGAGGCCGCGGCAGCCGACAGGGCGAGCAGCGGCAACGCATACACTTCCGCGCCGATGAAGGCGTCCTCAAGAATCACCGCGAGCAGCGTCCACGACAGCAGCGCGATGATGCCGTGGGCGAAGGCAAGCGCCCCGGCATCCAGATAGTCGAGCACCCCGAGGCGGCGAGCGCCGGACTGGCGGGCGTGGAGGACATACCTGCCCGCCGCGAAGGCGAGGATTCCCGCGACCCCCGAGACGATCGCGGAGAACTGGCCCACCGAACCGGGGCCGGATATCGGCGCGCTCTGAAACCGGAAGACGGCCAACGCAACCAGCGCGACAACGACGAACGCGACGGCTCCGACGCCTAGACTGAGCGACTCGAGAGCTCGCTCGTGGTCGGACCCGGAATCCTCGGCGACGACGATGCGGTGAGCGCGGCGCGTGTCGGCCTGCGCCGCGGGCGTCTCAGGTGATGGTGTCGCTGTCACGGCATGAGAGTAGCGCAGCGACCGCACCGCGACTCAGTCGTCGCCGGCCGGGGTGTCGGATGCCGGTGGCAGCGCGTGGCGCGGGCGCCACAGCACGATCTCGGTGGCGCGCCGCACGCGCCGGCCGTGCCGGAGAGTGATCACCGAACCACCTGGCCCCGCAGCGAACACACGAGCCCCGGGCCTGCTGGCAAGTTCCGCTTCGACGCGGGCCTCGAGGTCGCGAACTCGAGTGTGGAGTTCGCGCACCCGGTTTTCGAGCTCAAGGATCCGCGCGATTCCCGGCAGGCTCATTCCCTCACCCGAGAGCCGGGCGATCTCACGCAACTGTTCGACGTGGCGTAGCGAATAGCGCCGAGACCCGCCCTGCGTGCGCGCCGGCACGACCAGGCCGAGCCGGTCGTACTGGCGCAGGGTCTGCGGATGCATGCCGGCGAGCTCGGCCGCTGCCGCGATCGCCAGGATCGGGGCCTCGTCGTCAATCTCGTCTTCGTGCATCCGGATGTCCTCGATGGCAGGTCAGCTAGCAGCGCGAGCGATCAGTTCGGCTCGCGGATTCTCTTTCGGTTCGGCCTCGCGGTACTTCTCCAACGCTTCCCGTGCCGCTCCGTCGACGTGTGTCGGCACCGCGATCTGCACCTCGGCGAGGAGGTCTCCGGTGCCCTTCTGGGTCTGCACGCCGCGGCCCTTCACCCGCAGGACCCGCCCCGAGGGCGTTCCCGGGGCTACGCGCAGCTTCACGGGGTCGCCACCGAGGGTCGGGACCTCGATCGTGGCTCCGAAGACCGCCTCGGTGTAGGTCACCGGGACGACGACCCGCAGGTTGAGTCCGTCTCGGGTGAACACCGGATGCGGGCGCACGGAGACCTGCACGACGATGTCGCCGCTCTCTCCGCCATCGGGCGAGGGCCGGCCGCGTCCGCGAAGCCGGATCTTCTGACCATCGGCGACGCCAGCAGGGATCTTGACCTTGAACGGCTGACCGTCCTCGGACTGCAGCGTGATCGTCTCACCCTTGGTCGCGGTGACGAAGTCGATCGTCGTCCGCGCCGTGACGTCGGCGCCGCGCGTGGGACCGCCGTACCCGCGGTAGCCACCGGACGCCTGTCCGAACCGTCCCGAGCCGAACGAGCTGCCGCCGCCCTGACCGAACATCGAGAAGATGTCGTCGAAGTCGGCGCTCTCGTAGCTGTAGCCGCCACGGCTCTGACCGAACCGGCTGAAGACGTCTTCGAATCCGCCCGCGCCCTGGCCGCCTGCCGTGAAGCGCGCACCCGAGCCCATGGCACGGATCTGGTCGTACTCCTCGCGCTGTTCGGGGTCCGAGAGCACGGCATACGCCTCGCTGATCTCCTTGAAGCGGGCCTCGGCCTTGGCATCGCCCGCGTTCGAGTCGGGGTGGTACTGGCGTGCGAGTTTGCGGTACGTCTTCTTCAGGTCCGCAGCGGAGACATCCTTCGAGACGCCCAGGACCTTGTAGAAGTCCTTATCGAACCAGTCTTGACTGGCCATCGGTTGTCCTCCGTGCTACTCAGCCGGCACGGCGACGACGACCTTCGCGGGGCGAAGCTCGATCGATCCGAGCCGATAGCCGACCTCCACGACCTCGAGGATCGTGGTCTCGGTAGCCCCGGGAGTGGGCTGCTGGAAGATCGCCTCGTGCTGTTGCGGGTCGAAGACCTCGCCGGCTTCGCCGTAGGAGGTGACGCCGAGCCGTTCGGCCACGGAACGGATCTTGTCCGCGATCGCTGAGAAGGGCGTGCCCTCCTCGAGGTCGCCGTGCTTCTCGGCTCGGTCGAGGTCGTCGAGCACCGGAATGAAGCCCTTTGCGACGGCCCCCTTGGCGCGTTCGATCTCGACCTCGCGCTGCTCCTCTGTGCGGCGGCGGTAGTTGGCGTACTCCGCCTGCAGGCGCTTGAGGTCGGTCAACAGTGCCGATTCCAGGTCGGCCAACACGACATCCTCGGCCGCAGCGGCGTCAGCCGACTGCGCAGCCCCGAGAATGGCGTCCACCGTGAGGTCATCCTGATCGGCACCGGCACCGGCAGCGTCGGAGGAGGTGTCCTCCGACGCTGCCGCGTCACCGTTGTCAGCGCTCGCGCTGTCAGGGGCGCCGTCAGGTCCGACTCCGGAGTCCTTCTCCGAAGGTGTGGGCTCTTCGTCGTCCTTGCGTGCCATGATCTCTTCCGTTTACTTCTTGTCGTCTTCGTCCTCGACGACCTCGGCGTCGATGACGTCCTCGTCGGGGTTGGGGACCTCACCCGAGCCGGGCTCGCTCGCCGCGGGGTCGGGGTTCTCGCCGGCGGCCTGCCCTGCCTGGTAGATGGCTTCACCGAGCTGCGACTGGCTCTGGTTCAGCTTGTCGAACGCAGCCTTCACCGCGTCGTCATCCTCGCCGGCAAGAGCGGTCTTGAGGGCGTCGACATCAGCCTGCACCGAGGTCTTGACCTCGTCGGGCAGCTTGTCTTCGTTGTCCTTGATCAGCTTCTCGATCGAGTACGACAGGGTCTCGGCCTGGTTGCGGGTCTCGGCCGACTCACGACGCTTCTTGTCTTCGGCGGCGTGCTCCTCGGCCTCGCGGACCATGCGCTCGATGTCTTCCTTGGGCAGCGACGAGCCACCGGTGATCGTCATCGACTGCTCCTTGCCGGTGCCCTTGTCCTTCG
>SWBZ01003282.1_pt1 | contig 79545 bp, 82 predicted proteins | sample 4693031 | NCBI WGS metagenome assembly SWBZ01 (sample SAMN10267274, study PRJNA491770) | bioreactor metagenome | isolation source: DHS bioreactor inoculated with | place: Japan: off Shimokita Peninsula
GCGTCCGCCTCGACGGCCGCCGCGGCTCGGCGACGCGCCTTGCGGTGACGCCGCCGCTCGCCCTCGGGGCCGACGAGGACGCTGGTGTGCAGCCGGCCCTCACCGTCGCCGGTCACAGCGCCAGCCCCCGACCCGGCACCGATGCGGCACCCGGTGGCCGGGCGAACCAGTCGGTCGCCGCGCCCTGCCGCGCCGGCCGCGCCGGAGGGCTCGGTCGCGGCGTCGGGGTGTCGATGTCCAGGAGCGCGGGATCGGGCAGAGCGTCGTGCTCGCGGAGCAGGGAGACCTGCCCGAGGAACGGGTTGTAGGTCAGCGTGTAGACGTCCTTGGTCGCCACCCGATCCAACGCACCGCGCGGCGGATCGTCGTAGACGTACCCGTTGACGAGGGCGGCCTGGGTGGTCTCCTCGCCGTAGTCGAACCCGGCCAGATGCTCGATCGCGGCATCGGCGCCCGCGTGGGTGATGAGGTCCAGCACCTCGTCGGCCTCGGAGCCTTCCAGGAACACGACGCTGACCCACCGCCGCGCCGGCGGTTCCTCGGTCTGCGCGGGCGCTTCGTGCCAGGCGATACGGCCGGAGTGCTGGGAGGCGCTGTCCAGCCGCGACTCCACGGCGTCGAGCAGGGTTCCGGCCTGGTGCAGCTCGTCCGCTGCCGCGAGAGCGGCGGTCGCGCCGGCGGCTTGGTTGCCGGCGTCGTCGTGTGCCACGGCGCGGAAGCGGAGGTGCGTGGCGGCGAGCTGGTCGAGCACCTGCCGCAGCGACCGCACCCCGCCGAGCAGGTCACCGATCACGGCATAGGTCTCGGCGGGGTGGGTTATGTCGCGGGTCGCGTGGGCGAGGCCGCGCAATGCCGCAGACGCCTCGGCGCCGTCGAGGATCGGGGCGTGGAAGGTCGGCATGATCGGGCTCCTTTCGTCCGGGGATCACGGGTCGCCGACGAGGAGAGCCCTCCCCGCATGGAAGGGGTCAGACGGTGCGGCACAGCGGCAGCGCCGCGACGGCGAACGCCTGGGCTTGCTGGCCGACGAGCCGGCGGGTCTCGCAGCTCGCTTGGATCGCGGCCTGCTCCACCGCGGCTACCGCGGCGTCGAGCTCGTCCACGGTGGGCGCGGTGACGGCGATGAGGCCGGTGACGCGCAGCACGCCGTGCCCCGCGGTGAGGTCGGCTTCCTGTTGCAGCACGTCCTCGTACTCCGCGGTAGCGCTCGCGTCCTCGACCTGCCCGATCTTGCGGCGCTGGGCGGCGTCACTGATGAGCTCGGTCTTCTTCTTCCGCAGGTCCCTGGCGGCCTGGTCGGCCCGGACGGGGGTGTAGTGCAGGGCGAGCGTGCGCAGGATGCCGTTGGACAGCACCAGCGGGGCCAGGAATCCCGGATACACCTGCGAGCGGGGCCACTCGCTGATCCACAGCACCGCATGGAAGGCGCTGTCGGAGCGCAGCCGCTCCCAGGTCTCGGTGACCGCGACTGGCCCGGCGGTGGCGAGGTCCCGGCCGAGCGCGCCGTGCCGCTCCAGCGCCGGAGCGGCGGCCGGGTCATAGGCCGAGCGGAGGATTACGGCGACCTCGCCGGGCATCAGCCACCCGGTCGAGGCCAGCTCGGCTGCCCGGAGCGCCGTGGTCAGGGTGGACATCTCCTGCCGCAGCACCGCGGCCGCGCCGCGCATCCCGCCGCCGCCGGTGCGTATCTGCCGTGCCGCGGCGCGCATGTCCAGCGCGAGGCTGATGGTGGTGGCGTGGCGCTCGCCGGCAGGGCCGGCCCGGTCGATCAGCTCGGCGTAGGTGGTCGCGGCCCAGGAGCCGTCGTCGGTGCCGTGGGTACGCCACCACTCCGCCAGCCCGGTCCCGGAGTCGGGCAGGGTGCGCTCGGAGACTTGGATGCGGGCGATGCGCCCCGACCGGCACGCCGAGGCCAGCACCCGGCCCCAGCCGGAGACGCGGCGCTGCTGCTCACCGGGATCGAGGAGCACGAAGGCCGGGTGGCTGATACCGAGGATCGCGGTGAGGGTCTGGGCGTGCGGGTCGTGGATCATCGCCGCCCCGGTCTCCGGGTCCTCCCACTCCCGCAGGCTCGCGGCATCCCCCGGCAGGGCCAGGGTTCCGGCGGGACGCGGCTTGATGATCCGGCGGCGGTGGATGAGCTGCCCGAGATAGGTCCGGCCGACCCAGCGGGCCAGGATCGGCGCCCACTCGATGAGCTTGCGCCCGCCGGCCGGGATCACCGCCAGCAACGCAGACGTGCCCCACACCGGGGAGGTCCAGGCCAGGCCCATGCCGCCGCCGGTGTAGAGGGCGGCGACGACGGTGAGGGTCGCGACGGCGAGGACGACGAGCTGGGGCAGGGACAGGCCGAGCATGACCCCGCGGCGGGCGAGGCGGGAGAACTGCACCGGCGCCAGCGCGTACCCGCTGTTCTTGGTGTCCGTGGGCATGCGGCTACTCCTTCCCGGATGCGCCCGGCGTGGGCGACGGAGCGGGCGGTGGCGGGGCCGGCCGGCGCCCCGACGACGGAGCGGAGGGCGGCGCGGGGCGGGCGGGCGGCGTCGCCTGGGCCGGCGGGACCGGCGGCGGGGATGCCTGCTCGGACGCCGCCCCGGCGTGGCCTTCTGCCGCCCCGCCGACCGCGCCTCCGGCCTTCGGGCCGGCGGTGGCCGCGCCTTTGACCACGGCCGCCCCGGCGACCGCGGCGACACCGACCGGGCCGGCCGCAGCCCCCGCACCCACAGCGCCAGCGCCAGCACTCGCTCCCGCGCCGGCCCCAGCACCGGCCGAGGCCCCGCCGCCGGCGGCCGAACTCGAGCCCGCCCCGGCCGCCGAGGCGCCTACGGCGGCGGGGGCAGGGGCGGGAGGCGTGCCGCCCCCGCCGCCGCTCTTGCCTCCGGCCTGGCCGCCGCCGTCGAGCACCTTCTTGGCGTTGTCGCCGGACGGTGCGGCGGGGACGGGGACGGGCCGGTTCAGCGCCGACTTCGCCTCCTGCTCGGAGCTCATCGCGTGGTACATGTCGAAGCCCACGAAGGACAGGAACTTGTAGGTGATGTACGGGGCGAATGCGGCGATGAACATCAGCACGACCCCGGCGATGGGGTCGGCGATGGACGCCAGATCGGCCTCGATCGGCGCCGAGACTTGGGCGATCGCGACGAGGAAGATCACGACCAGGACGAGCTTGGAGAAGATCAGCGCGACGACGAAGGTGGCCCACTTGCCGAACCAGCCCTTGGTGGCGTCCCAGGTCGCGCCGGCGAGGGCGATGGGGCCGAACACGATCGCCACCAGCAGCAGGGCTTTGCGGATGAGCAGGGAGAACCACACGATCGCGGCGGCGCTGATCGCCAGGCCGGCGAGGAAGATGGTGATGATCGCGCCGACGCCGGGCGCGGCGATGTTGATGGTCGCCAGGCCGCCGGCGAGCAGGGCGATCCGGTCGCCCATTCCTTCCATCGTGTTCCCGGTGGCCTGCACGATCCCGACCGCGAGCTGGTCGGTCACTTCCAGCAGCAGCGCCGTGAGCGTGATGACGAGGAAGCTGCCGAGCACGCTCTTGGCGAGGCCGAGGGCGGCACGGGAGAGTGCCGTGGGGTCGCGGTGGATGAGGCCGGTGATGAGTTGCAGGCAGAAGAACACCAGCATCACGAACACCGCGACACCGAACAGGACGTTGTAGACCCCGACGTACTCCGCGCTGGTGACATCGACCAGCGTGGTCGTGTCGAACACCGCCCAAACCGCCTCGAACAGCCAGCCGGCGGCAGCGCCCATCGCCTGCGCGAGCCAGTCGAACGGGGCCGCCACCAAGGAGGCGACCCCCTCGCCCACGGCGTCGCAGACGGAGGAGATGACCGGGACATCGCAGACGCTCATCGCAGCCCCCGCTCACCGAGGACGCGGGTTCGGCGGTTCATACCGCTTGACCCACGTTCCAGAAGAAGTTGATGAGCGTCACGGACGCGCCGCAGATGATCGCCGCCCCGCAGGAGACGAGGACGCCCACCTTGCCACGGCTCGCGAGGTGCGGATTGCTGCTGTTGGCGCCGAAGCCCCACACCACGGCCGAGACGATCAGCGCCAAGACACTCAGGATCAGGCCGATGGTCATTACGGCGCCAACGATGACGCGCAGTTGCTCGATGCCGGGAAGGCCGGTCCCGTTGGGGTCGATGTCGATCACGATTGCTCCCTTATGTCCGGTCGAGGAGGGTTCTCGACCGGCAGGAGCACCCGCGGCGCCCGAGGGTGTCGGCGGTACGTGGTTTGCTGGGCTTAGCCGCTTCTGAGCCCCGCAGTCGGCTGTGGAATCGGAAGGAGCCGCGACGTGGCGAGGTACAGCGCCGACTACCTGAAGCGGCTGCTCGCCGCTGTCGAGGACTTCGAGCGGGCCTTTGAGGCGTGGATACACACGCAGGTCGAGTCCGATCACATGAACTCGCGCGGGCTCTTTCCCACGGTGTGGACGAAGGACGGTCAGGACGAGGCAGAGGTGCAACGGCTCGCACTGGATGTTGCGGAGGCCGCAGGGGCGGCGGCGCGCGCGGTCGCGGTCACCGGCGCGCACTTCGCAGTCGCTGGGGTTGGAGTGATCGACCCGATCGCGAACTGGTCGCTCATGTCGAACCCCAAGGCACTCATCGCTCCGCAAGACATCCGCACCACGGCCGCGACCGTCCGCGGTCGGCTACGCACGTTGATCGACGAGGCGGAAGCCGCAGCCGAGTCGGGAGTGCCAGCGTTCGCACCGTCGCAGTTCCACCCCGTGATCTGGTCCGCGGCAGCAGCCCACTGGACGACGCATCAGTACCGAGTTGCAGTCCGCGAAGCGGCCGAGGCACTGACGCTCCACTGGAAAGCCAAGCTCGATCGCAACGACGTCGATGACACCGTGTTCTGGCAGCAGACCCTCTCACCAGGTGATCCCCAACCGGAGCGTCCGAAGCTCGCCTGGCCTGGCGAACCGAGCGACAAGACGACCCGGAGCATGCGCGGGGGACTGGAGCCGCTGGCGAAGTCGTTGAACCATCTCGCCACGGGACTGAACCTCACGGTGCGCAACGTCACGACCCACACAAGGGAAGAGCTCAGCGAGCAAGAGGGCATGGAACGCCTCGCGGCATACAGCTATCTCGCACGCCTACTCGATGCGTGCGAGATTCGCCGCACCGAGGCAACAGACACCTAGACCGTCAGAGCTGGGTGCCGACGCCCAGCAGGAAGTTGACCCAGGCCACTCCGGCGCCGGCCAGCGCGGCGGCGCCGACCGCGACCCAGAGGCCGGTGCGGGCCTTGGTGGCGGCCTGGTAGTTGCCGTGGGCGGAGGCGAGGGCCCACACGATCGCGCAGACGATGAGCATGAGCACCGCGGTCACGAGGACGAACATCAGCAGCGCGCCGACGATGGATCGCAGCTCGCCGGCCCCGCCCACCCCGTCGAAGTCGGGGAACACGCCCATCACGCGCCCCCGGCCGTGCAGGTCGCCAGGGCCGCGTCGCCCGCGATGATGCCCTCGGCGCCGTGGTCGGTGAGCCAGGCGTCGCCGTCGACCGCGGCGGCGCCGGTGCCGCCGGGCCGTATCTCGAAGTGCAGGTGCGCGCCGGTGGAACGGCCCGAGGAGCCGACGTCCCCGATGTGCTGCCCGGCGGTGACGATCTGCCCTGGGGTGACGTGGATGCCGGACTGCCACATATGCGCGTAGGCGGACGCGACCCGCGACCCGCTGACGGTGTGCTCGATGACGATGAGGCCGCCGTAGCCGCCGGAGAACTCCGCGACGGTCACCCGGCCGTCCGCGACCGCGTAGATCGGGGTGCCGTCCGCGGCGGCGAAGTCGCTGCCGGTGTGGAAGCGCCGCTCGCCGGTGAACGGGTCGGTGCGCCACCCGAACGGACTCGTTCTTACCCACGTTCCCTCGGGGAGCGGGAACACGATGCGGGTGGTCTCCGGGATCGCCGGGTCCGCGGGCGTCCCGGAGCCGCCGCCGGCCGGGCGGGTCAGGGCGGTCAGGATCGCCTCGGCGACGGGCTGGTAGTTCTGATACCTGTCCGGGTACGCCGAGACCTCGACCGCCTGCGCGGCCGAGCCTGGGTCCATGCCCTGCCAGCCGGGGATGTCCAGCAGCCCGCGCGGCGACGGGTGGTTGGGGCCGGTCGGGCCGCCGTAGAACGCTCTGGCTTGGTAGGTCGGGTCCATGAGCTCGGCGACGGTGCCCCATCCGGCGGCGGGCCGCATCTGGAACAGCCCGAGCGAGTCGTGATCGCTGCCGTTGCCGTCGTTCGGGTAGTCCGCGGACTCGGGGTAGGCGCCGGTGTTGGCGAGCATCCGCAGGCTCGATTCGGTGAGCGCGGCCATAAGCGCGATCACCATGCCGGGACGGCCGACCCCGGCGGTCTGCCCGCCTGTCGTGATGATCGTCGCGGCGTGGGTGAGCTGGGTCCGGTTCAGGGTGACCGTCTCCCCGTTGCGGGTCGTCGCGGTCAGCGAATCCGGGATCGGCCCCACAGCGAGGGAGCCGGGCACGCACGCGGCGGTCGCGGCCGGGTTCAGCACCGTCGCCACCGCGAGCAGGGCGGTGGCGGGGCCGAAGAACACCAGCGCCAGCGCCAGGACGAGCAGCTTCCTCACCATCGCGACACCCCGCATCCTCAGCGCAGGGGGTTGTCGAGCTGGGAGAGCCGCAGCAGCTCGCACAGCCCGGACCCCGCGCCTCGGCTGGGGATCGGGGGCGTGCAGACGACGAACACGGTGAACGCGACCGGCCGGGACGCCTCCACCGGCTCGGTGCCCCAGATGCCCTCACGGTGCCGGGTGCCCTCGATGGTGAACGCGACCGTGCCGGCGGGAATCTGGCCGGGCGCGGCCTGCTCGACCGCGGCCTCCCACGCCTCGGGCACGAACGCCTCGTTGATGGTGAGCCACTGGCGGGTCGCGTACTGGCGGAGCTGCGCCCACGCCTGCCCGGTCGGCAGGTAGGCGCGCACGTCGCCGGCCAGCGCGTCCGCCTCCGCGTCGGCCGCGACATCGGCGAGCATCTGGGCGTAGTCGGACGGCCCGTACCCGGAGGCGGTGTCCCAGGTGAACAGCGCCGCCGCCACGTTGCGGGCGAACGCCTCCGGCCCGCCGTGCACCGGCACCGGCGCGGGCTCGGAACCGGCGGGGGTGCCGGGCGTGGCCGGTGTGGTCGAGGACGGCCGCAGCGAGGGGGCGGGGTCCGGTGCGGCGGGGCCGCGCAGCAGCCCGTAGATGCCGACGCCGACCAGGATCAGCAGGGTCAGGGCGCCGGCGGTGGCGGCGATCAGCAGACGGCGGCGGCGGCGGTCGTGGGCGGCGGGGTCCATGCGCGGGTCCTCCCAGGCGGGGTGACAGATGAGGGTCGCCAGCAAGGAGCGCCCCTGGCGCATGGAGGGTTCAGGCGGTGCGGCGTTCGACCTCGGCGCGCGCGGTGCGGGCGGCGCCGGCGAACTCGACGGTTCCGGCGACGGTGGCCTCGAAGCGGTCCCATTGCTCGTCGGTGAGCGCGGGGCCGACCTCGGCGGGGTCGTAGTGCTCCCACCACGAGGCCAGGTCGTCCCAGGTCAGCGTGAACGCCCGCAGGCTCCGCCGCTCCCACACCCCCGGCAGCGGCGTCGGTCTTGCCTTCGGCTTCTTGGTCTTGCCGGTGGCGCGGACGCGGGCCAGCGCCTCGGCGGCGAGACGTTCCAGCTCGGCCGCACGGGTCGCGGACTCCTCCTCGGCGCGCAGCCGCTCGACCTCGCCCCGCGCCCGTTCACGCTCGGCGTCGGTGGCGGCCGGGTCGGCGGCGAGGCGTTCGAGCTCGGCGACGGACTGCGCGGCGCCGACGCGCTGGAACGCCGAGATGACCCCGGCGCCGGTGTCGATGCGCGCCAGCTCCTCCGCGGCCGCGGTGCGCACGCTGTCGGGCTGGGCGGGGTCGGCGGCGAGGTCTTGGAGTCGGTTGATGCGTTCCAGGGTGGTGTAGGAGTTGCGGCCGGTGACCATCTGCGCCGCCTGCGCCCGCGCCTTCCCGGACGCACCTGGCGGTGGTGCCAAGTTGGCACCACCGCCGGAACCGGCCTCGGCGCCCTTCGCGGTGAAGCGGGACGCCTCCTGCCGGCGGGCGGCGTCTTCGGCGAGGAGGGTCTTCAGCTCGCGGAACAGGGTTGCCGCCTCGGTCTGGGTGAGGGGCTTGTGCAGGGTGTCGTCGTCGCGCTCGGCGAGGAGTTGGCTGAGGCGGTCGCTGATCCCGGTGCGCACCCACACGTTCGTCGTCTTCCAGCCGAGCTTGCGCATCGCCGTGTAGCGGCGCAGGCCGCAGACGAGGTTGCCGTCCGGGTCGATCGTGATGAGTTGCAGCAGGTCGTCCTGGTCGATGGACGCGGCCAGGGCGTCGATGTCGCCCAGGTCCTTGCGGTGCCGCCTGCCGATGTGGATGGAGTCGAGGGACCGGGCGAGCTCGATGTGTCCCGGCCCGCTACTCACGACGGCTCCGGGGATTGTCCGGTGCGGTAAGCACCACCTCGGCCAGCAGGGCGTCGTCGGTCAGCAGGGAACGCAGGGGCTCGCCGATCAGCAGCCGCAGCAGCACGCCCCGGCCCGCGTCGGTGTGGGCCATGTCGGGGTCGGGGTTGCCGAGGATCGCGCGCAGCATCGCCAGCCACGACCGGGCCGGGATGCCCAGCAGGGCGCGGGCGTGGTAGTCGCGGCGCAGCGCCTCGAACGCCGAGCCCCGCGACGACGACTCCGCCAGCCGGCCGCACACGTACTCCACGCCGGCCCGCGCGGTGGCCGGATGCCAGCCCAGGAGCGTGAACAGGGCGATCGTGTCCTCGACCGCGGACTCCACCCCGGTCGAGCCCTCCGGCGACGCAGACGGCTCGGAATCGTCGTCGTCCTCGAACGGGGTGACCTGGAAGGCGGGGTGGTAGTCGGTCAGCAGGTTCTCCCGGTCGGAGAAGCGTTGCGCGTCGTGGAACCCGGAGAACCGGGGACGGCGGGCCTGATGGACCGAGCACAGCATCCCGTTCGCCTTCGCCTCCGCGATGCAGGTGACCTGCACGGCGCGGGTGACCATCGCCCACGGGTCCTGCGCCCGGCGGGTCGAGGGGCTGCGCATCGCGTCGAACGCCGCCGCGGCCGCCTCCCACGGGTCCAGCCCGTGCTTTCGGGCCAGCGCCGCGTACTTCTGCGCGGCGTGCCGCATCAGGGCGGCGGCCTCCGGGTCGTCCCGCCACGCGCCTCGTCCCGCCTCGTCCAGACGGGTCAGCAGCGCGCGCAGTCCTTCCGACGTGTCGAACCCTGGCCGGGCCTCCCGCTCTCGCTGTCGCATTCCGGCACCTCCTGGCGAGGAGGAGCACCGGCGGTCCCATGCAACCGTCGTCGCTGACGTGCCGCCGGGGGCGCGCATCAGGTCACCCCAGCCCGATCCCGGAACGAGACACCCACGAGTACGACGGGCCGGGTCCGCGCCCGAAGTCGGACACCGGAGGGAGCCGGCGGGCGCGTTCGCTCACGAACCGCGTCCCGGCCCGCGCCCCGGAGCGGGTGCCACGGACGACGTGACCGGGCGCCTGGCGGGTGCGGCGGGCGAGCTCGGCCTGGAAGTCGATGCCGCGCCCGGCGATCCGGGCCGACCGCGACGCCAGCAGCTCGGACGGGCGCACCCACTCCACCCCCGGCCGCTTCTGCTCGGCCTTGTCTTTCGCCGCTTCCGCGGTCTTCTTGGTGAGGGACGGGTCGCGGTGCCGGGCCAGCGCCGAGACCTCCCCGGCCTCGGTCTGCGAGGCCCGTGTCTCGGCGGGCTCCTCGCCCTGCCGTCCCCGCGTCGATCGCGGTGCTGTGGTCGGGGTGGTGTCGTTGTTCATGCGGCCAGCTCCTTCGGCGTCTGCTCTTGCCCGTCAGGAGCACCCAGCTCCGCCGCGGGCTTGGGGAACCATCTGCCGACCGTGGAGGGGGCGACCCCGAGGTGCCGTGCGATCTTCTTGTTCGACCAGCCCTCCTCCCGCAGTCGCGCCGCGATCACCCGCCGCCCCGCAGGCTCCGGGTCTGCCTCGGCGGCGTCGCGCACGGTGCCCTCGGTATGCTCGGAGGCGAGCGGGTCGGTGCGCTGGGAGCGGACCAGGACGACTGTGAGATGCGTGCTCGCCAGCAGCACCAGCGGCGGCACCGCCGCGACACAGGCGGCCAGGACTGCGGGCACGTCCGCGTCGGCCGCGACGACGGCGTGCAGCGCGTTCGCGGTGACCGACACCAGCGCGCCGCCGGCCAGCAGCAGCCACGGATACCACGCGCCATGCTGCCCGGCCAGCGCGACGACGGCGACCGTGGCGACGACGATCAGCCCGTCCACGATCAACGGCCAGGCCCATGCCTGCCCGGCATCGACGCCGGAGCGGCGGGCGAGGTCAGCCAGAGCGGTGAAGGACAGCCAGAACGCGCCGGCGGCGATGAACACGGTCCCGGCGACTGCCGTGACCACCGCCGCCCTTCCGCCGCGGGACCGGGGCGCGCCGGGGTTCACGAGAGCACCTGGCTTTCGACCCGAACTATCCGGTGCGGCGCTTCGCCCTGCCGGCCGCCCGTGGCGGGGCGGGGATGGGCGTAGGTGGCGCGGTAGGCCGAGCGGATCGTCACCGCCACTTCCCGCGGCGGCAGGCCCGCGCGTTCGGCTGCCGGCCCCAGCGCCCCGTGGGTCGCCTCTGGGGACGCGCCGGCCTCGGCCATGCGGCACGCCGCCCAGAACAGGCCGCGGTTGCGCTCGCCCTCCGCGCGGGCGGCGACCCAGCCGGCCAGCCGCTCCGCATCCGCTGGAGCGTTGGCGTCGCGCCGGTACGGGACGGGCGCAGGGCGTGGGGCGATCAGGTCCCGCAGCGCGCCCGCGTCCACCGGCGACACCCGCCCCTGCGGCCCGCCGATCAGCGCATACGCGGCGCGCAGATCGTCCGCCGCCTCGACCATCGAGGGAGGGACGATGACGTAGCCGCCGGTGCCGCGAAAGTCCACATGCGCCTTCGCCGCCTCCCACGAGGCTTGCCGCCGGTCGGGGTCGGCCGGGTAGTAGGCGTGCATCCCGCCGGAGGGGGTGCGCACCAGCGCCGCCCACCCGTCGACCAGGCCAGCCCGGCGGGAGCGCTCGAACGCTCCGAACCCCGAGCCGCCCGGCTTCCGGTCGACGTCGACGACCTCGACCCCGGAGGCGTTGCCGGTCGGGACGCCGATGTTCGCTGCCGGCATCCACCGCCACCACGACCTGATCCGACGCAGGTTCGTCGTCGCCTGGTGGAACCCCTCATGCGTCAGCGGGCTCTTGCCGCCCGGCACGCACGGGAACACCGGCACACCAGCCTCGGCGAACTGCAGCGCAGCGTCCGGCAGCCGCAGCCCCGAGACCGAGGCGAACAGGCCGGCCGGGTCCATCACAGGCTCCTCGCCAGATGCTCGGCAGAGTGCGAGGCGCGAGGTGGCTCCGCGACCGGCGACACCGCGCGGGCGGGGCGCTCCCGCGCTTGCGCTTCACGGGTGAGGCCCGGCGGGTCGCCGGAGCCGACCTGCACGGTCGGCAGGGCGTCGAGGATGGAGCCGGCGACCTTGCGGACGCGCTCGCCGGTCTCCTGCACTACCTCGACCGGGCTCTTGTCCTTGACCGTCGTCGCCCAATCGGAGACGTACAGCGCGGACGGGGCAGCAGCGTCCATGCCGTGCGCGGCGGCGACCATCACCGCCACCGACTCCGCCTCGACCTCGCGGATGCCGCGATGCCGGGCGGCATCCTCGTTGTCGGGGCCGTGCATCCGCACATGCGCCAGCTCGTGCACCAGCGTCACGGCCTGCTCCGCCGCCGAGAGGTCTTCCCGCACCGACACGACACGGGTTCCGTAGTGCGTGAGCCCGTCGGCGCCCTGGATCGCGGAGGCGTCCGGCACCCGGGTCAACGCGAACCCCTCGGCCTCGATCAGCGCCGCAAGCCCGTCCCACAGTCCGTCGGGTGCCTCGCCGCTCAGCGGTGCCACCTTCGGGCGCTCGGGGATCGGATCGCCCGTGGTCTGCGAGACATCCCACACGTAGGCCGGCTTCGCGCCGACCATCCGCGAGCGCACCACCTCGCCGGGCTTGGGCCTCTCGAACCTGTCCAGGCGCCGCCACGAGCCGGGGTCCTGCGGGGTCGAGGACGCGAACCGGCCCGTCACCGGGGCGAAGATCATGTAGCCCGGCTGGCCTTTTGCCACCTGCCGGCCGAGCGACTGCCATTGCCGGTATCCGGCCACATACGACGGCTCAGGATCGGGCACCCGGCCCTGCTCGAACGCCTCCTCGTGCTGGGCGAGGATCAGCAGCGTGTTCCGAAACGACCGCGCCCGGAACCTCGCCGCGAACTCCAACGCCCGCCGCCAGTCCTCCCTGGACACGAGCTGTTCGACCGCGCCGGTCAGCCGATCATGCAGCGCGTCGAGCTTCGCATCCCGCGCCGCCCGTGCCTCGTCCGCTGTCGCCATGCTGACCTCCCTTCGCGACCATGAGGAGCGCCGAGAGGATCAGAAGGACGAGACGGACGACGGAACGGGTGTAGTACGACCGCCAAGTGCAACGATGAACCCGACGAGTCCCTACCGGACTACCAGCACTTCAACCAGCAGGGAACGCGTATGCGGTGATGGTGTCCAGATCGACTACAGCAATGTCCCGATCCCGGTCAGCCCCTCACCTGCTCACGGGCTCGGGCGCGGTACTGCTGGGGTGTGACGCCGACGCATTGGCGGAAGGCTTCTGCGGCGCGGCTGCGGCTGGACCAGCCGACCGCTCTGCCTGCTGAGGTTACGTTCAGTTCTCCGTCGCGCAGGAGTCGTGCCATGCGCTCCACGCGCAGCATCGTCAGGTACGCCAGGGGCGTCTTGCCGTATGCCTCCACGAACACCCGCGACAGCTGCTTGGGCGACAGATGCACCCGCTCTGCCAACGCACCGAGGGTCCACGGCTCGCCCGGTGAGTCGTGCAGCAGATCACGGGCCTGGGCCGCCTCCGCGCGGAGCGGAAGAAACTGCCGCAGGCGTGGGGCACTCGGAAGAATCCGCCCGCGCTGGCTCGTGGTCACGCGCACCGGCGTCGCCTTCACGAACGGAATCAGGACATCGAGCACGGCGAACAGGAGAGCCTGAGTCCGGTAGAACCGCTGGGCGCTTGGGCCGTCGATACTCAGCGCCACGAGCTCGTCCAGCCACGGCATCAGCATCCCGGCCCGGTGTTCGCCCAAGTGCATCACTTGCGCGGGCTCGGTGTAGATCGTCTCCGCGAACTGTTGCGCATGGAGTCGATCCGACAGCACGGCCGCGTACTGCCAGAACACCTGGTCGATCATGTAGTCCGGGTCGAGGTAGACCGTCGTGACGGTGATATGTCCCTCGGGTTCGCCACCGCAGAGGGTGTTGCCGGCGAGGGCCACCACGTCGCCCAGGGCGACGGGCCGCTGGCCGAACTCGCTGAACAACACCGCCGATCCCGCCCGAACGAAGATCAACTTCACACAGTCATGAGCGACCGGCGCAGTCGGCGCATGGTGCGTGGATGTGAACGCGGTGATCGGTCCGAACGCGCGCCCGGCGTCTGCCTCGTGCGCGATCGACGCCGACATGGCCCGTCACGTCACAGGCCGGCCGAGCCGGCCTGCGTCTCGGTGGGGAGCAGTGACGCTTCGCTCGACACAGGTGCGTCTTCAGTGAACGTCCAGCGGGTGGCGTGCTTCGCTTTCTCGCATACGGCCTGCCAGCATCGCGATCAACGCAAGGGCCGGTGGGAGGATCCCCGCGATCACGAAGATCACGGGGATGGGTACGAGCAGCGAAAGCGGTCCTGCGATCGCAATCGAGACAGGCATGAACGCGATCGAGACGAAGAAGTCGAGGCTCGCGACACGGCCGATCATGTCGAGCGGCACCAGCCGTTGCAGCAGGGTTCCCCATATGACGACTCCGGCCCCGGTGGCTGCGCCGACGACGAACAGCGCCGCGAGCATCAGGATTAGGTTGTCGGCAACACCGATCACGACGAGGGGCAGGGTTCCCGCGCCCCAAGAGACGATCATGAACGTCAGGTAGCGGCGCGGGAGTTTCAGCGACGACACGACGAGCGAACCGACCGCGCCTCCGATCCCGAACGCTGCCAGGAGGAAGCCGAAGGTCGCTTCGGCGTCCTCGAACCGATCGCGTGTGACAAAGGGCAGGAGCACTTCGATCGGACCCTGAATGATGAGCGCGAGTGAGGAACCGAAGATCAGCGTCCAAAGCAACCATCGCGTGCGAACTACGTAGCTCACTCCCGCACGGAGGTCACCCCACACGCTCGTCCGTTCCTCCGGTGGCATGGGTTTGTTGGCCTCATCCCGGCGGCTGAGGAACAGGGTGATGACGAACGCCATCGCGTATGACGCGGCGACGATGACCGTCCCGATAGCGGGGAAGAACAGGCCGACGATGACTCCGCCGAGGGCTGGGCCGAGGCCCTGTCCCATCGACGGTCGGAGAGCGCCTTCGAGCCCGTTTGCGGCCAGGAGTTGCTCAGGCGGAAGCACCTGGGGCAGATAGGCGCTGTAGGCGGGGTAGAAGAATGCGCTGCCGGCGCCCATAGCGAACGAGGCGACGCCGACGTGCCACAACTCGATCGTTCCAGTGAGGGACAGGGCCGCCACGGCGGTCATCACGGCAGCGGTGCAGCCTTGCACGGTGATGATGATGCGGCGTTTGGAGAACCGATCTGCGACCACACCACCGAGGATTGAGAAGGCGAACAGGCCGAGGCTCATGCCGGTTGCGACCGCCGAGAGCGCGAGCGGACTGTCATCGAGCGCGAGCACTTGGAAGACCATGACGATCGTCCACATGCCGGTGCCGAAGACCTCGATGCCGACCGCGGCGAACAGGAGGCAATAGTCCCGTGAAGTCAGGGGCCGCAAGGCACGCATCGGGTTGAGATTCTTCTCGCTCATACCAGCGCCTCGCCTTCGACCATCGTAGTCAGGCGGAGGCTTGGCCACTCGTCCACGTCGCGAAGCAGTTGCCGATCGTGGGTCGACAAGACGACCGCTGCCTGGGTTGCCCCGAGCGCGACGGTGAGTTCGTCAACGAGCGCGATGGAGAGGTGGTTGGTGGGTTCGTCCAGGAGCAGCACATGGGGTCGTGTTGCGAGCACGAGTGCCAGATCGAGGCGGCGCTGTTGGCCCATCGAGAGTTCGCCTACCCGCTTGCTCGCCTCGCGCGGGCGCAGGAGACCGAGCTGAGCGAGCCCGATCGCATCCGACTCCTGCAAGGTGCCCTCGGATACGAGCGCGCTGACGTGCGCGGCGTACACCTCGCTCGCTCTCCGATCAGGCGGCAGGGTCGTCTCCTGATGCAGAAACCCCAGGCGTGTGCTCCGAGACATCCGAACCGTTCCCGTGTCTGGCGACAGCTCACCGCCCGCCACGCTCAGCAGCGTGGACTTGCCGGCACCGTTTGGGCCGGTCACGACGAGCCGGCCACGGTGCGACAGCGAGAACGACACCGGTTCCGTCAGCCGCCCGGCGACGCTGACACGATCGACGCCGAGGAGGATCGCGCCAGTTCGTGTGGGGAGGTCGGGGAACCGGAAGAGCTGTGGTGGTTCCGGCACGGTGACCGCGTGTGCTTGGAGTGCTTCCTGGCGCCGATGCACGTTCTGCACGAGTCCGCCCGCACGGGTGGCTCGCCCATGCTTGTTGGTGCCTTTCTCTGGCCTCCATCCCGAGACAAGTCGGTTCTGCGCGGCGCTGAGGCTGTCCTGCAGCCGGGCATGCTCGGCCTGTTGGCGGTCGTAGTCCTGTTCCCAGCGTTCCCGCTCGGCCAGGCGTCCCTCCCGGTAGCCGGCGTAGCCGTTCCCGTACACGCGTGGGCGATCGTCCGGTGTCGGGTCGAGGTCGACGATGGTCTCCGCGATGTCGGACAGGAGCGCTCGATCGTGGCTGACGACGACAACACCGCCGCTCCGCGCTCGGAGCTGCGCGGTCAAGAACTCGAGCCCGCTGCGGTCGAGGTGATTGGTGGGCTCATCGAGCAGCAAGAAGTCGTGATCGGCGCCCAGGAGGCAGGCCAGGCGCACCCGATACCGCTGTCCCACCGAGAGGTCAGCGAGCAGCCTGGCCGTGTCGGTCTCTGCGTCGAGTGCTTCGAGCGCGATCTGCACACGCCGCTCGGCATCCCACGCATCGAGCGCTTCGGCATGTTCCAACGCGGCTGCGTACTCCTCCGCGGCCCGGTCGGTGCTATCCGCAAGAGCGAGAGCGGCGGCGTCGAGTGCCGCCAACGCGGCGAGCGGTTCGGCTATTGCCTCCGCGACCGCCTGCCCTACGGTTCGGCTGTCGGCGGCCGTCATTTCCTGTTCAGCGACACCGATCGTGCCGATGCGTTGGACCGTTCCGCTATCTGGGGCAAGAGTGCCGGCGAGCACATGCAGGAGCGTCGACTTTCCCCGCCCGTTCTCTCCCACAATCGCGACACGCGATGACGACGTGAGGGTGAGGTCGACGTGATGGAGAACGGGTGTAGTCCCCCGCATCAGGGATACGTCGGAGGCGATGAGTTGCGCGCGATGGCGCGCCGGATGACGGTTGGTGGGGGTGAGCATTCGAGTCCTTCGAGACGGCGCACCACAAGCCCTAAGCAGATGGGTACGCAAATGACGGCGACCCCGGAGGGGTCAGAACGAGTGGCCGCCGCAGACTCGGATCACTCAACGAGCGCGGTAGGCCTACTCAGCCGTCACAGGAAGTACAAATGCATGATTCCACTCTACCGCATGACACCGACATGCCCTCCGCCCAACGACACGATCGTGCAAGGGCACGGAGCGCGTGCGCCGCTTGAGCCGGTACGACGCCGTTGCCGAGGGCGGTGAGTTGTTCGGGTGAGGTGAGCCCGAGGTCGGTATCGGTGACCCAACCGTCCGGTAAGCCCATGAGCCATTCCACGAAGCGGGGCGCGGGCCGATACTGCCCGTCGTCGCTGACGAGGGTCGGTGACGGGGCTAGTCGTCCGGTGAGATGTTCCCATCGTCGGATTGCCAGGGCGTAGCGTCCCCAGCGTCGAAGAGCTGCCCGATCAGCGGCCACAGCAGCTCCGGCTCCCGATGCCGCCGGAAACCGGCCGGGCCGTTCAGGGCCAGGTCGATGACCTGATGGGACAGGGCGATCGTGCCGCGTCGGGCGCGTACCCGTTCCAGGCTCTCCCCGCCGCGGGCGGCGTCGGAGGCCAGCGGTGTCCGAACGAGCGCGGCGGGCGAGGATGAAGATGCGAAAGCGGGTGTGGGGTGCTCCGATGTCGGAAGCGGGTAGGCCCAGCCAGCGCGCGTCATACCCGAGGTCGGCCAGATCGCCGAGTACGGCGCCAAGAGCCCGTAGAGGTCGAGCTGACTGGTCTCCCGGACGCCACGGGTCGGATTCCACACCGCGAACGGCAGCGCCCTCGATGGGGGTTGCGACCTCAGGGGTTGCGGGGGCGTGGTTGCGTCCATCGGGGTTGTCTCCTTCCGGGGTCGGGCGGGTCGCGGCGGCGGAGAGCAGGCCGCGCACGTTCTCGGCGGCGACCCACTCCGGTTGCAGGATGTCGATTGCTTCGGCCATGCGCGCCCACAGGCCCGAGCGGGTGCCGGGGCGCAGGCCGGCCATGCGTCCCACGGTGGACACGTCCTGGCAGGGGAACCCGCCGCAGATCACGTCGACGGGCTCGACTGTGTTCCAGTCGATCGTGGTGATGTCGCCCAGGTTCGGCACGCCCGGCCAGTGATGGGCGAACACGCGGGCTGGTGCTGGGCTGAACTCGGAGAACCACACGGTGTCGCCGTCGAAGACTTCCTCGACGGCGAGGTCGAGTCCGCCGTAGCCAGAGAACAGCGACCCGATCCGTAGACGGCGACCGCTGTGCTCGTCGTTCGGCTGGCGCATGAGGACTCCGGAAGATCGGTGATCCCCGGTCGAATCTCACTCGTGAACTCGATGCCGGGCTGGTCACCTGCCAGGTACTCGCCGCGCCTCCCGCGTCCGCCTCGACCGAACTCCGATGACGGCGCACCGGCGCCTCCGTCCCGGCCTCGTCTCCGAGCTACCACGCGTCTTGCAGGTCGTGGTCTATGCGACGCCGAAGTCGGGTGAGGCTGCAACTCGGCAGGCGCGAAGCACTTGTGCGAGTGTTGACAATGCATCGAAGACTCCCAGTGTCTGTCCGAGGAAGTCGAGGTAGCTCATCCCAGAGGGGTCCGTGTCGCTGACAACGCGGCCGGTCTGGAGATCGTGGTGCGCCGTGGCATGGCCGATCGCGTTGCGGCGCTTGTTGTTCAGAAGTTCCCCGAGTGACTCCCATCCCGGAACCTGAGCCGCGTAGGCGATCTTGTGAGCATTTGCGAGCCTGTCGAACTGCGTGAGGCTTCGAGCCTGCTTGTTCGCCGGCACACTCTGGGGGTGATCGCTCCCGAAGTCATCGGGGGTGCCGCGCTTCACGGTGTTTTGCGCGGCCACGAGCGGCCAGATGCATTTGGAGGCAAGCTCGAAGCCTTGCTGGTAGAGGTCCCTGACGGTTGAGAACTCGTCTCGATAAAGCACAAGGTTCTCGAACTCAGCCTGCTCTGCCGGCCCGACGAACCTGACGAGCAGTCCCATTTCCCAGGACTCGTGCCGTTCGACGAAGCGGTTCAATTCGGTGAAGAGGTCTCGTTCTAGCGCAGCCGACTCCTTGCCCCGCTCCCGGAAGGCAACGAGGTGCTCCTCATTGCGATTCATCGCTGCAGTGTGCTTTCTGGCGAAGCGATCGATGACCGTGGCCGAGTGGTTGCCCGTGGTACCCGCGATCATCGTGGTCACCGTGCCCATCGCCTGGTAGGCGACGCTCGTTCGCTGATGCGCCTTGCTCGGCTCCCAGTCGAGCCCGAACTGCTCCTTTGCAATGCGCGTGAACATTTGCGTGTTGCCCTGAAGGTAGTACTGGAAGAGCATCCGAACCCGAGGCCACAGGAGTCGTCCGGCGTCGAGTGCCTGATGCCTCTCCGTCTCGAACTCCGTGAACACGTGGTCGCCGAGAATCCGTGCGAGGGTCAACGTCGGAAAGGCGCCGCTCGGAGCGAACGAATCGGCCTCATACAGCGAAGGCACGAACGGGTTGATCGTCACGACACGAGCGCCTGGCAAGTCCGGTTCGGCGCCGTTCACCACCTCGCATTCGAGATTGATCCTGTGGTTCTCGAGCTCCGTTCCTGACATGGAGCCTCGGATCGGCAATCGACAGTGAGGGCACGGAAGGTAGAACCGGGTTCCGCTTGTCGGCTCTACCCCGAGTCGTGCGACGAAGACCTCCTCGCAGCCGGGGCATTTCAGGTGGTAGCGGGAGATCATGCATTCACGATAGCCAGGCACGCATTGCTCGGGCAGCCCGGTTTCCAGACCTTCGGGGCCTTGGCGCTCCAGCCTGCGTCGGGGCGCCGGACGCGCTGCTTCGGTGGGTATCCGCTCACCTTATGAGAGAAGTGGCGAAGGCAGGTGCTGTGACGGTCTCGATGCGCGTGATGAGCGCCGGCGACGGCTACAAGTACCTGCTGCGCACGGTCGCCGCCGGGGACGGTGACAGGTCGCTCTCCACACCGTTGACCCGCTACTACGCAGAGGAGGGCAGCCCGCCAGGGCGCTGGCTCGGCGCGGGCGTCGCCGCGCTCGGTGGGATGGTCGTGGAGGGCGATCAGGTGTCTGAGTTCCAGCTCCAGCTCCTGGTGGGGATGGGTCGTAACCCGGTCACGGGCGAACCCCTCGGCCTTGCGTATCCCGCCTACAAGACCGTGGCCGAGCGCATCTCAGAGCGTGCCGCCGCCCTCGACCCGATGCTCGGTCCAGCGTCCCGCGCGGAGGCGGTCGCGCAGATCGAGGCGGAGGAAGCGGCGCGCGGGACGCGGCGCGCGGTCGCGGGGTATGACTTCACGTTCTCGATCCCGAAGTCCGCGAGCGTGTTGTGGGCGGTTGCGGATGCGGGGACGCAGGCGTTGATCGCGGATGCGCATCATGCGGCGGTTGCGGAGGTGGTTGCGTTCATGGAGCGGGAGGTTGCAGCTACCCGCACTGGCGCAACCGCCCGCAACGGCGCCGTGGCACAAGTCGATGTCCGAGGTCTGATCGCCACAGCGTTCGATCACTACGACTCCCGCGCGGGTGACCCACACTTGCACACGCACGTCGTCATCTCGAACAAGGTGCAGACCGTCCTGGACGGCAAGTGGCGCTCCCTGGACGGGCGCCCGATGCACGCCGCCACGGTCGCGCTCTCGGAGCTGCACGAGGCAGTGTTCGCCGACCACCTGACACGCGCTTTCGGCGTGGAGTGGGAGGCCCGCGGCATGGGGCGAGACCGCAACCCTGCCTGGGCGGTGACTGCGGTGCCGGAGGAGCTGGTGGCGGAGTTCTCCTCCCGCTCCCGGCACATCGACATGGAGAAGAACCGCCTCATCGCGGAGTACGTCGAAAAGCACGGCCGGCAACCCTCGACGGCGACGATCATCAAGCTCCGCGCCCAAGCCACCCTCACCACGAGACCGGACAAGCAGGTCCGATCCCTCGCCGACCTCACCGCCGAATGGCGGGAGCGCGCCGGCTGGCTGCTCGGCACGGATGCGACCGCGTGGGCGCGGGGCGTGACCGCGAACGAGGCGCCGTTGCTGTTGCGCGCGGACGACATCCCGCTGGACGTGATCGCGTCCCTCGGCCAGTCGGTCGTGGAGGTCGTGGGCGAGAAGCGATCCACCTGGCGACGCTGGAACCTCACGGCCGAAGCTGCCCGGCGGACGATGGGCTACCGCTTCGCCTCAACCGTTGATCGAGAGGCGGTCGTCGGGCTGGTCGTGGACGCCGCCGAGGCCGCCTCCCTCCGGCTCACTCCACCGGAACTCGCGTCGAGCCCGGTGACGCTCCGGCGGCCGGACGGCACGAGCGTGTTCCGGCCGAAGTACTCCACCGTGTTCTCCTCCGAACTGCTGCTGGCGGCCGAAGGCCGCCTCCTCGATCGCGCTCGCACCACCACCGGTCCGACCGTGCCCCTCGCGGTGATCGAACGGATCGCCGCCCGCCCGGATCGGAAGGGGCACACCCTCGGCGACGACCAGACCGCCGCGCTGGCAAAGATCGCCGTCTCGGGCCGGATCGTCGATGTCCTCGTTGGCCCTGCTGGGGCGGGGAAGACTACGGCCATGTCCGCGTTGCGGCGGGCGTGGGAGCACGAGCATGGCGCCGGCAGTGTGGTCGGGCTCGCGCCGTCTGCGGTGGCCGCGCAGGTCCTCGCTGATGACCTCGGCATCCAGACGGAGAACACCGCGAAATGGTGGGAGGCCCATCAACGCACCGGCGCCACCTTCCGCGCAGATCAACTCGTGATCGTGGACGAAGCGTCGCTGGCCGGCACCCTCTCCCTGGACCGCATCACGAATCTCGCCGCCGAGGCTGGGGCGAAGGTGCTGCTGGTTGGCGACTACGCGCAGCTCCAGTCCGTCGATGCCGGCGGCGCGTTCTCTCTGCTCGTGCATGACCGCGAGGATGCCCCCGAGTTGGTCGACGTGCACAGGTTCACGAACGATTGGGAAAAGACCGCCTCGCTCGGTCTGCGGCACGGTCGCGTCGAGGTGATCGACGCCTACCTGGACCACGGCCACATCCAAGGTGGTGAGACGAAGACGATGGTCGATGCCGCCTACGCCGCCTGGTGGGCCGACCGGGAGGCTGGGCGGGCGACGGTGCTGGTCTCCGACTCGAACGAGTCCGTCCAGGCGCTCAACCAGCGCGCCCGCACGGACCTGATCCTCGACGGAGCCGTGGATGCCCGCCGCGAAGTCGAGCTGCACGACGGCACTCATGCCGCGGTCGGGGATACCGTCATCACTCGGCGCAACGACCGTCGGCTCCGTGCCGGGAGAGGCTGGGTGCGCAACGGCGACAGGTGGACGGTCACCGAGGTCCAGGTCGACGGCTCCCTCACCCTCCGCCGCGCCGACCGCAAATGGGGTGCCGCGGTCGTGATCCCCGCCGCCTACGCCGCCGAGCATCTTGACCTGGGCTACGCCGTGACCTCCTACCGGGCGCAAGGCATCACGGTCGACACCTCGCACGTGCTGGTCGACGCAGCCATGACCAGGGAGAACCTATACGTCGCGCTCACCCGCGGACGACAGACGAATGTCGCTTACGTCGCCATCGACAAGCCCGACGGCTCCCACCAGGGGCCGCATCCGGGCGACAACACCGAGGCCACCGCCCGAAGCGTGTTGCACGGGGTGCTCCAGCACGTCGGTGCCGAGCTCTCCGCACACGAGACCATCACCGCCGAACAAGACGCCTGGGCGAACATCGGCCAGCTCGCCGCTGAGTACGAGAGCATCGCCGCCGCAGCGCAACGCGAGAGGTGGGCGAACCTCGTCCGCACGTCCGGTCTCACCGAGGAGGAGGCCGAGGACGCGATCGCCTCCCCGACGTTCGGAGCGCTGACCGCCGAGCTCCGCCGCGCCGAGGCCAACCACCACGACATCAACATTCTGCTGCCACGGCTCGTGCGCGCACGCGGCTTCACCGACGCCGACGACATCGCCGCCGTCCTCCACTACCGCGTCTCCCGCGCCACCGCGAGGCCAGCGGGGTCCGGGCGCGCATGGAAGGCGCCCCGCCTGATCGCCGGCCTCATCCCCGAAGCCACCGGCACCATGAGCGCGGAGTTCCAGCAAGCCCTCACCGAACGCCGTCACCTCATCGAGACCCGCGCCGACGCGCTCCTCGATACCGCGCTCGATGAGAAGCAGACCTGGACGCGGGCGCTCGGCGCTCCGCCGAAGGATGCCAAGGCCGCCGCGACCTGGCGGCGCGTCGCCCGCACCGTCGCCGCCTACCGCGACCGCTACGCCATCACCGACCACACCCCGCTCGGACCGTCGGCCGCCGAGAACGATGCGCAGAAGATCGACGCCGCCCGAGCCAAGGCCGCTCTGAACCGAGCACGCAGCCTCGCACGGGGAGCAGGGGAGGAGCCGCAGCGTTGGCTGGAACGGGAGCCGGTTCGCCGCGCGCTGTGAGCCCGGTGCCCTTCTCGATGTCCGGCGGCCGTCGTACAGTGGAGGACGAGGCGGCCTCTATATTGGCGCTGTCGCTCTCCGCGACGGTATGACCACCCCGCACGCTACGGGCGGTCCTTTCAGGTTCTTGTCGCCGAACCCCTGGAAGGACTGTGCCCATGTTCCGGGTCATCTGGGCGGCGAGCGTCCGCACCCACGGCATCCTCAGCTACGCGCCCACCAACCTCCTCATCACCGCCACCCGCACGCGCCGGGGCCTGCGCTGGGGCATCCCCGCGATGCTTCTCGCGATCCCGCACCTGCTCGCCGCCTACTGGTGCGTCACAACGATCGAGAACGGCGGCCCCGGCTGGCTCAACCTCATAGTGCTGCTGTGCGCGTGGAACTCGATCAAGCTGACCCTCAACGGGCCGATCACGCTGGTCTTGCTGTGTGGTGCTCTGATTCGGGAGTCGAAAGCTAGGCGTCAGGCGATCTCGGTCTGACGCACTCTGGTCAGAGTGTTCGTTGGGTGTCTGCGAGCATCTCACGCTCGAAGGGGCCGAGTGTTGAAGGCGGTACGTCGATCTCTCGGAGCCTGTCAAGGACTTCATCTAGCCCCGATGCTCGTCCTAGATCAAGTTGATGCCGAAGTTTGAGCGTGAGCGAAACCGGGAGGCCATACTCTTCCAGCACGGCAGCAAACGGTGGGAGGAACAAGTTCTCCAGCTCGTTGGCGAAGACCGCGGTGCTGCTCGCGGTGAACCTATCCGCACTGAGCGCGTCGTTTACGATCTTCTCTACCGCGGCGAATGCAGTCGGGATCTTGAACTGCGCCCAGTTCCTCAGGAACTCAAGCTCACTTTCCATAGCGTCATCCGCTGATGTGCCCCTGGACACAGCCTGCTCGACAAGCGCCTTGAAGTCACCTTGCTGGGACCGAAGCATGTTGACTCGCGCGCCAAGCTGTTTCGCGGTCCGCACTGCGTTTCCCGACCCCGTGAGCGTGAACAGCAGCGGCGCGAGATCCCTGACCTGTGCGCTGGTCGGATATGTCCCGTTCCACGCGAGTGTCCTCATCCACCGGCGCCTATCGGAGGTGATCTGATCTGCTGTCTCCAACTGCCACGAGAGCGGAACACCCTTGTTCTCTCGGAGCGTCTGGAGACTCAGCAGCGTCTGTTCGAGGTACGGCCGCAGCTGTTCCTTGCTGCGCGGCGTCAGCTCCGCTTCCGGCAGGTGGATCAGGATCTCGTCTGCGACGTCGTCCGGCTGGGAAAGGATCGGCGCGTCGACAGTGAGGTCGGCGGCATGCGGCTCAGGGTTGAAGACGACGACTCGCCCTACGAAGTGCCGGAACATGCGTCCCGAGCGTCCTCGAATGTTGCTGAAGGTGAAGTAGTCGTACTTCTTCGTCGCGATCTTGTTGTCGAGCACGATGACGGACTTTGCCGATGTGTTCACGCCTTCGATCAACGTGCTCGTGACGAGCAGATACGGCAAACGGCCGTCGTTGAAGAGCCGCACGATGTGGTGAGCCAGGGCACGGGGCAACTTGCCATGGTGCACGCCGATCCCGTGCCTGAGCGCCTTCCCGACATACCAATCCGGATGGTATGCCTGCCCAACCCAATCAGCGACTTGGCCAAGCACCGGATGAAGATTGCCTGCTCCGACGCCACGGTCCACGAGCCACTGCGTCACCTCCCGAACGCGTGGAGGGGACTTGCAGAACACCAGAGTCCCCGGCCCGGTCTCCCCGCAGACGGCGGCCAGCGCATCCGGCAGCTCCGCAGCATCGGCGTGGACTCGATCGACATCGGTCACGACCGTCGTGAAGCCCGTGTTCACGAACGACGCGCGAAGTCTCTCGCTTGTTCCACCAGTGATGCTGGCGATGTTCGGACCGAGGAGGTAGAACTGGGCACCCGTCGAAAGAAGCCGGTGGAACAGAACGTTCAGCTGAACGGCGCGGTCATCGCTGTGGTGAGGGTCGAGCTTGTAGAACTCGTCGATCACGAAGAAGTCGAGATCCGGGATATCTCCCAGTTCGAGCAGTCGCTCCTGGGTCATCACGTACAAGTTGCGCTCGCCCCGACGCTGAGAGCCGTGCGTGATCACCTTGTACCGGTCGGCCAGCTTCGCGAGCCGGCGCCGTGTCTCGTCCATCAAAGCAATCGTGGGGACGACGACCGCGGCATTCCTGTAGCGACCGGCGGCGAGGATCGCATCAACAACCAAGCTCTTCCCGAAGCTTGTCGGCGCGGAAAGGATGACGTTCTCGCCGCTCATCAGGCGTTCGTACACTGCGGCCTGTTCTGCGTGAAAGACGACATCGTCACCGATCGTAGGGGTTGGTCGGTGCATCTCGAATGCGAGGCGATCTGCTGTGGGCAGCTCGGCGATGTCGCGCAGATAAGGAAAGAGCCCGTGCTCTCGGACCAGGCCTTGCAGGATCTCGTGCAGCGGAGTCGAGAGCTCGTCTCTCCGTGCTAGGAAACGGATGAGCAGCTCGCGCGCCTCATTGCGATCGACGAATGCGCCGTGGACCCCGATGTCGGCCAGCAGCCTGAACGCGTTATCCTCGTCGAGGTCGGCGCTATGGAGCTGTTGTCTTGCTTCGACGAGGTTCAGCGCCATCGGCTCAGCTCCTGGTCGAGTGCGTCGGTCAGAGCCTTCTTGCTCCCCATCGGCAGGAGGAACAGGCGCACTGTGACGGGGAGGTTGCTATCGATCGCGTTGCCGAACTTGATCCAGGCGCGGCGCACCTCGGCTTCGAGAGCCTCCCGATACTCGGCACAGACATGGTCGTGCGCGGCCGTGGCCGAGCTCTCGTATGCGACGAACACAGGAACGACGATGCGGTCGAAGACCTCGTCCAAGGATGTGTTCGGGTGCATGAGCCTTCGTAGCTCACCACCGTGAGGATGGTCGTCGTCGATCTTGTCCGCGATAAGCGCGAACTCGGAACGGAGGTAGTCCTGGTCGAGGTGCTCGTCGAGGTCGGTGGCTACTGATCGGATCGCCGAAGTCAGGCTCTTGTAGAACTTGGCCTCGCCCAGCCAGAGCTGGAGCTCATCTCTGTCGTGGACGCAGTGGACGGCGTCGAACCCCTTGTATGTGTCGTTCGACGCTGTCTTGAACCACACCTTGTTGATCACGGTGTCGCTGCCGAAGAACTGGCGACACACGGCATGTAGCAGGACTTCCCCGGGGACGCCGCGGTCGTTGCCGTTGCCGAAGGTGATCTTGACCGCTCGGCGCGCCAGTTCTGTCGCCCGCCCCGGGGTGAGCATCGCTCGCTCGGAGCGTCGCAGTGCGAAGTCAAGCGCCCAGTCAACGACATGGGTCGCCAGCGCGGAAGCGCGCCAGCTCTTCAGCTCGTAATCCACGGTCAACGCCATCAGCGACGGCGAGAGCGAGGGGTCGTGCACCGAGGCGGACAGGAGGGCCACGGGAAGGTCGCCTTCTTCAGGGCCGCAACTGCATGACCGCTCGTCCAGGGTCTGTGCAGTCATTGGTGCTCCTCGTCGAAAACAGCCTCCTACGGCTGAATATATCCGTGAGAATCGTCCTTGAGGGCCGAGACACACCCGTCACGTCCGCCGGTGTCAGGGTCGGAGGCATGGCTCTTGCTGCCGCCGCAATGCACATAGCCTCGAACCATGTACACGCCGTGGGCTTCCAGCGCTGCCGCCCGGAAGACCATGCAGGGCAATCGAAGTCGTGACACGCAGGCGGAACTGGCGGTGCGCCGCCTGGTACATGCCGCGGGACTGCGATACCGGGTCAACGCGCGACCGGAGTGCGACCTGCGTCGGACGGCAGACCTGTTGTTCACCCGCGCCCGCGTGGTGGTGCTCGTCGACGGCTGCTACTGGCACGGCTGCCCTGAGCACTTCAAGATGCCGTCGACGAACCGCGACTATTGGGAGGGCAAGATCGGCCGGAACCGGCTCCGAGATGTCGAGACCACCGAGTTGCTTGAGGAACGGGGCTGGCGCGTGCTGCGGTTCTGGGAACACGAAGCCCCGGCCTCTATCGCAGCGAGCATCGTGGATGTCGTGCGCGGTAGGCGAGAGATCACTCGCTGAGGGCGGCCAGGCTCTCCGCCCAGTCGTTGGTGATCGTCTGTATCGGTGCGAGGCGGTCGGGAAAGTCCTTGTGCCGCGCCATGAGTGAGGTGAGCCCGTAGCGGAACTCCCACCGTCCAGTCGGTGAGAAGAGGCAGGCGGCGACGACGTCGAACCCGTCGACGGGGTAGAAGCGCGAGGCGGGATCGCCCTTGGATGCGCGAGTCTTCTGCACCTCGACCTTGAAGCTCCCGCTGGCGGAGGTCTTTGGGCTTGCGTTCTTGCACTCGACCCGCATCAGCCTTCCGTCCGAGAGGGTGACGTTGAAGTCGTGCATCGCGTCCACGTCGAGCCGCTCGACCGCGGTGATGTCGGGCGAGGTTTCGAGCAGGTGCTCCAGGTGGTGCTCGGCGACGCCGCCGCGGACGGCGACGGAGAGCCGGTTGCGGCCGCCGATGATGTCGAGGATCTGCTCGCTGGTGAGGGCGAACTGCTCCTCCAGCACGTGCCGGCGTGGCAGTTCGTCGACCGCTGTCTTGTCTGCGAGTGCGACCGCAGCTGAGTATCGCAGCGGTGGGTCCAGGCGTAGTGAGGTTGCTCGTCGTTCGAGACGTGCGTAGTCGATGAGACGGTCGGGAGCGAACGCGACGACTGTCTCCAGGCTGGTGGGGGAGCGGGGCTCAGAGCGTTTTGTTCCCGCCCGGTTGACCTTCTCCCACACGTGCCAGCCGGATGCTTTGGCCTGTTGGATCTCTGCGTCCTTGGCATAGAAGGAGATGCCCATCGGCAGCGGGTCCCAGAGGTTGGCGTCCAGGCCGAGAATGACGCCGTCGGCGAGGTCGACCCCGAGGATCATCGTCACATCCACGCCGGCGACATCGCGTCCGAGGGGGTGCTCCCTCCGCCAGGAGTCCTCGGCGCCGTAGCGGAGCTGGCCGCGGACCTCGTCGTCGGGGCGGTTCTTGATGGAGTTGCGGGTGACGCGGAAGGGGTAGACGAGCATCCCGATCCGCTCGTCGGAGTCCAGCTGCGCCCCGAGGTAGACGGGAGCGCGGTGTGGGTCGCTCGCGTACAGCACACGTCCGCCGGAGGCACGCACGGCGTCGAGGAGGAACGCGTGCAGGTCGCTGCGTCCCTGGACGCGGTAGACCTCGCCGAAGGCGCGTCCGGCGAGCGGCTCTTCCTCCACAGGGCCCCTTCCGGCTCGGGTTGTCCACCGATGTCGTTGGTCTCGTTGGGCATGTCGGTGGCTGTCGGCAGACTCGTCTCGACGATACTGGTCAGACACGCACTGCCCGCAGAGGCCGGGCGGTGCGTGCGCGTATAGAAACGAGGTGGCAGATGGGCGAGCAGCTCCCGGTGGTGAGCCTGTTCTCCGGAGCAGGAGGACTTGACCTCGCTGTCGAACGTGCCGACGCCGAGCCCCTCGCCTCCAGTGACTCCGGCAGCGGCCTGCTGCGCGTGTCGGTCGCGACGGACTACAACGAGCCCGCGTTGCAGACGTTGAAGGCGAACTTCGACGGTGCCGCGACTCTCACTGGCGACATCCGACAGGTCTCCACTGAGCAGATCCTCGCCACCGCAGGGCTGCGGGCCAAGGAGCCGGTGCTGGTCGTCGGCGGCCCGCCATGTACTCCGTTCTCCAAGTCGGGGTTTTGGCTGGAGCAGAAGCGCGAAAGCCGCGACCCCAATGCTTCCCTGTTGGACGAGTACGTCCGCGTCGTCCGTGAGTCGCGCCCTGAGGCGTTCATCCTGGAGAACGTGCAGGGCCTGACGTACAAGACCCACAAGGCCCAGTTCGACCGGCTCCTCAAGGGACTTGGCGAACTCGGTTACAACCCGCAGTGGAAAGTGCTGCTCGCCGCAGACTACGGTGTCCCTCAGCTGCGCCGCCGTGTGTTCGTCGTCGGCCGGCGCGATGGGGAGAAGTTCGAGTTCCCCGAGCCCACCCATTCCGGCTGGAGCGAGCACAGCCGTACCGTCGACGCCAGCAAGATCCCGCACGTCACCTCGTCCCAGGCGTTCGCCGGGTTGCCCCGACTGGTCCGGGCCGCCGAGGACGAGATCGTCGACGGCAACTACGGGGAACTTGCCGCGGAGATCCCGCCCGGACAGAACTATCTCTGGCACACCGACCGCTACGGCGGCCGTAATCACTTCGAGTGGCGGAGTCGCTACTGGACCTTCCTGCTCCGTCTCGACCCCAACCGGCCCTCCACCACGCTCCAGGCGCAGCCCGGCCCATGGGTGGGTCCGTTCCACTGGGAGAACGTCCGCACAGCCTCCGGCGACGAGCGCGCACGACGCCTCCGCGTTAACGAGATGCTGCGACTCATGTCCTTCCCCGACGACTTCAAGATCAACGGCACCCGCGCAGACGTGCAGCGCCAGCTCGGCAATGCCGTCCCGCTGGAACTCGGCAAGGCAGTGGTTCGAGCGTTGATGGACCAGTTGGGGTATCTCGGCCGAGAGCGGGCCCTGAACCGCGTCGCAGCGGGCTGAGAGTGGGCAGGGAGCAGTGGGCGGTGCTTCCTTGCGGCGGTCGGAGGTGCGATGCCGTTGCGTAATGATCTAGTCGATCGGCTTGCCGTCCTTGCAAGTCCGGCGCTGCGGCTCCAGGAAGAAGCAAACGGGTGGCCTTCTCCTGCCGAGGTAGTATCCGAGCGCAGTATCTTGCCGGTTTCTCTTTTCGTGAGTCCGATCGGGTTATCACACCGGGGAAGAGATGACGTTGAGCGCCGCTTCCAGAACCCGGCCGGTGGCGTGCCGCTGGTTCTGCAGCCGGGACGTGTTTCTCTGCTCCTGGGCTTATGGGAGGACGACCGGTTTGTCCGCATGAGCAACCCTGTACTTGCTCTAGCAGATGCCGAGAGGCGAGCCGACCGTACGACTCGATGGTCGGTGTTCGTTTCTTTAGATACTCTGATTGAGGCCGAGGAGACCGGATGGTCGACGCAGATCAGTGGCTCCGGCGAGCGAATCATTTGTTTCCGGCCTGAGCTGACCGGACTCGCGGTCGAGGCTTACGCCTCCGCGGTTGACCTAGATGATCACCTAGTTCAGAAGTCAGTTCGGGCGACGGGATACTTCGAAGCTGTCGACCCGGATGCTGACACGCCAGGTGGACGGCGCCGGCTGCGGCGTGCTGTCTCTGTCCTGGTCAGGGACACAAGATTCCGGGGGAAGGTTCTCGACGCATATGGACGACGCTGCGCGATGTGTGATCTCGGTCTCTCGCTCGTCCAGGGAGCGCATATCTACCCCGCATCTGGCCCGGGCTCGGACGACAGTCTGGCCAACGGCATCGCGCTGTGCGCGAATCATCATCTCTCCTTCGACAGACATCAGATAGCTGTGCTTCCTGGGAGCCTTGAGATTGTCTTCCACCCGGATGTCCTCAGCCTGGCGGGTGACGATCTTGCCGTCCGACGATTCATCGAGCAGACGCATCAGGTCTTGACGCGTCCGCGCAGAGCAGCAGCGCCGAGCGACGCTATGCTCGACCGCCGATACCAGTACTTCTCGGACAAGTACGGCTGGCTCAACGGGCTGGTGTAGGTATGGCAGTGGGCGTGCAGAGTCGGACGACGACGACGACGGCGGCCGCAGCAGCCTGTGAGGATCGCGCGCGTCGCAGTGATGTGCAGAGCACTGTGCCGTAGCTTTCAACTATGCCCGGACATGATGTGCTCCGTTTCGTTGGCGGACTGAGCGAGAAGCTCGCTTCGCGTTCTCGGCATGTCTGTGTCTTCATCGGGGCCGGAGCATCGCGCGCTGGGGGTCTCCCAGACGTCGCCGGCCTCGCGGAACACGTCAGTAACACCCTCGCGGGAGACCAGAAATCGGCCTTCGACCGGCTTTCCAAGACACGCAACTTGGAACAGGTGCTGAGCCGTGTTCGGCGTATCGCAGCGCTTCTTGAAGAAACAGACGATCGTGTCGATGGCCTATCCGCCGAGAACGCAAGAGACCTAGATCTGGCAATCTGCCGTCTCATTATCGAGCAACTCGACGTCTCCAGTGCGAATCTTGATCCGGCACTACGTCTCGCTGCTTGGGCGGCTAGAGCTGAATACCATCAAGCTCTCGAAATCTTCACGGTCAATTACGACCTTCTTGTTGAGACTGGTCTTGAAGCCTTGGGCGTTGGGTATTTCGACGGATTCGTGGGGACGCTTAGGGCGCGATTCCGGAGCGACCTCGTGGAGCCATCGGTTGCCGACAAAGACCTGCTTCCCTCAGCGTTTGTCCGTCTTTGGAAGCTGCACGGCTCGGTTCACTGGACTTGGGACACCGCGGAACAGCGCGAGGTTGTACGCCTGGGTTCGCCGACACCAGTAGGGCTTCCGGCAGCCATCTATCCCTCCGATGCAAAGTATGACGAGTCTCGACGAGTGCCATTTGTCGTGCTTCAGGATCGACTGAGGCACGCGCTTCACCATCCGGAGAGCCTCGTCCTGATCACGGGGTACTCCTTTGGGGACCAGCATCTTAATGAGGTCCTTTTCGAGTCCGCAAGACGGAGACCTCGTTCCGAGTTCATCGCGTTCTGCTTTGACTCCATTCCCGAGCGGGTCGCTGAGATTGCACTCACCGCCCCGAACTTTCAGGTCGTCTCGCCAAAGGAAGCAATCCTGGGAGGTTTGCGGTACGACTGGGATGAGCCTCACGACGCCCCCGACGATGTCTGGGCAGATGGAACCTTTGAGCTGGGAGATTTTTCTCAGCTGAGTCGCTTCCTCGCACGCAGCTCGCCCCCGGACGGGGAACTCGAAGCGCGCCTGGGCGAGTTGCTCTCTGCTGCAGCGAGATCAAATGCCTGAGCGCCAACCCACCTGCATCGGCCGAGTTCGCCACATTCTCGGTGCGCAGGTCACGGTCGCGCTCGACCCAGACCTGGCTGGGGCGGCCCCGATCTACCGCGGCCAGCTCCAACGGATCGGGCAGATTGGGTCCCTCGTCAGAATTCCTCAGGGCCTAGTCGACCTCGTCGGACAAGTAAGCCTCCTTGGGATTGCCGAGCTCAGCGGCACTTCCCGTCCAACAGAGACGGTTCAGGTGGGCGATCGATGGCTCCAGGTGGAACTGCTCGGAGAAGTGAACAGGGCTACTGGGGATTTCCAGCGAGGAGTCGGGAGCTATCCAGGTCTCGACGACCCCGTACATTTCGCAACCACCGACGACCTCCGCGCGCTCTTTCCCTCGCAGACAGATACGTCAGTCAGAGTCGGAAGACTCGCCGCGGCTGACGAGATCCCGGTGTGCGTGGACGCTAGCCGATTCGTCACTCGTCATGTTGCTGTCGTGGGATCGACCGGGTCCGGCAAGACAAGTTGCGTCGCATCGCTGCTCCAAAGCTTCGCCCGCGGCGGGTGGGATGCGGCAAACATTGTGGTCATCGATCCTCATGGTGAGTACGCTGATGCGCTGGGCGATCTAGCGTCTGTGCGGTCAGTCCTAGCAGATGGGGACCGGGGCATTCGAGTCCCGTATTGGGCCTTGCCCGCGAGCGACATCCTGGCTGCCTTCGCTGGCTCCCAAGGGGGCATGACCACCCAGAGTCGATTTGCTGAGCTGGTCACTAAGGCGCGACGCGAGTTCTCAGACGCCGCCAACTGGCTCCGTATCGACGATGCCGCTGTCACCGCAGACACGCCCGTACCGTTCGACCTACGGGCAGTTTGGTATCAGCTCGATGCCGAGAACAATGAAACGCTTCGGGTCCAAAAGGACCCGAGCACTGCTGCCGTCGAGTCCGAAGGTGACGCAAGTCGACTCGAACCCCGAAGATACGAACCCTACGGAGCCGGCGCCATAGCTCCCTTCAAGGGTCCCTATCACGGCATGCATGGAGCCCTCCCCGAACTTCTTCGACTTGGTCTTCTTGACCCCCGACTCGCGTTTCTGCAACAACCAGCCGGAGATGAAGAAGGCGATGATCCACTCGTCGACGAGGTCGCAAACTGGCTTGGCCGCGAAAAGCCAGTCTCAATCCTGGACTTCAGCGGTGTGCCCGAGACAGCTAGCGAGATGGCTATCGGGGTGATTCTGACGCTCATCTTCGAGGCCGCGATACGGACTCCGAGCGGCGGAGAAGGCATCGGGAGAACTCGGCCCGTCTTCATCGTCCTGGAGGAGGCACACAGGTACCTAGGCGACGGAGCGATTGCGATGGCTCGAAAGGCAGCGAATCGGATCGCTCGGGAAGGCCGCAAATACGGCGTTGGTCTGATGCTAGTCACGCAGCGACCTTCCGAGCTTCCGGACACGGCGCTTGCGCAGTCGGGCACATTGATCGCGTTGCGACTTAGCAACTCGGCTGACCAAGCAAAGATCCGTGCTGCTCTTCCCGACAGCGTCTCCGGCCTCGCCGCGGTGTTGCCCTCGTTACGAACAGGCGAGGCTCTGATCTCGGGAGAGGCTGTTTCGCTCCCGTTGAGAGCTCTAGTCGATGCCCCGAACCCGTTCCCCAACGCGCATGATCCGTCTCTGCTGTCATGGCGGTCGCAAAGCACCGTTCCCAACGTCGCCACTGCGATCGAGTCATGGCGTGGCACCTATAACACGGAGGAATCATGATCGAATGGCAACCAGTCGCGGGGTCGTCACGCATCGTCGCGGAGGCGTTCGTGGCAGAGCTTGAAACCATCCTTGTCCGGTTCCCGAACGGCAAGGAATGGGCGTACTCGGCTTGTAGCCAAGCCGTTTGGGAGCAGTTCACGGCACCGGGGCAGTCTCGCGGCGAGTACATCGCAGAGGTGTTGAACGCTAAGCCGCATGGGCCGTGGGCAGGCTGACTCGACCAGGTCCTGGGCGGTATCGACTCGGTCAGCGATTCGGGTGTGAGCGAAGTGGACCAACTAGGTGACCAACGGCCTGCAAACCATGCAAAACGCGACGCGCAGAGCACACTCCTGAAACGTAAAACCCCAGGTCAGGTGGGCCATGAGCCCTACTCCTACCACCTGGGGGTCAAGGGGTCGCAGGTTCAAATCCTGTCATCCCGACGGAAAAGCCCTGATGAGACGCAAGTTTCATCAGGGCTTCATCGTTTGCGTCGACGAGTTTTTTGTTGGTCCCACTCTCGTCCCCTGGCCGATTCTGAGCCGACGCTTGGGCTCCGGAGTGCGGCTCGAAATGGACTGGCCTGTGGATAAGGGGGGAGCCTGACCCGGTTTCCCGGACACCAACTTTGAGGCGATGATCGTCTCGGAAGGAGTCCGTGAGATGCCTGCTGCCCACCCGCCGGAGTTCCGGCGTCGAGCCCTCGACCTCGTCGCGCAGGGCAACCCGGTTGCCCAGACCGCGCGCGATCTCGGGATCGGCGAGTCCTGTCTTCGCAACTGGATGAGCCGCGACGCGATCGACTCCGGCCGCAAGCCCGGGATCACGACCGATGAGCACAAGGAGCTCGTCGAGTTGCGCCGCCGGAACCGGGTGCTGGAGATGGAGATCGAGATCCTCAAGCGCGCGTCGGCGTACTGAATCGGCCTGACTTTCGTTCCTATCGGGAGCCTTGTCCGGCAGGTGCTGGGTTGGCTGATTCGAGGTCAGCGTAATACGCCTGCTCGACCTCGAGGGGAGTGCGCATGTCGAGCTCCCCGTGGGGGCGCTGGTTGTTCCACCACCACACGTATTCGAGGGTCGCGAGTTCGACCTGCTCGACCGTTCGCCAGGGCCCGCGTTGGCGGATCAGTTCGTTGTTGACCGCCTCGGCGAGGGCGTTGTCGATCGAGTCGCCGACTGTTCCGGTTGAGGGAACAGCGCCGAGTTCGACGATCCGGTCGGTGTAGATCATCGCCATGTAGTTCGACCCGTGATCCGAGTGATGCGTCAGCCCGGTGAGGTCACCACCGGCGTCCCACGCGGCCATATCCAGCGCTTGCAGGGGGAGGATCTCCGACCGGAGCGTCGACGCGACGTTCCAGCTCACGAGGCGGCGCGAGTAGACATCGGTGACGAACGCGACGTAGGCGAACCCGGACCATGTCGCAACATAGGTCACGTCGCAGACCCAGAGACGTCGCGGCGCTGGTGCGGTGAACCGGCGGTTCACGAGATCGCTCGGCAGCACGGTCGTCTTGTCCGAGCGGGTCGTGAACACCCGCTTCGACGTGCGAACCCCGCGCACCCCGGCGAGGCGCATGAGGCGCTCGGTCTGGTCCCGACCGATCTCCCACCCTTGTCGGCGCATCAGGGCGTGCATCTTCCGGCGCCCGTAGACGCCGTAGTTCTCCGCATGCAACCGGGCGACCTCCGGGACGGGGAGTTCGTCCTTCAGCTGCCGGGCCGACGGGGCGCGGCCGACCGCGGCGCGATACCCGCGCGCGGTGAGAAAGCCCTGCACTGCCGGGCGGAGGACCCGGCAGATGAGCTCGACCCCGAAACGATCCCGGTACTCGTTGATGAACCGGATCATCTCGGTCAGGGGCGGTCGAGCTCCTTCGCGAAAAACACGCTCGCAGCCTTAAGGATCGGCGGATTCAAGCGGTGGTCGCAATGAGTTCTGTGAACTTCTCCGATGGTGTCAGATAGCCGAGCGTTTTGCGTGGTCGTCCGTTGAGCGAGTCCTGGATCGCGGTCAGCTCAGCGCGGGTGACGATGCTCAGATCGGTGCTCTTCGGCAGGTACTGGCGTAGCAGTCCGTTGGTGTTCTCGTTGCTTCCGCGCTGCCACGGGGAGTGCGGGTCGCAGAAGTAGATCGGGATGCCGGTCGCTGTGGTGAACTCGGCGTGCTTGGCCATCTCGGCGCCCTGATCCCAGGTGATCGTCCGCGCCAGCGACGCCGGAAGCGCGGTGATCGCCTCGCGCATTGCGGCCTCCACCTTGTCGGCGCTCTTCCCGTCGGGCAGGTGCAGCAGAAGTGTGAGGCGGGTGCTGCGTTCGACGAGGGTTCCCACGGCGCTGCGACTGTTCTCGCCGAGGATCAAGTCGCCTTCCCAATGCCCCGGCACGGCACGGTCTTCGACCTCTGCGGGGCGCTCGCTGATCATCACCATCCCTGGCAGCCGGCCCCGCCCGTCCGTCGCGGTCCGCGACTTCCGCGCCGCCCGCCCCGACCGCAGGCAGCGGGCGAGCTCGCGGCGCAGCTGCCCGCGTCCCTGCACGAACAGGGACTGGTAGATCGTCTCGTGACTCACGTGCATCTCCGGGTTGTCGGGATGCTCCAAACGTAAGCGCGCGGCGATTTCCTGCGGCGACCACAGTTGCTCCAGCTGCGTCGTGACGACCTCGAGCAGCCGTCCACTGTCGAGCTTGAACGGCTTCGGTCGGCGGGCCTGCTCTCGTGCGTCCTCGTGCGCCCGCCACGCCGAGTACTCCTCCCGTCCGCCGCCGCGCTTGACCTCGCGGCTGACCGTCGACACCGCGCGTCCCAGGGCACGCGCGATCGCAGTAAGCGTGTCACCGCGGGCGAGGCCGACCAGGATCTCCTCACGGTCGAAGACCGTCAGATGCCCCTCGCGCGGCTCCCAGCCGAACGGCTTCCCGTCGAGGTGACGGCCCTCCCTCGCCATGCGGCCGACCATCGGCGCCGTGCAGCCGATCTCGCGGGCGATATCGATGAGCCGCCACCCCTTCGAGTGGAGACGGAGCGCGAGCTGCTTCTGCTCGCGACTGAGATGACCATGTTTGCCCTGCAACGAATGCCTCCCGAGATCAGCGCCTGCTTCATCTCACAGCACCCGTTGCGTTGACCGGTTGAATCCGCCATCTCATTCGCCTTGCGCAGCTCGGCGTTCTCCTTCTCAAGCTGCTTGATCCGCTGCGCGGCCTCGGTCGTGACACCAGGCTTGGCGCCAGCGTCGACCCCGTACCGCCGCTGCCAGAGCCGCAGTGTCTCCGGGCTCATCCCGAGCAGCCCGGCGACGTGACGGACCGCGCTCATCATGTTCGGGTGCGACGGCCGCGTCTCCGCGAACATCCGCAACGCCCGCTCACGCATCTCCGACGAATACATCCCGTTCATCGTGTTCCATCCTTGCTTGAAAAACGGAACGAAAGTCAGGCCGATTCACACCGTCACGAGAGGACAGCCCCATAACAGCACGGACGCCTGCCGACCTGCATCGGGCAGACCGCTGTGGTTGAGGCGGTGGGGATCTTTCCAGGCGCAACCAAGGGAGCGCTGCGGGAGCAGACGGCCAATCTCAGGGCTTGTTTCCGCGTGGAGTCGGGAGCCTCAGGACCGCCACCGCAAGCGACAGGAGAGGCCGATGGCGCACTGAACGGGTCTATGTCGTGAGCATTCCCGACGCCGCGGCGCACGCCGTGATGATGCTGATGCCGAGACCGAGACTGGCGATACCGGCGACCGCTCGGACGGTGATCCTGATGACGCGGCTCATGCGCTCACCCTACGCACAGTTCCCCCATACGTTGAAGAACCGTCGACGCTTGCGGGCCTTCTCGTCGGCGCCGACGATGGATGCATGGCCACGACGCGAGCGCAGACCCGACGGAAGGCAGGATGGATCGCGCTTGCCGTCGCCGGAATCGTCGTTGCGACGGCGCTCGTCATCGTATGGGTCGTCGCGTCGAGCTCGGGCGAACCGCTCGCGGCAGCGCCGAGCCCCACACCCACGGCCACAGTCGAACCCGCGCCGACACCGACACCCACTCTGGTCGGGCCCGCCGCGGACACGACCGACTACGACCTCGCGGGACTCCCGGAGATCACCGTCTTCGCCATCGTTCCCGAGCTGCCCGTCGATGACGATCCGTTCGGAGACCTGACCAACGTCGCCGCTCGCGCGAAGGACGCCGCGGTTCCCGTCTTCGCCGAGCCCGGTGGCGCTGCGGTGGCGTCCCTGCCGCGTGACTACTACTACGACGGCACCGTGGTGCCGGTGATCGAGCAGTACGACGCATGGGTGAAGGTCATGCTCGTGGGCCGTCAGGCCTATCCGTCTGGGGGGAACTCCGGGCAGCTCACCGGATGGCTCCGGACGCAGGACGTCGAGCTGACGCCGCAAGAGGCGGTGATCGAGGTCTCACTCGGGGACCGCACCATCGACATCGTTCGAGGGGAGAACCGGCAGCGCATCGCCGCCGACTTCGGGTCCGGCGTGGAGGCTACGCCTACGCCGCTCGGTCGCTCCTTCATCATGACGGTGCGCACCGAGCCGACCTTCGCTTACACGAGGGGCAATCCGATCACCTACCTGTCGGTGCAGAGTGCGACTCTCGATGGGTTCGACGGCGGCGATGTCGCGGTCACCGCTTTCCACTATCACGACACTCGTTCCGGTCGGGTGTCGAACGGATGCCTGCGCGTCGACGAAGCGGCGGCCCACGCGCTCGCCGCGCTCCCTTTCGGAACTCCGGTGATCATCCGCGAATGACGCTCGCGCGGATGCCCCCGGTGGTCGTCGACTTCGCGGCGCCGTAGTCCACAGAGAGCCGGCGTCACGACCCCCAGGCGACCAGTGCTGCACGGGCACACTCGCCCATGACGGTGAGTGCCCGGCCCGTTGCATCCGCGCCGATGATTAACGGGTTCGCGTCACCGTCTCGCATGTGCTCGGCCTTGTCGACCGCTTCGTCGTAGATGCTGTGATTCGAGATGAAGACGCTCACTTCCTGCATCTGGATGAGTTCTCGGGCTCGATCCGTCGCGGCGATATAGGCCCGAATCCGGTCGAGGCGGTCGGATCGATCCGCGAAGTTGAAGGCCGTCCCGCCCCAGAGCATCGTCCGGTGTGTGGCGTTGCCGCTGCGCGCGTTGAAGAGCAGCGAGATCGTTCCCCCCCACGTGTGCCCGGGGGCGAGTACGACGGTGATCTCGGTGTCTCCTAGCCGTACCACGCTGCCGTCTTCGACCGACACGTCCCGTTGCGGTGGACGGCCCCAGTCGGGACGGTCGAACTCGAGTCCGGTTTCGAGCATCGTCCAGTCCTCGCCGCTCATGACAACCCGCGGATTGTAGGTCCGCGTGAAAAAGCCTGATCCTCCGTAGTGATCACCGTGCCCGTGGGTGATGACGATCACCGCGATCTGTGGTGTCGATCAGGATGATGCCCTCGGATGTTGTGATGGCCCAGGCGCTGACCCATCTGCTGCCGACAAGGAAGAGATTCTCGAAGACCTGCGCGGGCGGTGGGGCTGGTTGCTTCATGAGCTCGTCCGGGCTCATCCCGGCGGGAGCGACGGACTCATCGACAACGCTCGCCAGGGCGAGATACGACGTGAGGTCGTCGGCCGCTGCTTCTTGCGCGGCCGCCAGGTGCGTCCGCACGCCGGTCTCACGCCACTGCTCTTGTCCATCGGACATCTCGTCCGCCCTTCGAGGCCCGGCAATGCGATCACACCCTACGACGGGCCGGCTCTCTGGGGCGAGCATGGGTGCGCGGTTTGCGCGGCCATCGACCGGTTCCTCGACCGCACGGCTCTCGCGGGGTGTGGTCGGTGCTGGCCCCGCCAACGGTCACGAGGGTTTTCTGCCCAGAGCAGAATCACTGCATCAGGTGACCGCTACCGCCATAGCATTCAGCATGGCCAACCATCTGCGCGCAGTTCCGCCTCTCCCGGTGACAGGCTCCGTCCCGATCGCCTCGCGGCGGGAGCCGCTGTGGCGCCAGCTCGTCGGAGATCTGCTTCGCGAACGCCGCCACGACCGGGGGGAGACTCTCGGCGATGTGGCACGACGCGCCGGTGTTGCACCGCAGTACCTCTCCGAGATCGAGCGCGGTCGCAAGGAGCCGTCGAGCGAGGTTGTTCAGGCAGTCAGCAGTGCCCTCGATCTCACACTGCGTGATCTCCTTGACGACGCAGGACGGCGACTGGCCGCGAGTGAAGAGGCGATCTCGCACAAGGCGTCTCTGCACGCGCCCACGCTGCTGGCTGCTTAGGTCGCCGAGCCTGGGCGTCAGCCGGGGTTCCCGATCAGCCCGGCACGGGAGCCGCGGCCCGCTGATCGATCACCCGATCGATCAGGCCATAGTCGCGGGCAGCGGATGCCGTGAAAACGCGATCGTGGTCGGTATCGGCGCGCAGGGTCGAGGCGGACTGCCCCGTATGGCGTGCGAGAACCTCCTCGATATCGGCACGCACGCGCACCACCTCGTCGGCCTGCAAGATCAAGTCGGGGATCGTTCCCCGGCCCCTGCGCTACCGGCTGGTGCAGGATCACGCGCGCGTGGGCGAGGGCGGTTCGGCGCCCCGGCGCGCCACCGGCCAACAGAACGGCGCCGGCAGCCACGGCTTGGCCGACGCGCGTCGTTGCGACAGCTGGGCGGATGAACTGCATCGTGTCGTAGACCGCCAGCATCGCGCCGGGGTCTCCGCCCTCGCAGTTGATGTAGAGATCGATGCCGCTGTCGGGGTTGTCGGAGTCGAGGTGCAGCAGTTGTCCGATCAGTGCATTCGCCACGCCGGAATCGATCGCGGTGCCGAGATAGACGATCCGTTGGGTCAGCAGGTGCGAGTAGACATCCATGATGCGCTCGCCGCGCGGGTTCTGTGCGACGACGTTGGGGATCGCGTACGAGCTCATGGGGTCACCGTTTCGGGAGTAGCGGCGAAACCGGTGGTCGGGCGGGATCCCGGGCGGTAGTCGTCGAGAGATTCGACGATCACGTCGACGAACCCGTACTCCTGCGCCTCGCGCGCCGTGTACCAATGGTCGTGGAGTGAGTCCTCGAAGATGCGCTCGAGTGGCTGACCGGTGTCGTGTGCGATCAGACCGAGGACGGTGTCGCGGGTGTGGCGGAGGTCGTCTGCCTGCAGTTCGATGTCGACCGCGGTCCCGGCGATGCCGGCGGACCCCTGGTGCATCAGCACCCGGGCGTGGGGGAGCGCGCGACGCTTTCCGCGCGTGCCGGACGAAAGCAGGAACTGTCCGGCGCTGTAGGCGATCCCGAAGACGAGCGTCGACACGTCGTTGGGGATCGTTCGCACGATGTCACGGATCGCGAGCATCGCGGGAACCGAACCGCCGGGTGAGTGTATCCAGAGGTTGATGTCGGCGCCGGGATCCTCGAGCGACAGCGTCACGAGTTGCGTGGCCAGGAGCATGCCGTTGTCATCGTCGAGCGGTCCGTCCAGAACGAGCACTCGACGCTCGTAGAGGGAGCGCCGGGCATTCTCGCTGAAGATCGGCGACGTGGTGGATTCGGTCATGACCCCAGGCTGACGCACCACGCCCTCCTCCGTGGTCGGTATCCGCCCACGGCAGAGCAGCCCACGGCAGAACGCAGTCGCCGCCGCCGATCTCAGTCCGACCGGTCAGCGGCGCGGTGGACGGCCTTTGCGCTTAGTCGAGTTGCCGAAGCGGTCGGGCTTGAGTTCGATGAGCTTGCCGCTGATGCGTGTGTTCTCGAGGCGCTTCAGCGTGTCACGGGAGAGATCCGCAGGGAGCTCGACGAGCGAGAAGTCCGGGCGGATCTGGATCGCGCCGAAGTCCTCGCGGCGTAGACCACCCTCGTTCGCGAGCGCTCCAACGATCTGGCGCGGCTCAACCTTGTGGCGCCGGCCAACGGAGATTCGGTAGGTCGTTCGCGCGCCCCCACCGCCACGGGGGCCGCGATCGGAGCGGTCGTTGCGGTCACGTCCACCACGTTCGGGTCGGTCCGGCGAATCGCGCGCGAACCGCGGCTCGGGGGCGGCGTCCGGTTCGAGCAGCAGAGGTGTATCGCCCTGCGCGACGATGGCGAGTGCCGCTGCGACATCTGCCTCGGGAACGTCGTGGTGCTCGACGTAATGGGCGATGATGTCGCGGAAGATGCCGATCTGAGCCGGATCGGCGAGCGCCGCAGTGATGGCGTCGTCGAACCGCGTGAGTCGCGTCGCGTTGACGTCCTCGACGCTCGGCAGCTTCATCTCGGTCAGCGGCTGCCGCGTGGCTTTCTCTATTGAGGTCAGCATCCGGCGCTCGCGCGGCGTGACGAAGCTGATCGCAGCTCCCGTGCGACCGGCGCGCCCCGTGCGGCCCACGCGGTGGACATACGACTCGGTGTCGATCGGCAGGTCGTAGTTGACGACGTGGCTGATGCGGTCAACGTCGAGGCCGCGAGCGGCGACATCCGTGGCGACAAGGATGTCGAGCTTGCCGCTCTTGAGCTGGTTCACCGTGCGCTCACGCTGCGCCTGGGCGACGTCGCCGCTGATCGCGGCGGCGGTGTATCCGCGGGCGCGCAGCTTCTCGGCCAGGGTCTCGGTCTCGTTCTTCGTGCGCGTGAAGACGATCATGCCCTCGAAGTTCTCGACCTCGAGGATGCGGGTGAGGGCGTCGACCTTCTGCGGGTACGACACCATCAGGTAGCGCTGCGTGATGTTGGCCGACGTCGTGGTCTTGGTCTTGACCGTGATCTCTTCGGGGTCGCTCAGGTACTGCGCCGAGATGCGCCGGATCTGGGCGGGCATCGTCGCCGAGAAGAGGGCGACCTGCTTGGTCGCGGGGGTGTCGGCAAGGATCGTCTCGACGTCCTCCGCGAAGCCCATCTTGAGCATCTCGTCGGCCTCGTCGAGGACGAGGTACTTCAGCTCGGAGAGGTCGAGTGTGCCCTTGTCGAGGTGGTCCATGATGCGGCCAGGCGTGCCGACCACGATGTGTACGCCGCGGCGCAGGGCCGACAGCTGCTGCCCATAACCCTGACCGCCGTAGACAGGCAGGACGTGCACGCCGCGCAGGTGCGACGCGTACCTCTCGAAGGCTTCACACACCTGCAGGGCCAGCTCGCGAGTCGGTGCGAGCACCAGGGCCTGCGGGGTCTTCTGCGACAGGTCGAGTCGAGAGAGGATCGGCAGCGCGAAGGCTGCCGTCTTTCCCGTGCCGGTCTGGGCGAGCCCGACGACGTCGCGTCCGGCGAGCAGGGGAGGGATGGTCGCGGCCTGGATAGCAGACGGCGTCTCGTAGCCGACATCTCTCAACGCCTTCATGACCGCGTCGCTCAGACCGAGCTCGGCAAAGGTGGGTTCGGATGCGAGGGGTTCGGCCTCGTCGGTCGCGTTCTCGAGGGAAGAGGCCATAGGTGTGACGCTAGTCGCTCCGTGGGTTTGGCGCGATTCGGCATCCGTGCTTGGCTGCGCCTGCCCGTCACCGCGTCTCAGGTGTGCAGGTGCGCGCGTTGGCCCTCGCGATCGAAGACCATGACGAGTTCGGCGGGCTCATCGATCGCGCTGATTGCGTGCGGATTCATCGTCGAGAACTCGGCAGCCTCGCCCTGCGCGACCTCGATGCGCCGCTCGCCGAGTTGCAGCAGCACGCGTCCTTCGAGCACGAGGAACCAGTCGAAACCCGGATGCACGCGCATCGCGGGAACCTCGGGCACGGGCTCCAGGCGCATCTTCATCGCCATCGTGCGGCCGTCGACACGGTTCAGTGCCCACGTCGTGCGCGCTCCGTCGGTGCGCTGGATCGGACGGATGACGACATCGTCGTCATCCTCGGCGCGCAACAGGTCGTCAACGCTGACGTGAAGCGCCGCTGCGAGCGGCACGAGCACGTCGATGCTGAGCGCGCGCTTACCGGTCTCGATGCGACTCACCGTCGAAGCGCTGAGGTTGCTGCGTTCGGCGATCTCATCGAGTGAGTACCCGAGGGTGGTCCGGATGCTGCGCAAACGCATTCGGGCGAGGGCCTCGACATCCGTGCTGGTCATGAGTCCAGCATCCGTCGTTCTTGCTAATACTGCAAGTCAGCATCCACTATGCGCCAGATCGGCCTACCCTTGACGCATGGGCAACCACGACTCGTCTCACCGCCACACTCACGGTCCCGCGATGATCCGCCGGTGCGATGTCGCCGTCATCGGTGGCTCGGCTGCCGGCCTTGCCGGCGCACTCCAGCTCGTCCGCCAGCGCCGCTCGGTGATCGTGATCGACGATGGCACACCGCGCAACGCGTCAGCCGAGCACATGCACAGTTACCTCGGGCCCGAAGGTGCGCCGCCAGCCGAGCTGCGGGCAATCGGGCGGGGAGAGGTCCGTTCGTATGGCGGGGAGATTCTGTCGGGCCGCGTCCTCGACGTTCGCCGTGACGGTGAGCGGTTCCGCGTCGAGCTCTCCGGAGGCGGCGCCTTGCTCGCGCGGCGCGTGCTCGTGGCATCCGGGATCACCGACGACCTGCCCGAGATCGACGGCCTGCGCGCGCGCTGGGGTCGCTCGGTGGTCCACTGCCCGTTCTGCCACGGCTGGGAGGTGCGCGATCAGCGCGTGGTCCAGATCGTCACGAGCCCGCTCGGGTTGCACCCGACCCCGCTCATGCGGAACCTCACCGACACTCTCACCGTCGTGCTGCACGACGGCGTCGAGGTGGATGCTGGGGCGGTGGGTCGGCTTGAGGCATCCGGTGTCACGGTGATCGCCAGAACCGTGACACGGGTGACGGATGCCGATGGCGCACTCGTTCTCGACCTTGGTGACGGCTCGCGAATCGCTGCGGACGCCGTGCTCGTCGGTGCGAAGTTCCACGCCCGCATCGAAGCGCTGACCGGTCTCGGACTCGAAGCGACTCCCCACGCGAGCGGGTTCGGTGAGGTGCTCATGGCCGACGCCGCGGGCCGAACGACGGTGGACGGCGTCTTTGCGGCGGGCAACGTCGTCGACCCGAGCCTGCAGGTGCTTTCTGCCGCCGCGAACGGCAGCATGGTCGGCGCGCAGATCGCGTTCAGCCTGGCCGACGAGGACGTCGCCGCGAGTTCGCGCCCGTCGGGCGTCGAGGCCGAATGGGACGGGCGGTACAGCGGCGAGCAGGTCTGGAGCGGCAATCCCAACGGCACGCTCGTCGCCGAGGTGGCCGGGCTCGCACCCGGAACCGTGCTCGACGTCGGCGCAGGCGAGGGAGAGGATGCCCTCTGGCTCGCCGAAAACGGATGGCAGGTCACGGCATCCGATGTCTCCTCCCGCGCACTCGCGCGCGTCGAGCACGAAGCGCGGCGCCGGGGCCTTGCCGTACGCACGTGGCACGTGGATGCAAATGCCGTCCGGCCCTACGGGGACGAGACGTTCGACCTCGTCTCGCTGCAGTACGGGTCGTTCGCACGCACGCCCGACGGCAGGGGGGTGCGAAGCCTCCTGGACGCGGTGGCTCCAGGTGGCACGCTGCTGGTCGTCGCGCACGACACGGCGTGGGCGCGCGAGGGGCTCGATCCTGCCGAACACACGCCGATGTTCGACCCGGATGCCTACGTCGGTGTCACCGAGATCGCGGCGGCTCTCGCTGCCGATGCCGGCTGGAGCATCGAGGTGCATGAGACTCGGCCGCGCCCGGCAGGAGCGGTGAGCGGCCATCACGTCGAGGATGTCGTGCTGCGGGCTGTGCGGATCGTCTGACCGACCGGCCGCGGCCGCTCGCCTGGTCTCAACTGTCGAGGAGGCGGGACAGGCGCTTCTTGCGGCTGTTCTGCGTCACGATCCACGCGACATCCGGGTCCTCGGTATCCAGCGCGCTGAAGAGGGGAAGACCCCGCGTCGGATCCCCGGCCACCGCGACGCTCCAGCAGTAGCCGAGCGACAGACGCAAGGTTCGCAGGTCCGGGGTCTTCCGCTGCTCCGGTGGCTGGCTCGCGAGGTGCTCGGTGGTGCGCTCGCACGCATCGAGCGCGAGGGCTGCCATCCGGGGATCCCGCAGCAGCCGCGGCTCGCAGACCGCTGCGATGGCGGCGCGCTGAACAAGCGGATGGGGGTGGTCGACCCACGCATCCACGATCGACGCCAGCGCCGCGGGCCGGGCGTCACCCAGAAGCTGGAGGCCCAGCGCGACGCCCTCGCGCACGCGCCACCGGGCGTCGGTGGCAAGCTCCCGGGCGCGTTTCTCGGATGCCGCGTCCTCCGCCCGCAGGGCGAGCGCGGCTCCAGCGCACATTGCGTGGAACTCGTCGCCGGTAGCCAGGAGTGCGTCGATGGTCGGCTCGTCGGCGAGAGGGGCAAACGCTGAGACCAGCTCGAGATTCGCGCGTGGACCAGGAAGCCCGGAATGGGCCGAGAGGTAGTCCGCCCACGCCGATGTCGGCATCGAGAGCAGCTCAGCAGCCCACTCGCTGCTACCGGTCATACTCCGACAATACGCCCCGGGCGGCTCAGGCCGCGGCGCGAGATCAGGGCGTTGGTGCCCAGACGTCTGCGGGGTCGATCCGCCCCGCGATCCGGCCGCTCATCTCACCGAGCTGTGCGGCCTCGGTATCGCTCAGCGTGTCGAACACGAGCTCGCGAACCAGCTGGTGATGGCCTGGTAGCGCTGACTGTACGAGGTCGTGGCCGGCATCGGTCAGGATGCCGAGGGTGAACCGGCCGTCAGCGGCATCCGTTTCGCGTCGAACGAGCCCGCGCCGCTCGAGGCGTGTGAAGGCGCGAGAAAGGCGCGAGAGCGTGGAACTCGCGTAGCCGGCGAGAGTGCTCAGCCTCAGCGTCCGCTCTGGCGCGGTGTCGAGGGCGTACAGCAGGCCGAACTCGAAGTGTGTCAGCCCACAGCTCTCCTGCAGCTGCGCGTCAAGCGCGCGGGGGAGGCGCTCCACAAGAGTGGCGAGAGACGCCCAGGTTGCGAGCTGGTCAGGGCGAAGGGGCATGGCTCGAGCGTAACGCCATTTACTTGCTTAGGAAAGTCATTCGGCATACCGTTGACTTTCCTGAGCAAGTGAATTGAGGTGCCCGCATCCGACGGGCGCCGGAACGGAGCATCCATGGACCTGCAGCTGACGGGCACGAGCGCCTTCGTGAGCGGATCGACCGGTGGAATCGGCTATGCCGTCGCCGACGCGCTCGCGGCGGAGGGAGCCACCGTGACCGTCAACGGCCGCAGCACAGAGCGCGTGCACGAGGCAGTCGAGAAGCTGCAGGCGGCGCATCCCGACGCCGAGATATCGGGCATCGGCGCCGACTTCGCCGACCCTGCGCAGGTCGTCGACCTCATCGAACGCCTCGGTGAGGTCGACGTGCTGATCAACAACGTCGGCCTGTTCGGGCTCGGCGCGTTCGAAGAGATCGATGACGCCCAATGGCAGCACTACCTCGACATCAACGTCATGAGCGGCGTGCGGCTCTCGCGAGCGCTGCTCCCCGGAATGCTCGAGCGCGGGCGGGGTCGCATCGTCTTCATCAGCAGCGAATCGGGCGTCTCGGTGCCCACCGACATGATCCACTACGGCGTCACGAAGGCCGCCATGATCGCCCTCGGCAACGGCCTGGCCAAGCGCACGCGCGGCACCGCCGTGACGGTGAACACGGTGCTGGGCGGCCCAACCTACTCCGACGGCGTCGCTGCCGCGATCGAGCAGATCGCACAGGCGCAGGGCGCGCCGGTCGATGCGGTAAAGGATGCCGTGATCGGCCAGAACGCGACGACGCTGCTCGAGCGGTTCATCGAACCGACCGAGATCGCGTCGCTGGTCACCTACCTCGCGAGTCCGCTCGCGTCGGCGACCAACGGAGCCGCGCTGCGGGCTGACGGGGGAGTGCTGACGACGATCCTGTGAGGCCTGCAGGCGCAGCACATGCGGGCGGCTGGCTGCCGCACATACGGTAGGGGCATGGCGGATGTCACGGAGCGAAGCCGAACCCGCGTCCGCCGGATCGGGTCACTCGTGGCGCTGCTCACGGTGGTCGTGGCGGGGCTCGCCGTTCACGTCCTCCTGCCCGACACGGGAGCCACCGACATTGCCGGGGACGCGCTCTACGCGGTTGCCGTGTATGCCTTCCTTATCGCGATCATGCCCGGGCGGTATCCACCCCTCGTCGGTGCTGTCGCGCTCGCGTGGTGTGTCGGCATCGAGGTGTTCCAGCTCACCGGCATTCCGCTCGCGGCGGGTACCGCTTTCCCTCCCGCGATGCTCGTCCTCGGGACCGTCTTCGACCCGCGGGATCTCGTGGTTTACGCGACCGCAATCCTCGTCCTGACAGCCGCCGACACTGCCCTCTCGCGGGGTAGGGCCAAAGGTACCTGACGTGTTTCGCCTACGGCGAGATACGGTTGTCTGAATCTGGGGCAAGGTGATCGAGGTGTGGGAGCGTCTGCGGGTGACGGGAGTCGCCGAGATCTGGTGGCGCGCCGTCACCGACGGCTCCTTCTACAACCGCTGGAGCGCGTTCCTCTCATTCTTGCTCGCCGCCATCGTGGGTGTGCCGACGGCCAACAGTGCGTCGGTGACGGGTTACCTGCAGGCCGTGGTGGTCGGTGTGCTTGGGTGGATCGTGCTGGCGATTCTCGCCCTGCCGGCGGCGGTCGCAGAGCGCCGCTGGCGCTCCCGACCTGCCCGCGGTGCTGCGGTTCTGACCACGCTGCTGGTGATCTGCGTCATCAGGACACCACTGAACGACGTGCTCTCGCGGTGGCTGTGGGACGTCGCTACGGCTGGCGTCTTCCTCCCGCGTGTGGTCACGAACATCGTTGCCGGGATTGCGCTGTTCTCGCTCGTCAGCATCACGCTCTCGGAATACGCCCGCCGGCGAGCGATCAACGCGCGCCTGGAACGAGCGCTGGCGCCGATGCGTGCCAGCCTCGAGAGGGCGCGCGCTCAGGCCGACGAGGTTGGCGAGGTGCTCGCCGCGACGGTGCGCAGGCTCCAGGCATCCCGCAACGTGCTGCTGGCTCGCCCCGTCGACTTCGACAGCGTGCGTGCCTACGCCGAAGAGGTGCGGCGCGAGAGTCACCTGCTCGAGGCGCGCGCTGATGCAACGGATGCCTCGGCTCCGGTGCCTGGTGTGGTGACGGCATCCGCCCTGCGGCCCCGCACGATCTCTGAGCGACTGGCGAACCCGCCGCTTCTGATGGTTTCGGCGATCTACGCGGTGGCAACTCTTCCGTTCTCGATCATGCAGGGCGGCCTGCGCGTCGGGATTCTCGGGGTGATGGGTCTGTTGGCGATCGACCTGGCGGCGGGGTTCGCCGGCCGCCGGTTGCTTCCCCAGCCCGGCGCGCGCTGGCGGCCCGTGCTGTTCCTGCTCCTCTGGGTATTGGCTGGGTGTGCTGTCGCAGCGCTGTCGGTGACGTTGCTGCCCGACATCGGCTTGGTGGCATACGTCGGCATCGTTGCGATCCCGGGTCTGGCCATCTCGGTGTCCGTCTGTACTGACGCCTTGCACGAGGCGCGTCTCGCCGCGGCAATGTCGCAGGACCTGCTCGCCGGTGCGGCGCGAGACGTGGCACGAGAGAGCGCTCGGGCATCGGATCCCTTGCGCCATGCGGTCGGCATCCTGCATGGCGGCGTGCAAGGTCAGTGCGTCATCCTTGCCGCGCAAGCCGATGAACGACAACCCACGGTCAGTGAGGTCGCCCAGTTCCGTGCGCGAACGGATGCCGCCTTCTATCGACTGCAGGGGCCTGTCAGCGAGCGAGACGTGGATCGCGGATCGCTGCGCGGTCCCTTCGGTTCCCTCGGTCGTGTCATCTCCGCGTGGCGTGCGGTCCTCGACATCTCGTACACGGTTTCGGCCACGGCCGCCGCGGCGCTGGGCGATCATGAGACCGATGAGCTGGCCGCCGAGGCGGTCACCGAAGCCTTCGTCAACGCGGTCAAGCACTCGGGAGCGAGGGAGGCAACCGTCTCGCTCACCGTCCCGAGCGATGATCGCCTGGTCGTCACGGTCGCCTCGCCGGGCACCCTTCCCTCTGCCGAGCGACGAGCATCTGGTCTCGGAACGCGCCGACCGAACACGCGAATCCTGCAGTCAGGGACTGATGTCGTCTTCGAAGCCGTCCTGCCGGTGGCTTCCGATCCGGATGCACCGACGTCGCCTGCGGCGCGCGCAGCCAGCTTGTAGGTGCAGCCGGCGACCCGTTCGCCACCGAATTGGGAACATTGTGTAACAATGTTCCCGTGCCTGGAGTGATCGCTGTGCTGCTTGCCGCGTTGTGCTTCGCGACGACGGGAACGGCGCAGGCGCTCGCCGATGTCGATGCATCCCCGCTGTCGGTCGGTGCCGCCCGCATCCTCATCGGCGGGGGGATTCTCGGTGCGATCGCGCTGGTTGCCCGGCCACGGATGCCGCGCACGGCGTCATCCGCGGTTGCTGCCGCACGCCGCGCGCCGGCGTGGGTCATCGTGGCGGTCGGCGCCGCGGGGGTCCTTGCCTACCAGCCGACCTTCTTCGCCGGCACCCGCCTCAACGGGGTGGCCGTCGGTACGGTCATCGCCCTGGGGTCCGCGCCGATCGTGACGGGAATCCTCGACGCGCTCATTCGTCGACGGATGCCGAGCGCGCGGTGGGGCGTTGCCACGGGCATCGCGCTGGTTGGTGTCGTGCTCGTCTCTGGGGTGGTGGGCGGAGCCAGCGCGGCGGGGGTAGGACCACTTGGCATCCTTGCCTCGCTTGCCGCGGGAGCGTCGTACGCACTCTATGCGCTGGCCAGCAAGCTGCTGATGGATCGTGGCTGGAGCTTCCAGGCAGCAATGGGCACCGTCTTCGGGGTGGCAGCGATCGTGAGCCTGCCGATTCTGCTGGCAAGTTCGTCCGCCTGGCTGCTGACGCCCGCGGGTCTCGCCCTCGCGCTTTGGCTCGGCGTTGTGACCACGGCGATCGCGTACCTGCTGTTCGGATGGGGCCTGCGGCGCCTCGCCCCGACCACGGTTGCCACGCTCACCCTCGCGGAGCCGCTCGGCGCGACACTGCTCGGCGTGTGGGTGCTTCACGAGCAGCTCACCGCAGCGTCGGCGATCGGGCTTGTCGTGCTCGCCGCGGGACTCGTGGTGCTCTCACTGCCAGGAGGACGGAAGGTGAAGACTGATGTCTCCGCGCCGGCGTGAGAGCGACCCGGGACCCACCCAGGCTGCCGCCCTTGCCGAGGCGCTGGGCGCCAGCATCCTGTCGGGCGAACTGGGCCTAGACGCACCGCTGCGAGAGGAGAACGTGGCAGAGCGGTACGGTGCGTCGCGGCACACGGTACGCGCTGCGCTGCAGACGCTTGCCGCCGAACGTCTCGTGACGATCGAGCCCTATCGCGGAGCACGCGTCGCAAACTTCGACAACGATGCGGTCGAAGCGCTCCAAGAGCTGCGGGGCGCGCTTGAGGCAGAAGCGGTGCGGCAGGTCAGTGCCACGCACGGCGCGTCGTGGCCGGATGCGGTAACTCGTCCCGTGACGGAGGCCATCGACCGGCTCGCGCTGGCAGAGGCATCCGGCGACTGGCTGGCGACGACTCGCGCCCATGCCGAGGTACACCGTCTCATCGTCGAGGCAGCCGACAGTCCTCGGATCGCGCAGGCGCATCGTCAGCTCGAGTCCGAGATCCTGCTGCTCCTGACCCACGTCAGACCCGACTATCCAGCGGGTTCGCTCGCGCAGGAGCACACTGCCTATCTCGAAGAGGTTCAGCGCGCCGGAGGAAAGGCGGTGCGTGCGCATCTGGCGCACTCGGCCGACCTCATCCGTGCGGTTCCGACCGCTGCGACGGCAAGTTCGTCGACGGGCAGCGGCGACGGCAACGTCACCGGACCCCGCGGTGGGCGCAGTGCCGCGACCAGATCGGCCCGGCCAGTCGCCGCCGAGACGAGTTCCGAGGTGAGCTGATCGAACGACGCCGCCATCATCGTCTGCCCTCGAGGTCACGGATGAATCCGCGAAGGAGGTCGAGTCCCTCTGGCCACGGACCGTGCCCGCTCAGAACGTTGATGTGTCCGGCGTCACCGACGTCGATCTGATGCGCACCCCAGCGCCGACAGATGTGGGGGGAGCGGTCGGCGGAGCAGTAGGGGTCGGTAGTGCTGGTCACCGCGATCATCGGAATCGGCAGGGGATCGTGAGACGCGGCGGCGCCCCTGAAGCTCACCGCCTCGGTCGGGAACGATGGCGCATCCGGATCGGGCGGAGCAACAAGAAAGACACCGCGTATGCGCTCAGGAGAGTGCGCTGCGAACGCCACCACGCTGAGGCATCCGAGACTGTGGGCGACGAGAACCGCCGGCTCACCGGCTGCCTGCACGGCAGCGCCGACGGCCCGGTCCCAGTCGTCGATGTCTGGTTCGTCCCAGGATGCCGGAGTGGTGCGTTCCCAGGCCGGATGCTGCGCTTGCCAGATCGACTGCCAGTGGTCGGCTGATGAACCGCCGAGCCCCGGCACCACGACAATCGAAGAATCCTGCATCGCTCTCCTCTTTCGTGATGGTTGGCGCCCATTCAACCGATCAGGTAGCCCGGCATGTAGAGCCAAAGTGCGCCAGCTGGCCCGTCGGCTCCGACCTGTCAGCTGGCGTAGCGCTCGACGAACGTGCGCAGCATGCGGCTCGGATGCAGCACCTCGCGCTCCCGGACTGCCGCGAGCGGAACGTGCACTTCGGTCGGTGCGAAGTACCCGTAATCGGTGTAGGCGTGGATGCGTGAAGTGATGCCGTTGACGTCGAGCTCGGGATGGAACTGCGTCGCGTAGATGTTCTCGCGCACGCGGAACATCTGAACCGGGCACGAGGCGGATGACGCCAGTAGCGTTGCCGAGGTGGGGAGTGAACGCATCGCTTCCTTGTGCCCCACGAAGGCATCGAAACGGGGTGGGATGCCGGTCAGTAGGGGGTCTTCGATCCCGGCATCCGTGAGTGAAACCTCGACGACACCGACCGGCTCGCCGTAGGTGCGGTCGATGACGGCACCCAGGTGAGCTCCGACCGTGCCCACGCCGTAGCAGGCACCGAGGAAGGGGAAGTCCCGCGCGACGACCTGGTCGAGCAGCGCATCGAACTCTGCCTCGACGCGCCGCTGCACGGCTGACTTCTGCTCGAGGGGGTCGGATGCGTTGAACGGCCCGCCGCCGACGAAGATGCCCGACAGGTCATCGAGCTCGAGCTCCGGCATCGGACCGGCCTCAAGTCGCACCCGTCGCAGCTCGGACTCCGCGAGACCGGTGAAGCGCAGGAACAGCTCGTACTCTTCATCGGCCGGACCGTCCTCGGCGCGGGTGGCCAGCAGGATGAACGGCTTCATCCGCTCAGCTTAAGCGCCGCAGAGCCGCGTTGATCCTGCAATCGGCCTGCATCGATCGAGCTCCGGGCCCGCTCTTCGTGACGAGTGTGTAAACCTCGCATGGCGATTCGCGACCGAGGATGATTAGCTCCGCCGGACTCGATATCGTCGTGAGGTGCCCGACACACAGAACTCCGACGCGACCCTGCGTCCCACGCACCCGCTCGCACTCGCTCCCGTCATCGCACCGCCCGCGTCGGTGGACGGATTCGTCAAGCAGTTCCTCGCGAACCTGAACTTCGATCAGGGCGTCTCGCTGTCGGCATCCGACGCCAACGACCAGTACCTGGCGCTCGCGGGCACGGTGCGCGACTACCTCATGGCGCGGTGGCTCGAAGACCAGACCCGGCAGCGCGAGCAGCAGGCGAAGACGGTCTGCTACCTGTCGGCGGAGTATCTGCTCGGCAAGCAGCTCGACAACAATCTGCTCGCCGCGCGCCTGGGTGAGATCGCCACGGAGGCGCTCGCGCAGTGCGGTATCTCGATGGACGACATGCGCGAGGTTGAGGTCGAACCAGGGCTGGGTAACGGCGGTCTCGGGCGCCTCGCTGCCTGCTTCATCGATTCGCTTGCCACGATGAGTGTGCCGACGATCGGGTACGGCATCCGCTACGAGTACGGCATCTTCCGGCAGACCTTCGTCAACGGAGAACAGGTCGAGCAGCCGGATGCCTGGCTGCGGATGGGTTCGCCGTGGGAGTTCCCGCACCCCGAGGCGGCGCAGACGATCTCGTTCGGCGGTCGCACCGAGACCTACGACGACAACGGCGTTACCCGTACACGGTGGGTTCCGGACTGGAACGTGCTCGCGGTGCCGTACAACATGATGGTGCCCGGCTACCACAACGGTCGCGTCAACACGCTGCGGCTGTGGCGCGCGGTTGCGACCAACGCCTTCGATCTGCGCATCTTCAACTCCGGTGATTACGAAGAGTCGGTGCGCGCGCAGACCTTCGCCGAGAACATCTCGAAGGTGCTCTACCCCGAGGACTCGACGCCGCAGGGCAAGGAGCTGCGCCTACAGCAGCAGTACTTCTTCGTCGCGGCATCCATCAACGACTTCCTCGACAACGTGCTGCTCGAGGGCTTCGATCTCAACAACCTGCCCGACCGCGTGATCTTCCAGCTCAACGACACGCACCCGGTCATCGCCGTGCCCGAGCTCATGCGGGTGCTGGTCGACGAACGCGGTATGGAGTGGGAGGACGCGTGGGCCATCACGCAGAAGTGCTTCGCCTACACCTGCCACACGCTGCTGCCCGAGGCCCTCGAAGTGTGGTCGGTCGACCTGCTCGGGAGGCTCCTGCCGCGACACCTTGAGATCATCTACCGCATCAACGACGAGTTCCTCGATGAGGTGCGCGAGCGGTTCGGCGACGACATGATGCGTATTCGCAACATGTCGATCATCGGTGAGCACCCGTACCGCTCGGTGCGGATGGCCTACCTCGCCACCGTCGCCGGCGCGAAGGTCAACGGTGTGGCCGAACTCCACTCGCAGCTGCTGCGCGACAAGGTGCTGCACGAGTTCGCCGAAATGTACCCCGACAAGTTCACGAACGTCACCAACGGCGTGACGCCGCGGCGCTTCATCCGTTTGGCGAACCCGTCCCTCGCGAGCCTCATCACCGAAGCGCTCGGTGCAGGCTGGACTGTCGACCTCGAACGACTCCGGGGGCTGGAGGCGCTCGCCGAGGACCCCGAGTTCCGCGAGCGGTTCGCTGCTGTTAAGGCAGCCAACAAGCGGCGCCTGAGCGATGTGCTGCAGCGCCGGGACGGCGTCACGATCGATGACACCCATTTGCTGGATGTCATGGTCAAGCGGCTTCACGAATACAAGCGCCAGACCCTTAAGGTGCTGCACATCGTCACCGAGTACGAGCGCATCATCTCGGGCACGGTCGCGGCCGCCGACATCCAGCCCCGCACCTTCATCTTCGGGGCGAAGGCTGCGCCGGGATACGCGATGGCCAAGCGCATCATCCACCTCATCAACTCGGTCGCGTCCGTGGTGAACAACGACCCGCGCGTCGAGGGGCGACTGAAGGTCGTCTTCCCGCCGAACTACAACGTCACGCTCGCCGAGAGCATCATTCCGGCCGCCGACCTGTCGGAACAGATCTCGCTCGCCGGCAAGGAGGCATCCGGCACGGGGAACATGAAGCTCGCCCTCAACGGTGCGCTGACGATCGGCACTGACGACGGCGCCAACGTCGAGATTCGGCAGCTTGTCGGCGACGACAACTTCTTCCTGTTCGGCATGACCGAGCCCGAGGTCGAAGCGCTGTGGGCGAAGGGCTACAAGCCTGCTGATTTCTACCAGGCCGACCCGCAGCTGCGCGCCGCGATGGACCTCATCGCGTCGGGGGAATTCTCGGGCGGAGACCGCACGGTCTTCGAGCCGATCGTGTCGAATCTGCTCTACGACGACCGATTCATGGTGCTCGCCGACTACGCCTCATACATCGAGGCGCAGGCGCAGGTCGACCTCGCGTACGCGGATCAGGATGCCTGGACCCGCTCGGCGATCCTCAACATCGCCCGCTGCGGCTTCTTCTCGTCCGACCGCTCGATGCGCGACTATCTCGACCGCATCTGGCACGCGCGTCCGCTGCTCTGACGGTCGCGGCCAGCGTCGCGTCAGTCGTGCGGCCAGGCGCTCAGCGCGTCTTCGATGAGCCGTGCGGCTCGATCGGTGACGGGCTCGAGGAGCTCGAGCACCGGAGTGCGGCTCTTTGCGCCACGAGGCGCCGAGAAACGCCACGTGCCGACCACGACGCCGTCGACGAGGACTGCCGGGCGGAAGACGCCGTTCTTGCCGGGGACAAGAGCGTCGAACATTGCGTCCGAGGTGACGAGCGACCTGTCGGCATAACCGAGGATCCACTCGTCGAACGCGGGAACGAGCGTCACGGTTTCAGCAGACGCTTGCCAGCTTGAGTCAACTAACGCGTCTGCCTCGGCATCCAGATATACGGGCTTCTCGCCGAGCTGCCCCAGCCCGATGCGGTCGACGGATGCGGCGGCAGCGCGCAGCCCCGTCTTGGGAAGCTTCGTCCACCAGGCCAGGTCGTCGAGGGTCACCGGCCCCCGCGCGGCGACATAGCCCGCGACGATACGGCTGAGTGCGGCATCCGTGTCGGTGTCACGCTGGGTCGCCGTGAGGGTGAGGTACTGCTCCGATCCGTCAGGAGCGAATGCGCCCCAGTGCGCCAGCCCGTTGATGCACAGGTGGACGAGCAGGTGGTACCCGCGCCCGCCGTCGGTCGAGATCCCGGCGTCCTCCCACGTGGCAAGGATGTCGGCGCGCCGCAGCGGAGCGGTCTCGAGCGCCGCAACCGCGACCTCATGCGAGCGGTCGATCGTGGCGTCATCCAGCCCGAGTTGCTCCCGGCGCCGCGTCATCGACTGCAGCATTCTCGTGCCGGTCAGGGCGAGGAGCGACGCCAAGTGCTCGGGCGTCGTCGCGAACAGTGTGCCGCGCATCGGCCAGGACCGCACCAACTCACCGCTGTCAAACGCGGCGCGGACATCGTCGACGGTCGTTCCCGGGGCCGACCGCAGAGCGATCGCGCGCAGGACTGCCGGAAGATCCTGGCCTTGGAGGGCGACCGCTCGATCCACCACTTCCCGCGGGGAGAGGGTCGAGCCGCCGAGCAGCTGGGCACGGTGGCGTAGCCCGCGCGCCTGGTCGGGGGAGAGGGACGCCGTCATGCCGATCACCGTAGTACGAGCCACCCCCACGCAGCCGGGACGGCGGGGCTCCCGGTGGACTGCTGCCGCTCGGAGTGCCGGGCTTTGTCTCGGGTGGCCCGGGGTTTGAATGTCGTACCCCCCTCGTAGTGTCGGGGTGTGGATGAGGTTGGCATGGGCGAGGCGGGTCAGTGGCCTGCGGCTGCGGATGCTGACGTGTTCGTCTCTGAGGGTGATGTGCGGGAGTGGGATGGTGAGGTCGGGTGGGTTCCGCCACGACCTGACGCTGTCGCCCTCGTGCTGGAGGCCGCTGACCTTGAAGCGGTGTTCGCGGCGCAACGGTTCGCGCGGGTCGATGACCTGCGTCTGGAAGCTTTGGATGATGTCACCCGGTATGGGGGTGGGTCCCGGGAACTGGTGATGCGCTCCCTCCGGCTCGAGCTTGCGTCTGCTCTGCGGATCACGGAGAACGCGGCGGGGATGATGCTCGCCCGTGCCGAATCACTCGTGCACTCCTACCCGGCCGTGTTGGAGTCGCTCTCGCGTGCGGGGGTGACGGTCCGGCACGCGGAGATCCTGGTCGATGACCTCGATGTACTCGACCCCGATATCGCGGCGGGCCTGGTGGGTCGGGCGTTGGGGTTGGCGGAGTCTCTGCCGGTGGGGTCGTTCCGGCGGGCGTTGCGCCGGCTGATTGACCGGGAGACCGCGCCGAGCCTGACGGAGCGTCACGAAGCCGCGGTGCGGGGTCGTCGGATCCTGGTGGAGCCGGCGGGGGATTCGATGTCGTGGGTGCACGCTCTGGTCCCGTCGGTGGAAGCCCACGCGATCTACGGGCGGGTCACCCAGAAAGCTGTGGTGATCCGTGACCATGACCGCGGTTCGACCCGGGGCGGGGAGCGGGGGGATGGGTCGGAGCGGAGTCTGGATGAGATCCGGGCTGACGTGTTCTGCGACCTCCTCATCGACGGGACCGTTCCCCAGCACCCGAAGCAGGCTCGGGGCATCCAAGCAACCGTTGTCGTCACCGTCCCCGCCCTCGCGCTCCTCGGCGTCGACGGGGTGACCGATCCGGCGGAGGTGGAAGGCGTCGGTCCGATCCCGATCGAACGGGCCCGGGAGCTCGCCGGTGCCGCGTCGGGGTGGATGCGGGTACTGACCCACCCCGAAACCGGGGCCGTCATCAGTGTCGGGCGCACGAAGTACCGGCCACCACCGGAGCTGGCGAAGCTCGTGAAGTGGCGGGCTGACCGGTGCATGGGACCGGGATGCGGGAAACCGGCGTCGCAGTGCCAGATCGACCATTCGGTCGCGTGGGCAGACGGCGGGGAAACATCGGTGACGAACACGGCACCGTTCTGCCAGGGCCACCACACCGTGAAGCATCACGGCGGGTGGCAGATCACCCACCTGGGTGACGGGTCCCTGGAATGGGTATCCCCACACGGGCGCCGGTACATCGTGAAGCCCGAACGACACCTCCCCACCTTCTACCCCAACGCAGCCTGAACCTGGCCCGCTGGCGGCAGGTGCGTTATACCGTGGGGGCATGAGTGCGACAGAATCAGCACGCGGCAGCGACGTGGCTCGCCAGATCCTGGTGATCGCGGCCTTCGTCTTCATGATCATCGGCGACGCGGTCGGCCTCGGCGCCTTCGGCGGCACACCGATCCAGGATGCGCAGGGCGGGTCGTTTTCGCCGGATGCCTCGTACCTCACGCCGGCGACCGAGGCATTCGCCATCTGGACGCCGATCTACCTCGGCCTCGCGATCTACGTCATCTGGCAGGCGCTCCCGTCGCAGCGCGCCCGTGACCGTCAGCGCAGCCTCGGCTGGCTCATCGCCCTCACGATGGTGCTCAACGGCCTCTGGCTCGTCACCGTGCAGTTCCTGTCGGTTTGGGCGACCGTGGTGTGCATCATCCTGCTGCTTGCAGCGCTCGTCGTCACCTACCTCCGAGCGGTCCGCACCCGAGAGCCGGGCGACGGATGGCTCGACGGCATCCTGATCGACGTCGTCACCGGCCTGCACCTCGGCTGGGTGGCGCTGGCCACCGTCGCCAACATCGCGGCGGCCCTGACGGCCACCGTCCCGGCCGACTGGGAGAGCGCGGCATCCGTTGTCGGAGTCATCGTGCTCGTCGTCGTGGCAGCCGTCGCGCTCGGCGTTTCGGCCTCGGGAGGGTGGCGCATCGCTCCCGTCCTGTCCATCGCCTGGGGTCTCGGATGGCTCGCCGTCGCCCGTCTGCTCGGTGACCTCATCGACGTGCCGATCGGTATCACGGCGATCATCGTCGCCGTGATCGTGCTCATCGTCCCGATCGTCGGCCGATTCATGCGAGAGCGGACGCTCGCGGACTGACACGCCGAAACCTCACCGCCCCGGGCGCGAAACAGCGACCTGGCACACTGAACCCCATGACATCGGGTGGCGTCGGACGCGTATCGGTATTGAGTATCGGCGAGGTACGGCTACGGCCACACAACATCGTCGGCAACGGCACTCCCATGCTGTGGTGGACGTTCACCTCGCGGCGATGGACGGATCCGCTTCCCGTGAATGTGGTGCTCATTGAGCACGAACAGGGTTGGATCCTGTGGGACACCGGGCAAGCACCCGCGTCCGCTGACTCGCCGAAGGAGTACTTCCCCGGCGGCTTCGTCGGTGCCGTCTACGCGCGGCAGGTCGACTCAACCCTCACGCCTGGGCAAGGGCTCGGCGAACAGCTCGAGCTCGCCGGGGTTCCGATCGAGCGACTGAGCCTCGCCGCCATCTCGCACCTGCACTACGACCACGCTGGAAACGTCGGCGAGCTTGCGGCAGCCGGCATCCCGGTGCTCGTGAGCGAGTCTGAGCATGACGTGCTTACCGGAAAGTCGCCGCACATGCACGGCGTCCTGGCCGAGTACCTGCTCGATGCCGGTGTCCAGTGGCGGCCCGTCACGTTCGCCCCCTCGCAGGATCCCGCGCTCGTCGACTTCGACGGCGCCTATGACGTCTTCGGCGATGGAGCGCTCACGCTCCTGCCGACCCCGGGCCACACCACCGGATCGATGAGCCTCCTCGTCCGTCGTGGCGAGGGTCGGAACCCGCTCCTGCTCGTGGGCGATGCAACGTACGATCCGAGCCTCATCGAGAAGGCTGTCGTTCCGGACGTCGGCGACCGAAAGCAGCAGCTCGAAACGCTGCGGAAGTTCGCCGCACTGCGTGATCACCTGCCCGGCCTGCAGGTGATCGCCGGTCACGACCCTCGGGCGGCGGAACTCGCCGCCTGACGGCACGCGCACCCTCACCGAAGCAGCGCGCGCAACTCCGACTCGACGGATGCCGGACGCGACGGGTCGATCGTCGTGCCGTGCTCGTATGCCTCCACGACCCGCGGATCCACGTAACTGCTCCGAGCGATAGCGGGGGTGTTCCCGAGCACGAACGCGGCATCGCGCATCGCCGCAGCGACAATCCTCGCCCGACGCGACGGCGAATCAACCGGTCCCGCCTTCGCCAGGCTCAACGCGGCCGCGGCAGTGCCATGGAGGGTGCGAAAGTCCTTCGCTGTGAAGTCGCCGCCCGTGCGTCGGCGGATGTCGGCATTGATCTCCTCCGGATGCAGCGGGTGCACCTCCCCGTCGCCGTCGCGCCACGCCAGCAGCCGCGCCCGTCCGCCGCGGCGCTTCAGCGCCCGCACCACGGCAGCAAGGTCGGGGTCGGTCAGCTCCGACTCCCACGGCTGACCGCTCTTACCGGGAAAGCGCAGTTCGACGCGCTCACCGTCGTGGACGCTCGCGTGCGCGCACAGCAGCGTGCACAGGCCATAGCTGCCGTGGACGTCGGCATAGCACTCCGAACCGACCCGCAGGCTCCCGGTGTCGAGCATCCGGAATGCCGCTGCCAGCACACGGGAGCGCCCCAGTCCGTCCGAACGCAGATCGAGCGTCACCGTGCGCCTGGCGCCCGGGAGCGTTTCGGCGAGCTCCAGCATCCGTTCGAACTTCACCCGATCCTGACGCTCGCGCCACGCCTCGTGATACAGGTACTGGCGCCTGCCCGCGTCGTCGACGCCCGTCGCCTGGATATGGCCGTGAGGGTGAGGTGAGATCCAGACCTCGTTCCATGCGGGTGGAATCGCGAGGGCCGAGATCCGCTCGCGGGTGTCCTCATCGGTGATTGCCGCACCCGATTCGTCAACGTAGGCGAATCCGCGTCCGCGACGCACCCGCCGCAAGCCCGGTTCTGTGGTGCGACTGCGGCGAAGGCGGGGCATGCGTTCACGCTACGCCCCGCCCAGACCCTCAGGGTCAGCGGCCCCGTCGAACCGCCGCACGACGTGCGTTCACGATCCCGTACGCGAGCGTGCCGATGATCGCGAGCAGGAACACCGCCGACGCGATCACGTTCGCCTGCGGCGGGATGCCGCGCTGGGCAGCAACGTAGATGTAGACCGGGAAGGTCTGCACCGAGCCCGACGTGAAGTACGTGATGATGAAGTCGTCGAAGCTGAGGCTGAACGACAGCAGCGCCGCGGCGATGATTCCGGGGAGCAGCAGAGGGAATGTGATGCGCCAGAACACCTGCCGGGGGGAGCCGTAGAGGTCTCGACCGGCCTCCTCGATCGACGGATCGAGCGAGAGTGCGCGGGCCCGCACCGTCACCACGACGAAGCTCAGACAGAACATCGTGTGGGCCAGGATGATCGTGCCGAGCCCCTTCGCGACGCCCATCGTCAGGAACTGGGCGGCAAGACCCGCACCGATGACGACCTCGGGGGTTGCCATCGGCAGGAACAGCAGCAGGCTGATCGATCCGCGGGCCTTGAACCGGTAGCGCACGAGCGCCAAGGCGATCATCGTGCCGAGGGTGGTGGCGATGATCGTGGCGACGAGACCGACGAGGATGCTATTGCCGAACGCGACACACACTTCGGGCTGCTCACAGACGGTGAGCCAGTTCTCGATCGTGAACCCGTTCCAGGTGATGTTGGTGCGGGTCGTCTCGTTGAACGAGAACAGGAACGTGTACGCGATCGGGATGAGCAGCACCACGAACGCTGCGATGACGTAGATACCGAGGATGCGGGACCGCACGGTCCATTGCGTCTTCACAGGAGGTCATCCGTTCCCGTGCGCCGCACGTAGCTGCCGACAATGATCAGGATGACGGCCATCAGCAGGATGCTGAGGGCTGCCGCCTGCGGGTAGTTCACCGTGATGAGGAACTTCGACTGGATGACGTTTCCGATCATCGTGGTCGACGGGCTTCCGAGGAAGGCTTGGCTGGCGTTGACGTAGTCACCGGTTGCCGGGATGAAGGTGAGGAGCGTCCCCGAGACGACTCCGGGGAGCGAGAGCGGGAACGTGACCCTCCAGAACGTCTGCCCCGGCGTTGCATACAGGTCGGAGCTCGCCTCGAGCAGGCGCGTGTCGAGTCTGTCGAGGGAGGCGAACAGCGGCAGCGTCATGAACGGGATGAAGTTATAGGTCAGACCGAAGACGACGGCGAACCCGGTGCCCGTGATGTGATCTTGCGGACCGAAGAGCCCGATCGCCTGCAGGAACCCGACGACCGGCCCCTCGTCGGCGAACAGTGCTTTCCAGGCGAGGGTCCGGAGGAGGAACGAGATGAAGAATGGCGCGATGACCAGCACCAGCAGCAGGTTGCGGATGAGGGGTCTGTCGCGCAGCACGACCCCGATGAAGTACGCGATCGGATAGCTGATCAGCAGCGCGAAGAGGGTAGCCAACAGTGCGTACCAGAACGAGCGCAGGAACTGCGGCCAGTACTCCGCGATGACGTCGACGTAGTTCTGCCAGTTGAACGCGTAGTAGAACGCGCCGTACTGGGAGGTGTCGTTGACGCCGAACGAGGTGATGAGCAGCGATACGAAGGGGACGAGGAAGAACAGGGCAAGGTACGCCAGCCCCGGCAGCAGGAGCGCGAACGCCACCCAACTGGCGCGACGCTGCGGTGAGGCCTTCTTGGTATCGGCGACAGCCAGCGCCGACATCGCCATGGCTAGGAGTCCTCGCTGTCGGCGATGGCCTCGGCGGCCCCGACCTGGGCGTCGGCATCCAGCCCGAACGTGTGCTCGGGGCGCCAGCGCACCCAAACTTCGCTTCCCACCGAGAAGACCGAGCCGAACACCATATTCTGCTCGAAGACCCCGACGGGTCCGATCCCCGGTATCTCGACGGTGTACTGCGTGCTCACACCGGTGAACGAGAGGTCGGTGATGCGTCCGGGACCGAGGACGTTGTCGTCGGTGGTGGGAGCCTCGGCAGCGAGCATCAGCTTCTCGGGTCGAACACCCACGGTGATCGGCCCGGATGTCGCGACGGCGCGCTCGATCGGCATCCGGAGTGTGCCCCCGGCTGAGGTGCGCGCGACGAGGTTCCCGCCGGCGGTCGACTCGACGGTGGCGGGAATCAGGTTCGACTGCCCAAGGAAGCTCGCGACGAAACCGGTGCGCGGGAGTTCGTAGAGTTCCTGCGGCGGACCCATCTGCTCGATGCGCCCGTGGTTCATGACGGCCACGGTGTCGGCCATTGTCATGGCCTCTTCCTGGTCGTGCGTCACGTGCAGGAAGGTGATCCCGACCTCGTCTTGAATCGTCTTCAGCTCGGACTGCATCTGGCGACGAAGCTTGAGGTCGAGGGCGCCGAGGGGTTCATCGAGCAGCAGCAGTGCCGGCCGGTTGACGACCGCCCGCGCGAGCGCGACACGCTGCTGCTGACCACCCGACAGCTGCGAGGGCTTTCGCCCCGCCACGTGATCGAGCTCGACGAGCTTGAGGGCATCGAGGGCGCGGCTCGAGGCATCCGTCACCTTGCGCCGGCGAAGACCGAACTCGACGTTCTCTTGCACCGTCATGTGCGGGAAGAGCGCGTAGCTCTGGAAGACCGTGTTCACCGGACGCTTGTGCGGCGGCACGGATGTCACGTCCTTCCCGCCGATTGAGATCGATCCCGCGGTGGGTCGCTCGAGGCCCGCGACGATGCGCAGTGTCGTGGTCTTGCCGCACCCCGACGGGCCGAGGAGGGCGAAGAACGAACCCGCCGGGATCACCAGATCCAGATCGTGCAGAGCAGTGAAGCCGGGGAAGGTCTTGCGGATGCCGCGGAGCTCGAGGTCAGCGCCGGCCTCGGGTGTCGATGTGCTCATGCGGGATCAGGCGCCGAGTCCGACGGCTTCGAACTCTGCGTTGTACTTCTCCTGCTCCTGGTTGCTGAGCGCCCGGAAGATGTACGCGTTCGCGAGCGTCGCCTCGTCGGGGAAGATGAGCTGGTTATCAACCATCGCGGGGTCGATGTCGGCCATCGCTTCCTGTGCTCCGACGACGGGGGTGATGTAGTTCACCCAGGCGGCGACCTCGGCGGCGACCTCGGGCTGGTAGTAGTAGTCGATCAGTGTCTCAACGTTGGTCTTCTGCTGCGAGCCGATCGGGATCATGAAGTTGTCGCTCCAGAGCGTTCCGCCCGAGTCGGGGAGGGCGAACCCGAACTTGTCGTAGCCGACCTCCGCGTTGATCGCAGTGATATCGCCCGACCACACGATAGCGGCGAGCGTGTCTTCGTTGATGAGGTCGTCGGCGTACGAGTTGCCCTTGATGTTGCGGATCTGGCCGTCCGAGACCTGCTGCGCGAAGACATCGATCGCGTTCTGGAACTCGGTGTCGCCCCAGGAGTCCGACGAGATGTCGACGCCCTGGCTGAGCATGATGAGGCCGATGGTGTCGCGCATCTCGCTGAGCACGCCGACGCGACCCTTCAGGTCGGGGTTCCACAGGTCTTCGACGGATGCCAGACCGTTGGGAAGCTTCTCGGTGTTCCAGGCGATTCCCGCGAAGCCCGACTGCCACGGCACGGAGTTGGCGCGGCCTGGGTCGAAGCTCGGGTTGAGCAGGCTCGGGTTCAGGTTCGCGTAGACGTTGGCCATGTTCGCCTTGTCGAAGGCCTGCGTGTAGCCGGAGGCGATCCAGATGTTCGCCATCCAGTCGGTGAGGCACACCGTGTCGGCCCCGATGCCCTGGCCGAGGGCGAGCTGGTCACGAACCTTTGCGAAGTAGGTGTTGTTGTCGTCGATCGAGACGTCGTAGTTGACCGTCAGCCCGGTCTGCTCTTCGAATGCCTGCAGCGTCGGGTGGTTGCCCTCGTCATCCTCGTCGAGGTAGAACGACCAGTTCGCCCAGGTCAGGGTCTTCACGCTTGATGACAGGTCTTCGGGGGCGGTCAGCGCCGAGCCGCCCGTGGAGTCCGAACCACCCACGCGCCCGGTGCAGGCTGCGAGGAATCCCATGAGCGAGAGAGCGCCGGCACCGGCGAGCACGCCACGGCGTGAGATTTGGGCCGCTCGCGCCTGTGAGATGAGCGCTCGGATCATTGGATCGGAGGGGAGTGGACGGTCGGGCATAGTCGGTCACCTCAATCAGCTGAATGCGTGCTGTGCACGGATTGTCAGTGATCGTGTCATGACCTCACCCGAGGCGGCAAGCGCTTTCCGCAGCCCGAAACAAACTTGATACAGGAATCTGTCGTTTCGAGTAACCTGCGCGACGGTTTCACGCACGAAAGCTGCGGATTCCGACGTGGCCGGAATCCGCAGCTTTCGAATCCGCTACAGGAGTCCTGCGGCGCGCGTGAGAACGTCACGCAAGATCTGCTCGAGCTCGTCGAACTCCGAAGGTCCGATCGTGAGCGGGGGCGCGAGCTGAATGACGGGGTCGCCGCGGTCATCAGCACGGCAGTACAGCCCTGCGTCGTAGAGCGCGCCGGAGAGGAATCCGCGCAGGAGCCGCTCGGACTCGTCGTCGTTGAAGGTCTCGCGCGTCGCCTTGTCTTTCACGAGCTCGATGCCGAAGAAGTAGCCGTCGCCGCGCACGTCACCGACGATCGGTAGGTCCAGCAGCTTCTCGAGGGATGCCCGGAACAGGGGCGAGTTCTCGCGGACGCGCTCGTTCAGGCCTTCCTCGTCGAAGATCGCGAGGTTCTCCAGTGCGACCGCTGCCGAGACCGGGTGTCCGCCGAACGTATAGCCGTGCAGGAACGAGGTGTGGCCGTGGCGGAACGGCTCGTAGATCCGGTCCGAGATCACGGTTGCACCCAGCGGTGAGTAGCCGCTCGTGAGGCCCTTGGCCGAGGTGATGATGTCGGGCACGTAGTCGTACGCGTTGCAGGCGAAGGTATGACCGATGCGGCCGTACGCGCAGATGACCTCATCCGAGACCAGCAGCACGTCGTGGCGGTCGCAGATCTCGCGGACCCGCTGGAAGTAGCCGGGGGGAGGGGGGAAGCATCCGCCCGAGTTCTGCACCGGCTCGAGGAAGACGGCGGCCACCGTCTCGGGGCCTTCGAACAGAATCATCTCTTCGATGCGGTCCGCAGCCCAGCGCCCGAACGCTTCGAGGCGGTCGCCCTCGCCGTCCCACACGAAGCCTGCCTCTTCGGCACGGTAGGCGTTGGTGTTCGGCACCCGGAACGCGCCAGGTACGAGAGGCTCGAACGGTGCCTTCATGACCGGGATGCCGGTGATTGCGAGCGCGCCCTGGGGCGTGCCGTGGTACGCGATCGAGCGCGAGATGACCTTGTGCTTGAGGGGCTGGCCCTGCAGCTTCCAGAACTGCTTCGCGAGCTTGAACGCGGTCTCGACAGCCTCGCCGCCGCCCGTCGTGAAGAACACCCGGTTCAGGTCGCCCGGCGCCTCGTCGGCCAGGCGGTCGGCCAGCTCGATGGCAGACGGGTGCGCGTACGACCACAGCGGGAAGAACGCGAGCTCTTCGGCCTGCTTCGCGGCAGCCTGAGCCAGCCGCTTGCGACCGTGTCCCGCGTTGACCACGAACAAGCCCGACAGGCCGTCGAAGTAGCGCTTGCCGCGGTCATCCCAGATGTGGTGTCCCTCGCCGCGCACGATGACCGGCACCCCGGAGGTGTCCAGCACCGACTGGCGGGTGAAGTGCATCCACAGGTGGTCTTGGGCCTTCTTCTGCAGATCGGCGGGGGAGTTCATGGAATGTCCTTTCGGGGCGTGGTCACGGTGTCTGTGAAGGTGATCACTGGGTGCCCCAGTCGTAGAGCTGTTTCACCAGGCGGAGGTACACGAAGGATTCGGTGGCGACGACCCCGTCGATCGCACGGACGCGCTTGTTGAGCAGGTCGATGAGTTCGTCATCCGAGGCACAGACGACCTCGGCGAGCACGTCGAAGCTGCCGGCGGTGAGCACGACGTAGGTGACTTCGGGCAGGGCCGAGACTTCGGCCGCGATGCGGGTCGAGTCTCCCGAGGTGCGGATGCCGACCATTGCCTGTCTCGCGAAGCCGAGCTGCAGGGGATCGGTGACAGCGACGATCTGCATGACGCCCGCGTCGACGACCCGCTGCACGCGGTTGCGCACGGCGGTCTCGGAGAGCCCGACCGCCTTGCCGATGTCGGCGTACGAGCGCCGACCGTCGGCCTGCAGGTGCTCGACGATCGCGCGCGAGATGTCATCGAGCTGAGGAACCCGGGGAGTGCGATCTGCCACGCGACGATCATCGCAGAGGAATCACCGGAAGACAACTGAAAGCGTCGAGCATTGCGGCCATATGTGCGGAATCCGCAGATGCGACCGGTATTCGAGGAGGGAATCGGAACCGTGGGGCTCGCAGGAGGGCATCCTCGTGGCGAGAGAGCGACGTGCGACCATGGGGGGATGAGCCTGCCCGAACACGCGCCAGCCTCGAAGCGGGCGATCTGGGTGGCTGCGCAACGACTGTTCGCCGAGAACGGCTACGCGCGAACCTCCGTGCGTGAGATCGCGAGTGAGGCCGCTGTTGACCCGGCTCTGGTCATTCGCCATTTCGGCTCGAAAGAGCAGCTCTTCATGGAGACGATGGAGGTGCAGGTAGCGGCTGCTGCCTTCGAGGGTCCGCTCGAGACCCTCGGCGAGCGGTTCATCGCGTTCATCCTCGATGACGACGCCGACATCCGCGGGATCTACCTGGCACTCCTGCGGGCCAGCGACTCCGGGGGTATCTGGACTCACCTGCGCGCCGCCCATGAGGAGGGCTTCGTACGGCCGTTTCGCACGCGAATCGCGAGTTCGCCGGCTCACGCGGCCGATGCTGACACCCGCGCGCGGATGGCTGCAGCCGTGGTCGGCGGCCTGCTCTACAGCCTGTGGGTGGTGCGCGATGAGGGTCTCGCGCATCTGGAGCGCGAGACCCTCATCCGCCGTTACGGCACGCTGTTGCAGACAGCGATCACGGGCTGACTCAGATCGCCGACCAGCCTCCGTCGGAGGGCAGAATGACGCCGGTGACGTTGCTCGCGTCGTCGCTCAGCAGCCACGTGATGGATGCCGCGAGCTGCGCAGCCTCGGCGATCGGCGGCAGAATCGTCATCGCGAGTCCGACGCGCTCCTGGCCGAGTTCGGAGGCGAAGGATGCCTCGATTCCGGTCGCGACCGGGCCCGGAGCTACCGCGTTGACGCGAATATTCTTTCCGGCGTACATGAACGACGTGCTCTTGGTGAGGCCCACGACGGCGTGCTTCGAGGTCGTGTAGGCAAGGCCTGCAGCCGAGCCGCGAAGCCCTGCCTCGGAGGCGACATTCACGATCGATCCGCCGCCGGCCGTGAGCATGAGGGGGAGGACCGCCCGCGTGAGTCGGAAGGTTCCCTCCACGTTGACAGCCATGACCCGCGACCAGACCGCGTCGCTCACTTCGTGCAGCGGCGTCATGTCGTCCATGATCCCCGCGACGTTAGCAAGACCGTCGACACGACCGCCGGCGGCTGCGACGATCGTCGCGATCGCGTCTTCCGACGTGATGTCTCCCGCGACCGCCACGGCGCCGGGCATCTCGGCGACCGCCGCATCGAGGCGCTCCTGCGAGATGTCGACAGCGACGACCATCCCGCCCTCGGCTGCAACGCGCGCAGCCACGGCGCGTCCGATCCCCGAGCCGGCGCCGGTCACGATGACGGTCTTGCCATCGAAGCGTCCGGGCGTGATGCGCTCGATCCACGGGGCCGCCATCGGGGGAGCGGCGGGCTCGTCCTCGTCATCATCGTCATCGTCGTCGGTCGCGGGTGCAACGGCGAGGGCGTTCGGGTCGTTGGCGCGCCGAACCATGTCGTCGATCATTTCCTGCGGCATCCGTCCGCCACTCATCGACGCGACCCGCTCGAGCGAGAAGAGCTTGACGGGGGCCAGCGCCGACTCGGTCTGACCTCCCTGCGCGAGCAGATCGCGCAGGATCGGGCCGCCGACGGGATGCTTCAACCACGCGCCGATCGATGATTTTGCGGTGAGTGCCTTGTCCTTGGCCATGTCTCCTCCTTGAGTCGATCGCGGTCTCGGGACCGCGTGATCCCAGTCTAGAGAAGGAGTCAACAAAGTTGACAGGGTGTGCTGAGAGAACCTTCAGATTGAGGGATGGTTCGGCTGCAATGTAGGTTAGGCAAGGCTTACCAATTCGAGAGTGAGCCTCCCACAGCAACCCACGAAAGGAGCGCTCGTGCGCGCCTCCCGTCTCATCGCCGTCGGCATCGCCGTGGCCCTGACCGGTTCCCTTGCCGCCTGCGCGTCGTCGACGGATGCCGTCACGACCGAATCCGAGTCCGAAAGCGGCTTTCCCGTCACGATCGAGCACGCCTACGGCGAGACCGTTATCGAGCAGAAGCCCGAGCGGGTCGCGACCGTCGCCTGGTCGAACCACGAGGTGCCGCTTGCCCTGGGCGTCGTGCCTGTGGGCATGAGCAAGGCCACCTGGGGTGACGACGATGGCGACGGTGTGCTGCCGTGGGTCGAAGACAAGCTCGAGGAGCTCGGTGCCGAGACTCCCGTCCTGTTCGATGAGACCGACGGCATCGACTTCGAGGCTGTCGCGGACACGCAGCCCGACGTCATCCTGGCCGCCTACTCCGGACTGACGCAGGAGGACTACGACACCCTGTCGAAGATCGCGCCCGTCGTCGCGTACCCCGAGGTCGCGTGGGGAACCTCTTATGAGGACATGATCCGCATGAACTCCGCCGCACTGGGTCTCTCGGCCGAGGGCGATGAGCTCATCGACGAACTGCACGAGACGGTATCGGCTTCGCTCGAGAACTACCCCGAGCTCGACGGCGCACGCATCCTCTTCAGCTACATCGACCCCGCCGACTTCAGCCAGATCGGCTTCTACACGAGCCACGACACGCGCCCCGGCTTCCTTGAGAGCATCGGCTTCCCCGTTCCCGAGATCGTCGCCGACGAGTCGGCTGCCACCGAGGAGTTCTACACCTCGGTCAGTGCCGAAGAGGCGGATCGCTTCGCGGACGTCGACGTCTTCGTCACCTATGGCGACCCCGGCAGCGAGATCGTCGCGCAGCTGCAGGCCGACCCGCTGCTGTCGCAGATCCCGGCTATCGCGAACGGCTCGATCGTCGTGCTCGAGAACAACACGCCGCTGGCGGCATCCGCGAACCCGTCGCCGCTGTCGATCGGGTGGGGCATCGACGACTACTTCGCCCTGCTCGCGTCCGGAGTTTCTGCACAGCAGTGACCACCCTCCACGCGCCCGCACCGGTACCGGCCGTCGCCTCGTTGCGACGATCGGTATCGGTGCGCGTCGCGTGGCTGATCGCGGGGATCGCTCTCCTCGTGGTGCTCGCCGTGGCATCCGTCGCCTTCGGGGTCGCTGACGTCGGCCCCGCCGATCTCGTCGCCGGTCTTTCGGGTAACGCCACGTCCATTGAGTCTGCGGCGGTCATCAAACGGATGCCGCGCACCGTGCTCGCGATTCTGGTCGGCGCCTCTCTCGCCCTGGCGGGTGCGAGCATGCAGGCCGTCACCCGCAATCCGCTGGCCGACCCCGGCATCTTCGGCGTCATGAGCGGCGCTGCGCTGGCCGTCGTCGCCGGGATCGCGTTCTTGGGCATCATGGACCCCTACGGGCAGATGGGCCTTGCGATCCTGGGGGCAGCCGCGGCGGCGATCTTCGTCTACGCCGTCGGCTCGCTCGGACGCGGGGGAGCGACACCGCTCAAGCTCGCACTGGCCGGGGCCGCGACCTCGGCTGCCCTCGCATCGCTCGTCAGCGCCATCCTGCTGCCGCGCATCGACGTCATGTCGACCTTCCGGTTCTGGCAGATCGGCGGCGTCGGCGGGGCCGAATGGGATCGCATCGCCGTCGTCGCCCCCGTGCTCCTGATCGGTGCACTCATCGTGCTTGCCACGGCGCGCGGCCTGAACTCCCTCGCACTCGGCGATGACCTCGCTGCGGGTCTCGGCGAACACGTGTCGCGCACCCGACTGATCTCGTCGGCGGGTGCCGTCATCCTGTGCGGCGCAGCAACCGCGATCGCCGGCCCGATCGCGTTCGTCGGCCTCGTCATCCCGCACCTCGTGCGGCTGCTCGTCGGGCCCGATCACCGCTGGCTGCTGCCGCTGTCGGCAATCGGCGGGGCCGTGCTGCTGCTGGCCGCCGACATCGTCGGGCGCCTGGTCGCCAAACCCGAAGAGATCGAAGTCGGCATCGTGACTGCGCTCATCGGCGCGCCGGTGTTCATCTGGATCGTTCGTCGCCAGAAGGTGCGCGAGCTATGACCGCCGTCCTCGTCCCAACGACCACCCCGGCTGCGGTCTCGACGACTGCCGCTGCGATCGCGCGAGGGCGCCGCATCCGTCGCCGCCGCTGGACTCTCACAACCGCGATCCTCGCCGTGATCGTCTTGGCCGTCGTCGCCATCAGCACGATGGTCGGCCACACCTTCTATACGCCGGTCGAGGTTCTGCGCGTCATCTTCGGCGAGACCGTGCCCGGGGCATCCTTCACCGTCGGCGAGCTGCGCCTGCCGCGTGCCGTGCTCGCCCTGTTCTCGGGCTTCGCGTTCGGGATGGCGGGTGTGACGTTCCAGACGATGCTGCGGAATCCGCTCGCATCCCCCGATGTCATCGGCATCAGCGCCGGCGCGAGCCTTGCCGCCGTCACTGGCATCATCGTCTTCTCGCTGAGCGATGTCGCGGTCTCGGTCGTCGCGCTCGTCGGCGCTGTCGTCACCGCCGGCGCGATCTACCTGCTGTCCAGCCGCAGCGGGTTCGCCGGCGCCCGGCTCATCTTGATCGGTATCGGCGTCGCCGCGATGATCCAGAGCCTCATCGCCTACTTGCTGTCGGGGGCAGCCGAATGGGACCTGCAGGCGGCGATGCAATGGCTCTCGGGGAGCCTGAACAACGCATCCTGGGAACGGCTCGTGCCGCTCGCGATCGTGATGCTGCTCGTCGTGCCGGTGATGCTCGCGCGCAGCGGTGATCTTGACATCCTGCGCCTGGGCGATGACTCGGCCGCAGCTCTCGGCCTGCGGGTGTCGAGCACCCGCCTGCTGTTCATCCTGGGGGCTGTCATCCTGCTCGCCTTTGCCACCGCGGCAACCGGCCCCATTGCGTTCGTCGCCTTCATGGCAGGGCCGATCGCCGCGCGGCTGCTGGGCCCCGGACCCTCGCTCCTGCTGCCGGCGGGCCTCGTCGGAGCACTACTGGTGCTGGTTGCCGATCTCGTCGGCCAGTGGGCTTTCGAGTCGCGCTATCCCGTCGGGGTCATCACCGGCATCCTCGGCGCGCCCTATCTCGTCTATCTGTTGGTGCGCACGCACCGGTCGGGAGGATCCCTGTGAACCCGCCTCTTACAGCGACGCTTCGCGAGCCGGATGCCGCGCCCGTCGCCCCGGCCGCCGTGGCAGCATCGCGCGATCCGGCACCGGTGCCGGGTTCGGTCGGTCACCGGCTCGCCGCCGAGGGCCTCGCGCTCGCGTACGGCGACCGCGTCGTCGTCAGTGACCTCGACCTGCAGATCCGCACCGGCGCCATCACAACGATCGTCGGGGCCAACGGATGCGGTAAGTCGACGCTGCTGCGAGCGTTCGCGCGTCTGCTCCCGCCGCAGGCCGGGCGGGTCGTGCTCGATGGGCGCGAGATCCACCGCACCCCGACGAAGCAGATCGCGTGCGAGATCGGGCTGCTGCCGCAGAACCCGATCGCGCCCGAGGGAATCGCCGTTGCCGACCTGGTGGGTCGGGGGCGGCATCCGCACCAGCGCATGCTCGCCCGCTGGAGCGCCAAGGACTATCAGGTCGTCGCCGAGTCGCTCGAGGCCACCGATATCGCGGATCTTGCCGACCGCTCGGTCGACGAGCTTTCGGGTGGGCAGCGTCAGCGCGTGTGGATCGCGATGGCGCTCGCGCAAGAGACCGGCATCCTGCTGCTGGATGAGCCGACGACCTTCCTTGACGTCGCGCATCAGATCGAGGTGCTCGACCTGCTCACCGACCTGAACCGCAGCCGTGGCACGACGATCGTCATGGTGCTGCACGACCTGAACCTTGCGGCGCGGTATGCCGATGAGCTCGTCGCCATGAAGGACGGGCAGGTCCACGCGTGCGGGGCGCCCGACGCCGTCGTCACCGAAGACCTTGTTCGCGACGTGTTCGGGATGGACAGCAGAGTCATTCCCGATCCCGTCTCGGGTTCGCCCGTCGTTCTGCCCATGGGGAGGCACCATGTCCGTCGCTGAGTCCACCGTTCTTGAGGCGCCGCCGTTCGTGGTCGCGCGAGCCGCCGTCACCTCAGTGGAGGTGCTCTCGCCGAGCTTCGCGCGCATCACCTTCGGTGGTGCCGACCTCGACGAGTTCGGTGACCCCGACCGCAGCCTCGACCAGCGCATCAAGCTGATCTTCCCGCCGAGCTCGGGCCGGCTTCCCGACCTCGCCCACCCCGACGGCGACTGGTGGGCGGCGTTCCTCGCCGTGCCCGAAGAGGAGCGCGGATCGATGCGCACCTACTCGATCCGGGAGCTGCGCGTCGAGGACGGCGGAACCTCTGTCGTCATCGACTTCGTGCTGCACCTCGAGCCCGGATTCACCGGTCCCGCGTCGGCGTGGGCGAGTGAGGCATCCGTGGGCGATGAACTGCTGATCATCGGTCCGCGCCGGGGTCGCCCGAACGGTGGCGGCATCGAGTATGCGCCCGGCGCGGCGCGCGAGATTCTGCTCGCGGGCGACGAGACCGCCGCTCCGGCGATCGCCCGCATCCTCGAAGACATCGATCGGGATGCCGTCGGCCTTGCTGTCATCGAGGTGCCCCACGCCGACGACGCGCTCGCGATCGACGCGCCCGCGGGTGTCGAGGTGCGCTGGGTCGCGCGGGAGGGCGGGGCGAACGGGTCGCAGCTCATCCCGACCGTGCTCGGTCACCTGGGCGCGACGGCGACCGTGATGGTGACGGATGACGGCACCGAGGAACTCCTCTGGGAAACCCCGGTCTTCTCTGGCTCGGGTGAGGACCTGGATGACGTGGTCGAGTCGATCGATCGTTACTTCTGGATCGCGGGGGAGAGCTCGGTCGTCACGACGCTACGTCGGCACCTCGTGAAGGACCTCGGCATCCATCGCGCGCAGGTCGCGTTCATGGGCTATTGGCGCCGCAGCGTCGCCATGCGCGGCTGAGCCGCAGGTTAGGCAGGGAGCGCCTGCTCGTGGATGGTTCGGCCGAGCTATCGTGGCTGAACGGTGAACGAGCGCTACTCCCTCTATGAGGCCACGCACGCAACGGCTTGCTACGTGCTCGCTGCTGCGCTTGCTGCCGTCATTATCTCGATCGGTCTACCGGCTCACCTTGACCCTGCAACGGGCGAGCCCCTTCTGTGGTGGCAAAAGTCGTCTCATCTGTTCACTCGCTTCCTGCCCTGGGTGCTCATCGCGGCAGTCGTGTTTCCGGCTCCCGTCATGCACCTGCTGCGAACCAAGACCCCGGTCCCGATCGCGGTGATCCTCTCGGCGCTGGTGGGGACCGTACCGGCGATTCTCTTTCTTGTGGTGTGCCTCGCCATCCCGCCCTTGGCGTCGCAGGCACCGCTCGCGTTCCCGCTCCTTCTATTCGGGGTGATGGTGTCGCTTGTCGGCTTCGCGATACACGCGGCGGTTCGAGAGCATCTCGCGCTGATCCTCACCGCCGCGGGAGTCGTCACCGTAGGCGGTCTCGTTACATCGGCGGTTGCCGGGTAGCCCCGTCCGTCCCGTCGACTAGGGCTCAAGAGACGCGGGTCTATATACTCGTCTATACAAACCGGGGGAGGCGTTCATGGCCGTTACATCAATCGATATCGACCCGGACGAGCTGCGCCAGGCGAAGGAGCTCGCTGGCACGACCTCCAATCGCGAAACGGTCGACCTCGCGCTGCGCACTCTTATCGCCGTTCGTCGCCAGCCCGCCGCTGTCGAGCGAATCATCGCCCGCACCTTCGAACCCGACCAAATCGATGCTCCGACGATCCCGCCGGCGGCGATTGCTGGACAGTGACGACGTACCTCGTCGACAACAGCATCTGGCAGAAAGCCTCATCGAGTAAGGCGATCGCGGCCAGGCTTCGGGAGCTCTCGCCTGCGCACCTGCTCATCACCTGCCCGCCTCAGGTGCTCGAGTACTGCCATTCGGCCCGGACTCCGCAGGAGTACCAGGAGCTCCGCGCAGACATGGCCCAACTCTTGCCCGCGTGGGAGCACCCCGATGAGCGCGAGGCGCTCGACATCCAGCAGGCTCTTTGGGATTCGGGGCTCGTGCGCGCGGCGGCGGCGTTCGATTGCCTCATCGCGGCCTACGCGGTCGTCAATGACGCCGTCGTTCTGAACTCCGACCATGACTTCGGTTACATCGAGGTCGCGACCCGGGGTGTGGTCAGGCAGGAGTACGTGGAGGCTTGAAGGACTGCCGTCCAACATCAGTGGGGGCAGAGCCGGCGCCGGTCAGGCGGGGAGCGCTGCTTCGATCGCCTCGATGACCTCGGGTGCGTCGGGCAGGGTGCGGGGGCTGAAGCGCCACACGCGTCCGTCGGGGCTGATGACGAACTTCTCGAAGTTCCACGAGATCTTGCCGGCCTTGCCGTCGGCGCCGGGAACCGTCGTCAGCTGCTGGTAGATCGGATGCGCGTTCTTGCCGTTGAGCTTGACCTTCTCAGTCATCGGGAACGTCACGCCCCACGTCGCGGAGCAGTACTCGGCGATCTTCTCTTCCGAGCTGAGCTCCTGCAGAAACTGGTTGCTCGGGAACCCGATGACGGTGAACCCGCGCTCGCCGTAGGTCTTCTGCAGCTGCTCGAGCTGCTCGTACTGGGGTGCCAGCCCGCAGCGGGAGGCGACGTTGACCACGAGAGCCGCCTTGCCGTCGGTGAGCGCGCCGAACGTGGTCTGCTCCCCGCGCAGGGTCGTGATGGGAATGCTGCTGAGGTCCATGGGAGTTCCTTTCGGGGGAGCGGTCAGGTGGAGCGAAGCGAGGGGCGATCGGCGCTGGTGAGCTTCTCGCGCAGATCGTGCAGCGAGCTGATGAGGCTGTGCGCAGCATCCGGGTCCATCTTCATCGCGTCGGCGACGCACCCCGCGACGCGGTGCAGGGACGCTTGCAGATCCGCGGATGCCTCGGTCGCCGTCACCATGACGGTGCGCCGGTCACCGGCCGGGCGGGAGCGTTCGACGAGACCTGCGGCTTCGAGGCGATTGACGAGTCCCGTAATAGTGCTGGCGTCGAGGTGGAGTTCGGCGGCGATGCGCCCCGGGCTGGTCGATTCGTCGCGCCACAGGATGCCGAGCACCAGCAACTGCTGATACGTCACGCCCCACGGCGCGAGCAGATCGCGGTAGAGCTGCACGGTGGCCTGCGCGGCGGAGTACACCGCGAAGCACACGGAATCCTCGAGGGTCACGGATGCTTGGGTCACCCGAGAAGCTTTGCATGCAAGTTATTGGGATGCAAGGTGTTTCGATCCGGAATCCGAGACTCTCCGGTCGTTCTGCGTGCCCCCGTGAATCAGTAGTGGTCTCGCGCCTGCAGTATGACGATGTGGTCGTCGGTCACGTAGTAGACGACTCGGTTCTTGTCATCGATACGACGAGACCAGGCGCCTGAAAGAACGTGACGGAGTGGTTCGGGCTTTCCGATGCCGTCGAACGGATCACGAATGACATCCGCGATCAGCAGGTTGATCCGCTTCAGCGTCTTGCGGTCCTGCGTCTGCCAGTAGACGTAGTCCTCCCGCGACATCCCGCCCGAGTTGCAGGCGGCGCTGGATGCCGACCCGAAGCTCGCTGCCGCGTTCGCCGCCCAGTCCGCGCAGAACCGCTTCGCGATGTCGTTCCGCGTCGGCAACCTTAAGCGGCCTGAGTCACGCGCCGCCCGCGTTGCCGAGTTCGTCCGGATGCTCGAACAGGGGGAGACGCTCCACTGAGAGCCGGTTGACGCCCCGTGCGGCGTGACCGACTCTTGGCAATTCTTGCCAAGAGTCGTATCATGACGGCATGGTCACGATGAATGTCTCGCTCCCCGATTCGTTGAAGCAGTTTGTCGACGAACAGGTTTCCGAGCGAGGCTTCGGCACAACCAGTGAGTACGTGCGCGAACTGATCCGATACGACCGAGATCGATCCCTCCTTCGCGAACGCATCCTCGCGTCGGCGGAAGCGGAATTCTCCGAAACCATGGACGGCGCATACTTCGAACGGCTGCGCGGCGTGATCCGCACCACCGGCGACACCGCTGCCGCTCGGTGACCGGCAAGTTGGTGCGCACCCGCACCACCGCAGAGGCGGAACTGCACTCGGCGGTCGCCTTCTACGTGGACGAGGGTGCGCTGGATGCGGCGCTCGGCCTGGTGGACGAGTTTGAAGCCGCACTGGTGGCAATCGGCGACCACCCGGCCATCGGATCTCCGCGGCTCGAGGTCGAGCTCGGCATCCCGGGCGTCCGAGTCTTCGCGCTGCGAACCTATCCGTACGTCATCATCTACTTCGACACGCCTCAGTACGTCGATGTCAGACACCTGCTCCACTCCAGCCGAGACATCCCCGCCCGACTGACCGAGTGAATGAAGGCACGCTCCCGTCCGTCCACCCAGCAAATACCTCATCGTCTGCGCCACGCAGGCTGTTGGTGAGGCAAAGAGTCTGGCTGCGAGGTTCGGCGTCGACGCGAGCCAGCTTGTCGAGGTGTTGACGACGACGCAGTTTCCCGGGCCGGGGAGTCGCACGCTCGTTCGGTGAAGTCGTCTGCGAAGCGTTCCATCACGCCATCGCGGACGGACGCGGCGCCGACAATCGGGCCGCCATCGCCGAAATCCAGCGCTGAGACGCTAAGCGGACTCAGTGTCCCGCGAGCGCGGGCGCGTACGCGCGAAATGCCAGCCCGTCAGAAAGGCGGCCGCGAGCATTCCGACCGTCAGGATCGCTGACCCGATGATCGCGACTCGAGACACGAAGATTCCGCCGTTTCCCGGCGTGAAGACGTCGCCCGCGAGTGGCTGATACGCGAACCAGCCGAACGCCACCGGGGTTGCAACTCCGATGGCCAGCGTGGTGGCGCCCACGACGATGACAACGCCGGCTGCTGCCCACGCCACGATCGACTTCGCTCGGTTTCCCATTCTTCGACACTATGTCGGTTCGTGGGGTCAGTTCTCGCCGTCGTGGGCGTCGCTGAAGGCATCCCGGATCGGGTGGGTGTCATAGACGATGTGCAGGCGCTCGATGAGGCCGTGCTCGTCGAGTTCGGCGACATCGACAACGGTGAAGGGCGCGGGTTCGCCGGTCGAGAGTGTCCAGTCGAAGTCGAACCAGAAACTGACGACGGTGCGGCCGTCGGTCGATCCGGTCATCGTGGCCCGCAGCGTCAGCCGCGAGCTAGCCGTGTCGGCGAACAGGGCGGGGTAGAACTCCGCCGCGGGCATCGTGCCGTACAGGGGAGAGTCGACGATCCCGCCGGGCGCGAAGAGCGCGATCACCCGATCCGCTTCGGCGGCCTCCAGGCTCGCGAGATACTCGCGGACCAATCGGTCGACGTTCGCCCCAGTCTCGTCGTCGTGTACACCCATGGCTCGACACTAGCCAGTCGCGCAGCCAGCGAACCGGCGCTGCGCCACGGGGACCATGGTCCCTATATGTGGTCTGACCACAGTGCCACGATGGTGTCAGGACGAAGGCGTGGACACCGGGTCCACACCAGGTAGGAGGATCCGATGTCCACCACCATCGATGCACTCGTGGCACGAGCACAAGATGCTCTGGCCGAGTACGCGTCGTTCACGCAAGAGCAGATCGACCACATCGTGCGCAAGGCATCGGTCGCCGCTCTGCACCACCACGGCGAACTCGCTGTCCTGGCCGTCGAAGAGACCGGCCGTGGCCTGTTCGAAGACAAGGCTGTGAAGAACATGTTCGCGTGCGAGCACGTCACGCACTCGATCATCAAGCAGCGCACCGTCGGTGTCATCAGCCACGACGAGATCACCGGCATCACCGAGATCGCCGACCCCGTCGGAGTCGTCGCGGGCATCACCCCGGTCACCAACCCGACCTCGACCGCGATCTTCAAGTCCCTCATCGCGCTGAAGACCCGCAACCCCATCGTCTTCGCCTTCCACCCGTCAGCTCAGAACTGTTCGGTCGCTGCTGCCAAGATCGTCCGGGATGCCGCAGTCGCGGCCGGTGCTCCGAAGAACTGCATCCAGTGGATCGCCGAGCCCTCACTCGAGGCATCCGGTGAGCTCATGAACCACCCCGGAGTCGCCCTGATTCTCGCGACCGGTGGCAACGCGATGGTTCGTGCCGCGTACTCGTGCGGCAAGCCCGCCCTGGGTGTCGGCGCCGGCAACGTGCCCGCCTTCATCGAACGCTCCGCCAAGGTCGGCCGCGCCGTCAACGACGTCGTGCTGTCCAAGGCGTTCGACAACGGCATGGTGTGCGCCTCCGAGCAGGCAGTCATCCTCGACGAGCCGATCGCGACCGAGGCTATGGCCGAGTTCACGCGCCTGCACGCCTACGTCGTGAACGCCGACGAGAAGCGCAAGCTCGAAGAGTTCAT
>SWBZ01001242.1_pt1 | contig 78539 bp, 69 predicted proteins | sample 4693031 | NCBI WGS metagenome assembly SWBZ01 (sample SAMN10267274, study PRJNA491770) | bioreactor metagenome | isolation source: DHS bioreactor inoculated with | place: Japan: off Shimokita Peninsula
CCTTTAGAAATTGATTTTACTTATTATGTTTGTAATGGTGATAGTGGTGCAACTGGACTAGGTATTAATTGGATAGGAAATGGGACCAACTTTCCTCCTTCCCCTAATAATGAAAATGATGCATTTTATCATTCTATTCATAATACTTCCTACATTTATAACGGCACAATTTGGGATACCTTAGTATCTGGAAATGTAGGTTCAGCAGGTTTTTGGTCACAAACAGGAAATACTATTTATAATAATAACAACTCCAACTCAGGAAATGTAAGCATAGGAACTACATTATCTTTAAGTAAACTTACTGTTGGATCTATTGACTCCACTGTAGCCACTTTTATTGGTAATAACACAAATGTAGCTGTAATTACTGTTGCAAATGCCAATGCATCTGGAACATCGGGAATTGCTTTTGTAAATGGAAGTAACTCAAATGCTTTTATGGCTTATTCACCTTCAAATAAAACTCTTTCAATACTCAATGGAGTAACTGATGGACATTTATACATCAATGCTGATAGTTCTATTATTAATCAATCATTGGTTATTGCCAATCAAGCTCAAAAAATTGCTAACCAAGCTCAATCTGCTATCTACAATAATACTGATACTATTTATAACTACTCTTCTACAGGGCTTATTATACATTCAAACTCAGGGTCGTTTTTAACCGATTCTTTATATGTTCTTGGAAATAATTTTTTAAACATCAACTGGATTTTAGCTAATGATGGAACTGGCCAGGCAAAATGGACAGATCCAAACACACTCGGGTTAGGTAACGACAATTGGGGCACACAAGTTGTAATTTCAGATGCAACACTAAACGGAAATGGAACTGCAGCTAATCCTCTTAGTGTAAATGGTGTTTTAACCGACAATCAGGATTTAACTTTAACTGGAAACATTTTATCATTAACCAACGATCCTACTCCAATAAATTTATCTCCTTATATAGACAATACTGATGCTCAAACGTTATCTATTAATGCCAATACTCTTTCTATTTCTAATGGAAATACGGTTACTTTACCAACTTCACCATGGACTAAAATAGGTACTACTTTGCATCCTGTCATAATTGGAGATAATGTTGGTATTGGCACTTCTACTCCACTTGCCAAACTTCATGTAGAAGAAAACGCTTCAGCAGTTATGATATTAAAAGAAATTACTCCTACTAATGGAGCCGCTTTTGTAATGGAAAGTATGAATCAATACGTGTTACTTTCTAATGAAACCGGAATGTTTAGAATAGAGAATGCTACCAATTCTCTTCAACCTTTTAATATTAACCCATCAGGTCAAGTTGGCATTAATGGCTCACCTTTTTATTCTGAATTAGATGTTCATGGAAAAATTACCATGAGAAACGGGGCTACCAACGGTTATATTCCCGTATCAGATGCTAATGGTACCATGACGTGGACTGACCCTAATACTGTTTTAACTTTACCTCCAACACCTTGGACACTTAATGGAACAAATATCCATCCTACCACTCTAACCAATAATGTAGGAATTGGGACAACCAATCCAAGTGTATTGTTAGATGTACAATCTCAAGTAAACACCACAGCCAATTTATTTCAAATTAGGGACAACATTGCGGGTATAGCATTACAATTTTCTAGAAGTGCTATAACATTATTAGGGGCTACTAATGGATTTCGATTTAATTCTCCTAGTAACGATATTATATTTACAACAAATAATTTAAGTAGAATGACAATTCAAATGAATGGAGATATAGGTATGGGTACAACAACTCCTGCAATGAATTTACATATTGGAGGAACTAATGGCATAATGATAAATGCGGCCGGTAGTACTGGTAATATTGGTGGGTTAGCTTTTAGAGAAGGCTACACTACATTAACTCGTCCTTTCCATTTAGGAATTGTTACCTATGACCATAGTTCAGGAGGAGCTGGATTTTCAGATGGACTAGTAGTCTCAGGTTATGATGGTATCGCTTTTACAACCGATAATTCGGCAACATCAACCACAACATTATCAAATGTAAGAATGTTTATTAACCAAACAGGTAATGTTGGTATTGGAACAACTGCTCCCGGACTAATTCCAGGTGCTACAAAATATTTGAGTGTAGTTAATAATGGTCCTTATAACAATGCAAGTATTACCTCTTTAGAACTAAAAGGTAACACAAATGGCGGAAATTCTTTATCTTCAATGATAGATTTTATTAATGGATTAACACCAACAAGTATTGCTAGAGTAAGTTCAGTAACTTCAGGAGCTTCTACTACTCAGGGACAACTATTGTTTTCTACCAATGATGGTACATTATCTGAAAAAATGAGAATTACCCAAACAGGTAATGTTGGTATTGGAACAACTACTCCCGGTTCTTCATTAGAAATAAATGGAGCTGTAACATATACCCCTGCAACTGCGGCTGCTGGAAATAGTGCATCTTATGCTTTAACCGTTGGTGATAGAAGTTATATTAGAGTCACGACTACCTTTGGTGGAGCAACACTTGGTTCCATTTCAAATGGATTAAAGCCAGGACAACTTTTAATCATTGAAAATGTAGGTGGTTATCTATTTACCATAAATGATGGTGCTGCAAATTTAAATATTGCAGGAAATGCTTTATTGTATAGTAATGATACTATTACATTAATATGGACAGGAAATAGATGGTTAGAAATTTCAAGGTCTGATAATTAAATTTTTTTAACTATGAAAAAAATACTCTATATATTCATCTTATTCTCCTTGGGAGCAACTGCCCAAACCACTATTTCTAGACAAGTAATTGGTGCTACGGGCGGTTACCAAACGGGAGCTAACATTACACTTTCTTCCACAGTTGGAGAAGCTACTGTACAAACCTTATTTTCAACCTCTAAAATTCTAACACAAGGCTTTCAACAACCCGAAACTACTGCTGATTCTATTGTTACTTATGAAGTAATAAATGAATCTTGTAGAGGAGCTCAAAATGGTTCAATTTTTATTTCCAACGTATTAGGCTGTTCAGGTCCATATCAACTGATAATTAAAGCAGTTGATGACAGTGTAACCACTTGGGAAGCTGATAAGCTCTCAGCAGGTGTTTATAATGTAGAAATTACTGGAAACAACTGCTCTTACTCAACTCAAATTAGTATTGGAATAGAAAATGATGAAGACTGTTTATTGAAATTCTATTCTGGAATTACACCTAACAACGATGGTAAAAACGATGTATGGATTATAGAAAATATCGACCAATTCCCTGAAAATGTCATAAAAATATTTAACCGTTGGGGAGAAGAAGTATGGTACGGAGAAAATTACGACAATACAACAGTTGTTTGGGATGGAAGCAACAAAGGAGGAGATTTACTCTCAAGCTCTACCTATTTTTATATTGCTGATGTAGACGGAACTATTTATAAAGGCTGGGTAGAAATAACAAGGTAATTTACAATTAATAATGAATAATTGAAAATGAAAAAAATACTACTAATACTAACGTTTATAATAAGCTTACAGGGTTTTGCTCAACAAGATCCCCAATACAGTTTATATATGTTTAACCCTTTAGGTGTAAATCCCGGTTATGCGGGCAGCCGTGATGCTATTAGTGGCGTACTTGTCCACAGAAGTCAATGGGTTGGTTTAGATGGAGCACCCACAACACAAGTTTTGTCTATTCATTCTCCATTAAAAAATCAAAACATGGCATTGGGTTTTCAATTAATTAATGATAAAATTGGACCAAGAACAACACAAGATATTTCATTGGTTTATGCTTATAAAATTAAACTGGGGAAAGGAAAACTAGCTTTTGGCTTAAGAGGAGGAATTTTAAACTACCAATACGATTGGGCTAAAATTGAATACCGTGACCAAGATGATGCTATACCCACTACTGCTAACGAAAACTTTATATTACCCAACTTCGACTTTGGAATCTATTACAACACCAATAAATTCTATGCAGGGATTGCATTAGATCATCTTAATGAAGCTCAATACAACTTATCTGTTGTAGATACTTCAACATCTGTAGCTAAAAAACACATTAACGGAACCGCAACAATTGGTAGAGCTTTTGGTTTAACTGAAAAACTTACGTTAAAAACTTCTGCAATAATGAGAGGACAAAACAAACAAGGTTTTTTAGATATTAATGCAAGTATGCTATTTAACAATAAATTTCTATTCGGTATAACGTTAACCTCTCGTCAAACACTAATTTTCCTAACAGAATTTAACATCTCTTCTCAATTTAAAATAGGCTACGCTTATGACTATACTGCCACCCAACTTTCTAACGGAGGCTCTCATGAAGTTTTTATTGGCTATGATTTTCTTAAGCATAAATCACAAGTTGTTTCACCTAGATATTTTTAATAACGAAGATAGATGATTTTAAAATATTACTTTTCTTTTATAACATTTTTGGTATTAACTGTTTCATGTTTTGCTCAACTTGAAAAAGCCAATGGATATTTTGAGCTAACCAACTACCCTGAAGCAATAAAATATTACGAAAAAACATTAAAAAAAGACCCAAATAATGCTGAGGCTTTAAGAAACATTGCTTTTTCTCATAAAAAACTTAAAAATTATACCGCAGCTGAAGAATATTATCAAAAAGCAACCTCACTTAGTAATGTATTGGCTTCAGACCATTTACACTATGGACAGGTATTAAAAAATAATAATAAACCTACTGAGGCAAAAAAACAATTCAAATTATTTTTAGAAAAGGAACCTAACAGCTTTTTAGGAAAAGTATTACTGAACTCTATTGAAGAAATTACCGTTTGGGAAAAAGAAGATAAAGCTTTTGAAATAAATTTGGTTGAAAACATCAATTCCAAGTACTCAGATTTTTGTGCTTTGGTTTATCAAGATGCACTTATTTTTATTTCTGAAAGACAAATAGATTTTGTGAATGAAAAAACTAACAGTTCTACCAACAGACCTTATTTATCTATTTTCTACTCTAAAAAAGAAAAAAATTTTGAAAAAGTAAAAGAGTTCTCAAATCAACTAAGTACTGAATATCATGATGGTCCCGTTTCTATTTCAAAAGATGGAAATACTATTTATTTTACTCGCTCAATAAAAGGTGAGTTATCAAAAAAATCAATCAACCATTCTAAAATTTATCAAGCATCTGCTAAAGGTAATAAATGGAAGGACATTACGCCTATGTCTTTTAATAACGAAAATTATTCTGTTGCTCACCCATGGATAACTGAAGATGGAAAAACATTATTTTTCACCTCTAACATGCCTGGAGGTTTTGGCGGAATGGATTTGTACATGAGTTCTAAAACAGATGAAGAATGGGGAAAACCAGTAAACTTAGGCCAAGAGATCAACACAGCATTAGATGAAGTATTTCCTTATATAAAAGATACCTTGTTTTATTTTGCTTCAGATGGACATGGTGGCTATGGAGGTTTAGACATTTATTCTATTGTGTTTAAAAATGGTAAAGCGCAAGGAAACCCTGAAAATTTAAAAGCTCCTATCAACTCTCCTGCTGACGATTTTGGAATTACTTTTCAAGATAAGGATACAGGATACTTTTCTTCTAATAGACCAGGAGGTATTGGAAGTGACGACATTTACAGCTTTAAATGGGAAGGTTTAACTGAAAAAACTGCCATAACTGGTGTACTTCAATATGGAAAATTATCTGCCGATAATACAAAAATTGACTTATTAGATGAAAATGACCAAGTTATTCAATCTACCACTACAGATAAAAATGGTAATTTCAAATTTGATAAATTAAGCTTGGATGAAAATTACCTCATAAAAATTGATGAGTCTGATGAATCTAAGCTGGATCAAGCAAAGCTTTATATTACCAATTCTAATGGTGAAAAAGTTATTTTAGCCAATAAATTAGGCAAAGGAAAATTTACCTTTAAAGCTTTACCTTACACCTATTATGATGAATTAGAATTGCTAGAAGAAGTTGATGAAAGTTTATTAACCATCAATATTTATGGTCAAGTGTATAAAAAATTACCTGGTGATTATTCTGAAGGAATGGAAATTCTAATTCTTGATGAAGAAGGTAACGTAATTGGAAAAGCTCGCACTGACAAAGATGGAAAGTTTATTTTTGACAAACTTGCTCCAGATGAAGTTTATATGTTTATGCTTGAAGAAGGTGATGGTAATTTTAATGTAATTGTTTTAGATGAAAATGGTAAAGTAATAGATGCTGCTAAAAAATCTGGTGGTAAATTTAAATACCATAGACTTACTTCCGACAAAACCATTATTACACTTATAAATGAAATTGATGAAGTAATTAAAATCGCTGAAAACGAAAATTTTATTATCTCTAAAATTCTTTATGATTATGATTCTTACGAAATAAACGAAGCTTCTAAAAAAGAACTCGACAAACTAATTACCATACTTAAGAAAAATAAAGGTATTGGTGTTGAATTAAGTTCGCATACCGATGATATTGGTAGTGCTAAATTTAACCTAGATTTATCTCAAAAAAGAGCTGATGCTGCAGTAGAATATATCCTTTCTAAAGGTATTGAGAAAAAAAGAATTATTGCCAAAGGCTATGGAAAAGCTCACCCTATCGCTCCTAACAAATTGCCTAATGGGGATGACAACCCTGAGGGAAGAGCTAAAAATAGAAGAACTGAATTTAAAGTTATTAGAATAAAATAATTAAAGATTTTATTAAGTATTTCCGCAATAAAATTAAATACTAACTTTTTTTACAAATTCAGATTTTAAACTAACTTTACCCTATGTTTAAAAAAGCTGGAAGTCTTTTATTTTTTATCTGTTTATCGCTTTTTGTTATAGCACAACAAAGCAATATAAAGTTTGATAGAATCAACTATAAAGATGGACTTTCCCAGAGTGATGTTACCTGTATTATTCAAGATTATAAAGGATTAATTTGGATGGGGACACAGGACGGTCTTAACCAATATAATGGTTATGAATTTACCGTTTTTTCTCACGATTTATTAGATAGCACCTCTATTTCTAACAGTTATGCTCATGTTATTTATGAAGATAGCGATAGTAACCTCTGGGTAGGTACAGAAAATGGACTAAATTTATTTAACAGAGATTACCAAACTTTTACACATTACCTTAATGAAAACAAAACTAAAAATGCCAAAAAACATAATGTTTGGACGATAACAGAAAATGAAGACGACAAAAGTCTTTGGATAGGAACAGACCAATCATTATACAAACTTTCAAAATCAAAAACAGACTCACTAAATTTCCATATCTCAAAAATTAACATTCCGTTTAGTACTAATATTAAAAAACTTAATATTAGAAAATTGGTTTTCGTAACTCCGGACGTATTAATGATTGCCACAGAAAATAATGGCTTATTACTTTATAATATCCATACCAAAGATTTTACCCAATATACTTCAGAAAACTCTAAATTAAAAAGCAATATCGTATGGGACGTACATAAAGACATTCATGGATTTATTACTATTGCTACTAATAACGGCATCAATTTTTATAATCACCAATCCAACAGTCTTTCTATTCCTAAAGAGCTTGACCAACTAATAGGAAACAAAATCATTAAAATACTTTATGAAGATAAAGCTGGAATATTATGGATAGGTACAGAAACTGACGGTTTATATAAACTAAAGTCATTAAAAAATGTTGACCACTATGTTTATAGCGCTACCATTTCTACAAGCCTTAGTTCTAACAAAATAAATACTATTTTAGAAGATCGTTCGGGAATTATTTGGATAGGAACTCAAGCCGGGATAAATAAATTTGACAAGCAAAAACAATTTTTTAAACATTACCAACATTGGCCTAACCTACCAAATACCATTAGCAGTAATATGGTTTGGTCTATTTTTCAAGATAGAGATGAAAACCTATATGTCGGAACCGACCAAGGACTTACTTTTTTTGATAATATTAACAGCAAAGTCATTCACCTAAAACCCGATTTTTCACAAGAAAACAACTTAAAAAATATTGGTATTTATAGTATCTATCAAGATAAACAAGGAATTATTTATTTAGGTACAGATGGCGGAATTTTTACTTTTAAAAATAATAAAATTGCTCAATTAAAAATTAAAAATTTTCATAATGCCAGAACTTATACCATTACCGAAGATAATAAAAACAGGCTATGGGCAGGTACTAAAGAAGGTATTGTCATTGTTTCTGAAGATAGAACAACTTGCCAAACTATTACCTCCTCAGAAAATGTAAAAAACGATCTGCCAAATAATGTTGTGAGAGTTATTCTACAAACAAAAGATGGTTCAATGTGGATAGGAACTGATGGCGGTGGATTTTGTAATATAAAAGAAACTAAAAATGGATTTTCTTTTAAAATATATCAAAGAGCCGAAAATGAAATTAATAGTCTAAACAATAATTCTGTGCTTTCTATTTATGAAGATAAAAAAAACTTCTTATGGATAGGTACTTTTGGTGGTGGACTCAATAGGTTTGACCCAAAAACAGAAACTTTTACTCATTTCACAGAAAAAGAAGGATTGTCTAACAATGTAATTTACGGAATTCTAGGTGACAAAAACAATAATCTCTGGATAAGTACCAACAAAGGAATTTCTTATTTTAATCCACAAACCAAGTTTTTCAGAAATTTTGAAGAGAGTGATGGTTTACAAAGCAATGAATTTAATACCGGAGCATTTTTTAAAAATCATTATGGCGAAATTTATTTTGGTGGTATAAATGGGTTCAACTCTTTCTTCCCCGAGGATGTGAAAATTAATAGAACTAAAGCTATTCCTATTATTACCAATTTTTATTTATTTAATAAACCCGTTCATATTGGTGAAAACTCTATCTTAAACAAACATATTTCTGAATTGAATGCTATCGTTTTAAAACACAAACAAAATGTTATCTCATTTGAATTTGCAGCTCTCCACTACTCCTTTCCATTAAAAAACAAACATGCTTATATGCTCGAAAATTTTAATGAAGACTGGGTTTATGTTGATAATAACAGAAGAGCTAATTATACTAACCTTAACCCGGGAGAATATTTATTTAAAATAAAAGTAGCCAATAGTGATGGCGTTTGGAGCGATGAAATTGCTCAAATTAAAGTAATTGTAGAACCCCCTCTATGGGCAACTTGGTGGTTTAGAACAATTGTTATATTATTGATTTTATTATTAATTTATGCCTATTACATCACCAGAATTAATCGAATTAAAACACAAAAATTATTGCTCGAATTACAAGTTAGAGAAAGAACCCATGAGGTTATAAAACAAAAAGAAGAAATAGAAATTCAAAAAGAACTTTTAGAAAAAGAGAAGGAAAAAGCCGATGAACTTTTATACAACATACTTCCTGAAGAAATAGCTATTGAACTAAAAAACAAAGGAAAAGCAACTGCCAGACAGTATAGATTGGCTTCAATTATGTTTACCGATTTTCAAAGTTTTACCAAAATAGCAGAAAAAATTTCACCACAAGATTTGGTTTCTGAACTAGATTATTACTTTGTAAATTTTGATGCTATTATTGAAAAATACCATGTAGAAAAGATCAAAACCATTGGAGATGCCTATATGTGTGCTGGTGGTATTCCACTAAGAAACAAAAGCAATCCAATAGATACTATTTTAGCAGGATTAGAAATTCAAAGGTTTGTTGCTAAACATAATCCTGAAAGAATTGAACAAGGTAAACATCCTTGGGGTCTGCGAATTGGAATTCATACGGGAGAAATTACTGCAGGTGTTATTGGCAGTAAACGTTTTGCTTATGATATTTGGGGTGATAGCGTTAATATTGGTAGTCGGATGGAAGAAGCCGGGGAAGTAGGTAAAGTAAACATTTCGGGAGCTACATATGAGTATATTAAGGAATTCTTTAATTGTGAATACCGTGGGAAAATTAAAGCCAAAAACAAAGGATTAATTGACATGTATTTTGTTAATGGAATTAGAGCAGAACTTTCTGTTGATGGCGAAGGAATAATTCCAAATGAATTATTCCAAAAATATGTAGACTTACATATTTACAGTAGTATTAACTACCGTAAAGCAGAAAAATATATCTTAAAAAGGTTACAAAAAGAATTGCCCGACAACTTGCATTATCACGACATTAATCATACTAAAGACGTTTGCGCTGCAGTAGAACGTTTAGCTCTTATGGAAGGTGTTGAAGGTGATGACATCTTTTTGCTAAAAACCGCTGCTTTGTATCACGATGCTGGATTTATAAAACAATATGCAAAAAATGAAGATATAGGAGCTGCTTTAGCAGTAGAAGTATTACCTAAATTTGGCTATTCTCTTGAACAAATAGAAACCATAAAAAAATTAATTTCTGTTACCAAAATACCTCATCAGCCAACCAATCATCTAGAGCAAATTATTTGTGATGCAGATTTAGATTACTTAGGTGGAGATTTATTCCACGAAACTGCCGACAAACTTAAATTGGAACTAATGGAAAGAGGAATTGTCGCCTCTGATAAAGAATGGGATGAGCTACAAATAAAATTCTTAGAAGCTCATCGTTACTTTACCGATTCAGCTAAAACCTTACGTAGAACCAACAAAGAAAAACGCATTGCCGAAATTAAAGAACGATTAAATAAATATTAGATACAAGGGATGTATTTCTATTACACATCATTACTAAGTATATAACTTATCTAATTTACAACAAAATCAGCAGTAGTAATTCTATTACTTTTTTGAAAAGCTCTATCGGTAATGTACATCTCGTAGCGAAAAGTGTCTACATTAAAATCGTATAATAATTTTACTTCTGTCTCCCCCTCTAATGGACGTTTAGCTTCATTTTCTATAAAAGGAATTCTTAAATGTAAATCTGTAGTGTCGTATTTATTTTCTCCAACATTATAAGTGATAATTGGCGATTTTAATACCCAAACACCATTTTGTTTTTCATAATAATCAATAAACAAATTATATTGTTGGTCGCCTTCACTTTCATCTTGCTTTAAACCTAAATCACCATCTCCATCATAAAACTCAAACCTAACCAACGCAAAAGAACCATCTGTAGCTAACCCTCCATCCAAAAAAGTAATTTCGGGCGGTACAGGTATAGGATCATCTTTTTCACAAGCTACCGCAAAAAAAATTGACATTATTATACTTAATTTTACAACTTGGTTCATAAGGGAATTTTTATTTTTGATAAATCGGTCTTATGTAACTCGCAATTAATAACATTGCTAAATAATTAAATGCTTTATTATAGCTCGTTTCATATCATAAAATTACAAATAATTTCTATTGGAAAATCATCAACATATTTTTAAAGATAATAACTTCGATTTTATTGCCGAAACTTTAAAAATTTTTAGACACCAATATACCAACAACTCCGTTTATCAGAGTTTCTGTAAGTTGTTGAAAATCAAATCTGAAGAGTTAACCAACATTGATGAAATACCTTTTCTGCCAGTTTCTTTTTTTAAATCACATGAAATTAAAACCAATAACTTTAAAGAAGAAATAATTTTTACCAGCAGTGGCACAACAGGCAATTCTACAAGTAAACATTTTGTAAAAAGTTTGTCACTGTACGAACAATCTTTCGTCTCTTGTTTTGAATTGTTTTATGGTAAGCCTGAAAACTATTGTGTTTTAGCCCTCCTCCCCTCCTATCTAGAGAGAGAAGGATCTTCACTAATCTATATGACACAACATCTTATTACACTAAGCAAACATCCTTCAAGTGGTTTTTATTTAGATAATATTGATGAACTTGCTGAACAACTAATCATCTTAGAAAAGCAACAACAACCTACTATTTTAATTGGTGTTTCTTTTGCTTTGCTCGATTTATTTGAAAAACATCAGTTTAATTTAAAACATACTATTATTATGGAAACTGGTGGGATGAAAGGAAAGCGTAAAGAGCTTACCAGAGAAGAGCTGCATCAGTTTATTAAAAAAGCTTCGGGAGTTAAACAGGTACACTCAGAATATGGGATGACAGAGCTGCTTTCGCAAGCTTATGCCAAAAATGACGGACTTTATTCCACTCCACCTTGGATGAAAGTAATTATTAAAGATATTAATGACCCTTTTCAGAGTTTACCCACCAACTCTACCGGAGCAATAAACATTATAGACTTTGCAAATATAAATTCATGCTCTTTTATTGCTACACAAGATTTAGGTAAGATATACGATAATGGTCAGTTTGAGGTAATCGGCAGATTTGACAATAGCGATATACGAGGCTGCAATTTGCTAGTGCAATAAAAAAGTTTAAATTTATCGCATGATTGTACAAAAACATATTGTCATACTGTTTTTATTACTTGGCTCTTTTTCGCTAAAAGCTGGTAATGCTGATACTATATTAATTAAACAACACCTTGTAAATATTACCAAAACAGAAAAATTCCGAAATCATAAAAATATTAATCAGTTAAATGAAATAGCCAATTACATTAAAACTTCATTTCAAACATATACAGATAGCATTACTTTTCAAGAATTTGATGTAAATGGAAAAACGTACAAAAATGTAATTGCTTCTTTTGGAACAGAGCACAAAAAAAGAGTAATTATTGGAGCTCATTATGACGTTTGCGGAAACCAAGAAGGAGCTGATGACAATGCTAGTGGAGTTGTAGGTTTGCTTGAACTAGCAAGAATGTTAAAAGATAAACAATTAAACTATAGAATTGATTTGGTTGCTTATACGCTTGAAGAACCTCCTCACTTTAAAACTGAATATATGGGGAGTTATATTCATGCAAAATACTTAAAAGATAATAATATTGATATTTACGGAATGCTCTCAGTTGAAATGATTGGTTATTTTAGTGATGAGAAAAAATCACAAACATATCCTGTTGGATTATTGTCGCTTTTTTATGGAAATAAAGGAAATTACATTACGTTAGTAAGAAAATTTGGCTCTGGAAAGTTTGCCAGAAAATTTGTTAAACATTACAAAAAATCGAAAACAATTAATACCAAAAAATTTACAGGACCTAAATTTCTTTCTGGAATAGACTTCTCTGATCATTTAAATTATTGGAAATTTGGTTTTAGTGCTTTAATGATAACCGACACATCTTTTTATAGAAACTTCAACTATCACGAACCAACAGATACTATCGAAACATTAGATATAAAAAGAATGGCAAGAGCAATTAATGGAATTTATAAAACAATAACAACCTTATAAATGGAATTATATATTACACTCGGAATAATAACTGTAGGTATCTTTTTATTTGTTAAAGAATTTTTTTCTATAGATACCACCTCGTTATTAATTATGGCAATGTTTATTGTAAGTGGTGTGCTTAGTCCCGAAGAAGGTTTTTCAGGGTTTATCCATCCTGCAACACTAACTCTAGGCTGTATGTTTGTGATAAGTGCTGCTATATTTAAATCAGGCATTATAGATGGATTAAGCAATAAAATAATCAAACTTGCCAAAATACATTATATTGTAGCTTTAATGGTTTTTACCTTTGTAACAGGCCTTTTTTCTGCTTTTGTTAATGATACAGCTGTTGTTGCTATAATGATTCCTATGGCTTTATTAGTCTCTGTAAAGAAACTGGAATAAGTCCCTCTAAATTACTAATTCCCATATCATTCGCTGCTTGTTTTGGTGGTGCATGTACCCTTATTGGTACAGGAACAAATATTCTTATAAGTAGTTACGCTCAAAAGAGTGGTTTGCCAGAGTTTGATATGTTTGAACTTACACCTATAGCATTAGTTTTAGCAGCAATAGGTTTTTTTTATATGTTTATTATTGCTCCTTTTTTGCTTCCAAAAAGAAATAAAAACAATGATACCACATTAATAAAACAAGCAGAAAAATACATGGCTGAAATCATATTAATTGACTCATGTCCTGATATTAATAAAAAATTAATTGAAACAAAATTGGTTATAGACTATAAAATTCAACTACTAACTGTTATAAGAGGTACTACACGCATTAGAGAATGTTCTCCTGACTTTATTTTAGAAAAGAATGATATCTTAAATGTAGTTATTAGCCCAGAAAATTTAATTAGCTTAAAAGATACAAAGGGTTATAGCATACAAGGAGATAAGTTAGAAGAAAATGAAGCAAAAGAAATTGATATTAGCCCAACAGAATCTACTAAAGATATCCCAAATAATATAAGAAAAATTTACGAAGTACTTATTCCTATTGGTTCTAAATTAGCCTCAAAATCATTAAAAGAATTACATTTTAGAGATGTTTATAGAAGTTCTGTTTTAGCCATAAGACAACGAAATGAAATGATAATGCAAAACCTAAGTGAACTAAAGTTAAAAGAAGGAGATATGCTTTTAGTTTATTCTACCGAAAAAGATATTGCCCGGCTTACTGCTCAACATTCAGTTTTTATGCTCTCTAATTATGAAAAACAACAAGTAAATTATAAAAAAGCTATTCCGGCTCTTTTAATTGCTATTGGTGTTATAGGAGCTGCTGCACTTAATATTACATCAATTTTAATGAGTGCTATGATAGGTTGTTTATTAATCATCACCAGCTCTATTCTTAAACCTCAAGAAGCCTATGAAGCTATCAATTGGAAAGTTATCTTTATGATAGCCGGAGTACTATCTATGGGAAATGCGTTAGAAAGTTCAGGTGGTTCTACTTTAATTTCAGGATACATTTTTGATATAATGGGAGATTTAGATAAAAGAATTACACTTAGTTTAGTATTTTTAATTACTTTTCTTTCTACCAATATAATTTCCGGTAAAGCAACAGCCGGATTAATGACCCCTATAGTTATTAGTTTGGCAGCTGCACTCCAAGTAAGCGAACGTCCATTATTAATTGCCGTAATGTTAGCTTGTGCCTTAACATTTATGACACCCATTGCTAATCCAACTAACACTATGGTTTATTCTCCTGGAAATTATAAGTTTAATGACTATCTAAAAATTGGCACCCCTTTAAATATTATCATTTGGATTGCTGCAACATTTTTAATACCTTTATTTTTTCCATTTTAAAAATTTTAAAATAAAAAATATAATCTTAAAACTTCGATTATAATAAATGAAAAGGCAATTTAAAAAACTTATTACTTTTACTAAAGATTATCAAAATAAAGAGGATATCATCTTAAGAGATCATCTTGCCATGGAGAGAACCAAATTAGCAAATGAACGAACATTGCTTTCCTATTTAAGAACCTCTCTGTACCTCCTTTTAGGTGGTATTGCTTTATTAGGTTTGAAAGATTTTCAAGATCTCAAATTCTTGGGATATATTGCACTTTCATTAAGTGCTTTATTAATAATTGTTGGAACTATAAGATTTCTGCAATTAAAAAAACAATTAGAACGATTCTATGTTCCGATTAACAATAATGAAAATAACTAATACTCCACTTATTTAATAAATCTCTCTTTTTTCTACCTTAAATAAAATGATTTAACATCTTTTATAAATTATATGTATATACATTAAATGTTTTTGTATATATTTGCATCAGATTTAAAATCCTTTACAAACAGATGAAAATAGAAGAAGAAATTAAACAAAACAAGTTTCATTCAGAATACCAAAAATTAGCTATTAATATTTTATTTACTAACCAATGGTTGGCAACCAACACCACAAAAATACTAAAACCTCATGGCATTAGTCCACAGCAATACAATGTATTAAGAATATTAAAAGGACAATCGCCAAAAGCTATTTCAGTAAGTAATATTATGGAAAGAATGATAGACAAGATGTCGAACACCAGCAGATTAGTAGAAAAATTAAGACAAAAAGAATTGATTGAAAGAGTTATATGCGAACAAGATAGAAGACAAGTGGATGTGAAAATCACCAAAAAAGGCTTAGCTCTTTTAGAAAAAGTGAGTGTTGAAATGAACGCTTTCAAAACTATTTCTGAAAATCTTTCTGAAAAAGAAGCTCAAACTATTAATAACCTATTAGACAAAATGAGAAGCTAGTTTTTTAAAATTTAATCAAATAAATGTATATACATTAAATGTTAAAACACACATATTATGCAAATATTAACAAAAGAATATCAAGCAAAAAGCTTCTTTGATGGAGGAGCAATTATAGAAAACAAACCTATAGGATTTCCTCAAGATAAAGGTGAACAAAAACCATTTTCAAACCTGTTTTACTGGGCCAATGCATGGTCAGATAGAGGAGGTTTAATTGGTGAACATCCACACCAACTGTTTGAAATCATGTCATTTGTTATTGAAGGAGAGATTCAGCATTACGATAATAAATACGACCGTTGGTTACCACTAAAAAAAGGAGATGTACAAATTATCCGATCTGGAAATGGCATTCGACATGCAGAAAAAATAATGCCAGGAGGTAGAATGTTTCAAATTTGGTTCGATCCAAACGTGCATGTAACCTATAACAAAGAAGCATCTTATAGCGATTACAAAAGTGAAAACATGCATTATTTTGAAGAAAATAGCATTAAAGTTAAAAACTATATTGGCAAAGGCGGTCCGGTGGAAATGGATGCCGAAGCAGTAGTTATTAGTGAACTTACTCTTCCAAAAGGAAATCATATTATTGCTATTCCTGAAGGTAAAATAAGCACTTTTTACTTTATAAAAGGAATAGCTCAGGCAAACAATCAAACCTTAAAAGAACATGATTTTATTATTACTGAAGAGGAAAAAACAATCACTTTTGACATTGAAGAAGAAACACATTTATTTACTGTTGAAGTAGCGAAACAACTGAGTTACAAAACTTATTTGGAACTAAATAAATTTAATTAAATAGTATTAACCTTATAAACTAAAAAACATGAAAATGATACCTGAGATAACGAAAAGATTTAGCCCGACAACATTTACAGAGCAAACGCTAACAGAAGAACAACTTACCATACTTTTTACTGCTGCGGGAAGAGCTGCTTCCTCTTTTAATGAACAACCTTGGCGTTTTATTTATGCTTTAAAACAAGATAAAAAAGCTTTCAACAACATCTTAGACTGTTTAGTAGAAGGAAACCAAGAATGGGCAAAAAATGCAGCTGCTTTAATAATTACTGTTTCTAAAAAAAACTTTACTAAAAATGAAAAACCCAATCCCCATAACCGACACGATTTAGGCTTAGCAGTAGGTAATCTTTGCGCCCAAGCTACAGCTATGGGCTTACACTTGCACCAAATGGGTGGTTTTTCTGCTGAAAAAGCCATCAACAACCTAAATATACCCGAAGGTTTTGAGCCTGTTACAGCTATTGCTATTGGTTATTATGATGGCGAATTTGTAGAAACCCCTAGAAAAGCAGTAGAAGAAATAATGTTTAAAAATGAATGGAAGTAGAACATTAAAACCTTTCCGAAAGTTTAAACTTTCGGAAAGGTTCACAAGCTAACTACTCCTTAATAAATTTAATAACCTTATTAGTTTTAGTGGTATTTATCTGTAAGAAGTAAATACCTTTTGCCAAGCTGCTGATATTAATTTGTTGTTGACTATTTCTATTAAATTTAGGATATAATACTTCTTTTCCTGTAAGATCAGTAATAAGCATACTCACGTTATTATCAGTTAATAATCCAACTACCGTAAGTATATTATTTGCAGGATTAGGGTAAATTGTAATATTATTCATATCCAACTCGCTTACCCCCACAAAAGCACTATCTATAATATTAATGTTATCCAAATAAACTGTATTTCCAAAACCAGCTGCATTTTCAAAAATAAAATCAACACTTGTTAATCCATTTAAACTACTTAAATCTATAACTTCATTCCTCCATTGAGAAGCTGTTGGCACAAAAAACAAAGGATAATTTGGTGCTGTAGCTAAATCGTTACCTGTCTTTTTCCAAAGTAATTGTTTGGTAGCTCCGCAATCATTGGTATAATAAACAGATAGGGTGTCATATCTTGTTCCTCCAAAAAAAGCATATGCCACATCAAAAGATAGGGATGAAGTACTAACACCTGTAAAATCATATCTTGGAGAAACCAACCAGTCTAATTGACCAGTATAGTCATTACTTCTATTATCAATAAACACGCAAGAAGTACTAGTTCCATAAGCACCCAATGTGTTATTATGTTCCCAGGTCTCAGCATTATCCGTATTAATCACTCTCCAACCACTTGGTGAAACAGTTCCATTTTCAAAACCTTCAGTAAGTGGCAAACCTATTCCTGCTGTAGGTGATTGAACAACTACATAAGCATTTTTATATAAAGAATCTGTTCCGTTTACATTACTCACAACTAAAGAAACATCATACGTTCCATTAGTTGGATAACAAACAATTGGATTTAAATCAGTAGAAGTGCTAGGCGTCCCTCCCGGAAAATACCAGGTCCATTGCTGACCAAGATTAATAGTTTGATTAGTAAACTGAGCACAAACTCCCGGGCAAATAGCCGTATCTGGCGACATAAATTGTGCAACAGGAGGTGTATTTGCTTGAAATAAATTAGACTCCCAAATTCCTCTTCCATAAGTAGCTGCTCGTATTTTTCCTGTGGGATAAAATATCTCTAACTCATTTACCTGAACATTTGGTAAATTATCCATAAAAGCTTCCCAATTGAGTAAATCATCATTTTTGTAATATACTCCCATGTCTGTTCCCACATAAATTCCATTATTAGTTCCATACTCATAAACCACACAATTTACAGGCATATTGGGTAAGTTCCCTGAAACGTTTGTCCAAGAAGCGCCACCATCAATAGATTTAAACACTTTATTTCCATTAGAGAAACCAGAAAAACTTACCCATAGTATATTAGGGTTTTGATTATGAACCGTTATATAACTAATATTAAGGTTAGGCAATCCATTATTAATTACTGTCCAACTACCACCTCCATTAGTAGTTTTTCTAATTTGAGTTAACGTAGCGATATAAATTACATCAGAATTAGAAGGAGCTACAGCCATAGATCGGATAGTTCCTGTTGCCGAGAAATTAGAGATTTGTAACCAACTTGTTCCTCTATTGGTAGTTTTAAATACATTTGTATAACCGGCATAAAGTGTGGTAGGAGTATTAGGGTCAATTACATAAGGAGTAACCCAAGCACCATTTTCACTAATACTACCTGTAATCCCAGAAAAAGAAGCTCCTCCATTTGATGAACGATAAATATTTCCATTTTGACTCGTAGAATAGATAAAATTATTGTCTGAATAATCTACAATACATTCCATTCCATCACCACCAGTAACATGCGTCCAACTTCCTGATTTTAATAAGCTGCACCCATTATCTTGAGCTCCGCCAATAATAGTACCTGCATTAGTAGCACTCATTCCTAACCGATAAAACTGCGTAACTTCTAAACCTGCTGTTAAATCTGTCCAAGAATTTCCTGCATTACTAGTTTTAAAAATTCCCCCATCAGAACCACAAAACAAAGTATTTCCAAAATAATCTAGGGTATGAATATCGGCATGAACATAACCGTAGCTTCCTGTTGGCCAATTCCAACGCGTATTTGCTGTAAAACTACTCCCTCCATTAGTTGACTTCCAAACATTAACACCTCCTGTAAACAATTCATTTTTATTATTAGGCGATACAGCTAAAGCCAAATCATACCAACCTTGTCCACCAGAATCTGTACCGGATGTATTCCACCCCATAATATTAGGAGAATTCGCTCTTAAAGTAAAAGTACTCCCTCCATTTGTAGAACGGTAAAGTCCTAAAAAGCCATTATCACTTGAATTGGTTGTTAAAGCATAAACATAATTGGTATCATCAGCAGTAACAGCAATAGACATTCTTCCTATTTGGCTAATAGATGGCAATCCATTAGTTATCATTGTAAAATTAATACCATCAACCGATTTAAAAAAATTGGTATTAGTACATGCAAATACCGTAGTGGGATTTAATGGATTAAACTCTACATCTCTAAAAACACCACTCCTCACATTCGTCCAACTTGTACCTGAGTCACTAGTTTTCCATAAACCATTACTAGTAGCCACATACAAAACTGCAGGATTATTAGGGTTTATAATAATTTTATTCATCACTCTTGATTGAGAAGTTGACCAATTCAACCCTGTTGGCTGCCAAGTATTTCCTCCATCTAACGATTTAATAACTCCAATACTATAAGTATCACTTCCATCTCCATCTCCTGTCGCTAAATAAATCTCATTTGAATTTTGTGGATTAATTGCAATTCCTGAAACTCCAAGAGTTGCCAGTGTATCCGTTAGTGGTGTCCAAGAATTTCCTCCATTAGTAGATTTCCAACACCCACCAGCAGGAGCTCCAACAAAAATAATACTTGAATTATTGGGATCAACGGCAACCACATTTATTCTTCCAATACCTGGATTCCAACCTATAGAATTCCAACTTTGCGGCCCTAGTGGCGTCCAATTAGATGATTTTGAACCCAACTTTGCTGTTGTTGCATTATATTTTTGATGAAATTTTAAATATTCATCCCAAGCTAAACTAGGGTCAGGGAAATTACCATTTTCATCTACTCTAGATTCCATTAGATATTCCCAACGTTTAAACTGTTTCCATCCTTTACCTCTTTCGTATGATTTATTCTCCCAATACTTATTAAAGGCTTCTTGTATTTCATAAAAATTTGCTGTTTTGCTTTGCATCATTCGAACATATTCCTGCGAATATGCGTATGAAGCAAATAAAATTCCTATTATAGTGAGTGTAAGTTTGTGCATATTAAATGATTATTAAATTTTTATCTAAACCTTTCCAAAGATACTGAATTATCTAACTTTAAATTATATAAAAAAGCCATTTACTATATGAATCTTATTTACCTTTGAATGATATCAACTAATCTAAAAAACATGAAAAAACTATTATTAATTTGCAGTATTATTTTATTTAGCTTTATCAACAATGCTAAAGCACAAAACCCTATTGATGTTGGCCAAACACAACTTAACGCTGGTTTCGGACTATCTAATTATGGACTTCCTGTTTATGTTGGCTTAGATTATGGCATACATCCAGACATAACCATAGGTGGAGAAGTTTCTTTTAGAAGTTATCGTGAAAATTATTTTGGTACTAAATACGGACATAACATTTTTGGATTTAGTGCAAATGGAAATTATCATTTTAATACCATTATGGGTATTCCTGATAATTTTGACTTTTATGCTGGAGCCAACGTTGGTTTTGTAATGTGGAATTCTCCTAGAGGCTATGGCGGTAGTAGAACTTCCGGATTAGGACTAGGCTTACAAGTAGGTGGAAGATACTATTTCAACGAAAAGTTTGGTATTAACCTTGAGTTTGGTGGTGGAAATGCTTTTAGTGGTGGAAAAATTGGTGTTTCCGTTAAGTTTTAATTAACTATTTATTTTCTTTACTTTTTCCATTACAGCATCATTTAAGTCTTGCTTGTAAGTTTGCATTTTTTGTTGGATGGATTTATCTCCTACCGACAAAATTTGTAATGCTAACAACCCTGCATTTTTAGCTCCATTTAAAGCTACAGTAGCTACAGGAACACCTCCTGGCATTTGTAAAATAGATAAAACAGAGTCCCAACCATCAATAGAATTAGACGACTTAATAGGAACTCCAATAACCGGCAATGGTGTAATTGATGCTACCATTCCTGGTAAATGAGCTGCGCCTCCTGCTCCCGCAATAATTACTTCAACACCTCTTTGGTGAGCATTTTCAGCAAATTCTACCATGCGTTTGGGAGTTCTGTGTGCAGAAACTATAGTGATTTCAAAAGGAACATTAAATGATTTGATAACATCTGCTGCTTGTTGCATAACAGGTAAATCAGAATCTGATCCCATTATAATACTAATTTTTGGTTGACTCATCGCTTTGTATTTTTATAGTGATTTTGCTTTTAGCACTTTTTTTACTTGTGCTGCTTTTATTCTAGCAGCTTCTATATTTTCTCCCAAAATAGTTACATGTCCCATTTTTCTATAGGGTTTAACATCTCTTTTTCCATAAATATGCAAATTTACACCTTCCGTACGCATACATTCATCTATTCCTTCATAAGTAATTTTTCCTATAGCATCTGCTTCTCCCAAAATATTTAGCATGATAGAAGGTTGTATTAATTTTGTACTTCCCAACGGAAAATCTAAAATAGCTCTTAAATGTTGCTCAAACTGTGATGTATAACAGCTTTCAATAGTATGATGCCCACTATTGTGAGGTCTTGGAGCAACTTCATTTACAATTACTTCTCCTGTTTTAGTTAAAAATAATTCTACCGCTAAAATCCCAACCATATCTAATGCTGCAATTATTTTTTTTGCTATTTGCTGAGCTTTCTCTTCCACTTCGTTACTAATTGCCGAAGGACAAACCAATTGCTCTACCAAATTTGCTTCAGCGCTAAACTCCATTTCTACTGTGGGAAAGCTTGTAATTTCATTTTTATTATTTCTGGCTACAATTACCGCCAATTCCTTCTCTATGTTGATAGCTTCTTCAATTACAGATGGTGTATCAAATATTTTATGATTTTCAGCAACTGATTTTATTACTACAACGCCTCTTCCATCATACCCTTCTTTTCTTGATTTTTGAACAAAAGGATAAGCAATCTCTTTATTGTCAATAGCCTTTAACACTTCTTCTTTTGTTTTGTAAAGGTTAAAAGCTGCTGTAGGGAAATTGTTATTGGCGTAAAACTCTTTTTGCAATCCTTTATCCTGAATTATAGCTAGAGCTTTTGACGAAGGATGAACAATTTTTCCTTCTTTGGTTAGTTGATTAAGAGCATCAATATTTACATGTTCAATTTCAAAAGTTACCAAGTCTACTTGTTGAGCAAACTGATAAACATCATCATAATTTTTAAAACTCCCCTTAAAATATTTTGTACATAAGTTGGCTGCCGAACAATTTTCGTCTGGGTCTAACACATAAGTTGTAATATCCCACCTACTAGCCGCTTGTATCAACATTTTTCCTAACTGACCACCGCCAATAATTCCTAATTTAAAATCTGAACTAATTTTTTGAGACATTATAATTTGAATTTGGTCGCGAAGTTACCATTCTTTTTTATTATTCTATTTAGATTTTAATCAACCTCATTTCTTCCTTACCAAAAGGTAATGCGTAATTATTAAAGACTCTCCTTTCATGGAATAAACTTGCTCTAACAACCAACCATTTGATTTCAAATCATTTAAAATCTCTACAACCGTATTCATTCCTTCAAAACCTTTTCGGATAACTTCTGCTCCTTGATTTTTCCCTGTAAATATAGAAACTCTGGTTAAACTTGTTTCACTTCCTTCGATTGTTCTAAACTCATCTTCATTATTTAAACGCAACTCTAAAATAGCATAATCTCCTTTTTTAGTAATCGCATTTATTTTTTTAGATGCATTTTCGTGTGATTGCTGTGCTATTATACTGCTTGCTAACCCTAAAAATAACATCACTAATATTAAAACTGATTTTTTCATTGGTTTATTTTTAATCGGTTAAAATTAAACTTCACATAATCAGATAACTGCCTATTGAAAGTATAATCATAGTGCGTTCTATTTTAACACTTACTCTTTAATTTTTTCAATAGGAAAATTAATAGTTGTTTCCCATTTTTTCGAATTGAGTTCTTTTGCCGGATCTGTAATATACATTTCCCAAGGAGCACCAATAACTATTACTTTATTTTTTCTCATCCATTCATTAATTCCAAAATAGGTTTCAGGCAACCTATCGTAAGATCCATAATGAGTTGCTGAAACATAAGTTCCTGCATCAATATTACTTAGTTTAATTTCATCCTCAAAAATAACTATTTCTTTACTTATAGGTATTCCTATTTCAACATCAATAACAGTATCTGACCAAGAATGGTAAATAGTAATAGGAGACATTATTTTTTCTATATTAATAGAGTCAATATAATTATTAATTTTCTCATAAGATTTTCCGTGAATATTATTCATGCCGTTTTGAGTCACGGTATCTCTAATAGATAAAAACCAAATAGGTTTATCAATAATTTTAATTTGCACGTTTACCTTATGAATTTTAGGTAACTCTTCAATTTCAACTTTTATTTTTTCAAGCTCATTATTAGTTAACTCCTCCAATTCATCATAAGCAAATAATCCATAAAATTTTGTGATGGGATTAAAGCCATAATTAAGCTCTAAATAAACTGTTACATCCACCCCATCATCTACATTAGTTACATCATACTCAACATCTGTTTCAAAATCTGGAAAATTAAACAACAAATTAGATTGATTTTGCTCTTCTAAATAGTTTTTTGTAGCATACACATCTGCACTAATAAAAACATTTTTAGCTACTTCATATTTTGATGGTAAAAACAACGAAACTATTGCTATTAAGAGACTGAAGATAATAATTATTGTAATTATTCTTTTAAGAAAAACCATAACGATTTTAAAAAATTAAAATTTCGTTAAAGATATAAAACATTTAAGAAATGTCTTATAAAAAGACCGAATTTTTATAAGTATAAAAAATGATTTTACTATTGATTTTTAATGAATTAAACAAAAATGAAAAAATAAAATAAAATAATATTTGCAAGTGTTGTAAAAAGTGATACATTTGCACTCCCAAAATTTGGGAAATGTACTTTGGCCCGTTCGTCTAGGGGTTAGGACGCCAGGTTTTCATCCTGGAAACAGGGGTTCGATTCCCCTACGGGCTGCGAAGAACCGCTTGAATTTACCAAAGTCAAGCGGTTCTTAGTTTTTACAAGGTCTCCAAAATTCAAATAACCCCTACAGGAAGCAAATAATTGCCAAAATGTTTCACAAATGTTTCAGTAAATCGCAATGTTTCAGTCGCTCTATTTTCACAAATATTGATAAAATGGATTAATGAAATGAGGATTAACTTATTCTATGAACTTGAGAAGTTAACTCTTTAAAAATCTCCGTAGCCATTTCTTGGTTGATTACTTGAGCATAACCAAGATCAATAAGTTTTCCTTTAAGTATCTGTCCCCAGGACTTTTTATTTAGTGTTTTGTAAAGTTCTTTGAGTTCTTCTATTTCTTCATGTAAAATTTCCTGACCAAAATCTAGTTTTTGAAAACGGTGCAAAACTTCATCAACCTTGCGATTCATTTCCTCTTGTGATATATCTATTTTATCATAATTTATGTTACTAGATTTTTTTAAATTTTCAACGTATATTTTTCCTTCAATAGTTAATTGAGCATACATTTCAGCATCATTAGTAATATTTGCAAACCCTAAATTTTTAAGTAATTCAGCATATTCTCTATCTTCATGCAGCCTTTTTAGTTCTATCCCATTACCATGTAACAAACTATTAATTGGGTAATACTCATCATCATAAAGCTCATAGAGTTTTTCTAAAAGAATATTTAGTGTTTCTTCTGTATCAAAGCTTTTTCTTTGTTCAATATTTATTTTATCAGGCTTAACATTCAAATCACCAACGCTAACAATTTTAGTATTGTACTCTAAATACTCAATCTTTGAAAGAATTTCTTTTTTGAAATTATTAAAATTTTCAGTATGGACTCCAAATGACGGTGTATTTATACGTGTATTTCTAAACTCAATTGCATATTTTTGAACTCCAAATGCTTCAATCAGATAATTGCAAGTATTAGTTTTCCACTGATTTAATTCAGATTTAGCTTCATCTAATTCATGGTATTCTTTTTCTTCAAAATTGCATATAAGTTCATTTCCTTTTTGTATGATTTCTTTGATGTTATTCTCAAATTCATTCCATGTAACTTTCAATATCATAACACAACTTTTTATCTATTTAAAATAGATGATTTCAAAAAAAAATTACTTGCTCAATTGAGCTATTATTTATCAGGTTTATTTTTCATTTCTATTTTAACCCAATCATCACTTAGATACTCGGAAGATGTAATCAATCTGTACTGAGGTAAGTTTAGAAAATGAATATTTTGTCTACCTCCCCATCCACCGATAAATGCTTTCTGTAAAATGGTCTCCCTTTCAGGCCAGTACTTTCTATATTCACTATTCCCTTCAATTAATTTTCCATCTATTAAAAATTCTATTCTTGGCAAACTGTGATTCCATCGCACCATAAGATGATACCATTGATCTTCCTCATTAGTAAGTGAAGGGCCTGTAAGAAATGAACTTTCTCGATTAACATTAGAAATCCATGTGCGCCAAAATACTTGTGTTGGTTTTTTATTTGTATTGTTAGTTTGATTAGGTGCTAAAGCAACTGCAAATACATTTTGATACCCCTTTTTTAAAGAATTATAATTGTCTGTGGCATGTGAAATAACATATTCGGAATTCATGAGCTTATTTAGATATTCTTGAACAGGTTTTAATTTCACCCAAGTAGCAAATGATCCTTTAGGAGATTTCAGAAAACTAGCATCTACAAGTACTTCGTTATTTGAAGTAATGAGTTTAGGAGTTTCAGAGAACAATAATGTATCAATTTGTAACTTTTGAAGTTTAGGTTTTAAATCTTTGAACCCTTCATCTATTAAATGAAGGTATTTTGTTGAGACGGGAACAAAGAAAATTTTGTCAGTATAATCAGGAAATAGTTCTTCTAAGTTTTGTTTAAACCTATAGTGCTCCTTATCAAAGGTATTATTATATTCATCAGTAAATACGAGAAGTATTAAGTAATTACTTTTGTTTGTTTTGTTTTCATACTTTGTTAATTGCTCATAACCTTGGAAAAGCATTTCTTTAAGTGTACTCAATATTCGTTTACGGTATTTTATTTCAAATAGTAAATCAGCACCATCAGAGTTATTGCCAACTATATCTAATTGTCGTCTACTACTAGCCCCATCTATAACCACCTCTTGATCAAATTTGAAATCTGTAAAAAAGGTAGAGGACTTTTTATATGCGTAGAATTCTAATAATCGATTGGTAAATAAACTAAAATTAAGGTTGTTCTTCTTGAAGATCCCGATAGCATCTTTTTCTATTTCCTGATCATCTAATAATCGTTCTGCTTTATCAAAGATGTCTTTTAAAGGTGAATCCGTTAACTTTGATAATGAAAGTACACCTTCACTTTCAAATTTCTCAATGATTATACTCAATGGAAGTTGGCGAGCTTCAGATGAATTCTTGTAATCCATTGAGTAATAAATGTTAATCAACATTTCTCGAAAAGCTAGAAAATCACTAACAAGTTTGTTATCTTGTTTTGGTAATTCATTTAAGTTGATAGTATCTTTTATCCCCCTAACTAATTCATAAGCTTCAGCTTCATTGTTTAGTGGATTTTTTATTTTACGAATAATATTATCTTCAACCAACCCTTCAAGTAGTAATTTGGTATAGGAATTCAAAAATGGTTGAAGCCCCTCTTTCATTTTCTCACTTATTTTTTTATTAGCCATTTGAATTGAAGATTTGAAAGTCAGTAAAAAATAGGTCTTGGCTGCTTAAAATTTCATGTGCTTTAAGTAATAATTGCATACTAAAGTAATCATGAATAGCTGGGTGATAATCTTCAGAAGATATTGCTTGATCTTCAATATTTTCAACCCGGTTAAGTATTTTCGAGTAGATGGATAACTCGTCCAATGTTTTATTAATTTCGAGATAAGCTTTATTATCATCCCATACAATGTTCTGCCTAATTAGAATAATAAATCTTCTAGGTATCCTTTTTGATTCAAACACCAAATAATCAACATAAGCATCGCGAAGTAATTTTTCATCTTTTGTGAAGCTATCCTCATTAATCAATTTTGAGAATAGAATACGTAATTCAGAAGCCGGGAAAAGCGATATGTGATGTATTTTAGAAAACAAACTAGATAGAATACCATCGTCTTGTGTTTGTGAAGAATAATAGTTGTAAAATAAATTTTGACCAGCAACAACAATAAAACTAGCTAATCCTGAAAGCATTATTGGTTTAAGTTCATTAATCAGATTTTCAGCTAATTCATCATCTTTTATCTTGTCTAATTCATCGAGTACGAAAACTGGTTTTAGTTTGCCATGAAAAGATGTAAGCAATTCAATAAGACGATATTCAGCAATTTCATCATCATATAGCAAACTTTTAGATGTAGCACTAGAGTTTGATTTTTCAGAAGTACTTTTTATTTCATAAGAGAAATACTTAAATACGCCAGCTAAGGGGATTAAAGATAATATCCAACTATACCAGTTGGTAGCCTGAAGACCAAAAATGATAGAAACACTAATAAGTAATGAAGAAAGAATGATGATTATGTCTTTAAGGCTAGCTTTAAAATTAAATGTAGATGTTGTTTTGTCCTCTGTTTTTTCATTGGTATTTTTTGATACTTCATAAAATGTTCTTTCGTATAATTCTCGAAAAGCTAATAATTCCTTGCTATTCTCTTTCGTCAATTTGTTAAAGATGTCTTTATCTTCAGCAGCCAAGTAAAAATTTCTAATAAGTTTTCGTAATACGATTGAACGATCTTCATATTTTGCAAAATTCAAATAGATAAAAAGCGTAGTATTATCTTGCTTTGTAATCTCGGTTTCTAGTTTCTTTATAAATGAAGATTTTCCTGCACCCCTATAACCTGAAACAAGATAACAAGTAGGGTTACCATTTATAACATCTTGAATAAAATTATCCGTTTCATTAGTTGTAAACTGAAATAGAGATTGATTTTCTCCATCAAAAGGTGAGTCAATTAGCTTGGTATGGTCAATTGGTATTTTTATTTTCAACTTGTTCTGCTTTATGTCAAGGCTTTAGCCTGAAGTTTCAAAAATACGAATAAATTGATTATTTCAATAGATGTAAATTGTCCATAGAGAGAGATATATAAAACAAAAACTGTGATGCAAAAACAAAGAAAACTACACCGTTTTAACAACTATCCTCATCGAGACATATTAGAAGAAATAGAACAAAAGAACTCAAAAGGAAAAGAAATCGTTATTACCATGAATTCCGAAAAGTATGTACTAACAATAGATACATCTACTAAAATGTGTAAAATGGAATTTCCAAAACGCACAACAGAATTTTACATAGACAACCTGTTTATTGAAAATCCAGACCTGCCTTTACTCAAGGAAGGAAGGTTAATCCAACATCTTCAAGAAAAAGTGAAGAAAGAACTAGGTCTGTCCTTACCAGAAATCCCATATTACCCAGCTTTACATATTACACCAAAGGATTAAACAACCTCAGTTAATATTGACAAATGTTGCGTTGTATAATTATGTCGATTGTTTTCTCCTTCTTAATTTATAGCCATTCATCAGGAAATGCTCCATAGTGGTCTATTTTAACAGTTGGTGGCTTTACGCCTAACCTTTTAAAGCAATCTTCAATGATTTTTTTAGCAAGAAGAGATTTTGACTCTGGAAGTATGACTGAGTCATGTATGGTAAGAAAAGGTCCAACATCTTGCTTGATTAGAGCAGGAACTATTAAACCAGTTATTAATCTTGATTCCAATCGCTGACACATACAACTTATCAATTTGTGGTAATATTTTTTACCAGGAAACCTTCCTCTCTTATCTAAAAACAATTCTTGCATCAATGGAAACTCCTTTTTATCAGTTGTTTTCATAATAGATACTGCTTCTGCAACATCAGCAAACAAGATTTTAAATGTTTCTCGGGCTAGTTTATACTTCTTCTTTTGATACTGTTCTGAATCAAACAGTATGCGTTTTATGAATTCTTCTTTTGCATCATCTCGATCTTGTAAGGTATGCCTGTTTTTCAACCAAAATTCATAAATCCCACCTTTTGCACACAAGTCTAAATACTGAATGGCTTTTGATAGTTTAAGCTGACTTATCTTATCTATAATTGTAGAAAATTCCGGCAGAATTTGCCTTACAATTTCAGGGTAATGTATAATTAATGCGACTAGATATGGCTGACAATTAGCTATATCAACTGAGCACAATGGCTCATTTACATTCTTAATTCTCATAAAGTATCGGTACTCCCGTGGCAGACGAGAGAATACGCTATGAAATCGCTCTCCAAAGGCACACACAATAGGTTTGTGCATACTATTATCATTAATCAAGTGTGCAGTCATCTCAGCATCAATAATTCCTCTAATGGACTTTCTTTTCAAGGCTATTTGACCTGTTCCAACTTTTGTAATGAACTTACTCAACCCAGCGGTATCAAAGTAGAAACTAGAAAGCATTTTATCCATTTCCTTATGAATGGAACAGAAAGGAATTATTGTATCAAACTCATCAGGATACTGTTCTTTTTCAAATCTAACCTTATCTTTCTGTATCGCTTTTAGGGTCTTGTAATCTGTTATTCTCTCATGTTTAAACCTTCTTCCATTTTTAAATTTTATTAGTCTTGGATTGATCCTGTAAGGCGTACATCGTTCTCCGCTGACATAACTTTTAGTGCCATTATGTGTTCGCTTAATCTCTATGATCCTATTGTCTTCTAGAAATTTATCGTACATGGCATAATCTTTTGTAAGTAGCCCTTTTAGTCTTTCTGCTGATAGGTTGACCCAACCCTCTTTGTGATAATAGCTATCTCGTTTCTTGTCATTCAATTCATCAAATATCCATAGGGAATATATTTGATGGAGAAGTACTTTAATTCTATCAGGACACAGCTTCGTCCCTTCAACTAAACTATCAATGTTTCCTACCTGAACAGGCAGTACAACTGTCAAAGGAACTACTTTATATTTTGGTGTATATTTACTAGGCATAGGAAAAAAGGTGCGACATCATACTTTAATATTATCCCTTTCTCAAAATCTTGATTTTTTAAGAATCTTAAGATATTTAAAAGGAAATCCATTAGGGATATTATAACAGATTCCTTATTAAATATTCTATTGAATTGATTCTGAATGTTTCACATCAATCATCTAATGTTCACAAGGAGAGAACATCCATTATTTTAATATATTTGGATTAGTACTGACCCATCAACTAACTTTCTAATAGTCATTGTAGGGTTTAATGATCCGTTTAATTCTTGTACATCGGAACTTATTGGACCATCTTCACTCACCAAATGATTATCAGAAAATTCATCTAAGTCACCACTTTTTTCAATCTCATTAACATATTTGTATTTAACATCAGAGGTATCCACTCCTTTAAATTTATAATACGCCCTCAGTGCATCGACCATAACTTTCCCATGAATAATCTTTTTAAAGTTGTTGGGAGTTATAACCTCATCCATAAAACGGTTCTTAAACTCTTTCAGATCCGTTTCAGAAAAAGAAAAGAACTCGCCTTCGCCAACTTTAGTGTACTTACAGATTAAACTTATACCGTATCTAAAAGTTCTTAAATACCTACACTTCTGTTGATGTGTCTTATCTTGTTTAGCCATGATGAAAGAAGTAAATTCTTTATCTCCTTCGGCTTTAACTAATTTATTAAATAGCTTTCCTATTGATTCAGATTTCTTGTTAACTGGATACTTAACATTCACATAAGCTCTCTTTCGTCTAATTGGTTCGGGATTAATTCCTAAAAATTCCAAGTAGTTTCGGTAAGCATATTTAATGGATCGCTTATGATTGTTGTTACTGTTTATGTTTAACATTTGCTCCTTCAATAGCTCGTAAGAAACTAAATGATCCTCATTTGAGAGCGCATAGAAGTCCTCTTCCTCCATATCTAATATCTCCAAAATCCTTTCAACAAATGATAATATTACTTGAACCGTTGCTTCTGTGTCACCTTTCCTAGAAGGATTATTTACAAATATTTCATATAAAAACTCTATAAATTGTTTCTTTTTTTCCATTTCTTTTAGATTTAAACAGGAGCCTGAAATGACTCCTGTATGATTAATAATTTTGTTTGTATTAAGCCGCGATACGTAAACCTTCATTAGTTTCATTCGCTTCAATATTGACAGTTAGACTGAAGTGTTTTAACACCTCTTGTGTGAGTATATTTTCCCTGATATGCTCACCTATGGCTTTGGTTATATTGGGCGGTACAGCATTGCCTATACGCGCCCATTGTTGGTTAGGAGAACCGATGAATTGGAACGATTCAGGAAAGGACGATAACACCTTCAATTCAGGTGTGGTTGGACGTCTTCTCATGCCATCTTTTTCATATACCCAAGCCGACATTGTTTTGGTTATAGTACACATCGGTTCTGTTGATGGGATAAACCTATCTTCAAACTGACCTGGTGAATAACCGATAATATCAGGAAAATGTGCTTTAACTGACATTGTAGAAATATCTGTTACACTAGGCTTGGGAAATAGGTCTCCAATATTGAACAGTTTTTGAATGTCGTTACGTACTCCTATTACGATAACTCGCCTTCTTTTCTGTGGCACACCATACTCCTCTGCTTTTACCACCTTGAATTCTACACGATAGTTCAACTTATTGAACGCATCAGTAATAAGATTCCATACTGGTATCATTTTACCTCTTCTCATCCCTAAAACGTTTTCTATACAGAATACTTTGGGTTGTACTTCGTTTATTAAGTCAATGGTCTTGAAGTAGAGTTTGTTTTTCTCGTTATTTACATCCCTACGTGTATCGGAAGCAGAGAATCCCTGACAAGGTGGTGATGCATCGAACACATCCAATTCTCCACGCTTCTTGTTGATCAGCTTCAACAGTTGCTTTCCTGTTAACTTTCCAATATCGATGTTCTTAAGTTGGACATTTGGAAAGTTGAGAGCGAACACTTTCCTAGCGTGAGTCTCCCACTCAATTGCCAGGAGTTCTAAGAACCCTGCCATCTCATATCCCAGACTGGATCCTCCACATCCAGCGAATAGTGATATTAGTGTGATGGCAATTTCCTTACTTATAGTAATTACCTTTTCTAGTTTTTTACGGTTGTACTTTTCTATTTTTTCCATAGCTATATCGTTTTTAAAATTTATGTTTACAATTAGGGCAACAGTGGTTGTAGATTTTCTCTACTTTCTCACCATTTGGTGAATCTTCAGAATCATCAACGTCATCATTGCTTTTCTCTACATACTTACCTGTCACTCTTGAATACGCTTCGTGCAAAGACATTTCTCCTGTACTTATTAAATTCAGATAATAGGTATGTTCTTTACTTTCCCCTATTTTCTCAATCTTATGTACAGTTCCTTCTGCAACATTACAATGGAGAGCTAACTTTGCTCGTGTACTGAGCTTGTCAAATTCTGACTGATCTGCTTTGAGATCAGTTCGCTCTCCTTGCTTCTTTTTCCAGTAAGCTTTGAGTGTTCTAATCTCATTCCATCTTTCCAGCATAGATTTATCTCTGTGGCGGTTGAATGAGATGATGTAGAACACATCGTCTTCACTTTTGGCTTTACCATACAGTTGGGCAGGAATCTCTTTCCACCCTAATAGTTGATAGACCTTGTAACGTTGAACACCATGCATAATCACATTCTGTTCGTTGATTACGATAGGCTCCAATAGCCCTTTGGTTTGAATGATAGAGTCCTTTAATAGCTCTATTTGACTGTTATTCACTTCATAAATTTTGGCATACGAAGGGTGTATGCTAAGGTCTGAGACCTTTACTTTCATTGATTTTAACATGATTAATTGATTTTGAGTTAAACTGATTTTGTTAATTGTTTAACCCAAGCGCTTGGGAATATAGAACGGTGTGCACTCCGTTAATTTCTATATTGTATTGTTATGCTACTGCTGTTCTATATTTGATATAGGCATTGAAAGCAGAAATGATATTTGATTGTATTTTTACTTCTCTGTTTTTGAAAGAAGCTGATTCTTGTAATCTTTTTAAGAATGCTTTTAACAAACCTAGTCGAGAATATCTAATAAAATCCATCGGAGCAACTCCTAAATCTTGAATGGCATGAGCCATATCTTTAATATAATTGGGAATACTACATTTTTTGAACTTTATTAATTTGTCTTTTTTTGTGTAGTAATGTTTACTTCCTAACCATTTAATAAATCCTTTTAATAATTCTTTAATGATTAAAAATTGATCGGTATTAAATTGTAACTTTTTCATAATTTTTTGTTTTAATTAGTAACAACGTTGTTACATTATTATAAACGTAAAAAAGCCCCCTAAAAAAGTGAATTTTAGAGGGCTACAGAGTGATTAATGGAGTATTCCTGAGTATTGGAGCTAATGTTTTAAGGGCTTCTTTCTTCTTGCCTCTTCTAAACCTTGAATAAACATCGTAATCATATTATGGAGTATTTTCTCTCTTTCAAATCGAATATCACTATTTGGACTTCCTATATTGTCTGAAATAAAAGGTTCTCCATTAGCATCAACAAATATATTTGCAGTTCTTTTCAGGTAAGCTCTTTGAGTAAATAACCAAGGTTTTATGGTTTTTACAAGATAAGAAAGCTCAGCTTGAGTACCTAACCATTTAATTGGCTTATCAATTTCTTTATCAGAAAAAATACGAAAGAACTGGTTTAATCGAACACCTGGCTCTATGAATTTATTATCTCTTAAGCTATCACGAAGTATATTAATATCATCTGAAAGATAACTGAAATTGATAAGATGTAAATTGTTCTGAATTGAATAAGCGGCTCTTGCTATTTTTTTAGTTTTATTATTCTCTGGATTAAGCACTATTAATTCATCAATACATCTAGTTTTTTCTTTTGAAATCCAATCAAGTATTAAATCATTGTATCCGTTTGATTCAAGTGGGGTTTCTTTCATTTCGTTATCAAATGCAAGGGTCTTAATATGATACTCCTCTTCAGAAAGCATATCAATACTCTCATTGATATTGAGCTGATCTAATTGATACTCCAGTTCACTAATTCTAATTTGAACTAAAATTTTTACTGTATTAATAGGGTATTTTGCTAAATCAGGAAATACTATTTGACGGTTGAATTCATTAATATCAAACTCTTTATCTTCTTCGTTAGGTATATTAGCACTTTTGAATTTCATAATTAAAGATTTATAAATTCAAATATACATCTTTTATTTTTTCCTGTGTAATACCAATATACCGTCTTGTAATAAATGATGATGAATGCCCAAATATTTCTGACAGATATATTAAAGAGCGTTCAGATTGATTGTCCATCTCAAAAATCCGTTTACCAAAAGTTTTCCGTAAAGTATGGGAGCTAGCGTTCTGAACTTTTACATTATACTTTATAAATAGAACCTTTAATCTTTTATTAATGTAACTGATGGTAAGTTGTCCTCCCCAACGATTTACTAGAATATAACTATCTTCATTTAAAGAATTATTCAACCTTAGTTCATTTGAACAAAAGTCTATTGCTTCTTTTACTTTTTCATTAATAGTAATTTTTCTATGCTTTTTAGTTTTAGACTCTTTAATTAATAATTCATCTTGTCCTATTACATCTTTCCACTTAATAGAAAGTAGATCAGAAATCCGTAATCCAAAATAGCAGCCCATCGTTATTAAAAGAAAATCTCGATGATGACGATCTCTTTTTAATCGGTCTGTTAATCCAATCATCGTGTTCCACTCCATCCCAGAAGTTGTTGTTTGTCGTTTTATCATAATTTTTCGTTTAAAGCGAGTTTAAACGAAAAAAACGACTAGTTGTCCTATTTTCAATAGTTTTTCCATACAAACTGGACAAAGGAATATGGGTTAAAGCTTAAACGCTTGATTTCCAAGTATAGTCCCAGTTTCAACAAAAGTGGGACAAAAATTTTAACACAGAGACAACCTTTTATTAAAAAATATCGTATCCGTTTGTATCGATATTGGATTTTGCTGTCCCTTATCATATTGAAGGCAATAAGCTTTCATTTTATTAACTGGTCTGATTACACCGAATGGGTATGATGACACAAAAAATACAATATGAAAAAAGCAAAGCTTACTGAGCGCTTTACTGCTATTATTACGCTCCAAAAAAAACAAAAGCAGTATGAATCATCAAGTTATTGGTTCAACATCTACGAAAAAGCTACAGATTTAGCTTTAAATCCTAAAAGAAAAGTTGATGAATTTTTTATGCGAAACCTTATTCGTGATGCTAAACGAATATTAAGTAGGCAAAAAAAGAATTCTATTTTTAAAGAAATTTCTACGGAAGATTCCGATTCCGATACAGGAACAATCGTTTTTGAGGATTTTTTAGTAAATGAAATTTCGCCTGAACATCAACTGATTTACTCCAATTACATTGAACAGATTAAAGAAACATGTCCGGCTATACATGAATATGCTGTAACTGTTTTTGAAGGAATGATGGAGGGTAAATCATCTGTTGTTATTGCTAAAGAAATAGGTGTTTCAGAAAGTTTAGTAAAGAAAATCAGGCTTAAAGTTAGGTCAATAGCAGAAGCTATTGTATTAAATTAATTATTTCAAAAAAAGATTATTATGGAAACAAAAGATATTAAAGATAAAAAATCAGTTCCTTTTATTAGAACAGGACAAGCCCTTCAATCCTTAAGAGATTCAGGGTATAGTATAGAAGCTGCTTTAGGTGAAGTTATAGATAATAGCATTGAGGCAAATGCCAATAACATTAACGTTCATTTTTTTGAGGGTAAGAATAAAGATGATAAAAAGTGTGTTGACCAGATAGCCATTATAGATGATGGTGATGGTATGGATATAGATACATTACATTATTACCCACAAATTGGGTTTTCTACTCGATACATGAGTACAGAAACAATAGGTAAATATGGTGTAGGGGCTAAACTAGCTGCATTGAACTTTGCCAGAAAATTTGAAGTATGGAGTAAAACAAATGAACAAAAAGAATGGAGTTATGTTTATTTTGACCTGGATGAAACTTTATCAAAAGAGGATAAAGGTGAAGATTTAGATATTAGTTATCCTATAAAAAAGAATATACCGGATAATGTAAAAAAATTAATTTCTGAAATGGAAAGTGGCACCATAATCTTATGGTCACGAGTAGATCGCTTAGAAGAAGGTCGATATACAGTACATTATAATGATTTATTGCAAAATGTTCAGAAGGAATTTTCTCGAATGTTTCGTTACTTTATTGATGGAGGAATAAAAATTAGTGTTAACGATAGAACATTATTGGCGCATGATACCTTGTATTTAATGAAAGATACATTTCAGGATAAAGAATTAAAAAAATATTATTTAGGGCTTACAAAAGATAAGAAGGATAAAAAAGTGAAAGAGCATTATGAAGCAATGATGTTAGAGGATAAGATTATTTTAGTAGATGGATTAAGGGTTCAATTAAAAGTTACTTTATATCCAAAAGAAATTATCCGTAAAAGAGGAATGGGAGGGGATCCATTAGCTAAAAAATTAAGAGTTCCTGAAAATGAGGGATGTATAAGCTTTGTTCGCTTAGATCGAGAAGTTGCATATACAAATGTTCCTAGAATATTTCCTAGTAGAGTAGAAGCTACAGATCGTTTTATTGGAATAGAAGTAAGTTTTTCACCGGAATTAGATGGGTACCTTGGTGTTAGGAATGTTAAAAGGGGAGTAGAACCTCACGGGGAACTAAGACATCAAATAAGGGAAGCATTAAAAAATCCAATAACTCAAGCACGTAAATTAATAAATGAAATTTGGGGGAAAATTTCAAAAGAAGAACAAGCTCATCTTGGAGAACATGCGGCAATTTCCAAAGCTGCTAGTGATGCTAATATTTCAATGCCAAAAGGTAAGGTTAATGTAACAGTTCCAGAAAAGGAGGTGGAACAGGAATATGAAGAATTAGCTGAAGATGTAGTTGGTAGTGATGAAAAAGCTAAAAAAGAATACAAAGAGAATGTAAAAAAACAACCTTTTATTATTGAATCTGTTAGCTTTCCTGGTAAAGACTTTATGGATATAAAACATCTTAATGGACAAGTAATAATTAGGTTAAACACTAGACATCCTTTCTACCAAGATATGTATCATCCAATAAAGCAAATTTCGGAATCTGATCCTGGAACTGTTTCAGGCGATTTAGCAGTAAAAGTATCGAGAAGAACCATTGAAGCAATTACTTTGTTGTTACTTTCTTATGGTAAAGCTGAATCTATGAATGTTAATCCTGAAGAAGCTTATCGAGATTTAACAGGTTATTGGGGACAATTTCTTCATACCTTGATGGGAAAAGTTAAGGGAGTTGTATAAAAAAATATTTTATGAAAACGAAGATATACAGAGAAATAGTTGAAGATGAAATTAATAGAGTCGCCAAGCAATTAAATGGTGATGTTGATTTTGAAAAGCAAAAAACAACTGAAAATAAAAGTTCCTTCGCTTTTTTATATTGGTTTCTAAATAGGTACTATCCTGATGTCCCTATTTCAAATTTAAAACAATATATTACTGAAGGTACTGATGATGGTTCTTGTGATATTATTTTTAGTAATAAAGATAGACTTGGAAATGAAACATTTTATGTTGTACAAGCTAAATGGTTTAATCAAAGAAATGTAACGAGTACGAATAAAACAGGTGAATTAGTGAAAGCTAGTATTTCTGATTTTTGTCTGATTTTAGAAGATAAAAAATCAAAATCAATGACTAATCATAAATTCAATTCAAAGTATGATGAGCTTATAGCTCATATGAATAATAATGGAAATATAAAATTTATATTCTTAGCACTATGTAAAAGAACAAAAGAGGCAGATGATAATATTAATAGTTTTAATGAAGATAACGGGTCATTAGTCAAGCTGGATTTGTATGATATTAATAAGTTAAAGACTGATTTCATAGAGCTAGAATATAAAGAAGCAAAAACACACAACCCAATAGAAACACCATATGAACCTATTGGAGATATAGATTTAGAGTTAAGCGTTGAAAATAGAATTTCTATACTAGAGCCAGATGAGGCATATATTTTTCTTATAAAACCAAAGTTGATATATGATTTATTTAATAAATATCAATATTCTCTATTTTACAGAAATATTAGGAACCCTCTCTTTAATTCTTCATTTAACTCAGATATTGGTAATACTTTATTAAATAATCCCAAGAAATTCTGGTATTATAACAATGGAATTACAGCAATTACTGATAAAATATACACTTTTGGAAAAAAAGGTAAAAAGGTCACAGTAAAAGGTATTCAAATTATTAACGGAGCCCAAACGGTTTATTCTATTTATGAAGCTTATAAAAACTCAACTGATCAACAAAAACAATATATTAATGATAGAGTATCTATTTCGTTAAGAATCATAACTTCTTCATCAGTAGATGAGGATATGAAAATCACTAAATATACTAACTCTCAAAACCCTGTAACACCAAGGGATTTTCATGCAAATGACAAAGTTCAAAAAAGACTACAGCTTGATTTTTTTCATAATACTAATATTTGGTATGAAACGAGACGTGCAGAGTTTAGAAAAAGACTTCCCAAAAAGCTAGAGATTAAAATTATCGGCAATGTACTATTAGGACAGACTTATCTTTCTTACTTTCTGAATAAACCGATACTTGCAAAATCCAGTAAGACTAATTTATTTTTAACAGAAAAAGAATCAAATAAAGGATTATATGATGTTATATTCAATATAAATACAAATTATGAAGATATGCTAATTTCATATAAACTGTATGAGCTTGTAGAAGCTAAAAGGAAATTTTATCACAATAAAATTAAAGAAATTGAGCAGAAGAAAGAGGCAGAAAACTATACAAGTGAAGAAGCTAGTTTTATGCAGTACAAATTTCTTCAGTATACTTCTTTTAATATACTAGCAGTATTTAGAAAAGTTTTATTAGAAGTAAATTCAGCTAATGTTAAAGGAATAAATGGTTCTTTATTAACAGATATAGAAAAGCATAATCGTATTAAGGTTAACATGTACTATGAATTTATTAAAGAATCAATAAAGGGAATAGTTATAAATAAGGAAAAATCAGGCAAGTTTAATTTATTGGCATATTTTAAATCTAAGGAAGAATCTGTGAAAGAAGTTGAACAGGAATTAATAAATAAAATTAATGCTACGAAGAAAAAAGAGTTAAAATTATAATTCGATTAGTGATTAGCTATGATAAATGTTATAGAACATTGTAAAAGAATGTCTTTCTTTTTACATACTGTATGGAACCATGAAACATCGTCTAATTGGTTTCATGTGGCGTCTGGAATAAAAAATGTGGATTATGATGGAATCTCTTATGATGATTCATTTTATTGGTGTAGACCATCATACGAGTATGAAATAGCAAAGCAAGAAATTCATAATGAATTAGTGGCAGAATTAATACAATTTAATTTTATATGGAGTGGATTAGAATGTTTAATAAATGAACTTGATTTAGAAAACTGTCCTAATTACCCTGGTAAAATTAATAATACCTGTTATTATTTAAAACTAAATTATGAGCCTTTTAATTCACTTAAATTATATTCAGATTTAATAATTCAGCTACAACATTTTTTAGAAAAAAATCATTATTTAGATTTATTAAAACGTTTTACACCTAAAGAATATATTGGTCATTCAGGTATTGGGTTGTCTGTTGTCTATAAACTAAGAAATCAATTTGCCCACGGAGATTTTGTTTTTCCAGAGCCAGAAGATTGGACATTTAAGAAGCCATACGAAAAAGAAATAATTCACATTAGTTCAAGAATCATATTACTTTCAATTCAAATGTTAATGATTACTTTTTATAAGGACAGAAATGAGGTTATAGGCTATCACCCTAATGAAGAAATAGAAGGAATGCCAGTTCTAGATTATTTGCAATATATGCATTATGAGGAAATACTGTTTAATCGTAACCAGTATAAATTAGATTTCAGTTAAAGGCTTGCTTATTTTTTCGATTAGAAAATCAAATCCATCTACATTTGGGCGATCTTCTAACTCTTTGTTGATTAAAGATAGACCATCATCAATATGCATTTTGATATATTTAGGTAAATCTTTGTCTGTTTTATACAATCCATAATGCACACTAATCATTCCTAGATATACATCTATATTTTCGCCAAACAGAACAGCCTTAGAGTATTCTTTACCTGATGAATCAGACAAGTTCTTCACATCTAATTTTTTATCCTGTGCTAATGAGTAAGAGAATGCAATTCTGGCAATAACATTTTCAGTTCCAAGGTTGAGTCTTCGGGTTAACTTAGCAACAACCTCTTTATTTTTCTTACTTGTCTTAATTTGTGAAAACATAGTTCTGTTCATTAAATTTAGTAAACAATTCATCTATCTTACATTTTTCGATAGATGATCCAATAGAATTATTTTCAATTAAATGAACCCCACTTAGGTGTTTCTTTAGTTGGTTATATTCATTTAAAGATAATTCTTTTTCGAGTAGTGGAAACAGAACCACTTGCTCAGAAATAGTAGGATAAAACTGTTGTATTACATTACTTGAATGTTCTTTATCAAATTTTTGTAGTGGGCTATCAATAAATACGGGGAAATTAATTCCAGATTCATCAACGAGAGCTTTAAGCAATGCAGTTGCATATAATTGTTGTTCTCCTTTTGATAAAGAGTCCTTATCAATTATATGATTGTTCTTATCCAATAAATCAATATCCATAACATCATCTTCTATTCTAACATTAACATTAGAAACAAAATCATCTTTATGCATTAATTTTCTTAATCCCAGAACGATTGATTTTTGTAATGAGTATTTTTTTTGTTCTTTAATCTTTGCAGTAAGAATATTTAATTTTTCTAATAACTGAAGAGTAACCTCATATTTCTTTTTATCTGTAGAAACCAAGTTAAAGTTCTTCTCATATTCTGAAAGAACTTTATTGTTAGAGGCTTGTTCATTTTTTAGCACCGCTCGTTCTGCTATTAATTTTTCTTTTTCTGCTCCTAACTTATCCATTTTGTTAACCAACTCTTCCTTATTTTCTCTCAATTTTTGCGCTAATGGATTGCCCTTACGAGCTTCAGCTAATTTAATTTTCTTTAGCACCCTGGTTAAGTGTTGCCTTGTATCTCTCTCCTTTTTTATAATTATGTTAAAGTGTTTTCTAAATGAATCCGTTATGTAATTATAGGTTGCAATTATTTCTCTCGATTTTTCATCATTTAAATCTAAAATGATATTAGTATAATCTTGCTTTTTATTATCAAATCGATTATCCATTAATTTATAAATGGCTTTATTTATTTTACTGCTAATAGTACCCTCGATTTTTAGTCTATCCAGTTCATGAATAATATCAGATGAAAATTTATTAATCTCCTCTTTTAGTACATTATTATTTAGATTTTTGTTTTTTAGATTAGATTCAGCAGTAATCTGATCCACCAGATCTTTTAATTTTTTTCCAGCAATAACTAATGGAACAATTTCAAGCATTTTTTTAAGTTCCAGCTTTACCTCATTGTGTTCTTTCTTTAAAGAATCTCTTTCTGCTTTAAATTCTTTTAACTCTTCTAAAGTTATTTCATTCCCTTCCCTAATTAGCTGCTCTTGAATACTATCAATACGTAGCTTTAAATTTGAAATTTCAACATCTTTTTCGTTTTGATCTTTCTCATTTAATTCTATAAGTTCATTGTATTCCGTTTCTTTTCTGATTAATTCATCTAATTTGCTTTTTTCAACAGTAGATACTCCTCCTCTTTTTAATTTAGTTAAGAGAGACTTTAAGTTTAGCTTTAAATCTTCATATTTTTTTATACCAAGAACTTCTGAATATGCTTTACTTAATGATCGTAATTCATTTTTTGATTTTGCTTCAGCTAGCGTTACTATTTTTTCAGCATCGAAGAAAAAGAACTTTGCTATTTCTCGTGGTAATATAAAATCATTAATAAAAACTTCGTACCCTACCTCTTTAGTCAACTGATTTTCTTGTCCATCAATTAATATTTTTAATGATTCCTCATTGGTCTCATAATCATAAGATCTTCTTATGACAACTTTTTTACAAGGTATAGAAGGAATTAATACATCAACAAGGTGTACTTCAGCTGAGAGGTTAGCACTTTCTGTTTTTTCCGATAAGAAATCATTTAATGTATGATTATTAATTAGTTTCTGAAGAAATTTTTCATACCCTCCAGCATTCTTAATGTCTTTTTTGTATTTTTCTTCAACTTGAGACATTAAGGCACCATAAAAACACCATATTAATGAGGATAAAAAAGTGGTTTTCCCAAAACCATTTTTCCCGGCTATTAATGAAATGTTTTTACCTTCAATATCATTAAAAGTAACTTCATTTTTATCCTTATAAATCCTGAAATTATTTAATATAATGCGTTCTATTCTCATACCTTCATGTCTTTTACAAAAGATTCGATTCTTTTCTCAACATCATTATGTAATCCAAATTTAGAAATAAGTAATGTTTTAGATTCTTGTAGAGATATTAGATTATCAATGAGGTTATAATAATTTGAATCATCTTCACATACTTCTGCTAATATACGTCTTTCAGTTTGGCCTAAAGATTTCATGTTATTGGTTGAAATATCTTTATCATAAATTTTCCTATAAATTTCGGCCACATTAAAATCAAAAATACCATCCCTATTCCATGTTACTTGTATAGCTATAAGTTCTTGATTACTTATTAAGTTTATATGAGGCTTTTCTTTTTGAATTTCTTTTTGAACTTCTAATAATTCTCTTAATATTCTTGCTCTGTAATGATCTTCATAATTTCCATGTTTATGACCATCTTCGGTAATAGCATCTTGACCATTACGTCTTTCTGATCTTCTATTTTCACTCACATTCCTTTGTTCAACAAGCCTATTTCTAAAGTCCATTAAAGGAGCCATCCAGTCTTCTCCATTTTTAACAAGAGCAGACATAGATTTATCTTTCTTAACGACAGTACAAGTCCAACAACCAAAACGACTTTGCCCACAACTTGTGTGGGTTTTATTAGTCACAACAGTTGGACATTCATAATCATCAGCACTCGCATCAGAATATATTTGAAATAAAATTGAATTATCGAATCCCCAAGGAGAAGGTATAGAATTGATGACGTACCAAATTTCTTCAAGCATCAAATCTTTAATAGGAGCAAATACATAAGTGTTTGCGTTAATTGTATGTTTCGATAGTCTATTCCCTTTTACTTCATGTTTTTTCATGGAGCGCTCTCTAGAAACACTTTCTTCATATCTAGTTCCTAATAAAACAATTGCCTCTCCCTTTTCATCAATTTGTTCTGTAAGAAATGATGAAGTAGGACGAATCTTTAGTTTATCTGTACACCATCGAAAAGAATTGTTTGGAACAGGATAACCTTTACCTATAACATTAAGCCAGAAAGACTCTTCTAATTTAGGTGTTGTTTTTTTTACGAATATGGGTAAGTTCTGCTCTCTAGCAGCTATTTCAATTTTTACTAATACATCATCAACATAAGATTCAATAATTGGGTTCTCCACCATTGTATCGTTACACACAACATGGACTGGTCGTTTAAGTTGAAATGGTGTTGGTAGTTCACTAATTCTCCGTAATGCAATCCATACAAGAGTCAGTAGAACTGTAGAATCTTTTCCTCCACTGAACCCAATAATCCATGGCCTATCAGAATTGTCAGCATAAGCATATTGATCAATAATTTCATCAATTATACTCTCTATTGTTTTGCTTTTTATTGGTTGAAACATTCTTTTTATTATGTTTAATCTAATTTACAAAAATAGACAATCGTATTCTTTTTTTTTTAATCATTCTAAATGTTTGTCAACATTGTTAAAATCTCATTTAGTACTATACCTAATAATACAATCTAATTGTTCTTGAGCAATTTCAATAAGCTTTTCTATCCTCTCTTTTGTAAACTGATTACTCACACAAACAGGACCATCAGGAAGCTCTATAATTTCATGGTCTTTCAAGAAGAATCGATCCCTGTCTTTACTCACTTCAAGTGCTTCGGCTTTTGGTTTAATCAATCCATAAGGTGGAATCAGTTTTACAGGAAACACCCCACACAATTGCTTGTAGGTAGGTTTATTCTTTTTCACATAAAATGAGATAATAGCAAGTGCTAATCTACTTTTACCATATTCCTGACCATTAAACTTGTATTTAGTTACATCACGTCCACCTTTGTCAACTTTAACAGAGGTTTGTTTTTTAGGAACACTCCCAATTAATGAAAAGTATTTCAAATCAAACGACAATTGTTCTTTCAACATTTTACTTTCCTTCAATGTTTTAATTGCCTTATGAATTTGAATCATTGCTATATCCTCAGGAATCAACTCATGAATTTCTTTAGCAGTTAATTTTGTATGCTCGATGAATAGCTCCAGTACCAGTTTTATTACTTCATCATTTTTCATATTGTTTTAATTTATTAGTTTGACACTACGAGTGTAGCAGATTCAGTGAAAACAATATGAGAATAAGGCTAAAAGTTACTAACGGAAAAACTCCTATTACCGTCTTAAATTATGTTTACTTATAGTAAACATGGTTTAAGACCGTAATTAGTGGTGCTCATAGGAGATATATACTGTATGATAATTCCAACAGATATTAGCCCAATAGATTTCTTGAAAGACAGCAACGAATTTATTTTTGTAACAGCAGGATATGTTCTACGAGTAAACTATGTTGACCAGTATTTTGAATTGGAAACACCCGATAAACTTGCTTACCATGAGAACTTCGATCTACTCAAATCACCACCAGAATGGTTTGAAACCATTGAATTTGGAGTCGTTGAATGGATAAGAATCGCGATTAATTGGAGTGAGGAACAACCTCATCCAAAGGATAGTAGAGAACCGTTCTCTTTTAAAGTTGAAGGTGTGGTTTACAAAGGATTGTTTAATCCTAGAACGAAGGAACTGTCTTTGAGCATCCCCAACAAGACCATAATTTGTAGGAGAGATTCAATCACCACCGATTTTCCTGAATTACAGTTCATGGAAAATGGAGAGTTAATAACAAAAGTCACAGATATTATTATCAACAAGATTAAATCAGGAAGTTCTAAAGAAGACTTGGATTACCCACCATCGCTTCCTCTTGTGTTTAGACCTGAAACGATTATAGCAGGGTACAGGATGTTTGATTTCGATTACAAAGTAGAACTTGATTTGGCTCTCCTGATCATCCCGGAGCGTGAAATACAAGCTAACTTACTCACGATTGAAACGGATGCGCTAGAATTGGCCGAATTGCACCAGGGGATGTTGTATGATATGATTAGGTCGGTGGTTTACGAAAAAAGCCCCTCGGAGTGAGGGGCTTCAACTAATAATTGATATGCTTTAAATTGAGTTCCTCCAAAGTTCGTTAGCCTCTGCATCATCAGACTCAAATTCACGAATTTCAACATTGAAAGCAAATAATTCGAGTGCATTTAGAAAGTTTAGATATGGATAATCCTCTATGTTACCTAAAATTTGATTAATGAGTTTTTCATCATCCTTTTTTAACATTCCTCTAGATAGAATGTTGCTAATCTCAATAATAGCATCCGAAACAGGCACGTAATTACATAATAATTCTGCGACTAAAAAGGCATTCTTTGCTGACCTCAAATAGGAGTGTTCGAATCCATCATTGACAACTACTTCTTCGTCCTCTTCATCTTCCAATTCTGGCAAGCACTTAATTATTCCAGAATCAAAAAATGGAATAGTGAAAAGTAAATCTTCTAGATCCGCTTTAACGGACTTGAACTTCCAGCCTTCATTAAGTTGCTCACCAAGAAGAAACATACCAATAGACGTAACTGCTTTTACTATTAGCATATTTCGCAATGGATCATCGTTTAAATTATCGAATTTCTTGGAAATATAGGACTCCAAACTTTCATCTGAATCAATAGTAGGATTATCAATAGTCAACATCCCTTCTCCAAACATTGTTCCGAATAGTATTTTTTCAGAAACAATAAAGCTTGCAGATTTTAATAGTTTTTCTTGCTGTTCTGCTTTGACAACAAATTTAATTTCTCTCATAGTTTATCTATTTAAATTGTTTATACAACAAGAATAGCCGTTCCTTTCTTCCTGTGAAATAGTCAAGGACAATGATTTCCAGCAAACGGAACTCTTATTTCCAGCGGAAACAGTTAAACAATTAGATGTAGTAAACTACTGGACAAAAAAAGGCCTCACAAAGGAGGCTCTTGGTTATTAAATTTTTAAGATGGACTTGATCTGTTCAGAATCGTCAATTTTCTTTAATTGTTTATTGAGATCTTTCCATTCGGATTCGGGGATGCTATTTAAAGATTCAATGGCTTTAATGAACTTGTTTCCTAATTGTATCTTTCTAGAATAATCTGTTTCTTTCAAGAACTCCATGTGATACTGATCCACAACTATTCTAGATTTTAAATATAAATACTCCCCTTTAGGATAGGTATTTTTCATTATCGGTTTCCCATTTGCGTCTAATAAAAAAGTCTCTTTAGCAACAACATTATCTTTTAAATACTTCCCATAAAATTCAAAAACTTTCTTCTCAATCTCCATTTGTTCTTGCAATGATTTCTTTGTGGATTCAACTATCAAGTTATATCTTTCTAGATCTGTATTTCCTACTAAATCTCCTTGTTTTTTCAATTCAACTAAAAGACCTTCTGCGTCCAAATTTTCAGAAAGGACATCAACCTTAGCATCCAAATCTGCGATGTACAATTTGTAATTAGTTTTATAATAGTTCATTATTCGAGCATCTTCAAATCTTCGATACGCTTGCGTAATATTTTCAATGGTAGCTTTATAGTTCTTTTCTTCAGAAAACTTCTTTGCTTGAACTAAGAAATTCATTGCGCTGCTAGCATCATTGTATTTTATTGTTTTAAAAAGCTCTTCGGCTTGTGAAAAATCCTCATTTTCTAAAGCAATTAGGGCGCTATCAATAACTTTAAGTTCATTTTGTTTTTTTAATTCCAATTCTTCAGCTGTATCAAAATGTTGTTGAAACTTAATAGTTCCGTCTGGATTATACCAAATCTGATCGCCAACTCGTTTACCATCTAGATAATTTTCTATTGAATGAACTTCCCCAGAAGGATAAAAGATTACTTTTCTTTCTCCATCCGGATAAACTATCACTCCTTCTTTATAATGAAAGGTGCCCTTGATGTATTTAGCTCCTTTTTTGATTTCTTCTGAAAACCCATAACTATCATAAGATTGGAGGATTTCCCATTCACCATCTCTTTTATCATTAAGGTAGTTTCCTTTTTCTTTTACCAAGCTACCTTCCATATAATAAACAGCTAACCCATTCAATTGGTTGTTTTTAAACGTTTCTGTTTGAGATACTTCTTGCTTTCCTGAACTCCTAGAATAACTCGTCCAAACACCTTCCTTAGAACCATCTTTGTATGTGCCTTTAAGATTTAGATTTCCATCCTTCCAATATTTTTTATACGAGCCATTACCGTATCCGGTAGAATTGACGTAATACTCTTCTAAGAGCATTGTCTTTTTATACTCATCATAATAAGTTCGTTTGAGCGTTTGAGAATAAGACCCTATCGCAAATGAGATGAATAGGGTGAATGCAATAAGTTTTGACATGGTATTAAATTTAGTTGCGTGTAATATTTTAGTTATTAATATTACAAATATAAAAAAATAAACCACATACGCTCTATTTTTTAAAATAAATGTTCTTTATACGCTCTAACAAAAGTCATTCATATACGCTCTTTTTGTATTATGAAAGTCCCATCAAAAAACACATCAGGAAAAGGAACCAAAAGACGTATGGATGAAGAAGGTTTAGAAATGTTGGGTCAACGAATTCGTGAAGTACGTAAGCAAAAGAAAATGAGTCAAGAGGACCTTGCTGATATTAGTGGATTAGCCCTAAGTCAAATCGGCAGAATGGAACGAGGTGAAATAAATAGTACTTTGTCAAGTGTATTTTCGATATGTCGAGCCCTAGAAATAGAAGTGTCCATGTTATTTACATTTACACTAGCAAAAGAAGATTAACTAGATTTACTAGAGTCAGTTACTAATTCTCCTTGCAGAGTAATTAAACTAGCTAGAGCTTCAGGCAAATCCACATTACTATAGAATTCATCAGAAGTAACGAGTACTGTATTAACAACAGTAAGAGCACTTCGTAACTGTTTTAACATGTTAGTTGGATCCCCACATTCAATGGTGATAGATAATTTATTGTTTTTAACCTGTACCATAGCTTTTTTTAAAGCGAGTATAATCGAAAATATCGAATCAGAATCTGATAATTTTAAAAAAAACATCAAAAATCTCCAACACCACATAGCCTTTTATAAATTTTGTTTGAAAGTTTTTTATCAAAAGCGAAACAATTCTCCAGAACACGCATAAAAAATTTCGTAAGGTTTCCCCAGGGGTAAAATACCTAAAAGAGACATAGAAGATATTAGAGTGATAAGAGACATCTTAGAGCAAACCTAAGAGCGACACATTAGACGCACCTAATGGCAAGCAAACATCAGAGCGTATCTCAGCATCACCTCATAGCAAACAAGACAAAGAATCATTATCTATACTATCACCAAAGTAAACTAAACCCTCAGTCTGGAACGTCTAAGTCCAAATGGCAAGATTGTAAGAAGTAAACTCCATACGTCTTCTATATCGTTTCCTATACAAACAACCTATACAAAACACCTCTATTTGTGTATAGGCTCACCAAACAAGACGAAAACTATCCCAAAACTCGAACGGGGAACTTAATCTACCTAGAAAAGACTTTAGTTAATATTGACAGAAGTTTATGAACCTCTTTTGTTTTATAATAAATATTGGGATTTCATTTATATTTGCAGTCTATGAAAAACAAAATTGAAGAGCTAGCAACAATTATTGCTTTAGTAAAAGAGGATTTAAAATCAAAAGAGAAAGCTCTTGCGGTAACTGATACTTTAACTTCTCACACTCAGGGAAGAATTAACAATATACTGAAACGAATTGAGGGGCTTGAATTAAGTTCAATTGAGATTAAAGAGCGTTTCTTAGACAAATCAGATGTATTTGTTAATTTCAGAAAAAGAGCCAGTGAGATTATGGAAGAAATAGGAAATTTACATTAAAATTTCTATCCTACTTAACAAAAAGTAACTTTTCAAATAAAAAAATCACCTCTTCTTTTCTTCCCATTGTTTAAATAACTTAGGCATCTCTACTTCCATATAATTCATGAAATCAATGATTTCTTTTAAAGAATGATTAAAATCCAAAGTTGATTCTGATCTAACACTTAAAATTTCTTTAAACAAACTATTCAATTCAAATATACTATCGTTTACTTCTTTTAACTTACTCTTCCAACTAACAATTAAACTGCGAAAATATCGTTTACGATCCCCCATCTTAGTAATATACTCAATTCGCTTAATTTGAATAAGTGCATTCAAAGCATTACTTGTTGCACTTTTACTTAAATTCAGTGTGGTTCTTATTTGATCAAAAGTTAACTCAACCTTATCAGAAATCAATAATAAAGCTAAAATCTGAGAAGCGGCTGGTGTATATCCCAATCTCTCATGAATAACAATAGCCTTTTCTAAAAGCTGTTGCTGTTTGGTTGTTAATTTGACTTTACCTTCCATATTTGCAAATTAAACTATAAATATTCATAATTTAAACCTAAATGTGTAATTAAATCTTCGCCTTGTAGATGACGTAAGGTGTTTTGTAACTTCATTTCTTGTTTAAAAATATCATGCATTGGTTTTAAACCATGTGCTTTTTCTTGTGGAGATTTAAAGTAAAATGACAACCATTCTTGAACACCACTCATATTTGAACGTTGAGCCAAATCCAAGAAAATAGCTAAATCCAATACTAAAGGAGCAGCTAAAATAGAATCTCTACATAAAAAGTCGATTTTAATTTGCATAGGGTAACCCATCCAACCAAAAATATCAATATTGTCCCAACCTTCTTTATTGTCGCCTCTTGGTGGGTAATAATCGATACGTACTTTGTGGTATAAATCTTTGTATAAATCAGGGTGTTTTTCTGGTTCTAAAATATCTTCAAGCACACTCAATTTAGAAACTTCTTTAGTTTTAAAACTGGCAGGGTCGTCTAACACAGCTCCATCTCTGTTTCCTAAAATATTGGTAGAAAACCAACCGGCTATACCTAAGTTACGTGTTTTTAAACCTGGTGCAACAATTGTTTTTATTAAGGTTTGACCAGTTTTGAAGTCTTTTCCGCAAATTGGAACATTGTTTTGTTTTGCTAAAGCAACCAATGCAGGAATATCAGCAGATAAGTTAGGAGCACCATTTGCATAAGGTACTTTTTCCATTAATGCTGCATAGGCATAAATCATACTTGAAGGTATGTTTTCATCATTGTTTCTTAAACCATTTTCAAGACTTTCGATGGTTTGATGAACAGCACTTTCTTGAATGTATATTTCTGTTGAACCACACCATACCATCACCAACCTATCGCAATTGTTTTTTGCTTTAAAATCACGAATGTCCTGACGTAATTGCTCTGCTAAATCCATTTTAGTAGCACCTGTTTTTACATTTGGACCATCTAATTTGATAACGTATTTTTTATCAAAAACCGCTTTCATTGGTTTAATAGCTTCCAACTCAGGCTTTAATTGCTCCAACGTATATCTATCTAAAACTCCTGCATTAACAGCAGATTGATACACATTGTCGTTAAACAAATCCCATCCACCAAAAGCAATATTTTTAATGTCAGCTAATGGAATAAAATCTTTGATAAGTGGAGTGTTGTTATCAGTTCTTTTTCCGATTCTAATTCTTCCCATTTGAGTTGTTGATCCAATTGGTTTAGAAATACCTTTGTTTACTGCGTAAACTCCAGCTATAAAGGTAGTTGCTACCGCACCCATACCAGGTAATAAAATACCTAATCTTCCTTCTGCACTTTTAATGTTTAGATTCATATTAAAAAATTGTTCGTTAATTATATAATATTTGTTGTAGTTGAGAAATGTTATCTGTGATTATAAAATCAGGGTTCTTATTAACAGCTTTAACTTGATTGGATTGTGTTTTTATATCAAAAACAGCAATTCTAACACCTTGTGAGTGAACATATTTTACATCTTGTTTTGAAATGTTATGATTATTTGCTAAAATGCCATACCATCTATTTTCTTGAATCTGTTCAATGCCCCAATTTACTTTATTAGTTTCAATCATTAATTTTAGATTAGCATCTTGTTGACTCAATTCTTTTAATAGATTTATATCACCTGAAGCTATATAAGTGTATTCATGATACTGATATTTATTTACAATATTAACTATCTTACTAGCATACACTGAAAAAAAATCAGCAGGATTATATAAAGAATTATCGTATAACCAAGACCTTAAATCTAAATGTAATTGTGGTTTTATCTTTTGTTTAGAAAACTTTTGTAAAACAGTTTCTAAAGAAACAACATGTTCATCTATAAACAAATTTGCATAAATATCTCGATTATATTTAATTTCTGTTAATTCTATTAAATTATATTCATAAACAAACCCTATTCCATCTGTAGAGGTTTCTAGCCTATCATCATGATATAGTACTAATTGTAAATCTTTTGAGAGTTGAACATCAACCTCCACTCCATCTGCTCCATAAACCTCAATAGCTTTCATAATACTTATCATTGAATTTTCGGGCAATTGGGTACTTAGTGTCTGAAAACCTACTCCTCCATGTCCAATTACATATATAAAATCTCCATTAAGGTTATGAATATCATTAATATTTACCTTTTTACAGGATGAGATTATCATCAATAACAACAACATTATAATTCTAGAATTCATAACTCAGCAGCCCTTTTAGCATTAAATTATAACCTATGTAATTTTCTTTTTTGCCTTCTGAAAAATTAAAATATCTTTCTGAATAACCGCCCACTCCTATAGAGTTTCCAACCCATATCTTATTTATTATTTTTATTAAAAACCCATTACTTACTACATATTCATGAATAGTATTTTTATTGGAATAATTCCTATTTTTCACATCATATACTACATTATTGTAGTTAATAGATACGAATGATTTAATATTAGATTTACTCAGCATAAAATATTTATAATCCACTACCAAACCTATAGAGGTTTTATATGGGAAATAACTAGATTGAAAAGATGTTTTTACACCAATACCTAAACTATGTTTTTTATAAAACCCATTGACTTGTATTCCCCAATTAATTCCAGAATAACTTATATATGGAGAAGTTTCTACTCCCCATTTCAGTTTTTCTTTATCCTGTGCTCCCAAAAAACTATTTAAGAAAAAACAAAAAAATAACAATATGACTATTTTTTTTAACATCTTTTTACTATCATAATCTTATATTGAGCTAAAGTTGAAATTGTCCACATTAAAGGATAGGGAGCAATAACAATTACACCACCTAAAACAGCATCTAAATAAAAATGGTTAGCTGTTATTACAATTACCAATAGCACAAATAATGGATAAATTAATACTAACCATTTATAGCTATTTTTTGCATACAAAATAACAGCAATAGCAATTAAAAAAGCATTACCAAAATGCATGGATGGTACGGCTGCATATTGGTTGAAAAATCCTGAAAAAAACCCATTATATAAATTAACGTTACTTATTTGTAGTAATGTATCAGTAAATCCATATTCGCTAAGCATCCTAGGTGGAGCACATGGATAGGTTATAAAAAAGATAACAGCAATACAATTGGCTATAATAAACCCATTTCTTATCCAGTAATATTTTTTGTTGTATTTTTTAAACAACCAAACAAAAAACACTACTGTTGCGGGTATATGCACATACATATAAAAAGTATTTAAAATTTTTATCAAACTAATTTTTGAAAGAAATAAACCTTGAATTATTGGTTCGGTAAAAATTCCTAAATTTTTTTCAAATTCAATTAGTTTGCGAGCATTTTCAAACGCTGTGCTTGCATCTCCTATTGCAATGTATCGTGATATTTTATAAAAAATTAAAAACGAAATAAATATAGACAACTCGATTATTCCATTTTTCCCGAGATATTTTAATAAAAAATTTTTCATGTCATGCAAAAAAATGCCTTCTCTTTCCATATTCTGTATTGATTTGAAAAACACTATCAATTAAAAAATACTCATTACAAAACCATGGAAATGAGAAGGGCTTTTATTTATACTATTTTTTGTGCCTTCTTACCTGCACCATCAATTATTATGTGGTTTAATTAAAAATGATGAGGTGCAGGCAGAAGGACTTAATTGTTTTAATTCATTTTTGCCGATTCTATTAATTCCAAATCCAACACATCCTTTTCATACATCAACTCTTCAATGGATTTCTTCTTAGAGAATTTAGCAAGTATAATGTCAAAAATGTTATAAACTACAGGCACAACAATTAAAGTCAAGAAAAGAGAACTGGTTAATCCACCAATAATTACCCAAGCTAACCCATTTTTCCATTCCGCTCCTGCACCTGATGCTAATGCTATGGGCAACATCCCTATTACCATGGCAATTGTTGTCATTAATATAGGACGCAACCTTGCATGGTTAGCATCTATTAATGCTTGTCGGGTAGATTCTCCTTCTCTTTTTCGTTGATTGGTAAAATCTACCAGTATAATTGCATTTTTGGCTACCAAACCAATTAACATAATTAATCCGAGTATGGTAAAAATGTTAAGTGTATTGTTGGAAAGTGCTAATGCCAGTAATGCTCCTATTATGGATAAAGGTATAGAGAACAACACTACAAAAGGGTACACAAAGTTGTTGTATAATGACACTAGAATTAAATAAACCAATATAATTGCTCCTAACAACGCTATTCCTAACGATCCAAACCCTTCACTTTGTCTTTCTTTGTCTCCTCCCCAAATATAATTTACGCCTAAAGGTTTTCTTATCTCTTCTAATTTTGTTTCCCACTCGGCTGCAATGGTTCCTGATGGCCGTCCGACTGCTTGTGCCTCAACGGTAATTGAAGTACTTTTATCTCTACGTTCTAGCTGACTTGGTCCTGATGATTCTGTTACTTCTGCAAATTGAGTAAGTTTTATTTTTTCTCCTTTGTTATTGTAAAAGAAAATGTTTCTTACATCATCAATGCTCTTTCTATTAAAATTAGTGTATTGGATATTAATGTCATATTCATAATCTCCTTGTCTGAATTTGCCTTTGGTATTCCCATTAAATGCTGTTTGCATGGTTGCTCCAACGGTTGATAGTGACAAACCTAATGACGACATTTTATCTCTATTCACTTTTACATTAATTTCAGGATTTCCGGCTTCTACTGAAAGTTTAACTTCTGTTGCTCCATCAATGGTTCTTAATGCTGCCATTGCTTGTTCTGCATAATAATTAACGCTATCTAAACTTGAACCTCTAACTACCAATGATAAAGGAGCCATTTCTGCAGTTCCTAATATACTTACCGGAATGGTTTTTACCTTTGCTTCATAAATTAGCGGTTTTAATTTGTGTTTAATTTTGGCTGCATAAATACTTGCTTCATCCTCTCTTAAATGTTTATCTATTAACTGAACTGTAATCTCTGATTTATAGGAAGGTGACTGTGATGAACCCATTTCTCCACTAGACTGACCAACTGTTGTAATGAGTTTTTTTACTTCTTTTTGCTGGGCTAAAAAGGCTTCAGCTTTTTGGGTAGCAAAATTGGTTTGTTCTATGGATGCGTCTTTTTTCATTTCTAATTGAACAATAAATTCACCTGCATCTCCCTTGGCAAAAAATTCACCACCGATATAACCACCTCCAATTAAATAAAATGAAGAGAATAGTAACACTAATGCTAATCCTAATGTAATTCTTTTATGATTTAATGACCACTCTAATATTCCTGTAACCCAATGGGTGAACTTTTTTAATCCGTTTTCAAAAGATATTACCATTCTACCGAAAAGGGTTTTGTTACTTAATTTTTCTAATTTACCAAACCGAGATGAAAGCCATGGAACAATGGTAAATGAAGAAAGTAAGGAGAATAAAGTTGCTATTGATACTGTGATACAAAATTCTTTTAAAATTTTAGCAGCAATTCCACTACTTAATGCAATTGGAACAAAAACTACGACAATTACTAGTGTTATTGATATTACAGTAAATCCTATTTCTGAAGTAGCATCGTAAGCAGCTTTCACCCTATTCTTACCCATTTCCATGTGGCGATAAATGTTTTCGAGTACCACAATGGCATCATCGACCAAAATCCCCACCACCAATGATAACCCAAGTAAAGACATTAAGTTTAAAGTATATCCTAATAAATAAATACCTATAAAAGTGGCTATTAACGATGCCGGTATGGAAATCATTACGATAATGGAATTTCTTATACTGTGCATAAAAAACAACATCACAATAGCTACTAATATAATTGCCAACATCAAATCGAAAATAACTGCATCTGCAGATTCTAAGGTATAGACAGATTTATCGTTTGCTACGTCTATTTTTAGATTCACCCCACTATAATCTTTTTCAACTTTTTTTATTTGTTCTTGAATTGTTTTGCTTACTTCAACAGCATTAGCATCTGTTTGTTTAATTACTTGAGCAATAATGGCACTTTTTTGATTTACTCTCGCAATTTTTTCAACATCTTTTTCACCATCCTGAACATCTGCAACATCTTCTAATCGTATTTGTGCACCATCTTTGTTTTCGAGAATTACGAGTTTTCTTAGTTCTTCTACATTTTTAAATTTACCTGATAACCTAATAATTACAGACTGCTCTCTTGTTTTTACGCTTCCTGTAGGGAAATCTAAATTAGATGTTAAAATTGCATTTTGAACTTGCAATAATGACAATCCATATCCTTCTAATTTTAAGGCGTCTATGCTTACTTTAATTTCTCTTTCTTGTCCTCCAATTAAATTAATTTGAGCTACTCCATCTGTTCGGGAAAGAATAGGAGCTAATTCTTTATCCATCAAATCGTAAAACTCCGTAGCATTCATTTGTGAAGTAGCCGCCAAAGTCATAATTGGCAAATCATCAATAGAAAATTTGTTCAATGATGGGGGGTCTGCATCTTCAGGTAAATCTTTTAGAATTACATTAATCCTTCTTTGAGCATCATTAATGGCATAGTCAACATCGGCTCCATCTTTTAATTCAACAGTTACCATTGATACACTTTCAAATGATTTGGTATCAATCTTTTTTATTTTTTCCATAGAAGAAACAGCATCTTCTATTACTTTTGACACAGTACTTTCCACTTCACTTGGTGATGCTCCCGGATATACGGTAACTACCGAGATAACTGATGTACTGAATTTAGGAATCAGCTCATAATTTAATGAGGAGTAACTTAATAAACCTCCTAATGTAAGTACTGTAAACAGTACTATTACCAAGGTTGGTCGTTTTATTGATATTTCAGCTATTTTCATGTTTGTCTTTTTATCTTAACTAATTGTTAAACAAGTAAGTTATATACTCTTATTTAAAACTGTTACTTTAGTTCCATCTATAAGATTTATCTGACCAGTAGTAACCACTACTTCATTTGCTTTCAATCCTTTTAACACTTCTACTTCATCTCCCAAAATTCTTCCAGCTACTACCTTTTTCATTTTTGCTACTCCATTCTCTACCACAAAAACTTCGTTGTTGTTAACACTTCCTACAAAAGCTGTTCTAGGTATTATAAGTTTATCGTTACTTTCTTTATAATTAAATACTACACTGCCATACATTCCTGCTTTTAGGTTTAAGGTGTTATCATTATCTACTTCAACTTCTATCGGGAAGTTTAAAGATTGGTCTGCTTTGTATGCAACAAATAATACTTTTCCTGTAAATTCTTTATCTGGAAAAATGCTGGATTTAACTATTACGGTATCTCCTACTTTTATATTGGCTACCTGAGTTTCGTTTACCGCTACTCTTAGTTTTAATTTAGAAACATCAACCAACTCAAACAATGGCATTCCGGGGGAGGTATAAGTGCCAGTTTCTATGTATTTTTTGTTAACATAACCTGTAATAGGTGCTTTAATTTTGGTATCATTATACCTAATTTTTGCTTGCTCTAATTGAGCTGATGCATTTTCTAAAGCCAATGTTGCCTGATCTAATTGTTGTTGCGTAACACCTCCGTTTTTATATGAATTTTCAAATCGTTCTTTGTCTTTTAATAACTTGTTATAAACTTCTTGAGCATTTTCTAACTCGACACTTAATTTATCTGATTTAATTGTTGCCATAACTTCTCCTTCTTTAACAAAGTCTCCTTCTGCAACTAATATATCTACTATTCTTCCTGATATTTCGGATGAGAAATCGAGTTGTTTGTTGGCTAGAAATACACCATTTGCATCGTAATTCATGGTAAGCTGTTTTGCTACAACTTTATATGTTTCAACATTTACAGACCCAACCGGTTGTGATACAACATCTATTTTTTCTTGATTGGATTTTTTGTTGTGATTAAGTACTACCGAAATTAAGACTAAAGATAAAATAACTACTAGAGTTGTTATCAATATGTTTTTTCTTTTTTTTGTCATTTTTATTATTATTAAATCAAATGGTTATTTTATTAAATTTTTAAGATTTCCTGCTGCTTTTATTAACTCAATTTCGGCTATTTTATAATTTAACATAGCCATCAAATAATTGTTTTCTGATTCTGTTAGCGATGTTTCTGATGATAACAAATCATTCAAACTTGCCAGTCCGTTATTATAATTTACCTTAATGCTCGATGCTACTTCTCTTGCTAATTCCACATTCTCTTTTTGAATGTTTAAGGTAATTAGACTATTTTCTATTTGATTTTTTGCATTGGCAACTGCAAAATTCAAATGATTGGTGGTTAAAGCAATGTCTTCCTGTATTTTCTGATTGGCAATTTTAGATTGTTGAATTTTAGAACTGGTTGCAAAGCCATTGAATATGGGAATTCTTAGATTTAAACTAATTGAAGCAACATCAAACCAATTAGTCTTATCCCCTGCTGTATAAGGAAACTCGTCACTCAACCCTTGATAAGAGTAGTTTCCATTTAACGTAAGCGTTGGGTATCTTCCTGCTTTTGTAGCTTGAAGCTCTATTTGTAATAATTTTTGTTGTGTTTCTAACATCATCATTTCTGTTCTGTTTGAAATGTTCACGTTTTCTGCGATAGTTTCATTTTTTTTAAACGATTCTGTTTTAGAAAGGGTAATCGTTTCTGCTATTGGTATTCCTGCTATTAGTTTTAGTTGGTTGACTAAAATATCTAACTCATTTTGTAAATGCTGATGTTGACTTTTAAGATTAGAAACGGTTACTTTTAATCTATTTTTATCTAGTTCTTTTATTAGCCCATTTTCGTATTGAGTTATAGCTATATCTAATGTTTTTTGGGTGTTGCTAATAGTAGTATCTACTACACTTATTTTTCTTTGTTGAATTAAAATTGCATAGTAAATCGAAGTAACTTGCTCTATAATTGCTTCTTCAGTAAGAGAAGATTGTAGTTCAAATAGTTCCTGAGAGGTTCTTGCTGCTTTTAATCCTGCAAATACTGATTGATTAAATAAAACCTGCGACACACTTACTCCAATATTAGTATTCCATTTTTGACCTAACGCCACCAATATTGATGTTCCAGGCTGTCCAAAAAATTCTCCAGGCAACACACTCTGTTGTAATAAAGGACTATGAACTAATCCCCCATTACCTACTACATTAGGTAGTGCCGAAGCCCAAACTTCCTTTGTTATATATTTACTATTTTCTACATTAAGTTTAGCTTTTTTTATTTCATGGTTAGTGTTTAATGCTATTTGTAACACATCTTTTAATGTAAGGTTGTTATAATTCTGCTGTTGAGCAAAGCTTTCTCTATTAATAAAAACTATTGCCAACAATGTTAAACAACCTATTTTTACACTTTTTATTTGTTTTTTATTTATCATTATATTAAAAAATTCAATCGTTTAATGCTTTATACTGTTCTGTTTTTAAGTAGTTATCAATTAACTTATGCCCTTTTAAAGTTGACATTCCATAAAGGATTTGGAGAAACAATTCTTTAAATACTTTTTTTTTACTAAAATTAGGAGTTGATAAAAAAAGGGTAGAAATTATCTGCATCTGCTCTATTCTTAATTTCACATTAATATCTTTATTGATGTTATTTCTGTACAAACCTTCTTTTATTCCTCTGTTTAAATTATTCATGATGCTCTCTGAAACAAATTCACCTTTATATTTTTTGAATATTTGCCACGATTCAGGATAATATTTCTTCATTTCATAAATAATTTTTTGGTTAAATTGCTGAAAAATAGATTTAACACTATTAACATACATCAGTATTTCCTCTATAGCATTACGTGCATTCTTTTCAATTTCAACACAATTCCTCTCATGTTCCTCTATTAGTTTAATTGTGATAATATTTATTATTTCCTGTTTATTATTAAAAGAAGCATAAAGTGTTTTTTTAGAAATTCCCAACTCTCTTGCAAGGTCATCCATAGTAACACTTTTTAACCCATATTTAAAAAAGAGGTCTTGAGCTTTTTCTATTATTTGATCTTTAAAATTCATTTTTAGTTCTTTTGATACAAAACTATAGAAACTAAAATAATTGAAAAAGTTTTTAGTAATGTTTTTTCAAATAAGCACATCAACTTGTTGATTTACAAAATTTTTAATTTTTAATAAACTCCAAAGCTAGAACTCTAATTTCAATGAGAATTTATTTTTAGGCAAAGTTATTCCTTTATTGGTTCTTATTTATAAGAACCAATAAAGGAATAACTACTATTTATAAATTATGAAAAGGCTGTTATTTTATAATGGCTTACATAAGACAAGATTAAAATCCCGAGAAAAACAAGGGGCATTAACACCATTGAAACATCATCTCCACTAGCACCATGTGCAATAAAAGCAGAAATAAAGGTAATTGCAAAACCTGCATAAGCAAATTCTTTCAATCGAACAGGAAGTTTTGGCACAATTAAAACAATAGCTCCTAATATTTTTGCAACAGCTAATTCAACTCTAAAATAATCAGGAAACCCTAAATGAATAAAAGCAAGTTTCATATCAGGGTTAGTAAAATAACCATAAGCACTAAATAACATCATTAATGTAATAATGCTGGTTGCTATCCAATAAGTGATTTTATATTTTTTCATGTCATATTTTTTTAGTTTATAGTTTTATTAAAAAATCTTCTTTAGGTGTTCTAATCTTTTTTAAATTGACTAACCAATCATTTTGGTCGTCCCGATACCCTAGTGTTAATATCAGTACACTTTTTAGTCCTTTTTTTTCTAATCCCAACAATTTATCTACCGCTTCTGGATCAAAACCTTCCATAGGTGTCGCATCTACTTTTTGTTCTGCTGCTGCTGCAATTGCCATCCCAAACGAAATGTAAGCTTGTTTGGCAGCATGATTAATGTGATATTCTTGAGGTTTTGATGAAAAAAGACCCCATAGCATTTTTTTATAATCGTCCATTGCATTCGCAGGTACACCTCTTTCCTCTACTGTTCTTCTAAATACTTCAGAAATTCTTTCTTCGGTATAAGATTCATGTACCGCAAAAATTAACACATGAGAAGCATCAACAAGCTGGCTTTGGTTCATTGCTATTGGTTGAAGTTTTTCCTTCAACTCCTTATTACTAACTACAATCACTTTATAAGGCTGTAAGCCTGAAGAGGAAGGAGCTAACCTTGCTGCCTCCAATATATAATCTACTTTTTCTTGAGGAACTACTTCCCCATTCATTTTTTTTGTGGCATAGCGCCATTTTAAATCTTCTAATAAACTCATAATATTTTTTTGTTTTTTATATGCTAAAATTTCTATTTTACTTATAATCTGAAAGAGGATAACACTCTTAGTTATTTCTTAATTTTAGGAATAAACCTGTGTCAAAAATTCTTTTACCGTAGTTGGTTTTCTACCCAACAATTTTTCTAAATCGGTTTTAAATGTCTCAAATTCCCCTTGTCTGATAGCTTCAGAGAAGTCTGCCGTCATTTTCACGTATTCTATTGGCACACCTACATCTGATAAAGCATCAACAAAAACATCTACTGGTGGACTTACATAATTAATTTCTTTCCCCACTACTTCACTTAAAATTTTTGCCATCTCAGGAACTGATATATTCTCGGTATTACTAAATGCATAATCTTTGTTTTCATGTCCTTCGCTAGTTAATACATTTGCAATTGCTTCAGCCATATCCATACGCAAAGCAAATGCAGCCTTTGTATCTCCAGCAGGTAAGAAAACACCTGTTGTCAGAACATTTTCACCAAAAAACATGGGCAAAATATCTAAATACAAGTTGTTTCTAAAAATGGTGTAATCCATTCCACTTGCTTTAATTAAGTTTTCGGTATTAATATGTGCCGTAGCTACTAAATGGATTGGTGAAGTTTTTGTTTCGTTTTTACGTTCAAAGCTGGTGTAATAAATATGCTTAACACCTGACTCTTTTGCTGCTTTTATTACATTTTCTTGTTGGTTTCCTCGCTTTTCCAAATCACTACCCGAAACTAAGAGCAACTTCTCAACTCCTACAAAGGCTTTTGTCAATGAAGTATAATCATCATAGTCGCCAATTTTAATGTTAATACCCTTAGCTTTTAATTCTTCTACTTTTGCCACATCCCTTACAAGGGCTACTATATTGTTTGCAGACACTCCTTTTCTTAGAAGAAAATCAATGGTTGCCTTTCCAAGATTTCCTGTTGCTCCTGTTATTAAAATCATAATTAATTTGTTTTAATTTTTTTATAGGACAAAAGTATTTACATTTGCTATACAAAAGTAACTACTATACAAAAGTATATCGATATACTCTTGTATAGTAATTAATAAAATAAAGATATTTATGAACGAAGTTTTAGAATTAACCCGCGTAAAAGAATGTTCAGGAGAATATGTATTAGCTATACATGATACTATGAACGTTATCAATGGCAAGTGGAAATTACCTATTATGGGATCATTATTATATGGAAAAAAAAGATTTAAAGAATTAGAAAGGGAAATCCCTGGCATTACACCTAGAATGCTTTCGAAACAATTAAAAGATTTAGAACTGAATAGTATTGTTAAAAGAACTGTTTACAACACCACTCCTGTTACTGTTGAATACGAATTAACTCCTTCTGGAAAAGAATTTAGAAGTGTATTAGACGTGATGGTAGAATGGGGAATGCAACATAGAAAAAGGGTGTTAAAAAAAATAAGATAACCTATCGTAACTCTCTTTCTATAAAAAACAGGAATTACTGTTATATCACAAAAACTATGATTTTTTCTTTATTTTGGTAATTTTCTTTGAGGATATTCTCAGATATAGAAGTTCTTATTGCAATATTGTTCGCATAGCACGATTAACTAATGCTTTATTATATTTACTTTTTATTTCATCTTCAATTTTCATAACTCAAATTTCATTAAGAACTTAAAAAATGAAACTTCAACCTAATTCCAACAAATACTCTTTTGCATCTTATATTTTATTTCCTATTTATAACCTATTAACTTTTTAATATTTACTACGAATATAGTAATATATGTTTAAACATATTAAAAAACTATAGTAAAACAACAAACAAAATCATTAAAAGACTTTAATTAATTAAAGTCTTTTAATGATTTTCAAACACAAATCTTCATAGTTCTTTACTTTCAGAACTATAAAAACTTATATTTGCAAAAAAATCAAGAATATAACCTACTCTGTTAAAAATTACTTACTTATTACTAGCAACCGATTATGTTTTATGTTCTTGCTTATACAAACGAATAAAAATTACAAATGCCCCTAATACATGACACTTCCATTATTTTGTGCATATATGGAGTATAGAAAGAGGCACAAAAATCAAATAAAAAATGAAACAAATCCAATTATTGCTACTTCTTCTATTATCATCAAGTCTTTTTGCCCAAGAAAAATTCACCCTTAGTGGAAATATTAAAGATGCTAGTAATGGAGAAGATTTAATTGGTGTGACTATTTTTGTTAAAGAGTTACCAGGAACTGGAACAGTAACTAACGTTTACGGATTTTATTCACTAACTCTACCTAAGGGAGAATATACAATTCAGTACAGTTTTATAGGGTATAAAACACAACCTGTAAAAGTCAATTTCAATCAAAATGTTAAAAAAAATATTGAATTAGCAGTAGATGCTTCCGATTTAGATGTATTTGAAGTTAGTGCAACACAAGACAATGAGAATGTCCGTTCAACCGATATTGGGGTAACTAAAGTTGATATTAAAGAAATAGAAAGTATTCCTGTCTTATTTGGAGAACGAGATGTAATGAAAACTTTACAATTAATGCCTGGAGTAAAATCAGGAGGAGAAGGAAGCGCTGGTTTCTTTGTTAGAGGAGGAAGTTCAGATCAAAATTTAATTTTATTAGATGAAGCTCCTGTATATAATGCATCACACTTACTTGGATTTTTCTCTGTATTTAATTCTGATGCCATCAAAGATTTAAAACTTTATAAAGGAGGAATGCCCGCAGAGTATGGTGGTCGTCTATCGTCAGTAATGGATATAAAAATGAAAGATGGAAACTCTAAGGAAATGGAAGTGAGTGGTGGAATAGGTTTAATTTCATCTAAATTAACTATTGAAGCACCTCTTGTAAAGGATAAAGGCTCATTCATTATTTCGGGAAGAAGAACTTATGCTGATATGTTCTTAAAACTTTCAAGCGATGAAACTCAAAGAGATGCTTCCTTGTATTTTTATGATTTAAATCTAAAAGCAAATTACCAAATCAATGAAAATAATCGATTATTTCTATCTGGATATTTTGGCAGAGACAATTTAGGATATAGTGACCTATTTGGTTTCAATTGGGGAAATGCCACCGGTACTTTAAGATGGAATCATTTATTTAGTGATAAATTATTTAGTAATACTTCTTTCATTTATAGTCATTACAATTATAAAATTGAAATTGGTTCAGCTGGATTTAAAATAGCTTCTAAAATAGAAGATATTACTATTAAAGAAGATATGGATTACTTTCTAAACGATAAAAATAAAATCAAATTCGGAGGCAGTGTTGTTTACCACACATTTGATCCTGGAGAAGTTTCATCTACCAAAGAAGATGCTTTGTTGAATGACACAAAAATAGAAGATAGATATTCTTTCGAGAGTGCTTTATACTTAAGCAACGAACAAAAATTTGGAAGCTTATTTACATTAACTTATGGTATAAGGTATTCTAATTTTACACAAATTGGACCAGGAGAAATTTACACTTATGATAAAGACGGAGATATATCAGACACCACTAATTATGATAAACTTGAATCAGTTGTAAGCTACAATGGACTAGAACCAAGAATAGCTGCTAACTATAGCTTAAGCGAAACAAGCTCCTTAAAAGCTTCCTATTCTCGTTCTTATCAGTACCTACATTTATTATCAAACTCATCTAGCGGCAACCCAACAGATGCATGGATGCCAAGTAGTAATAACATCAAACCTGAAATTGCTGACCAAGTTTCTTTAGGCTATTTTAAAAACTTAAAAAATAATGCCTATGAGTTTTCTGTAGAAACTTACTACAAAATTTTAGACAATACCATTGACTATAAAACTGGAGCAGAAGTCACATTAAACCCTACAGTTGAAGGTGAGTTATTGTACGGGCAAGGAAGAGCGTATGGGATAGAATTCTTTTTAAAGAAAAAGAAAGGTGATTTTACAGGTTGGATAAGTTATACTTTAGCACGTAGTGAAAATCAATTTGAAGAAGTAAATAAAGGGAGTTGGTATCCCGCAAAACAAGATAGAACACACGATGTTTCTATTGTAGCCATGTATGCTCTAAGTGAAAGAGTAAAACTATCCTCTTCTTTTGTCTTTTATACAGGTGGAGCAGTAACCTTCCCAACTGGGAAATATGTTATCGATAATCAAACTGTTAACTTATATTCTGATAGAAATGGTTCTCGAATGCCTAACTACCATCGTATGGACATTGGTCTTACCTTAGATAATAAAAAGTTTAAAGAAGTGAAAAACTTTGAAACAGGAGAAGTAAACAAAGTAAAAAAGAAGGTAGAGTCTAGTTGGAACTTCTCTCTTTATAATGTTTACGGCAGAGAAAATGCCTATTCTATTACATTCCAAGAAAACGAAGATGACCCTACTAAAACAGAAATCATCCAACTTTCTTTATTTAAAATAATACCATCAATTAGCTACAACTTTAGATTTTAAGATATTTTAATAATTATACCATGAAAACATTAAAAATTACATTAATAGCAATATGTACAGTAACGATTCTTACTTCTTGTGAAAAAGAAATTGACCTAGATTTAGCTAATTCAGAACAATTATATGTAGTGGAAGGAATTGTACACGATAGTTTAGGCGATAACTATATATTAATTTCAAAAACAAGACCATACAACAACAATAACGCCATTGAAAAAGTATCTAATGCTAATGTTCGAATTGTAGATAATTTTGGCAACACTTTTACCCTATATGAAATTGCTCCAGGGCATTATACAGATAGTACACTTCAAGGAATTACCAATAGAACTTATAATTTGATAATAAATGCACAAGGAGAAACAATAACTGCAAATTCCCAAATGTTTCCAAGAGTTAATATTGATTCGCTTTCTTATGAAGAACTTACAGAGGCATTCTGGGAAAACCCAAATATACCAGAATATAGAGTACGATGTCATTTTACAGACCCAGTAAACACTGAAAATTTCTATCGATTAAAAGCATTCTTAGGAAGTGAACAGGAAGATGGTTTTTTATCATTAAATGATGAGTTTTTTGATGGAAGCGCAACTTATTTCCCCATTTTCGAAAGTACTTTTTATCAAGGAGATTCTATTAACATTCAATTACTTTCTATAGATGAAGTTAATTACAGGTATTTTACTGCTTTAACAGCTTCACAAGGAGGACAAGTTCCGGGGAACCCAATAACAAATCTTAATGGTGCAGATGCTGTTGGGTATTTTGGAGCCTATGCTAAAAGTAGTCAAAATATTGTTATACAATAACGTAACTATAAAGGACTTTTAATATTATTAAAATGACCAATCATTTTTTTGTTAATTGTTTCTTAGCAAACTTTTAAGTTCTTTAGCTTTTATAATTCCTAAAAATCTATTCACAATTTAATTTGTCCCATTCATCTATTTAATATCAGTGAAGTCTTAATTAAAATTTAATTTTGAATACTTACTATTTGAGATAATGAAAAAAGTGATTAATAAACAAGGAATGCTGATAAGCATATTGACAAGTTGCTTAATTGCACTTCCTCGCATGTTAAATGCAGAAATGGCTGATGTTGAGCGTTTTTTTGTTCATTTTCTATACCTTTTTAGTCTCTCATTTTGTTACTGGATTATTACTCAATTTTTTATTCACAATGCAAAGAAAAAAATCTATCACATATTATTACTTTTATTAGTATGTGGTATTTTTTCAATCATATATAATTTTATTATAGAATTAATTTTCAAAGATTCTACAGTTTTATATTCAGACCTACCTTTTTTTAATAGATTAACATTACGTCAGGCTCGAGTGGTTCTTTTTTCTAGGGGTATAATTATTGGTGGGGTTATTTATTTTATTGGATATTATCTGAATGTACTAACTGAAAAACAAAAAGTTTCTATAGAGATAGAACAACTAAAAAAAGAAAAACTTAGTGCTCAATTAGAAGAATTGAAACAACAAATGAGTCCTCATTTTTTATTTAACTCATTAAATACCTTAAAAACCATTGTTCCGGATGAAAATTCAAAGACATATATTGTAAAATTAGCCAATGTTTATCGCTATTTATTAAGCTTTAATTCTAAGCATCTCACTACTTTAAAAGATGAATTAGATTTTGTTGAATCTTATTTATACATCATAAAAGAACGATTTGAAGATGCTTTAGAGATCATCATTGATATTGATGAATCATTAATGGAAAATTACATTCCTCCATTATCCTTACAACTTTTAATAGAAAATGCCATCAAGCATAATATTGTTTCATTAGAAGATCCTTTAAAAATTAGTGTTAGCAATAATGATTCAAAAGATATGTTAATTATATCCAACAACCTGCAACTTAAATCATCAAAAGAAAATAGTACAGGTATGGGATTGGATAATATTAAAACACGCTACCAATTGCTTGCTCAAAAAGATATTTTAATATTAAAAGATGAAAATTCTTTTAGTGTACAAATTCCATTGTTGTTGAACTCTCATTTACCTATTTAAAAATGGAAAATACAAAAAACATATTTTTCGGTTTTATCGTATTACGTTATTTTATTATTACAGGCGTTGCTTTCTTTATCTTTTATTTAATATTCAAGAAAAAGTTTAACCAAATAAAAATTCAAAAAATATTCCCCAAATTAAAAGACTATTATCGTGAAATAAAGTATTCTTTACTGACTACTTTTGTTTTTATAGGATATGCTTATCTTATTTTTAGAACACCTTTTCGTAATTACACTCAGATTTATAGTGATATTTCCGAATACAGTATGAGTTATTTTATAGGTAGTATAATTTTATCACTTTTAATTCATGACACTTACTTTTATTGGAGCCATAGGTTGATGCATCACCCTCGATTATTTAAATGGTTTCATTTGGTTCATCATCGATCAACTAATCCTACCCCTTTTACTTCTTATTCATTTCATCCTTTAGAAGCCATTGTTGAAGGTGGAGTAATATTGGTGATTACTATTCTCATACCCATCCATCCATTTGCTATTGTTTTATTCATGACCTTTATGCTTTTATATAATGTTTATGGTCATTTAGGGTATGAAATTTTTCCAAAATGGATCATTCGATCTAAAATCGGAAACTGGTTGAATACTTCTACTTACCATAACATGCACCATAAACATTTTAAAGGCAATTATGGCTTATATTTTAGGTTCTGGGATAAATTATTACACACTGTAAATCCTGATTATGAAAAAATTATTAATGAATTAAAGTTTCCTGAAAAATAATTTTTATACCTGTTAATATTTGAAATAAAATTGATGATTAAAGTATTAATAATAGAAGACGAAATTAAAACAGCACGAGAGCTACAAAAAAATATTGAAACATCTCCTTTTGGAGCAAGTGTTGTAAATATTGTACAAAGTATAAAAGGAGCTGTGAAATGGTTAAACGAAAATGATGCTCCAGATCTTATTTTTTCAGATATTCAATTGGCCGATGGATTGAGTTTTGAAATTTTTGATCAAGTTGAAATAAAATCACCAATTATTTTTTGCACAGCTCATAATGAGTATGCCATTGAAGCATTTAAAACAGCAAGCATTGATTATCTTTTAAAACCAATTGACGAAATTAAACTTACACAAAGTTTAGAAAAATACCATCAAATGAAAACGATGATGGGAGCAACTTCCTCAGAAACAATAAAAACAAATTTGCAACAAGTTGTAGCTCAATTTCAAAGCACATATAAAGCTACTTTATTGGTTCATTATCAGGAAAAGATAATTCCTTTAAAAATAACACAAATAGCCTATATTCATTATGAATTAGGAAATGTTTACATCGTCACATTTGAACAAAAAAAATATTACATGAACCAAACATTAGATGAGTTTGAGGCAATGTTAAACCCTGAAGTTTTTTTCCGAGCCAATCGTCAATTCATCATTAATAAAAATATAATCAACATAATAGAAAATTATTTTTCAAGACGCCTACTTCTTCAATTAAATATTCCTACTCCTGAACCTATTATCGTTAGCAAAACAAAAGCTCCTCAATTGCTAAAATGGATAGAAAATAATTAATTAGACTATTGTCCATTCACTTTTCATTTTGTCCATTTCACTGGTTTATTTTCAAATAATAATTTTTGTGTCTTTACTTTTGGAGTATATAAACCAAAAATAATATGCTATGAAAAAAAATATTCAAAAAACAATAACTAATTCGTTTATGCTATTATCATTAATTGTTATAACTTTTTCCTCTTGCAAAAAAGATAAAGAAGAAGAACCCGTAGTATTTCAGGATGAGGATGCTGTTGAAGCAATAGAAAGTTCTTTAATCACTCAAAGCAATGGTATTACAGCAACGATAGAAACAGCCGCAACTAAATTGGCTGAGGATAGTCTTTTCACATCTACATCAACTCCTGCTTTAAATTGTGGTGACACTTATGCCGATAATTTTAACGAAAGTAATAGTAATGGAAATTATAGTTATAATTATAGTGTAACAAGAAATTATAAACTTTATTGCACCCCAAATAATACCCCCGATTATGTAGAGTATCACAGAACATTAGCTGGAGTATATAGTACCCCAAGAATGTCTTCTGATGACAATGCGGAAGCAAACTGGGTAATATCTAATTTAGATACAGCTAATACAACTGTATTTTTCAATGGAAGTTATCAACGATTAGGTACACAAGTATCTAAAGTCAGGAATCAAAATACTTTTACAAGTACAATTAATTATAGTATAGCTAATATAGAGGTTGATAAAATAACACATAAAATAGTATCCGGTAATGCTTCTATTACTCTTGTTGTTACTTTTGCTAGTAATCAATATAGTTTTAATGGAAATATTATTTTTAATGGAAATAATACAGCTACGCTAACTTTAAACGGCAATACTTACTCTATTAATTTATAAAAATAAAATTATGAACCATCTAAAAAGATTTTTTTTTACAGCACTAATGTTTTTTGCTATAATTGGATATGCTCAAGAAAAAACACCAGAAGAAAAAGCAACAGCCTTAACAAAGGATATGAAATCCAAAATAGGTTTTAATGACGATGCTTACACAAAAATATATCCCATTAATCTTCATTTTTTAAAAGAGACAGACATATTAAAAAAGGAAGAAAGTAAAGCTGAAAAGTTTAAAAAACTTAAACAGTTAGATGAAGATAGGGATACTGAGTTAAAAAAAATATTAACAGAAGAAGAGTTTAAAAAATTTAAAGATTACAAAACGAAAAATCGTAAAAAATTTAAAGATAATTATAGAGAAAGAAGATAATTTTATAAAAAATAGAAATATTTATTAGTTAATAATTTGTATTAGATTGTTATATCTTCTATAAAAAGTCCTCCATTAAATTTAATAGAGGACTTTACTTTTTAAGACGAATATAATAGAAACATATTTGTTTTAAACTAAGATTATAAAATTAGTTATTTCTATTTTGATATATGATTCAATTAAAATCAACCGATTAATTACCGACTGATTAATTTTTTTATAATTTTAACAATCAAAATAAAATAGTAATTAAAAAATAAAAATGAATAAACTAATCTTTATAATAGCAATAGGTTTGTTGCACCTGTCAACACAAGCCCAAACAGTATCCACTCAATTTGGTCAAATTCAGGGAAGTTTAAATGGAAGTATTTACCAGTTTTTAGGAGTCCCCTTTGCAAAACCTCCAGTTGACACATTACGATGGAAAGCACCACAAAATCCAAATTCATGGTCTGGTATTTTATCAACCACAAGTTTTGCTCCTGTTTGTCCTCAAAAAAGATTTGAACAGGGTGACACTACCTACACCATTGAAGGAAATGAGGATTGCCTTTATCTCAATATTTGGAGTCCACAAATTACTTCTGGGAACAAAGCAGTAATGGTCTTTATTCATGGTGGTGGTAATCAACAAGGTGGAACAAGTCAAACTACTGGTGGAACACAAATCTTCTTTGGAAAAAATTTGTCTGAAAGAGGAGATGTGGTGGTAGTGACTATTCAATACCGACTTGGTCCATTAGGTTACTTGGTTCATCCTGGTCTTGAAGCAGAAAACATAAATGGTGTAGCAGGTAATTATGCTGTACTTGACCAAATTTTGGCATTACAGTGGGTTCAAAATAACATTGCAAATTTTGGTGGAGACCCTACTAAAGTAATGATATTTGGCGAAAGTGCGGGAGGCGTTAACGTTGGAAACCTTCTTACAACACCTTTGGCAAGTGGTTTATTTCAACGTGCCTGCATCCAAAGTGCTTCCCCTATAATAAATGATTATAATGACTCAAAAACCAAAGGAATAGCATACATTGACAGCTTTACCACTACAGGTACCAACGTTCAAAAAATTGCTTATATGCGTTCATTAGATGCCGATTCACTTTTATTCTTTGAATCTAGTCCTTTAGCGGGAGGTGTTGTTCAAATGAACTGGCAACCAGTAGTTGACAATGTTGTTTTCAATAACTATCCAACACAAATTTTTCAATCAGGTAATTTCAATAAAGTACCATTAATTATTGGTTCTAATTCAGAAGAAGTGAGTTTGTCGGTTCCACAAACTGTTTTACCATATATGGTTACTGCCCTTATTAATTCAACTGTCCCACCTCCCTACCAAGCTCAAGCTTTCGCATTATATCCTCCTGGATCTAATTCCACACAAGCAAGAGCATCTTATGTAGGAATATTATCAGATGCTCAATTTACAAGTACAACAAGACGAACGGCACAATGTGTTAGTTTAAATCAAACAGAACCTGTTTGGAGATATTTTTTTACTCATAAACACACTATTCCTCAATTAGCAACATTTGGTTCCTATCATGGCATGGAACTATTTTATGTTTTTAACAATTGGGAAAATGCTACTTTAGGTAGTGGAATTTTGTTTAAATCCGCTGATGATTCAGTACAAAATGTAATGTTGGACTATTGGGTAAACTTTGCCAACACAGGAAATCCAAATGGTAGCGGACTAGTTAATTGGAATCAATATCAAAGCTCGACTGATTGTTATCTCGAAATTAAAGCTACACCCAATGGTACACAATGTGGTTTAAGAACAGCTGAATCAAATCTATGGGATGATGTTGCTGGGTTTACTGGGTGTACAAGTACTGTGGGTATTGAAGAAGTAATAAATTCAGAAACTCTTTTTATTTATCCCAATCCAACAAATACATTAATACATGTTGACTGTCAAAATGGATTCCAAATATTCAGTTCAACAGGACAATTGTTTAAAGAAAGTATCGACCCAACAAACCAAATCAATATTTCTGACCTTCCAACAGGACTTTATATTTTAAAAACAAATAACATGGTTGGGCGCTTTATAAAGACAGAATAGGCAAACAGTATTGAAAAGTCATCACAAAAAACCAAAATGAGTAGAATACAACATATAGAAAATGAAATTTCTGAGTTAAGAACTCAATTGCAAAATCATAAGCTTTATAAAAATTTAAAAGATATAAATGGCATAAAAATATTTATGGAAAATCACGTATTTGCAGTATGGGATTTTATGTCATTATTAAAAGCTCTACAAATAGAACTAACTAGTGTTAATATTCCATGGACACCAAAATCAAATTCATCTTTAACAAGGTTTATCAATGAAATTGTATTTGCAGAAGAAAGTGATATAAACGAATTGGGTGAACCTAAAAGCCATTATGAAATGTATTTAGACGCTATGGTTCAATTAGATGCTGACACCTCTCAAATCACTCAATTTGTTAAATTAATTAAAGAAGGTTTCTCGATTGATAATGCTGCAAAAAAAATTCAGTTAGATAAAACTGTTCAAGATTTTATTGGTTATACATTTGAGGTAATAAGTACTCATCAACCACATTTAATAGCTGCCGCTTTTACTTTTGGCAGAGAAGACTTAATTCCTGATATGTTTATTGAAATATTAAAAAACTCAGAAGAAAAACAAAAAACAGCCTCAAACAAATTAGTCTATTATCTAAATCGACATATTGAGTTAGATGGTGATGAACATGGTCCTTTATCATTACAAATGATTACAGAATTATGTGGTAATGATGATGAAAAGTGGAAGGAAGTTTTAACTGTATCTAAACAAGCTTTGCAACAACGAATTAATCTTTGGAATAGGATTACTGATTTGATTGAAACACAAATTTTTGTATTATAACAAATTCCTTTTTACTTAATCTAAAGTATTACGAACATTTACATTTAACTCTTGGGTATAGATAATAACTACTGTTTTATTATCTTTTGTTTTACAATTCCTTTTGATGTAATTACTTCAACTAAATAAGTGCCTTTTGAATGGTTTATTAAATCAATGGCTATACCATTTTTTTGTGTGTTATCCCATTTTTCAATTATTTGATGACCACTCATATCATAAACTGTAACTCTTTTCAAATTTTCATTTTCAATATTTATAATTGAGGTTGTTGGATTTGGATAAATAAAAACTTCAGGTATTTCTTCAGAAGATATTTGTTTAACAGATAATATTGTTCCATCAACTGCCATATTTTGAAACCAAATATTAAGTTTCCCATCCCTCGTGTCTCCCCAAACAGCATTTAGAGTATCATTTTGTAACTTAATACACATGAAATCATTTCCTGCACTTTCTAGAACAGAATCATACGCAACAGTTTGGTTTGTAATTTGAAAATTTGGTGAAAATTGCAAAGAATCTTTACTCCTAAAAGAAGCCCAAATTTCAGATTGTGTCTGAAAAGTACTGTCCGTCCCATTTCTCCTGTCTCTCCAACTTACGATTAAATCACCATCAATATCAAAATCACCCCAGATTAAATCTTGCATCCTATTATTTCCTATAGGATCATCATTTATTCTTATAGGGGAAGTCCAAGTTGTTCCTGAATTTGTTGTTTCTATCAAAAAAACATCTAAATCTCCATTAGTTGCACTAAGAAATAAGTAAGCTAAATGATTGGAATTAGATGGATTACACAATAAAAGGTTGGCTTTTTTTGCAGATGGATAATTTGAAACATTGGTTGGAGAGGTGTAAGTTATTATATTATTATATGTAAAATTTGCACCTCCATTGTTTGATATTGCCATAAAAGATTGAAGAAAAAGACTTTGTGATAATTCATAAGAGGGATAAGCTCCGTAAAAGACCCCTGTGCTACTTATTGCTGGAGAACACATTGGTAATGGATTCAAGCTTCCAGCAAGCCACCCTGTAGTATCAACATAACTTGTACTAAATGTATTTCCTGTATCGTTTGAAACTGATAAATACGGGTGGTAAGTTGGGTTAGTTCGATTCAAATTCATAGTTGTGACATAAATATTTCCTTGATATATTCCTAAGGACCTATCAATTACCATCCAGGGTCTGTCTATTGGCCATTTTGTACCATCATAATTTGTATTTATAACTTCTGTTGGAGCATTCCAAGATAGACCTCCGTCTGTAGACTTACAGATATACACCCCACCTGTAACAGGTGGAGTTGTTCCTGTAAAATCTATATAACAAGTAAAAACATCTCCATTTTGATTAAAATCTATAGATGGATCGGCAGAAGAATATCCGCTAACGGTGTGAGGGAGTTCAACAGCAAAACTCCAAGTTTGTCCACCATCAAAACTTGTTTTTGTTTTAATTTTAAACTGATTAGAAAAACTAACCCAACCCATCCAAGCAACAACTAAATGCTGAGAATTATAAGGATTAATAGCTATGTAAGGCTCCCCATCAAAAACATTCCCATTAGATAAATTTTGGTTTTGAGCAAATACAAATAAGCTTAAAAAAATTAATAGAATTAGTATTATTTTATTTTTCATAATTTATAAATAAATTCACAATAGTATCCAATCCAAATTTAGGAATTTATAATCTGATTTTAATTAAATCCAGATTATAAATTCCTACAATAAGTAGGACAAAGAACTTAAAAATGTTTGTTGGTTAAAAACAAAACTTTAGTCAAGATTAACAAAAGTTCATCTCTAAGGAAAAACATTTAGTCCAATTGAAAACGATTTCCATCTACTATCTAATAATTCAAAGATTACTGCAATTTTTGTATTAAAAATTTAGCATTAGATATGATAGATCAAGATAATTTAAATAAAACTGCTACACTTGCTGATATGACAATTATAGTAGAACAAATTAGGGTATTAGAACATAAGCTAGATCAACTCTTTAAAGTACTTGAATCAAAGCATCAACGGGAAAAGATCTTCGGTGACTGGATAACTGAAAACCAAGCAGTCAAACTTACCAACCTTTCGAAAAGCACTTTCTTAATTCTTAGAAAAGAAGGAAAGTTAACTTCTTCAAGTATCTCTGGAAAAGCTAATTTCTATCGTTTGTCTCAGATCAAAGAACTACTAGAAGAAAACGAGAAAAATAGATAATAGCTTATGAGATATTTCCCAGAAAAAAGACCAACCGTTAAAATATACTTACATCAGTATGGTAAAAAAGAATTAGAAGCATACTCTGTATATGCAAGGGTTCTCTATAAAAGAACTAAACTTGAATTATCTCTTAGAATGAAGGTTGCTCCATGTGATTGGGATTTTAACAATAACCTATTCATCCCCAATAAAAATTATAATATTCATTGCAATCAAAAGATAGGTGAATTTCATCTTGCAATCAATACAGCTTTTGATGATTTAAAAAGAGGCTCTGTTCAACCTACTTTGAAAATGATTCGAGAAGTTATAACTGGAACTAAAGTAAAAAGTACTGAGATGTCCTTTCTTGAATATTATGACCAGACTGTTGAACAGAAAAGACAACAAACAACTGTTTACAGACAGTCTAGTATAGATCAATATTTAAGAGCAAGAAATCATTTGTTTGATTTTTTAGTAAGAAAAGGCTGGATAAATATTCAGTTGGGTGAGCTTTCCAAAAATTTTATTAATGAATTTGAAAACTACCTCTTATCACATCAAATAGAATCATTAGGGCGTCCCATGATGCGTTCTAGTGCCGTAACTAACCTTAAGCGAATCAAAGCAATTGTAAATGAAGCTGTGAGAGCTGAATTAATTGAAAAGAATCCTTTTGAAGGATACAAAGTTCAACACGATAAAACGCAAAACATAAGTTACTTAACACTAGAACAACTAAAGAAATTAGAAACCCTAGATGTGTCTGAATATCCTGCATTGTCAAGAACAAAAGAATACTTTCAATTCTTATGTCAATGTGGATTGCGATATGGAGATTTTCAGAGCCTACGTTGTTATAATCTTGAATATTCGACTGATGGTTTGCTTTGGATCAGAATGGAACAACAGAAGACAAGAGGAACTTTACATTTTCCTCTATCGTCTATCGCCAAAAAAATTATTCTAAAGTACCAAGGAAATAAGACAGGGGAACAATATGTATTTCCAAGAATTAGCAATCAAACTTTAAATAAGCACCTTAGAACTATGAAAATTATGGCTGGTATTAAAAATCAAGTTAGCTGCCATGTGGGAAGGCATACTTTCGCTGTTCAATCATTAGATGCTGGAATTTCTATTGAGGTGCTTCAACGACTATTAGGCCACAAATCTATTTCTTCAACCATGATTTATGCCCAAATTTCTCATAGAAAATTATCTGAATCTATCTTATTACTTGGTTAACTATCGCTTCTGCAACGCTTCAGTTTTCTCCTGAAATCTCCTGAAGTTAGCAATATCAGCAAATAACAATCCCCCTACGGGCTGCGAAAAAAATCAAAAAACGCTTAACTAAAGTTAAGCGTTTTTTTTTAATTAAAATGAGAATAAAAATTCTCTTTATCTACAAAAACCATATCACACCTTTATTATTAAAATAAAAATAGTTGAGTTTTATTCTATAACTTTTAAATTTTATCCAATAAAGCTTTTGCTTCTATCGAACTAGGATTATAATGAAGTGCTCTAATTAAACATATTTTTGCCTCTTTTATTTTCCCTAAGCTGATATAAATATGTCCTAAAAGATAATTAGAATCATAATCGAAAGGATACAAAGTCACTACTTTTTCAGCATAAGCAGCTGCTTTAATATACTCTTTTCGGTAACTATAAATAGATGCCATTCTGTAATTTACAGTGCTATTATAAGGGTCGATAGATAAAATTTCATTATATGTTTTAATCACATCATCCCAGTTTTCCATAGCTGATGTTGGATATACATAGCCTAATCGAGCTTCTATGGATTTTGATTCCAATGCTATAGCTTTTTTATAAAATCCCTGTGACTTTATATATTCTCCTGCTAAATAATTCAACCATCCTAAACGTAAATTAATAGTGTATAAATTAACCATTTAACTATTAAATTAGGTTATAAAAAATAAAAAAGCCTCAATGATTTTTATCATTGAGGCTTTTAAAATCTTGATTAACGTGAACTAAAAACTATTCTACTACTAACTTACCACTTTGCACTACTTTATCATTTTGGATGATAGTGTAAAAATACAACCCTGATGATAATTGGTTGATGTCTATTTGATTGTTAGCATGGTTAATCGTTTTGTTGATTAATACTCTACCCATCACATCCATTATTTCAAGATGTATAGCACCCTCTTTAACAGATAAATCATGACTAACGTTTAATTCATTACTTACAGGATTTGGATAAACCTGAACATTTGCTGACTCATTAGCATTTTCTGTTATGCCTGCAAATATATCTTTTGGCACTGCATTTACTCTCATATTACTATTGGTAGCTTTTGCTTTTATGGCTTTTGCTACTTGTATATGATGCACGCTTTTGTTGGTTAATGCAAATACTTGATTGTTCACAGAGACTCCCATCCATGTATTATTTACCGTATCTTTTATTAAGTCTATTGATGATAAATCTAAAAAGGCATTTCTT